>ORMF010731370.1_pt1 | contig 11177 bp, 11 predicted proteins | sample 1779871 | NCBI WGS metagenome assembly ORMF01 (sample SAMEA104232316, study PRJEB22302) | groundwater metagenome | biome: forest; feature: aquifer; material: groundwater | place: USA | collected 2011-08-07 | depth 5.4 m
AAGAGCCTGGGTGCCACCGGCGGGTTCTGTGTCTCGGATCATCCAGTGATGGAACTGGTCCGGTATGCCAGTCGCCCGTATATCTTCACTGCCTCCCTATGTCCATCGGTTGTCGCCTCCACAAGGGCTGCCCTGCTAAGACTCCGAACGGAACCCGAACTGCGTCTTAAGCTCTGGACTAACGCACAGCGGTTGTACGACTCGTTGAAGGATTTGGGATTCAGACTGGGTCCGGAACCCAGTCCGATCATCGCGGTTCGATTCGGACAGGCAGAAGACACGATCGCCTTCTGGAACGGTCTTTTCCGTCAAGACGTGTACGTGAACATGATCCTGCCACCCGCCACCCCAGATGGCGGGAGTCTACTCCGATGCAGCGTGAGCGCGGCGCACACCCCTGACCAGATCGACCGCATCTGTCAGTCCTTTGCATCCGTCAAGGCAACCTTCTCTTCGTAACGCCGCAGAAGGTTTGGTGCAGTCGTAGAGCCGGCCAATCGTAACAGTGAGCTCAGGATTCGCACTCATGCAGGCGCAACGGGATTGGCGGGCCTTCCACGACGGTGAACCCGTGAGGCCATAAGGTTGGGCGCTCAACCGATCGTGAAGGGGTTGTTGGCAATCTTTATATCCAATCTGTTGGGCGGAGGAGCCCAGCGGCGCACGCTTGCCATTGCACATACGTTCGCTGCACGCGGACACAAGGTACACCTTGTCGGCGTGCGCCCCGACGGCCCATTGCGGTGCGAACTCTTGCCCTGCATACGGCTTGTAGGGATCGAATCCTGGCTGGTTCACCTTCCTTTGGTGCGCGGTGTTCGCCACCTCCAGGTTGGGACAAGCATGCCGGCGTTGGCGCGCTATCTGCGCCAAGAGCGGCCCGATGTCCTGCTCGCGACGGTGTGGGCGCGCCGCCTGGCGCGTACGGGAACCCGCCTCGTGCTGCGCACGAGCAATCACCCGCTTCCGGGATACGTGGACAACCCTTATCCCTACATGGTCCGCAGTGCCGTCTTTTGTCCTCTCCTCCGTCTGCCTTCGCAGGGCGTCTTAACGATCGTAGCGACCCGTCTTGAAGCGTAGGAACTCGAAGAGTAACCCGATGGATCGGGGCACAGATGTGCGGTATTGCCGGATTCCTTGACGCACGCGGCGCGTTAGACGCCGAGCGTTTGGCGGCGACAGGCGCGGCGATGGCGGCGACCCTGCGCCACCGCGGGCCGGATGATTCCGGCGTATGGACCGATCCGGAAGCAGGGATCTCGTTGGCGCACCAGCGGCTCGCGATCCTCGACCTCTCACTCGCGGGGCGGCAGCCGATGATCTCCTCCTGCGGGCGCCTTGTGCTCACCTATAACGGCGAGATCTACAATCACGCCGAGCTGCGGCGTGAGTTAGCGGCCGCCGGACGAGCGTTTCGCGGGCAATCGGACAGTGAAGTCCTAGTCGAGGCCTGCGCCCAATGGGGGGTGGCGGCGACCCTGAAGCGGCTCATCGGCATGTTCGCCTTTGCCGTGTGGGACCGGACGACGCGGACACTGTGCCTGGCACGCGATCGCATCGGCATCAAGCCGCTCTACTGGGCCCGATTCGGCGACCTGTTCATGTTCGGCTCTGAGCTCAAGGCGTTACGTGCGCATGATGGCTGGGCACCAGAGATTGACCGGGACAGTCTTGCCGTCTTCGTTCGTGACGGCTACGTGCCGGCACCATACAGTATCTATCGCGGTGTCTTCAAGCTGACACCCGGCCACCTTCTCGTGCTACCCTACGCTGACGTACCCGAGATCCATCCCTACTGGAATGCACTGGAGGTCGCTGCTGAGGCCGCTGCCAACCGTCTCGACGTCAGTGAGGCCGAGGCCATCGACGGCCTCGAATCCCTGCTGCGCGACGCTGTTGGCTCTCATATGGCTGCCGACGTGCCGCTGGGCGCGTTTCTCTCCGGCGGAATCGATTCGTCTGTGGTTGCGGCCCTGATGCAGGAGCAGAGCAGTCGTCCGATCAGCACCTACACGATCGGCTTCGCGGAGCCACGCTACGATGAGGCGCGCCACGCCCGCGAGGTAGCCGCGTATCTCGGCACTGCACATACCGAACTGTACGTCGCGCCCGAACAAGCCTTGGCGATCATCCCAGAGCTGCCGCGCTGGTATGACGAGCCCTTCGCCGACAGTTCCCAGATCCCGACCCTGCTCCTCTCGGAGTTAACCCGGCGGCATGTCACCGTAGCGCTCTCAGGAGACGGTGGCGACGAGCTGCTCGGCGGCTATAAAAAGTACTACAGCGCACGGGCCCTTGCACAGGCGGGCAGGTGTCTCCCCATGTCGCTGCGGGACACCACAGCGGCTGCTGCACGATGGATCCTGGCAGGAGGCGCGACGCTGTGCGGCGTTCTCCCGGTCTTCCGCCGCTGTGTGCTCTCGCTCAATCGATGGAGCGATCTTACCAATGCCTTCGCGATGGTAACCGAGGACGACCTCTACCGTCAGATGTTCCGCATATCGGAGGATCCTGCCGCCGTCGTACCTGGCGCACGTGAACGTTCGGATCTCATGCAGGATGCTATAGCAGATGCCACGTTGCCCGACTTTATGGAACGCATGGGCTTCCTCGATATGATGACACGCCTGCCGGACCAAATGCTTACCAAGGTAGATCGGGCGAGCATGGCGTTCGGCCTTGAGGTCCGCGTGCCGTTACTTGACCATCGCATCGTAGAATACGTATGGCGCCTGGCGCCGGCGCTCAAATATTCGGGCGCCGGCGAGAACAAACGGCTCTTGCGCCGAATCCTTTACCGGCACGTACCGCGAGCGCTGGTCGACCGCCCAAAAAGGGGCTTCGGGGTGCCGGTCAAGGTGTGGCTTCGCGGTCCATTGCGGGCGTGGGCGGAAGAGCTGCTCGATGAACGGAGCCTCACCGAGGATGGCTTTTTCAATCCAACCCTTATCCGCGCACGTTGGCGCGAACAGCTTGCGGGCACGCACAACCACAAACGGTTGCTGTGGCCCGTCCTGATGTTCCAGCAGTGGCGGCGACATCAGGCAGCGGAGTCCGCAATCACGAGCGGCTGCCTACGGAGCATCTGGCGTCGATCGTTCGGCACCGCCTGAAGCGCCCACAGCTTTTTGGTTGCACGCGAGCAATCACGACCTGAGTAGATAACGATGCGGGTGGGCTTTCTTTTCAACGACTACTCTCATCATCATGTGCCGCACGCGGCGCCCTACGCCTATGAGCTGTCGCGCCGTCACCCCGAAAGCGAGGTGATCACCGCGACCTCAAGTGAGGCTGAATCCGACATGGCTAGCAGGTGGCGCGAAGTAAAGACCCCCCTTATGCAATACCTTACTATTTCCTTTGGGGTGTGGTGATTCGGCTAACCTGGCATTTGGGGCGAGCAGTAAAGGGGTGGGGGAGACGACCTAAGATTGCCCTGCCTGTCGGTTGTGGTTTTAGGAGCGTCATTGGCAAGTAGCGGGAGGCAGTATCAATGCTAAACGACATAGATCTGGTGTATTTGTGGGTGGACTCAACAGATCCAGTATGGCAAGCCAAAAAAATTGAAGCGCTTAAAACAGCCGACCCCCATACATCATCGCTTGCTGCTAGATATAGGAATCACGATGAGCTCAAATACAGCTTGCGAAGCGTAGCAAAGCACGCACCTTTCATCCGAAATATATACATTATTACAAACCAGCAGCGACCGACCTGGCTGAATTCAGAGGCTAGGGGTCTATTTGTTGTTGATCATCAAGATATTTTTCCAGATAGTAGCTGCTTACCATGCTTTTCTTCTAATGCCATTGAGACCGTAATGCATAGAATTTGCGGATTATCTGAGTTTTTTTTGTATGCAAATGATGACATGTTCTTTCTCAATGATGTCTCCGCCGAAGATTTCCTTCTTGGAAATGCGAAGATGCGTGTGGGTTTCAAATCAAACCTTGTTCATATTCCTAGCGATCCAGAACGCGATCCATTTGATGCGCAAATGGCGAATAGCTGTCACCTGATGGAAGTGGAGTTGGGGAAATTCTATAAGCCTCGCATAAATCTAAAGCACTGGATACGGCTGCGGCCTTTTCGGAAGAATTTTTATCTCTGGAATTATCCAAATCATCAAATTCAGATACACTCGAAATCGATTGCCTATGAGATACATGACAGGTTTCCGCGAGAGGTTTCTACTGCAATGCATGAGACGTTTCGATCGCGACAAAGCATTGACGCCGCCGCCTTGCTGCTTTATTACGCGATTTACAGGAGCGCTGCTATACCTATTTTCGACGAAAATTGGTTGTTGATATCTAGAAAAGGGGACCCAGGCCGCTTGCTCTGGAAATCAAGAGCTCTAATCAACACACCGCCATCCCATCGCCCGAAGTTTTTGTGTTTAAATGACTGCGAATACAATGAGCACTTTGACTGGGGATCCTACCTCAAGCATTTTATGGAAGGTCTTTTCCCCGACCCTAGCCGTTTTGAAAAAACGACTGCTGAGAATTGAGATCTTTATTCTCCAGAAGGGATCGTCCGCGGTAAACCTCTGTGAAGTGCGATCTCTGGCGTGCTCTTGGCAATCAGGCGTTAGGTGATTGCCAACTAACGTGCTCCTCGACAAAAATAATGCTTCCCAAGAACTGGACAAGGCAATAAGGTGGAAAAAGAGGCTGCGCAGGCTGTCGAAAGATTCCGCCTGCATCGTCAAGGCTTCTGGTCCGTGGTCAACTCTATTCGGAACTGTTGCGTGTCGCTATGCGGTTTTTAAGCACCATCGTCCGGATGTATCCGCGACGGAGCGCACTCACCCTCATCTCCCTGCTGTTCGCCAGCATTGCGGAGGGGGTCGGGCTCCTCATGCTGCTTCCGATACTCAGCGCGGCAACCGGCGAGAAGACCCAGGGAATCGATCCTCGGCTATTCGGAGTGCAGCAGGTCCTGACGCAATCGCTCTCAGCCGCGGGGCTGACGCCGAGTGTCGGCACGCTACTGATTGTCATCGTCCTCTGTGTGGCGGTCAAAGGGGCATTTACCCTGTTGGCCAAAACCCAGGTCGGCTACACGGTCACGCACGTCGCCACCGATCTACGACTCTCCCTGCTCCATGCCCTGCTGGCCGCTCGGTGGGAGTATTACGTACGCCAACCCGTCGGAAGCTTCGCCAACGCGGTGGGCACTGAAGCGATGCGGGCTTCAATGGCGTACTATGAGGGTGCCAAGGGCGCGACACTGTTTGTCGAGGCCATGGTGTATGCGGGTCTGGCCTTCGTTGTCGCGGGGAAGGCGACCTTGGCATTTCTGGTTCCCGGGATCGCTATCCTCTACGGACTCAACCGTCTCATCCGTATGGCGCATCGAGCCGGAACCCGCCAGACTCAATTACTAAAATCCCTTCTCGCCTGTTTAACCGATAGCCTTCAATCCATCAAACCGCTCAAAGCCATGGCGAGGGAAGAGTTGATCGGTCCCTCCCTTAGATCCGACACCCAGCGATTAAACCGGGCATTTCAGCGGGAAGTGCTCAGCTCGGAGGCGCTCAGTTCCTCCCAAGATGTCCTGTTGGCCACCATCATCGCTGTCGGGTTCTACGTGGCCCTTGGCCGGTGGCAGATGCCGTTCAGCATCGTGATGATTACGATCCTTCTTCTCGCTCAGTTGCTGACCTGCCTTGCCAAGATACAGCGGCAATATCAGAGAATGCGGACCCTGGAAAGCGCCTTCTGGTCGTTGCAAGCGGCCATTGACGGCGCGAACCGTGACCGTGAAACAGCGCCAGGAGGTCTTCCCCCCCACCTCGAGAAGGCCATTTGCCTGGACAAGGTCAGCTTTGGATATGGAAAACATCGTGTACTTTGGAATGCGTCGCTGACTGTTCCGGTGGGATCATTCACTACCATCATGGGGCCATCGGGGGCAGGGAAAACGACGATAGCGGATCTGTTTACGGGTCTGTTGCGTCCACAGCAAGGCCATGTCTTCATCGACGACCTGCCGCTGGACAGCATTGATCTCAGGCAGTGGCGGCGGATGATCGGATACGTGCCACAAGAGACCTTCCTGTTTCACGACACAGTGCTGCGGAACGTCACGCTTGGCGACCCGGAGTTGAGCGAGGCTGATGCCGAAGCCGCACTGCGTGCTGCAGGCGCCTGGGACTTTGTGATGGCACGGCCCTCCGGGATCCACAGCTCGGTCGGGGAGCGCGGTTCGACGCTGTCAGGAGGCCAGCGGCAACGCATTGCCATTGCCAGGGCGCTGGCGCATCGGCCCAAACTGCTGATTCTGGACGAAGTGACCAGTGCGCTCGATCCGGAGACCGAGGCTGAGATATGCCGAATGCTACGCGGCCTTCTGGATCGGCTGACGATTCTGGCCATCTCGCATCAGCCTGCCGTGGTGGAGTCTGCCGACAAGGTCTATCGGATACGACACGGCGAGGTTTCTTTGGTCACGAGCGACCATGATTCGGGTCTCGTCCCAATCACGCCACAGGGGTAATCCCAGTTGAGGGGCCGATCTTGACTGTGGGTCGACCTCCGTATAGTATAAGAATCCGTATGTTGCCCAGCCCCCGAACGTGTGACCCAGTTTTCGGACAACAACGGGGTGGCGTCCCGTATCTCCCAGGAGGCAGATCTGTTGCGAGTGATGGCCGTATGCGCCCACATACCTGGAGAGGCTCCAGTCACGCTGTGGAAGCTATCATCCCGCGAGCGTTACCGATAGAGACGGAATGTGCGCTTAACGGACAAATCCTTGCGAGCGAGCCGCCGCACGCATTAACGGTGAGTTAAGGAAGGGGGGTTGACTTTGTACGACTATGAAAAAAGGGCGCCTTCTATTGCCTCGGAGGGATCGGAATCGCCGGCTGCCACCGAGCAAGAGACTCCGGCTTTTTCACGCCGAGAGGCCAAGAGGCTTGTTCAGGATCTGTTCACACCAAAGCCACTGCTCTATTGGGCTGACTTCTTGATCACGGTGTCCATCGGGTACGGCTTTGCCGCGATTTACCTGATGGCGCCGGCGTTTTCGCTGATTCAGATCTCAGCATTCCTGGTGTCAGGACTGGCGTTGTTCAGGGTTGGAATCTTCATCCATGAGCTTGTCCATAGGGAGGAGGCCTCCATGGTAGGATTTCATATCGCCTGGAATCTTATGTTCGGAGTGCCTTTTCTCCTCCATTCGCTCCTGTACCGCAGCCATCTCGACCATCATGACCCTCGCAAGTTCGGCACTCCGGCTGAGGGAGAGTATCTCCCCCTGGCCTCGGCGCCTATCCGAGAAACTCTGCTCTATCTCGCACAGATTCCGGTTGTGCCGCTCCTGGCCGCTTTCCGCTTCCTGGTCTTGGTACCGCTGTCATTTCTCTATCCCCCCTCTCGGCGGTGGCTCCTGGAACAATGGTCCTCGTATACCATCAACCCCTACTATCGGCGCGTCATCCCATCAACGGAACCTCTGGGCCTCTGGGCCGTGCTGGACCTTCTCTGCCTGCTGTGGTTAGTTGCCGTTATCGGGCTGATTCTCAAAGGATTTATCCCGTGGACGACGGTTGGAATGGTCTATGGTCTGTCGATCTCTACAATCGCTTTGAACTGGGTTCGCACGCTGGCTGCACACCGTTTCTTGAATACGGGAGGCAACATGACCTACGTGGAGCAGATCGAGGACTCTCAGACTATCGAGGGACGTTCCTTGTTGACGCTGCTCCTGTTTCCAATTGGGTTGCGTTATCATGCCCTACATCATCTTTTTCCGCTGATGCCCTATCACTCTATGGGCGAGGCCCATCGCCGTTTGATGAACGCGCTTCCCGAGGACTCGCCGTACAAGAAATCGATCTTTCCCGGTTTGTTGGCTGCACTCCGCGAGCTGCTGCGAGGCGCAAGAATAGCGGGAAAGGCCGGACAAAATCCGGTGCAGGTGTGGCGCCACCCAGAAACGGCGACGTATGCGCGGTAGACTACAATCCTGGACGTAGCTAGCCTCCTCCATCGAGCAGCACAGCACGCGACCTGTTACACCGGAGGTGTGCGCTCTGCATAACTGTAGGGACAATCAATCCGCCATGCATCGCGTATTGTCAGTGGTATCGGGCCTCGGGCTTACTTGTCTGCTGTTGCTATCATGGGGTGCACCTGGCCGGATCGAGGCGATCGAGCGGGCATGTGACCGCACCTCCACCGCCATCGATGTCCGAGTGCAGGGAGTCAGGAGTGATCGCGGGAATATAATGTTCGTCCTGTATGGCGACAATCCGGATGATTTCCTCGTAAAAGGCAAGAAAATCTTAAAGCAACGCATTCCGGCGAAGCGCGGAACCGTCACGTTCTGTGTGATTGTACCAAAGGCAGGCGTGTACGCCGCTGCCGTGTATCACGATGAAAACGGCAATGGGAAATTTGACAGGAACCGGATCGGGTTGCCTAGCGAAGGCGGCGGCTTCTCGAACAACCCTACCCTATTCCTGCTCGCACCCAGCCATGAGCAAGTGGCATTTCACGTCTCGAACAGTCAGACGCGTCTGGAGATTCAACTGAATTATCCGATAGCGTCAGGACGCTGAAGCCCTGAAGTTTCGGTATATCCGGGAAACGACGTTGTAGATCCGCTACCGTCCTGGGGTGCGGTCCAGGGTCCGGTACTGAATCGCCTCGGCTAGATGGTCGGTTCGGATCGTCTCGTGGCCTTCAAGGTCGGCGATGGTGCGAGCCACCTTAAGGATCCGATCATGCGCCCGCGCGGACAGCCCCAACCGCTCTAGCGCGGTCTCCAGGAGCCGCTGCCCGTCCGGCCCGATCAGGCAGTGGCGCCGGAGCTGCTTGGCGCTCATCTGGGCGTTACAGAAGGTCTGAGTCCGCCTGAACCGCTCCTGCTGGATGGCCCTGGCCCCTTTCACCCGCGTCCGCACCACGTCGGAAGGCTCCCCCTGTGACTCGGTCGTGATCTCTCGATAGCGAAGCGGCGGGACCTCGATATGCAGGTCGATCCGGTCCAGGAGAGCAACCGTGTTCCACGTCAAGCGTGTTGTAGCTGCCAAGGGGTATTGTGTTTCACTATGGCATTCATGATGGTGAGCAGTTTGCGCATGCACGCGACGATGACCACCTTGGCAGGTTTCCCTGCCTGCTTGAGCCGCTCGGCGAAGACCGTGAGGACAGGGTTGCAACGGATGGCGGCCACCGTCGCCATATACAGCACCGCCCGGATCTCGGCCCGGCCGCCCCAGATGAAGCGTGTGCCACGGTGCTTCCCGCTGTCGCGGGCCAATGGCGCGACACCGGTCAGTTTGGCGATTTCCCGCCGGTTGAGCCTTCCCAGCTCAGGACACTGGGCGAAGCGGGTCACCGTGGTCACCGCGCCCACGCCGGGGATGCCACGCAAGAGGTCATCCTTGGTTTTCCAGATCTCGGAGGCACGCAAACGTTGGGTCAACTCCCCATCGAGGCGGGCGATGTGCTTGTCCAGCCAGGCCACGTGCGCCTTGAGATTTTTCCGCAGTGACGGGGTGGCCGCCGTGCCCAACCGGAGGGTCTCGTGAACGCGCATCGCCACCAGTTGGCGACGCCGGGTCACCTGCTCGCCCAACTCCCGCGTGTCCGCGTCCTTGAGCGGCCGTATGGCCGGTCGAATGGCGCGGGCAAAGGTGGCCAGCACCGCCGCATCAACCCGGTCAGTTTTAGCCAATTGCCCCGTGGCCTTGGCAAAGTCCCGCGCCTGGCGCGGATTGATGATCGCTACGGGCAGGCTCCGGGCAGTCAGGTCGCTGGCCAGCCGTGTCTCCAGTCCCCCGGTCGCTTCCATCACGATCAGCACCGGCCTGACGGCGGCCAGGCGCTGACCGACCTCAGCGAGACCGGCCTCGTCATAGGCGACGTGCAGGCTGTCCCCGGCCGGCTCAATCCGGAGATCCAGGGTGTCTTTAGCAATATCGATTCCGACGAAGGACTCAGGTGTCTCGCTCATGATACCCCTCCTTGCAACCATGCGGGCTTCTTGGCCCAAGCAACCGTTCGGGCTCTTCGTGAGAAACAGTGCGACGCTCCGTGCTCTCCTCCGGGCTTGAGGTCCCCAGGGCTAAACGAGCTGTCGCACCGACACCACACACCAGACTGTGGAGGTGTGGGTACGTCGGTGGCCAGACACCGCCCGGGTACCCCTTTATCTACACGCTCCACAGCCCCAAACCATTTTCTTCTATTTCGAAGAAACAGACCATAGAAGAACATACAAGGGCCAGAGATCCGGGAGCGGTAGCGCTGGATCTGGGACGGGGCGCAAGTACAGTCGTGCTTTGGGTCGGTGAAATAGCCGCAAGGACATGGGTTCATAGCGGCGGCCAGCATGAAGCAAGCCGGGTAGGTGACAGAGGTCACGGCGCGCGAGATGGTGACGATGCCATCCTCGATCGGCTGACGCAACACCTCTAGAACAGACCGCTTGAACTCCGGCAGCTCGTCCAGAAAGAGGACCCCATGGTGAGCCAAGCTCACCTCGCCGGGTCGCGGAATCGTCCCACCGCCGATTAAGCCGGCATCCGAGATGGTGTGGTGAGGCGCTCGAAAGGGCCGCGTCGCAACGAGCGCCGCGCGAGAAGGTACGAGGCCACAGATGGAATGAATCTTCGTTACCTCGATCGCTTCCTCCAACACCAAGTCAGGCAGGATGGTGGCAAGTCGCTTGGCGAGCATTGTCTTGCCGGAGCCAGGCGGCCCGATGAAGAGGATGTTGTGGCCGCCAGCGGCCGCCACCTCAAGAGCCCTTTTCGCGTGGGCCTGCCCTTTCACATCGGCCAAATCGACTCCGTATCTGGCGTGCTGGGCGAAGACCTCTTGCAGGTCGATGCGCGTGGGCGGAATCTCCTGCGCGCCGTTCAGAAACTGTACCACCTGCGGAAGCGTCTCGACACCATAGACCTGAATCCCCTCCACCACGGCCGCTTCAGCGGCGTTTTCAGCCGGGAGGACCATCCCGGCAAGCCCCCTCTCTGCGGCCGAAACAGCCATCGGCAGGGCGCCTTTCACCCCACGGAGGTCGCCGTCCAGCGAGAGCTCGCCCAGGAGCAGATGAGTCTTGAGTCGGTCCGGCTTGACCAGGCCCATTGCCGCCAGGATGCCGCAGGCCATGGGGAGGTCGAAGCAGGCCCCTTCCTTTTTGATGTCGGCCGG
>ORMF012425567.1_pt1 | contig 11175 bp, 10 predicted proteins | sample 1779871 | NCBI WGS metagenome assembly ORMF01 (sample SAMEA104232316, study PRJEB22302) | groundwater metagenome | biome: forest; feature: aquifer; material: groundwater | place: USA | collected 2011-08-07 | depth 5.4 m
ATGTCATCCTCGCCGATCCGGAGGAGGTGCAAGGCTTCATCGACGATGAGCATGCCGACCGCACCTACGACTCCAAGTACCAGGGGCTCTACGACAACCGCAATCTCCTTCTCAAGAACATCACCGAAATGGCCAAGGAAGGCTCGAGGCAACCCTGGAGCATCACGGAACTCGGCAATACCCACGCCACCCTCTACAACGCCGAAGTCAAGCACCGCTCGCAGCTCTACTACAAGCGCATCGAGGAATTCAACCTGATGACTGCCGTTTCCAACGGCTGGCATAAGCCCAAGGATGGCGAGCTTGAGTTCCGCGGCGAAATATATGAGATCGACGACGCCACGATAGGCGCAGCCTCGCGCTCCGTGGGCCAGATTTTCGACGAGGTCAAGCAGGTCAAAGAGGACTCCAGTCTTCCCTCGAACACCAGGAAAGCCGACCGGCTTTCGCCCCAATTGGGGACCGTCTTCACGAAGGAGCAGCTCCGTTACCTCTGTTCGGCCAAGGGGGAATCGCTCGAAACGCTGCAGACCACCGCCACGAAACTGGTCGAAAGCGCGATGAACCGGGCCATCCGCAACGGCACGGACGACCTCAACCAGGCCCGCAAACGGTATAACCTGGGCGCGGGCCGGACCGTAAGCATGAAATTGGACGCCGCGATACTGCGGTCGGTCGGCGTGGAGGCGCTGCGGCCCAATCGGTTCCTGAACCAGCGCCGCACCGACCAGCTACGAGAGATCGCGATGCGAGCCGTGCCGGCCATTCAAGGCCAGGTGCGCCTGGGCGACGTCATCGTCCGAGAGGGCGAGGTCTTCACCCAGCAGGACCTGGACAAGTGCGCGGCCCTCGGACTCGTCAGCCCGCAAATGGACTTGCAGACCGCCCTGGCAATCTTCGGACTGATCGCCGGCATGGCGGCGATCGTCATCGGGTTCATCCGCCGAACCGACCAGGCGCTTTACGACGACACGACGCGGCTGGTGCTTCTCTCCGCGATCGTGGTCGCCAGCGTCTTTGGGCTCAAGGCGTTCGGGACGATGTTCGGGATCTCTTTGACCGGCGTGCAGTTCGGCTATATGGGGATGATGTCCGTCGTGGCGGCCGGTATGATGATCGCGGTCCTCTTGAATCCCGGGCTGGCAATCCTCGTTACCGCGCTGCTGTCCGTCCAATCGGGCCTCATGATGAACCACGAGATCCGTTTCCCCATCATGACCCTCATCGGAAGCATGGTGGGAATCTATTACGTATCGGACATCCGAGACCGGTCCGCCGCGCTTCGAGCCTCTCTGGCGCTGGCCCTCACCAATGTTGCCCTCGTATGGGTCCTCGGCGGGCTGCTGGGAGACTCGATGCGCGAGGTACTCTACGGGACCGCCTGGGCCGTCGCGGCAGCCGTCTTGGCGGTCTGCATCTTCTGGTACGGAGTCATGGTCCTCGAAAAGCCATTCGGTATTCTCACCCACGTCTGGCTGCTGGAGCTGTCGGCTTCCGAAAAGCCGCTGCTCCGCCAGCTCTGCATCACGGCGCCGGGGACATATGCCCACAGCATCATGGTGGGGAACCTGGCCGAAGCGGCCGCGGAGGCGATCGGCGCGGACACACTCTTCTGCCGTGTTGCCAGCTACTATCACGACGTCGGGAAGATGAAGCATCCGCTCTATTTCTGCGAGAACCAGATGGCGGAGAACGCCCATGATAAGCTCTCTCCGTCTCTATCCGCATTGGTTATCGCCGCCCACGTGAAGGACGGACTCCTGATGGCGGATGAGCATCGCCTGCCGCGACGAATTAAGGGTGTCATTTCGGAGCACCATGGGACCAGCCTGATCCGATTCTTCTATCATCACGCCATGACCGAAGCACGGTCGGGCGAACGATTCCCAGCCGCGCGCGATACGACGGTCGACCCCGTTCTGGAACAGCATTTCCGGTACGACGGTCCCAAGCCCCAATCACGGGAGTCTGGTATCATTATGCTGGCCGACACCGTGGAAGCCGCCTCCCGAAGCATGGAGAGGCCGACCCGTTCCCGGCTCCAGGGATTGGTGGAGTCGCTGGTGCATGACAAGCTCGTGGACGGGCAGCTCGACGAATCGAATCTGACACTGAAGGACATCGATTGCGTTCAAGCTGTCTTCGTAAAGATGCTGGGCGCCATGTTCCACGGACGCGTTGAGTATCCTCAGCGAAGCCACACGGACGCGGTGGTGGCAACTATCGAGGCAACAAAACGACAAATACCACAGACGGGACTTTTTGGCGACCTCAAGGACTCCTCAACGCTTACCGCCCAAGGCTCTACGCTCAAGAATGCCGATCTCCTTGCTGAACTCCCAAACCCGCCCGGTCCGGACGAGCCTGTTGCGTCGGGCCGCAAGAACGATCCTGCGGAGTGAACGAGCCGGTGATCCCGAGATCAGCCTCCTCTTGACCGATGACGCGACGATCCACACTCTCAATCGGAACTATCGCGGTTTCGACAAACCCACGGACGTCCTTTCCTTCGCGCAGCGAGATGAGCTTACCGGCATGCCCACGCCCCAATATCACACTGCCCGGACCTCTGGTCCGAAACGAGAAGCGCTGGGCGACGTAGTTATCTCCGTCGAGACGGCGGCAAGGCAGGCAGAACGATTTGGAGTTAGACTGGAAGCCGAGCTTGCACTGCTGACCGTGCACGGAATCCTCCATTTGCTTGGGTATGACGATCAAACGGACGCCGGAGCGGAGGAGATGCGTGTTAAGGAGACCTCTGTGTTGGGCGCAATAGGTATAGAGAGAAGGTGAAGCTCCGGACAGGTTTATGTCGGTATCTCCACCGGGTCGGCCCTATCGCCCATAATCTAAGTACAATCTGAGAAATCTGTAAACTCAGTGGATCTAAGTTCGATTAGCGGGAGGTTTGGATTTGCGGCGCAAGCGACCGCAGGACAGTTTTAAATACGCTGGAGAAGGAATATTGCACTGCTTCCGGACGCAGAAGCATATGCAGTTCCACTTCATCATACTGGTGCTCGTGCTGCTCTCAGGGCTGCTGCTGAACTTCGAGCCCCGGGACATGCTCACGCTGTTGTTCTGCATCAGCCTGGTGATTGCGACGGAAATGGTGAATACCGCGGTCGAAGCGGTCGTGGACCTGGTAACTCCGAACTACAATCCCCTGGCGAAGTTGGCAAAGGATGTTGCGGCCGGCGCCGTCTTGATCGCATCGGCAAACGCGGTGATCGCCGGAATGTTGATCTTTTTCGGCAGCGACCGCATTCGCGAGATCAGATTCAGTACGCACGGACTCTCGCCGAACGTCGCCGTGGTCCTGGTTGTTGGTATACTTGTATTGACGATGACGGTGATGATATCGAAGCTCGTGACCGGCCGTTCGAATCCGGGTTTGTGGCACGGCGGCGTGGTGAGCGGGCACAGCGCCATTGGATTCTTCCTGGCGATGACGATTATCTTCACTACGGGCAACCTATTCGTAGCCATCCTTGCCCTGTTGATGGCCTTGATCATCGCGCAGAGTCGGGTAGAGTCGGGGGTCCATTCGATCCAGGAGGTCGTTCTCGGAGCGATTGTGGCAATTTTTCTGACCTCCTCGGTTTACTGGCTTATGCCACGGCTCCGAGAGCGCTTTGCGCCAAAGCAAGAAACGGCGATTCCGGCTCAGCGCGTTGAAAAGGACTTTGTGATTGCGAACAAGACGAAGACGGCGCACGAAGCGTGATCCCGATCCCGAACGGGACCACGAGCCTCCAATACGCGCCGGCCGCCGCCGGGTTGCCAACGCCGAATCCGGCGCACTCCCCCTAACCTCACGCTCCGCAGTCCGTCGAAGAGCTTACTTCGTCGGGATTATTTTGGCCCTCGCCCTTCTAGTCGTTTTCCAAGCAGCCATCTCCGCACAAGGGGGAAATCCAACCGAGCCCGCGAATTCCCCGGCGACGGATACGTTACCGATCCTCCGGGCTATTGTGATCATATTTCTTCTCGTTGTCGCCACGTTCTTTTTCGTACTCGCCGAGACGGCTCTGCTGACCGTCCGGCGCAGTCGGATCGATCAACTTGTGGAGGAAGGGAATCGGAGCGCCCGTCTGGCGGCCGCCCTCCTGGCGGAACCGACGAGAATGCTTGCGACGCTCCAAGTGTGGCTGACGTTGGTCACGATGGCTGCCGGTGGAGCTGCTGAACAGAACTTAAGCGGGCCGCTTAAGTCGTTACTTGTAACCCACTTTCCGAACACGGTCGTGGCCCATAGCGCGGGTTGGATCTCGATTGTCGTCGTCCTGCTTTGCGCTGCTCTGCCGATGCTGGTAGTCGGTGAGATAACCCCGAAGAGCCTGGCGATCCGACATTCGGAGCGCATAGCGCTCTTTGCCGTCTATCCGATTCGCTGGCTCGAATTCATCGCAAAGCCGTTTGTCTGGCTCGTCACTAAGCTTTCCAATGCAATCACCCGGACATTTTTCGGCGTCACAGCCACCTTCCACACGTCCGCAATGAGCAAGGAAGAGATGAAGCTCATGGTGGAAGTGAGTGAAGAGCATGGCCAGATCGAGACGGAAGAGAAGGAGATGATCCATAACGTCTTCGAGCTCGGAGACACCGTGGTGCGCAAGGTAATGACACCCCGTCCCGACATAACCGCCGTCGAAGCCGATGTATCCGTCGACGAAATGATCCGGACCGTGACATCCTCGGGCCATTCTCGCCTCCCGGTATATGACGACGACGAAGACAACGTGATCGGGATTATCCACGTAAAGGACCTCCTCAATGCGGTCACCGGCGAGACCCCGCCGAAGAGCATCCGCGAGCTTATGCGCGAGCCATACTTTGTCCCCGAGAACAAGCGGGTGGACGATCTGTTGAGGGAGCTGCGCCGCAGCAAAATACAGATGGCAATTGTGCGCGATGAGTACGGCACCGTGACGGGCGTCGTAACGATCGAAGACATTCTGGAAGAGATCGTCGGGGAGATCCAGGACGAGTACGATACCGAGGAAGAACCGGAGGTCAACTGCATCGACGATCGGACCAGCATCGTCGATGGCGGAATGAAGCTCGAGGATTTTAACGAGCGGATGGGCGTCGAGCTGCCGAGCGAGGAAGCCGATACGCTCGGCGGATTCGTATTCGGACTGTTGGGACATCAGCCGTCGAAAGGGGAAACGGCCCCGTGGGATGGGCTAGAATTCACGGTAGAGGCGACAGACGGGAAACGGATACAGAAAGTGCGCGTTGTCCGGTCGGTCGTCGAACAGCAAGTCGCCGAAGGCGGCGAATACTCCGGGGAAAATGGTGAGTAAGAGGGCCCGATCCGTGAGGCACGCATCAAGGACGCCCGTTCCATAATGGATACGGTTGCACCTGATACTGAGACAGGCGAACGGCCGCAGCAGCAGCGCCGGCGTAATCCGCTCCTCGCGCTGTTATTGGTAGCCGCCCTGTTGGCCGCCGTCGGATATGGGTATTGGACGTTAATCTATTACCCCACCACACCGCAGCACGCGGTGGATCAGTTCATCGAAGGCATACGCGCGAAGGATTTCGACCGCGTCTACAGCATGGTCAAAGTCCCGGCGCCGCTGAAGGTGTTTATCGGAAGTGGGAGCGCGCTAAAGGCCATCGTCGAACGGAACCGGTCTGCCGTCCCCGAGATCAAAGAGCATAGGTTTGGGAACTCCGATGTCGTGGGTGACCAGGCGACCGTGGAGACGACCATAAAGGGCAGCTCCGCAGGCTCACAGACGACCTCCGTCGTGCAATTCAAGCTCGTACGTACCAATGGAGTGTGGCTCATCGACGGCCAGTGGATCATGGCAGAAATGATGAAACGGGGACTCGGCGGAATGTTGATGAACGGCCCGGATTAGCGTGCCTCCGGAGTGCAACCAATTAGAAAGCGAGGGACATTCCTTTCTGTCCCTCGCTTCTGTATTGATCTGCAATCACGTAGTCGGAATTATTTGTCGCCGCCGACCTTGGCGATGAGATCATCCAGCGCCTTCGAGTTGCGCTCGCTTGCAAACGGCTTCTCCGGGTCCGGTTGTCCGCCGCCTGCCATTCCACCTGGGGCCGGAGGGAGACCACCCGGACTGCCGGGGCCCGCACCCATAGGTATTCCCGCCGCACCGGACCCCCCGAAACCTCCACCGCCGCCTCCACCGCCGCGGCCACCTCTGCGGGGGCTTAACGCTGTCAAGGCGTCCTTCTGTGCGGCAGTCAGCACACTGTTGATCGCGTCCGTCTGCTTCTTGGCATCGTCCGCAGTGATTTTATTCGCGGATTTCAGGGTCTTAAGGATCGGCGCGAGCGTCTTCGCCTGGTCGGCCGTCAGACCATTGCCTTGAACCTGTTCCAGTACGGATAGGCTTCTGACCGTGCCGGCAAGCGCCATCTGCGGCGGCGGCGTCTGCTGCTGCCCGCCCATCCCTCCGCCCATTCCGCCACCCATCCCGCTCCCTCCGGTTCGGCCGCTCCCTCCCGATCCGCCGCCGGGCGACGCAATCGCGGTACCGTACTCCGTGAAATACCGGCCATAATAGCCGCCGACCGCACCGAGCGCGATACCCAGGATGAGGGTTGCGACTCCGGTGGATACGGTCGGTCCTTTGCTCACCATGGTCTCTCCTCCTCGAAGAAATAATTGCACCCGCGCCGCCATTATAAGCCCGCCGGAACCGCCATGTCAAGCAAATTGCCCGAGCGTATGCAGGGTCACTTGAACTATCCAACTGGTGGGAACATCAGACCTTCTTTGCAAGTCGAGCGGCAACTCCGTCGATCCAGAGATCGACCGCTTCATACGTACCCCACAGAATGAGCGCGAACGCCGCGATCGGGACAACGTGGCCTGGCACGAAGAGGCCGTCGCCCACGGCATCCCAAACCCGGACCGGACGATGGATGACGTCCCATGTGTTCAGTCGAACGATCAGACCTATATAGACGCCGAGGGAAACCACGAAGAAGAAGAGCGGTGCAAATAGGAACGATTTCTGTCCGGTCGATCGCAGCCATCGCTCCATCGGTCGGACGGCCAGGACAAACATCAATACGCCTGTTCCACTATAAGCGAGAAAGAGAAGCGCCCACTTCGCCGTGGACAGCATTGCGCCACGATCGGTGTGGCCGCTTTCGAGTAGATCTTTCCAGCGCTCGTCAAAGAGTAGGTGGCGCCACTCCGTCAGCAGATAGCAAGAGTTGGGCAGAAAGAAGATCCATGCGATCGCCAGCGGAATGCAGATCAAGAGCGGCAGCCGGTGTCCCTTGCCCTGCTTGGAGAGACCCCACGCCGTCGCATAGCCCAGAATAACGGGAATCGCAGCCAGGAACAGGTTCCAGCCGACCCACCGCAGCGCACCGATACTCAAAAGTACGTCCTCCCCGACAGCCGGCGAGTAACAGCCCGCCATCAATGAGACCGGCTGAATGGCGGAAAATGGAGCGCGAGGCTCCGTCCGGGCCGGCTGATAGGATAATGTGTGAACCGCCGTTCAGAGCGGCTCTGACGGAGCCTCGCCCTCCATCCATACAGTTCTCGCTCATCAATCCTGAACAGTGGTGTCGGCGAGTCGCGGCAGGAGTAACTCCGCCGTTCGCCGAACAGCCTAATAGTACTCTACGTGCGCGACCGGTGTCGCAAGGAGAGGATTTTGAGTCAGGGATTTATGAGCGGCAAATGCGTCCTGATCACCGGGGCGAGGAACAAATGGAGCATCGGCTGGCATTGCGCGCAATCCATGATACGTGAAGGCGCAACGCCGGTATTCTCCGTATACAGCGAGCGAGAGCAGGAGGACGTCCGGAAGCTGCTGAGGTCGGAGGATATCGGGGACTGCCCGATCTTCGTCTGCGATGCCACGAACCTGGAGCAGGTCGATGCGCTCATGGCGCAGGTCGGCGCGGCGTTCGATGGGAAACTGGATGGACTTCTGCACGCCATGGCGTTTGCAAAGCGCGAGGAGCTCATTGGGGAGTTCATCAAGGTCTCCCAGGACGGGTTCGCTCTGGCCAACGACGCCAGCGTCTACACGCTGATCGCACTCGCCCGGGCGGCGCGGCCGCTTATGAAGGCGGCCGGCGGCGGGTCTATAGTGACACTCACCTATCTTGGAGGCGAACGTGTCGTGCCGGGATACAACGTCGCCGGCATCTCGAAGGCCGCTCTGGAGGCGAGCGTACGATATCTTGCGTTCGATCTCGGCAAGGACAATATCCGAGTTAATGCAGTCTCCGCAGGTCCGATCAAGACGCTCGCGGCGAGCGGAATCGGAGGCCTCCGAACGATGCTCGACCATGTTGCTCAGCATGCTCCCCTCGGTCGAGGAGTGGACGCTGACGAAGTTGGCGATGCCGCGGCATTTCTAACCAGCGACCTGGCCAGGGGCATCACCGGCGAGGTTCTGTACGTCGACGCCGGATACAACATAATGGGTATGTACGGCGCGGCCCCGACGGTGGAGGGATAGATCAGTGAGCCGAATCCTGATTCTAGGCGGAGGTGTAGGGGGGATCGCGGCCGCGAATACGCTGCGCTCGATGCTTCCAGCGGAGCACAAGATTACCATCATCGATGTATCCGGTAAGTTCGCGATGGGAGCCACCAAGACGTGGGTGATGCTTGGCGAGCGAACGCCCGAGCAGGTCACGCGGTCGGTAAGCTCATTGAAGCGCAGGAACATCGACGTAAAGATAGAGCAAATCCTCCATATCGACGCGCAGAACTGCAAAGTCACGACTCGCCGTGGCGTAGTAGAAGGCGATTTCATGATTGTTGCGCTCGGCGCGGATGTTAGCTTCGGAGGGATCGAGGGGCTTGAAGGGCGTACCCATTCGTTCTACACCATGAAGGATGCCGTGCGGCTGCGCGATGCGCTGAAGCAATTCCGTGGCGGCGACCTGCTTCTGCTTATCCCGCAGACGCCGTTCAAGTGCCCGCCCGCGCCATACGAAGCGGCAATGCTGCTCCATCACTACTTCAAGAAACTAGGCAAAGAAACAAGGATCGAGATTTACACCGTCGAGGGCGCGCCCATGGCGACGGCGGGTCCGGAGATCGGAGCGTTTGTGAAGTCGGAATTGGCTGCTCGCACCATCGGCTACTTTCCGCAGAGACGGGTGAAGGCCGTTGACACGAAATCAGTCGTATTCCAGGATGGAACGGAAGCAAAATACAATCTCCTAATCGCCGTTCCGCCGCACAGTTCGCCCAAGGTTGTCCGTGACAGCGGATTGGCGAACCAGGGAGGCTGGATACCCGTGGATGGTATGACGCTTAGGATGACCGGGCCCGCGGCAGGCGACCGGTGTTACGCCGTTGGCGATGTGACCGTCCTGTCGCTCCCGGGCCGCTTCAAACCGGATGTTCCGCTCGTACTTCCCAAGGCAGGCGTCTTTGCGGACGCTCAGGCTCGAACGGCGGCAGCTCAAATCGCGTCGCGGGTGTTGGGCCGCGAATCGGCCGAAGCATTCGATGGAAAGGGCTTCTGCTATATCGAAATGGGAGATAGTCATGCGGTCCGAGGTGACGGCTCGTTCTTCGACCTTCCAAACCCAACCATGAAGAAGCGGGTCCCTGACCTGATGCAGATGGAGGAAAAGCGGCAGTGGGTCGATGGCTGGATGAAACGCAACCTAGGGCAATTAGATGGCGCATTCTCGCGATGATGCCTGGACCTTACTGACGGAATACACGCAGAGTGACAGCCTGCGAAAGCACGCCCTCGCGGTCGAGTCGGCAATGAGGTTCTATGCGCGGCAGCAGGGCGCCGATGAAGAGCTGTGGGGCAATACCGGTCTTCTTCACGACTTCGACTACGAGCGATGGCCCCAGGCGCCGGATCACCCGACAAAGGGAATGGCAATCCTCACGGACCAAGGCTGGCCGGCGGAGATGATCGATGCCATCGCCGGGCATGCGCCTTACCTCGGAGTCCCTCGCGTCACGCCGCTTGCTAAGACCCTCTTCGCCGTGGATGAGCTTTGCGGTTTCATTACAGCGGTTGCTTATGTCCGTCCGTCCCGCAAAGTGGCCGATGTGGAGGTATCTTCGGTGACAAAAAAGATGAAGGACAAAGCTTTTGCCCGGTCCGTCTCCAGGGAAGACATCATGCTCGGTACCGAACAGCTCGGAATACCGCTTCCACAGCATGTGCAGAACTGCCTGACGGCCATGACTGAAGCCGCCGAGTCACTTGGACTTTAGCCTTCAGGGGCACGTTCCCTCCCATGGATTCAGAAGAAGTCCGAGCAAGCTGGAACCGCATCACCGAACCGTATCAGCGTCGATGGAACCGTCGTGCGGATGTCGTCCAGTACAGCGCCTACGTCCCAGACGAATCCAAGCTCCGCCTCTTGGGTGACGTATCCGGCAAGCGGGTTATCGACCTTGGGTGCGGCGGCGGCCAGGCATCGATCGCTCTTGCATTGGCGGGAGCAAAATGCGTCGGCGTGGATATCTCGGACGAACAGATCGAATACGCGCGCCGGCTTGCTGCCGAACTTTCAGTTACCGTTGAGTTTCACTGCTCCGACATGACCTCGTTCTTATCACGGCAGAGCCAGGCGAGCTATGAAATCACTCTCTCGGCACTGGGCGTGCCTTATGTTAAAGATCAGGCGGGACTATTTCGTGAGATCCGGCGAACACTGATATCAGGCGGACTTTTTCTGTTCGTTACGATTCACCCATTGAACGAGATTACGGCTACGGAAGACGGTAAGACGGTCGTCCGTCGCAGTTACTTCGACTCCGGGCAGGTATCCTGGACGTGGAAGGATCATAACTCCGAGGTGCAGGCGCCGATGGAAACATATCATCGGACGATTGGCGAGACCGTCGATGATCTGCGTGAGGCGGGATTCTCGGTTGAACGGATCCTTGAGCCGGAAGCGATCGCGGACAATGTAGTACTGTCAGACGAGCAGATCGGACGGTATTCGCTAATACCGCCCGATATTATTTGGAGGGCTCGCGCGTTGTGACGCTGCGTGACGACGCCCGGCCTATTCGGCATACTCCTCGCGCTCTTCGACAACCTCGTCTTCGGCGTCTTCCCCCCCCTCCACGACTTCATCCGGGTCGACGACTTCGTCCGCCGCGGCTGCCGTTCGTCGGGGATCCAGGTCCGCCATTCCGGGGATACGCGGATGTTTCTGGCGGCACTCTTC
>ORMF012532238.1_pt1 | contig 11173 bp, 14 predicted proteins | sample 1779871 | NCBI WGS metagenome assembly ORMF01 (sample SAMEA104232316, study PRJEB22302) | groundwater metagenome | biome: forest; feature: aquifer; material: groundwater | place: USA | collected 2011-08-07 | depth 5.4 m
CTTCTCGGCCGCCTCGTCGAGCCGTTGGCGCGCCAGCGGGTCCTTGCGCACGTCGATGCCGGACTCTTTTTGGAACTCCACTGCGAGCCAGTCGATTATTTTTTGATCAATGTCTTTACCGCCGAGGTGCGCGTCGCCGTCGGTAGAGCGAACCTCGATGACATCGGCGCTCACTTCGAGCACCGACACGTCGAAGGTGCCGCCGCCGAAGTCAAATACCACCACCTTTTCGTCCTTCTTTTTATCAAATCCGTAGGCAAGCGCCGCCGCGGTCGGCTCGTTGATGATGCGCTTGACCTCCAGCCCCGCTATCTTTCCCGCGTCGCGGGTAGCGGCGCGCTGGGCGTCGTTAAAGTACGCCGGCACGGTAATGACCGCTTCGGTAATAGTCTCGCCCAGGCGCTTTTCCGCATCGGCTTTAAGCTTGCCAAGTATCATAGCGGAGACTTCCTCCGGGCGCATCCACGCATCGCCCATCTTTACCTCGATGCCGCCGTTTTGGGACTTGCGCATTTCGAACGGCACGGAAGCCTTGTCTTTTTGCACCAAAGCTTCGTCGAAGCTGTGGCCGATAAAGCGTTTGATTTGGTAGACCGTATTTTTAGGATTAGTAACCGCTTGGCGGCGCGCCAAGACCCCTATCATACGCTCGCCGGTTTTGGAGACAGCAACCACCGAGGGCGTGGTACGCGCGCCCTCTGCGTTTTCGAGCACGCGCGGTTCGCCGCCCTGCACTATCGCCGCGGCGGAGTTGGTTGTTCCCAAATCGATTCCTAGTATCTTTCCCATAATAATTCGTATTTTATCGAATAAGTATCAAATTTCAAGTAACAAGTCTCAAACAATGTTCAAGTACAAAAATTTTAAAGTACTTAAATACTTATTTATTTGATACTTGTTTGCTATTTGTGATTTGTTACTTGCTACTTTCATAATTTTAAATTATGACTTGCGCCGGTCTGATAATTTTATCGCCCGCTTGCCCGTCTGAATGTATAGCATAACCGCTCCGTTCTACCGATTCAACTTTGTGGTCATCTCCCCGCTTTGCCAGCGCTTCGTGCTTGTGCGGGTCAAAGTCCTCTCCTGTCGCGCCAAATTGTTCAACTCCGATGCTCTTCAGCGAGCCGAGAAGTTGTTTGTGAACGAGCTCCAACTCGTCGCTCGGCGCGTGTTTGAGAGCCATTTCAAACGCGTCTAATGCCGGCAAAAGCGACTCGACAAAGTTTGCCAGTATGCGCGTTTCTTTTTCGTCATGCGCCTGCGCCTCCTCGCGTTTATAATTAACCAGGTCGGCGCGAGCGCGTTGCCATCCCTCCAAATACTCCTGCTTTTCGGCTACTGCTTTTTTGAGCTTATCCCGCAGGCTTTTTATAGCCGCGGGTCCTTGCTCTGCTTCCTCTTCTGCTACAAATTCTTCTTCGGTAGAGTCCATACGAATCACTATTGTAAACAAAAAAACGCCGCTGTCAAAGGAGACAGCGGCAAATTCGCGGGACTGGCAGAGGTGGCGATAAATCTTTCCCCATTGTAGGGCACTTACGCACCCTCGGGTATATGTGGTATTCCGCCCTTTGTGGATTGAAATCTTTGCAGACCGAAATCCACGAGCATATTCCACACCACTAGGGACGAAACGACTTTTCATCCCGACTCCTGAAGGTTGTATTACCAACCTCTCACCCTAGACTACTCCAAGGACCAATCCACCTACAAAACTAGCCCCACGAGGGCTAGTTGTCAACTGCTGAGTGTGATTAGCGCTTTGGCCACATGTCGAGTTTGGCCGTCGCCAAACTCGCACGCAGCCCCCGCCTCGCGGCCCTGCAAGTGCAGGGCAACGCTCCGGCCTCGAAGCGTCTAAGAAAAAGCAAAGCAGTTTGCTTTTTCTAGCGCTTCGACCACTGCTTGCGCTTGCGGGCTTTGACGAAGCCTGCTTTGCGGCGCTCTTTGGCACGCGGGTCGCGCTTGAGGAATCCTTCTTTCTTTAAAGCGCCGCGCAGGTTGATGTCGTACTCGATAAGCGCCCTAGAGATAGCGTGGCGCACGGCGATTGCCTGCCCCGCAATGCCGCCGCCCTTGACCACGATAGAAACAGTAAACTGCGTCGCGAGGCCGACTTTAAGAAAAGCTTCAAGCGCGGCCATCTGGAGAGCCGGCGTGGGGAAATACTCGTTTACATCCTTGCCGTTGATGATAACGGTCATTTTGGTTGCCGGAGTAATGCGCGCGCGGGCAACAGCCGTCTTGCGGCGGCCGGTCGCGGCGATGTATCGCTCTGTAGTTTTTTCTTTGGTAGCCATAATCTTAAATAAGTATCAAATATCAAGTTACAAGTATCAAACAAGTAATTAATTTTTAATAGTAAGTAATTTAATACGTTTTGTCTGCAGCTTGTTCTTCGGGAGCATACCCAGCACCGCGCGCCGGATTGCCTCCTTGTGGCCGCGGCGCGCTTTATGGGTCTGCGTCGAAGCAGTCAACATAGCATAGGTCTCCTCTTTTTGCCCGCCCGGATAGCCCGAGTAGCGCAGGTATACTTTGCCCTCCTGCTTGTTGCCGGTGATTTTTATCTTGGTTGCATTAGTGATGGTCACCTCCTCCCCCACTACCTGATTCTTAACGAAGGTAGTTTTGTGCTTGCCGAGCAGGGCTTTAGCCGCAGCCGAAGCTACGCGTCCCAAGGTTTTATTTTCTGCATCAATAGTTATCATACAAATTCAATGACGGCCATTTGGGCGGCATCTCCGGCGCGCGGACCCATTTTAGTGATGCGCAGGTAGCCGCCGGTGCGGTTCTTGTAGGTGGCGGAGGTTTTAAAGAGCTTGGCGACCATTCGCTCGTCGCCAAGCTGTGATATAAGCAGGCGGCGATTGGCCAGCGTAGCGCTCTTTCCCTTGGTGACCATTTTTTCCACCAACGGGCGGATTTCCTTGGCTTTTGCCAAAGAGGTCGTCATTTTGCCGCGCAGTATAAGCGAGCGGGCAAGCGACCGCAGCAAAGCCGCGCGCTGGCCGCTCTCCCGACCGAATTTTCTGTTTACATTTCCGTGTCTCATAGTGGTTGCCAAGGTTAAACCTTGAGAGCCCTGGTGTTAAGGTTTAACCTTTGCATCATTTTAATACAATTCCGAAGTTCGCCAAAGCCCTTTTAATTTCCTGGATTGATTTGGGTCCGAGGCCTTCTATCTCAACCAGATCGGTCTCTTTTTTGCGGGCGAGCCCGCCGACCGTGCGGATGTTGGCCTTCTCCAGCGAGGCAATGGTGCGGCTCGAGAGCTCGAGATCCTCAACGCGGGTCTTCATCGCCTCGGTCGAGTCAATTATCGGCGTGGCGATAGTGGAAGTTTCTTTGCTGTGGGTCTCGCTCTGCGGCTCCTCGCGGAAGCCGACCACCGCCTTAAGCTGGGTGATCATTATTTCGATTGACTGCTCGAGCGCCGCTTTAGGCGTAAGCGTGCCGTCTGTTTCGATAGAAATGCGCAGGCGGTTAAAGTCGGTGCGGTCGCCGACGCGCATGTTCTCCACCTCGTAGTTGACGCGGCGTATCGGGGAGAAGATGGCGTCAACGGATATCTCGCCTATTTCGACGCGGTCCTTTTTGTGCGCCTCGCGCGGCACGTAGCCAAGCCCGCGGGAGATATGGAACTCCGCATTAAGCTCGGTTTTGTCGGTTATCTCGCAAATGTAGGAGTTGGGGTTGAGCAAGCGGACTTGGCCCGGGAGCGTCAAATCGCCGCCGGAAACTTTTTTAGGTCCTTTAATCGAAAGTGAAATGGTCTGCGCTTCGTCAGTCAAAATCTCGAAGCGGAGCTTCTTGAGGTTAAGCAGGATAGTAACTACGTCCTCGCGGATACCGGAGATAGTGGAAAACTCATGCTCGACACCTTCAATTTTTACGCTCGTGACCGCCGCGCCCGGGAGTGAGGAGAGGATAATGCGGCGCAGAGAGTTGCCAAGCGTGTGCCCGTAGCCCGGATACAAACCATCTATCTCATAAATGCCCTCGAACTCCGCTTCAGAAACCACGCGTGGCTTACTGGGCAGTGCAATAGAATATTCCATCATAACTCAATCTTAAATTCTAAATTAATAATCTTTTTTATTTGCTAACTATCGACAATAGTTAGCGGCTGTAAAACTGGATGATAACCGACGCGCTAAACGGCGCCTCACCCTCCCCGATTGTTGGGTCCGCCTCTATCTGTGCGGCGAAACCTTGATCGTCAAACTTCATCCACTGCGGCGCTTTCGTTTCTGCCGCGCCTGCAGTGCGATTTATAAAGAGCGCGCTGTCGCGGCTCTCGGGGCGTACGGACACATTCATTCCCTTCTCTACTTTAAAAGAAGGTACGTTCACGCGCTGGCCGTTTACGAGGATGTGGCCGTGGCCGACCATCTGGCGCGCAGCGCGGCGAGTTTTAACGAAGCCAGCGCGGTAAACAACATTGTCCAAGCGCGACTCGAGGCGCGTGAGCAAGCCCATGATGGAGTCCTTGCCTTTCATACCAATCGCTTCATGCACATAGCGAGAAAACTGGGACTCGGAGAGGCCGTAGGTAAAGCGCGCCTTCTGCTTTTCGAGCAGCTGCACGCCGAAGTCGCTGCCGCCGCGGCGCCTAGCTACCTTGCGCGGAGCGCGCGCCTCGGCGAGCTGAAACTTTTGCGTCTGGCACTTTTCAAACACGGAAGCCCCGAGGCGCTTGCAGATTTTATATTTTGGTCCTAGCAACATAAATTTAAAAATTTAAATATTTGAATGTTTAAATATTAGATGCGTCTGGCCTTCGGCGGGCGGGGTCCGTTATGAGGCACCGGGGTCACATCTTTGATGGAGGTAATCTGGATGCCTTTGGTCGAAAAGGCGCGAATTGACGACTCGCGTCCGGCGCCGACGCCGGAGACGACCACCGATACGTCCTTTACCCCCATGGCGGCGGCGCGCTCGCCGATGAGCTCGCCGACTTTCGCGGCCGCAAACGGCGTGCCCTTTTTAGCGCCGGAAAATCCTAGGCTACCTGAGGACGACCACGTGACAATGTTGCCTGACTTGTCTCCCAAACACACTTTAGTGTTGTTAAAGGTCGCCTCCACATATAGTACGCCGGTGTCGAGCTTGCGCTTGCCCTGGCGCGCGGAAGGAGCGGAGCTGGTTGCCCCCTTGTCGTCGCCTTTTTTTATAATTCTCTTTTTTCCCATATTACTGTAATGCCAATATTCGTGTGTGCTTGTTTGTTAAAGCTATTCGCATACTACGTCTTGCTCTCCTTGCGGCGGCCGGAGCCCATGGTCTTGCGGACGTTGCCGCGCACGGTGCGGGAGTTGGTCTTGGTATTCTGGCCGCGGACCGGCAAGCGCTTGCTGTGGCGCAAACCGCGGTACGTGCCGATGTCTTTGAGCCGCTTGATGTTGCCGGAGACCTCGCGCTTAAGATCACCCTCAAGCTTCAACCCTTCGAGCTGTTTGCGGATGGCATTTTCTTCCTCGCTTGTCAGCTTGTCGGCCTTTTTTTGTAAATCAATTTTGGCGGCGGTGAGTATCGAGGCTGAGCGGCTTTGGCCGATGCCGTACAAAGCCGTCAAGGCAAAGACGACGCGCTTATTAGGAATGGTAATGCCTGAAATTCTCATACTGTGATGCCAATTTACGAATACATGCGAATGATACGAATTATTCGTGTGTACTTATTTGTTAAAGTTATTTGCATACTTAACCTTGGCGCTGTTTGTGGCGGGGGTTGACGCAAACCACATAAATCCGCCCCTTCCGGCGGACCATTTTGCAGTTAGCACAGCGTGGTTTTATCGAAGCTTTTACTTTCATAAGGTTAAACCTTAACACCATGGCTCTCAAGGTTTAACCTTTAAAGCCGCCGCGTGATACGGGCTTTGCCGCCGTACGGGTCAAGCTTGAGGAGAACTTTGTCCCCGACCAATACTTTAATCCGATGCAGCCGCATTTTGCCCGCGAGATAACACAGGACCACCTCGCCGCTCTCCAAAGAGACTTTGAACAACGTATTAGGCAGGGCCTCCTCTACGACGCCCTGTATTTCAGGTAGCTTGCTATCCATTAACGACGTTACTCATCCTAACCTAAGGCCCAATTAGTGTCAAACCGCCCGGTAGCCAAAAATAAGGGTATTTTGAATACTTGACAAAGCATAGTACTTAGGTGTATAATAAAACTCAGTAAGTTCCCGTATATCCAGAATGAAGGAGGATGCCGTGAGGAGACTCCCAAAATGGCTTTTCTTGCTTGTTTTACTTCTCTTGGTGGCGATGGGTATTGCTAAAGCAAATCTTCCGCCAAATCTTCCACTCGACTTAGACCCATTCAACATCGACCCCAATCTAATGCCTGTGTGGCGGTGGCCAGTTTTTTACGCCTTCACCGCAGGGGCAGTGAGTCTGCTTGCCAGCGCGATTGGGCTGAAGTTCATCTTCGACGATGACGCCAAAAATGGCGGTTGGATGTGACCTCATCCAAAATAAAAGACCGCCACCTCGGCGGCCTTTTTTATACTACCGGCTCTTCTGTTTTTTCGAGCCGGCCGACACGGGTGTCGAGGCCTATTAGAAGCTCCCCGTGTTCATCTAGCCTACGCTCGATGCGTTCTAGTTTTTGGTCAACTTCCTTTAAGTTCCCTTCAACATTTCCAAGCCGTCCTTCAACACTATCGAGGCGATCATTTACAGAATCAAACCCCTTAGCGGTTGCTTGCGCTAAGACTTCTATTTGTTTTTCGAGGCTCTCAAAATCTGCCATATATTTAATATATCACACCACTAATTTTGGCCGGCGACCTTTATGGTGATTTTATTGATGTCGCTCGGAAATTTGCCTTGCCAGAACGGGCGAATGCTCGCCTCCGCCTTGGCAATCGCCGGCTGAAAAGTTTTTATGACGTTTTGAAATTCATCTTTATCCTTACCGACAAGCGCGGCCACCACTTCATTTTTGTCGAATTGCCATACCAGTGTCGTTTGACCCTTAAGCGCAAGCGTAATGGTTCCGTCGGAACGTTTGCTGCCGGCCTCCATTGCTATGCCCATAGTAGACGCGTCGCCAAAAAGTACTGCCTCGCCTTGATACTGACCTACCTCGCTGCGGGCAATGGCGCTTGCCAAGCTGTCTTGGCGGACAATAATGCCGACCGCCGTTGCGCTTTGATTTAGAGTGGCGGTTTTTTTAGAAACCGGGGTCTGAGTAAGGGTCATAAACGAGACTTCGAGCGTACCGGGTATGGCTATGGAACCGTCAGGAATTTCGGCTGTCGCAGCCACCCGCACGTCGGAGTCAAGTTTTTGTTGCAGAGATGCTTTGGCGGCTGTAAGGTCATTGTCAGCTATGGCTGGCTCATCGCCGACAAACCCTCCGCTTATTGCTCCATCCGATTTACCGCTAAACTTGCTGTAGCGCGAGTCTCCCTTAAAACCGGGGATGGTAAAAGCTTCGCCCGCAGATTTGTTGTAACTCTCCCCCGGCGAGTCGGCATACACGGTGGCGCTTAAGGTGCCGGGCTTGAGTGCCGAGCCCTTGCCGGTCGCTCCGGGCACGGTCACGGAGCTGCGGATGCGGTAAATTTTTCCGTCTGGAGCCTCAAAGCGCGTGTTAGCAATAAGGCGTTGGCTGGCTGAACTAAAGCTGTTGCTGATAGTAATAATCCCGCTTGCCGGACGCGATACTTTTTTGATGCCGGAGGCTGGCACTGATACTGTGGCCGAGCGGGTAACCGAGATTGTCTGGTATGAAAGCATGCCTATAGGCGCGTTTGGTTGCGCCTGCAGCGTTGTCGCCAACGCCACCGTTTCGGTGCGCGGATAAGCGGTAATGGTTGCTCCGGCAAATACGGTAGAGAGTAAAATTCCGAAAACGGCGCACGCCGCCACTACCGCCAAAGTTATTATCCAAAAGAGTTTCGGTCTGCGAGATCGCATAGGAACATCGACTGATTCGTCGGTATAGCCGTGGATTGAAGAGGCGGTTTGCTTGATGCGGCGGTGCAAAGGGATGTTTCGGATGGACTTTTCTCCGGCATCTTCGTGCGAATTTCGTATGTCTCTCATGTGCGTTTATTATACCCCATTGTCAACAAAAAGCGCATCAAGCATCAACAGCAAGTCTGGAACCTCCGCATGCGCCTCGATATACCTTGTGAGGTGGTAAGACCGGAGTGCGCGGACCTCTCCGCCGTCGGGAAATAGTTCGGCAAGAGACTCGTCTGCGGCAAGCGCGCGAGCAAACCACTCTCCTGACGGCTCCGCGCCGATAACCCGCACCCGCAGTATATCGCCGGGGCTCAAAAGTTCTTTAACCGCGTTTTTAAAGTGCCCCGCAAATTCCCCCGCCGCCGCGCGAAACGGCTCTCGGATGTGCCGCATGCCAAAGGGCAGGCGCGCAGCGGAGCGCGCCTCCTGCTCGGAGAGCCCGCCGTGCGCGCGCAAAGTGCGCAAGAGCGCGTTGTAGCCTGACGGAAAGGTTGCGTGCGCCCGTACGCCCTCGCCGCCGTCCATGCGCATAAGCTCGGACACTTCGCCGGTAATAGTGCAGACCAAGCACGGCTCGGGCGCAAACAACGAGCGCACACCAAACGCCGTCGCGCCCGCAGAGGTATAAAACGACACTGGTGTATCGTCAAACACTGCCCCAAGCTCGCCGCGCAGATACTGCGACATTTCAGGCATAAAGTCTGGCTTGCCTCGGTCGAGATTCGGCTTGCCCCACGGTGGGGCCAAAAAAACTGCTATTGAGCCTATGTGACCGAGAGATGTGGTTTTAGGATGCAATCTCATGCGCGCCGCCACCTCGCTTGCATGCTGTATAGCGTTTGCGGCGGCTTTTTTAATGTTCGATGACAAAAGCGCGCCGGTAACTCTTGAACCAAGCGGTGCGTGCGAGCGCATCTCGCCGAAAAGTTTCGGTTGTTTGTATTGCTCTATCTGCGCAAGCGCGGAGCCGGCGGAGCTGTTCTCCACGTCGAGTATAAGAACGGTCTTCATTAAGTTATTCTAGCACCGCTTTTATTCTGCGTATTCCCTGTGCCACCGCCTCTTCTTTTTGGATTTTAAATTTTATCCCTCCCAGAGCGTCGGGACCTACAGGCACGGCCAACTCGCCGGTCCTTGCGGCATGCGGACCGCCGCAAAATTCTATTGAATACGCCGAATCAAGGGGGCCGACCGAGTACACCGATACGCGTTCGGGGTACTTGGCGCCAAACTCGTGCTCTGCACCCAGCTTCTCCGCCTCCGCAAGCGGCATTTCGGTGCGGATAACCGGCAAATCTTCTTTAATTTTTTCGTTTACAATCCGTTCCACTTCGGTCTTCTGCTCCGCGGTCATCTTTTCGCCGTGAATAAAATCGATACGCAGACGCTCTTGGGTAATGTTGCTCCCCCGCTGGTGTACCTGCGGCCCAAGTACTTGTTGGAGCGCTTTCAAAAGCAGGTGGTGTGCGGTGTGTAGGCGTGTTGTTTTTTCTGAAGTATCAGCCAAACCGCCCTTAAACTTTTGCTCCGACCCCGCGCGGCTTAAGTTTTGATGTTCTTTGAGCAACTCTTTAAAGCCATCAAAGTCTATCTGCTTAATCCCCTTCAATCCGGCCTCCTCGGCAATAAGTTCTATGGGGAATCCGTAGGTGGTAAAGAGCTGGAATGCGTCAGCCGCCGAAAGCGACCCGCCGGCGGTAAATCGCGCGAGCTCCTTCATCCCGCGCTCTAGCGTTTTGCGGAAGCGCGTTTCTTCCGCCCCTATTTCAGCAACGCCTGTCAGGTCGCCGAGTTGTCCGTGCGGGACACCCAGTGTGTCGGCGTAGCGCACGGCGCGGCGGATGAGCCTGCGCACAACATATCCGCGTTCTACATTGCCCGGCAATACGCCGTCGGCTATCAAAAACCCGGCAGCGCGCAAATGGTCGGCTACTATGCGGAACGAACGTTTGTCTTTTTCGTATGTTTTTCCGCTCACGTCCTCAAGTTTTTTAATAAGCGGAGTAAAAGCCTCGGTAGCAAATACGTCAGGATTATTTATAGATGCCGCCGCGATGCGCTCGAGCCCTCCGCCAAAGTCCACGTTCTGTTTGGGCAGGAGGCCGAAGGTGCCATCGGTATTCTTTATATATTGCATAAACACCGAGTTGCCGATTTCGAGGAAGCGACCGCAGTCGCAGTTGGGGTGGCACTCGGCGCCGAACTTAGTGTCGTGCGGCGTGCCAAAGTCGTAGAACACCTCCGAGTCCGGTCCGCCCGGCTCTCCCGCGGGCATATTTTCAGGAGCGCCGGCGCGGCTCCACCAGTTTTTCTTTCCGTAAAACTTGATGCGTTCTTCCGATATGCCGAGCTCTTTCCATATCTGCGCCGACTCTTTATCCCGAGGCAGATCGAGGGAGGTGTCCCCTTCAAAACAAGTAATCCAAAGTTTTTCTTTCGGGATGCCTATTTCTTTTGTAAGAAACTCAAAAAAATATCCTAACTGCTCTTTTTTAAAATAGTCGCCCAAAGACCAGTTGCCGAGCATTTCAAAAAAAGTGGTGTGGCGGTTGTCCCCCACCTCCTCTATATCCATCGACCTAAAACATTTTTGCGAGTTTGCCAGCCGGTTTCCTGAAGGATGTGGCGCGCCCAAAAGATATGGTACCAACGGCTGCATCCCCGAACCGGTAAAAAGGGTTGTAGGGTCGTTCTCCGGCACCAAAGGCGCCGACGGGAGTATGGTATGTCCCTTTCTCTCAAAAAACTCCAGATATTTAGCCCGCACGTCGTTGGGGGTCATTGGGTCTTATCATACCCAACTTCACGAAATTTTGGTACCATTCACGCACATATGTACTGGGGATTTGATACAAAAAATATCGACAAGACGGTGCGGCCGCAGGATGATTTTTATCATTACGCCAACGGCGGGTGGCTCAAAAAAACCAAAATTCCGCCCGAAGAGTCGCGATGGGGCTCCTTTACTATCCTGCGCTACCGGACAGAACAACAGCTCAAAAAAATAGTCACCACTACAAGGCATCCGCTGGTGCGGGGCATCTACCGCTCCGCTATCGACATAAAAACCCGCAACAAGCTTGATGCAGGGCCGATGGCGCCCCTGCGCCTCTTGGTGCGCAATATTAAAAACAAAAACGACTTGCTTAAAGTAATCGCCAGCTTGCATGTACTCGGAGTATC
>ORMF011074480.1_pt1 | contig 11171 bp, 12 predicted proteins | sample 1779871 | NCBI WGS metagenome assembly ORMF01 (sample SAMEA104232316, study PRJEB22302) | groundwater metagenome | biome: forest; feature: aquifer; material: groundwater | place: USA | collected 2011-08-07 | depth 5.4 m
CGGCCCGTGATCGTGCGGCTGGCTCTCCTTGGCCCCGTTGTAGACGTGGGCGAGGATGCAGAAGCCGAGCTTCGGGTCTTCGTACAGGATCTTGCGCTCCGGCACGTCGTCGCCGAGATGCGTGGCGACGAAGGCCTCGTCCTGGAGGACGTCCTGGACGAGCGCGCACACCTTCGTGCGCCCCTCGGGGCCGGGATCCTCCGTGAGAATGCGGTGACACGCGCCGGCGAACTGATCGAGGCTGTAGCCCATTGATCGAACCTCCTCGCTATTTGATACTCTCTTCGCGCCCGGTGCGCAATGGGCACATCAGACGAAAGGGAGGCTCCGATCATGGCTGATCCGGTTCGGGACATGGTGGCGAAGTGCCGCAACTGGGGCAAGTGGGGGCCGGACGACGAGCTGGGCACGCTGAACTACATCACGCCCGAATCCGTCGTGAAGGCGACGCGGACGGTGAAGCGGGGCGTGACTTTCTCGCTCGCGATCCCCTTCGACAACACGGGGCCGCAGATCAACCAGCCGCGGCGCTTCAACCCCATCCACCGCATGATCCTCACGGGCCCGGACTTCACGACGGGCGCGTTCCAGCGCCCCGGCGGTGTCGGGTTCGCCGACGACATGATCATCATGCCGCTCCAGTGCGGGACCCAGTGGGACGCGCTCTCGCACTGCTTCCTCGACGGCAAGCTCTACAACGGCTACGACGCGAATCTGGTGTCGAGCTCGGGCGCCAAGCGGAACGGGATCGAGAAGATGGCGCGCTTCATCGTGACGCGCGGCGTGCTGCTGGACGTCCCGCGCGTGAAGGGCGTGGACTGGCTAGAGCCGGGCTACGCGATCACCGTGGGCGACCTGGAGGCGGCGCTCGAGGCGCAGGGCGCGGCGGTCGGGACGGGCGACGCGCTCCTGGTCCGCACGGGCCAGCTGGCGATGTGCCGCGCGCGCGGCGGGTGGGGCGACTACGCCGGCGGCGACGCGCCCGGTCTCTCCTTCTCGACGGCGGAGTGGCTCCACCGCCACGAGCTCGCCGCGGTGGCGACCGACACCTGGGGGATGGAGGTGCGGCCGAACGAGATCCCGGACACCTACCAGCCGCTCCACCAGGTGCTCATTCCTACCATGGGGATGCTCGTGGGCGAGATCTTCGACCTGGAGGCGCTCGCGGCCGACTGCGCCCGCGACAAGGGGTACGAGTTCCTGTTCCCCGCGCCGCCGCTGCCGATCACCGGCGCGGTCGGCTCTCCCGTCAACCCGATCGCGATCAAGTAGCGCCGTTCTTTGCGTCTCCGCTTCTTCTACGGCTGGGTCGTCGTGGCGGTCGTCTTCGTCACCATGGGCGTGGGCGTCAACGCGCGCACCGCCTTCTCGCTGCTCTTCCCGCCCATCCTCGACGAGTTCGGCTGGGATCGCGGCGTGACGGCCGGCGCTTTCTCCTTCGGCTTCCTCGTCTCGGCGGTGCTGAGCCCGACGCTCGGGCGGCTGATGGACCGCCGCGGTCCGCGGATGGTCATGGAGATAGGCGCGGGCCTCATGGCGACCGGGCTGATGCTGGCCACGCTGGTGCGCGAGCCGTGGCACCTCTATCTCACGCTCGGCGTGCTGGTCGGCGGCGGCAGCGTCTGCCTGGGCTACACGGGCCAGGCGCTCTTCCTTCCGAACTGGTTCGTGCGCCGGCGGGGTCTCGCCATGAGCCTGGCTTTCTCCGGCGTGGGCGTGGGGTCCATCATCCTGCTTCCCTGGCTGCAAACGCTGATCGGGCGCTCCGGCTGGCGCGCCGCGTGCTGGGCGATGGCCATCTTGGTGCTCGCACTCCTGGTGCCGCTCAACCTGTTGCTCAAGCGCCGGCCCGAGGACATCGGGCTCGCGCCTGACGGCGATGCTTCATCGCACGCGACCGCCGCCGCGCAGGCGGCGAACGTCGTGGATCCGGCGTGGGCGGCCGTGGACTGGACGCTCGGCCGCGCCATACGCACGGCGCGCTTCTGGTGGATCGTGCTCGGCTACTTTGGCGGTCTCTTCGCCTGGTACGCGGTGCAGGTCCACCAGACGAAGTACCTGATCGAGATCGGCTGGAGCCCGACGTACGCCGCGTGGGCGCTCGGCTTCGTCAGCCTGGTGGCTATCCCGGGCCAGATCGTCCTGGGCCATCTCTCGGATCGAATCGGGCGCGAGTGGGTCTGGACGGTGGGCAGCCTCGGTTTCGCCATCTGCTACCTGGCCTTGATCCTCATGCGCGAGGCGCCGACGCCGGCGCTCCTCTGGCTCATGGTGCTCTCGCAGGGCATGTTGGGCTACGGACTCACGTCCGTTGTCGGCGCGATCCCGGCAGAGATCTTCCAGGGGCGGCACTACGGCGGCATCTTCGGCACGCTGATGCTGGCCGCCATCGCGGGCGGCGCGGCCGGGCCGTGGGTCGCCGGGGCGCTCCACGACGCGACGGGCAGCTACACGCCCGCCTTCTCGATCGCCATCGGCTGCAGCGTGGTCTCGGCCGGGGCTATCTGGCTCGCCGCCCCGCGCAAGGTGCGCGCCGTCGCGGGGCGCGTGCATCTGATCAGGTAGCGGCAGGCGGCCGATAAGGGCCCATCTGCTTCGCGCCCTCGGCCGCACGCTCAACGTACAGGAGTACCCCTCGCGTGCGGCCCTTCGGGCGCCGCCTCGCATCTGGACCCTTCTCAGCCGCCTGCTAGTGCGCGGCGGATGGTCCCCGCGCCGGCGAGCCCGGACTCTGGTATCGTCGCCCCCATGACCGGAGGACCTTCGCGCGGGCCCATGAGCAGCGATGAGCCGCCGGGCGCGTGTTGCGAGCCGGCCGAGTACGTAGACAGCGCCGCGCCGAACATCGTCGCCTTCGCGCGCAAGGTCTGCGAGGGCGCCACGGACCCCATCACCAGGGCGGTGCGCCTGTACTACGCGATCCGCGACGGCATCGCGTACACGCCCTACGTCGACTTCAAATCCCTGGAGACCTTCAGGGCCAGCGCGTGTCTCGCGCGGGGATCGGGATTCTGCGTGGCGAAGGCCGCCCTGCTCGCCGCCGCGGCGCGGGCCTCCGGCATCCCCGCGCGCGTGGGCTTCGCCGACCAAGCTTGACGTGAGCGAGTGAAGCTCCTCAGGGGCGACATAGCGGGCGGAGTCAGCGCGGGCGTGCTCACCATCCCTGTGAGCATGGGCTACGGGATCCTCGCGCTCCAGCCGCTGGGCGACCGGTACGTCTCGTACGGTGTCGTCGCGGGGCTGCTGAGCGCCATACTCGCCCTGCTCGCCGGCGCCCTGCTCCGAGGCGCCGCCGGGCTCCTGTACACGCCACGGAGCGTGGTGACGCTCATCATGGCCGCGGTGGTTTTCGAAGGCGTGGCACGCGGGCCGGGCGCCGTCGCCGCTCACGGTGACGTCCAACGCACGCTGACCCTGGTGTTCTTCATCGTCGTGGCGGCGGGACTCTTTCAGGCGCTGTTCGGCGTCCTGCGACTCGGCGGCCTCATCCGCTACATCCCCTCGCCGGTCATGGCCGGGTTCCAGAACGCGGTGGCGGTCCTCATCATCGTCGCCCAGGTCGACCCGCTGCTCGGGTTCCGCCGCCACATCCCGTTGGGGCAGCTCGCGTCGAATCTGGCCCTCGTCCAGCCGCTGACACTGACGGTCGGGCTTCTCACGTTCCTGGCGACGTGGTACGGCCCACGGCTGACGAAGCGCGTGCCGCCGGTCATCCTTGGGCTCCTCGTCGGAGCCGGCGCCTACTATGCCCTGTCGGGCGCGGGCTACGGCCCGCAGCTCGGCCCCGTCGTCGGGCCGATGCCGGAGGCTTCGCTGCTGCCGACGTATCTCCCGGGCTTCGGCCAGCTCCTGGCCGAGCGCCAGGCCTGGCCCGCGCTCCTCACCCTGGTCGTAGGCGCCTTCAGCCTGGCGATCGTCTCGTCGCTCGATGTCCTCCTCTGCGCCAAGGTGATGGACGGCGTGACCGGGGAGCGGTCCCGCGGCAGCCGGGAGCTGGTGCGCATCGGCGTGGGCAACATGGCTGCGGCCTGCTTCGGGGGGATCGCCAGCGGGGTGAACCTCGGGGCGAGCACCGCCAGCCACCGTGCGGGGGGACGGACGCGGCTGGCGTCGTTGGCGGCCGCCGTGGTGGTCCTGTTGGCCGTGCTCTTCCTGGGCCCGGCCATCGCCCTCCTGCCGCGGGTGGTCATCGCCGGGATGCTGCTCGTGGTCGGCGTCCAGCTCTTCGACCAGTGGAGCCTCAGGCTGCTCTGGCGGACGATCGCGGGGGACCTCATCACCTGGCGGAGGATGGCGCTGGATCTCCTGGTGGCGCTGCTGGTCGGGGCGAGCATCCTCGTGTTCGACCCGGTGGTGGGCGTGGCGATGGGCGTGACCGTCGCGGTTCTGTTCTTCATCGTCCGCATGAGCAGGTCCGTGGTGCGGCGCACGTATCGAGGCGACGCGGTGCGGTCGCGGAAGGCGCGGGACCCGAAGCTGATGGAGATTCTCGCGGCGCATGGACAGCAGATCGTCGCCTTCGAGCTGGAAGGGCCCGTCTTCTTCGGCACGGCGGAAGACCTGGCGACGCGCGTCGAGGCGGCCGCGCGTGAGGGCGCCAGCCAGGTGGTGCTCGATCTGAGGCGCGTCAACGAGCTCGACACCACCGGCGCGCGCATCCTGATCCAGATACACGAGCGCCTCAGGAAGCAGGGCGGGCGCCTGCTCTTGAGCCACGCGCACGATAACCACCTCGTGTCGACCGTCCTGCGCGACCTGGGCGTGGCGGGCGCGCTGGGTCCCGGCGCGCTCTTCGCCGACACCGACGCGGCGCTCGAATGGGCGGAGGAGCAGGTGATCCGGGCACACGCGGCGGGGGACGTTCTGCTGACCAGCGAGATCGCTATGGACCGCCTTAGCGTTCTCGAGGGCTTGACCGAGGCAGAATGCGCGGTTGTGCGGATTCTCCTCGCGCGCCGCACCTATGGTCCGGGCGAAGTTGTCATCAAGGAGGGCAGCCTCGATCGGGACCTCTTCCTGATTTCGCGTGGGACGGTCAGCGTGAGGGTCGGGATGCCGGGACAGGACCGGCAGCGCCGGCTGGCCTCATTCTCCGCGGGCACCGTGTTCGGAGAGGTGGCGCTGCTCGACCACCAGCCGCGCTCGGCCACGGTGACCGCCGACGAGGAGGCGGTCTGCTATGTTCTGTCCGACGAGGCCTTTGGCGCGCTGGTGAGGGATCACCACGCTATCGCGATCAAGCTTCTGACCAACCTCGGGCGCGAGCTGAGCCGCCGGGTCCGGCGGGCAAACGTGATGATCTCCCAGCTCGAAGGATAGGGCGCGGCCCTCGCGGAGACAGGCTATGATCCGAAAAGCACGGGACGGATATCGGGTAGTCTCGGAGTCTGGGAGGAACATGGTCACCTACCGGACGAAGGCGGAGGCGGAGACGCGCCTCCGGCAGGTTGAGATGTGCGAACACATGCGCCGCGAGGGGTACGCCGCGGAAGGAGCGCGATGAAGATCATTCGGTTGTACACGGACGAGAAGGGCGAATCGCATTTCGAAGACATCGAGATCGAGTTCCAGGAGCCGACCAAGTCCGGGCGGGTGTCGGCGCGGTTGCCGGCCACTGGGATCATCTTCCGCGAGGTGCCGACCGACTACGACCTCGACTGGCACCCCGCCCCGCGGCGGCAGTACATCATCAACCTCGACGCGGGCGTGCAGCTGACCGCGAGCGACGGCGAGACCCGGCGCGTGAAGGCCGGCGAGGTCGTTCTCGTCGAGGACACCTGGGGCAAGGGCCATCTCTCGAAGGCGCTCGAAGCCAAGATCCGTCACTGCATCTTCGTCCCCATCGACTGAGGCACAAGGAGACCCACATGCCGGACTCGGAAGCGTACCGGAAGGGAAGCGAGATGCGCCGCAAGCTCTTGGGTGACGCCTACGTCGAGCGGGCGAACAAGACGACGTACGACGATCCCACGACGCGGAAGTTCATCGACGTCGTGACCGAGACGGTCTTCGGGACGCTGTGGACGCGGTCGGGGCTCGACCTCAAGACCCGCTCGCTGGTCTGCGTGGTGTCGGATGTCGCGACCGGGCAGGCGCCCGAGCTGGCCATCCACCTGCGCATGGCGCTTCGCCAGGGCTGGACCGAGGATGAGCTGACGGAAGTGCTGCTCCACCTGTCGGGCTACGTGGGCGCGCCGCTCGTCCGGGAAGCCTTCCTCGTCGCCAAACAGCTCTTCGCCGAGGTCAAGGCGGGGAACTGAGCGGAGGCCGGCGGACGCCTCAGCCAAGGCGCGTGTAGGCGGCGGCGAGCAGGAAGATCAGCGGCGGCAGGCCCTGGATGAGCGCGCCCCGCAGCGTCTCCGTGCTGCGGAAGCAGCGGTACACCGCCGGCTTGGTCCACCATAGGCTCTCCATGCAGAAGAACAGGACATGGATGAGCCCCGCGAGCGCGGCGGCGATCCACAGGACGATCAGCATTGGGAGGTCCCCCTCTAGGCGTCGTAGGCCGCCGAATCTTCCAAGAACTTTTTCAAGTCATCCCGCCAGTCACGATCCTCGTACTCCCCCTCATCGAGCACCTGAAATCGGAACGTCTCGTCCTGAAAATCCTCACCGAGTTTCTGCCAAGACACCCTACGGCCGATCTTTCCGAAGTATGATGCGACTGACCTCTTGTAGTTCGTGTCTTCGTTCCCCTTGAGATGCTTGCCCTTGCTCTCGACAACAACCACCGAGGCGACGGGCTTCTTGTTGCGTCCTTGCTGGACGACGAAATCGGGGTAAACCCTGTTCCGCTTGTAACCCTGAACCGAGAAGTTCTGCGGCCCGACCAGATTCCTATACCACCACAGCACTTGCGGGTGGTTGTCGAGGTACAGGGCAACCGATTTCTCGTACTCGTTGAGATCATCCGGCACCCAATCAAAGAGCGAGCGCTGTACCAGGTCGTTGTTGTCGTGCACCAGCTTCCGCGTGGTTCGGACGGGGAGTCGCTGCGGGATCTCGAAACGCCCTTCGATGCAGTCGAGATAGAAGGAGAGGCGGCCGTCCTTGTAGAGCTTTTCGAAGGCCTCCTGCGTCTGACGGTCAGTTTGACGCTCGATGAGTCCGACGATTTTCTCCCGCGCCTCAAACTTGACCAACCCGAGCTTACCGGAGAGGTCTGGCGTCGCTGCGGAGAGGCAGGTCCGGGCCCGCTCGACGATCGTGCGAAGCTGCTTATGGCTGAAATAATCGAACGGAAGGCTGGCGACCAGCCACCCCTGTACCTGAACGTCGGTCTCGGTGATCGTTGCCTCGCGTTCCTCGATCCGTTCGATGGAATCCTGCCCGAGGGTCAGCCGGTAGAAGGAATCGGTGGCTGAGGCGAGGGCGGCCGACACATCCCAGTTGATGGCCGCGTAGTCGAACGCCTCGACGTCGACTTGGCTTATCAAGTGGCGGAAGTAGTCCAGCGCTTCGTAGCGGCTACGCTGCTTGACGCAAAAGCGCGGTAGATAGATCTTCCCCTCGAACGGCTTCCGATAGTACGCGAGGAACTGTTTTCGGATTGAAGGCCCGTCCTTTGTGGCCGGTTCACCGCCGACCTCGCTCCGGTCGATGACGCTCGCGGCGTCACCCTCGTAGCCCTCTTGCTCGAGCGCCTTCTTGACCTCACGTGTGATGTCCGCCGCCCTTCGGCGCAAGCAATAGACGTAGCTTTCATTGAGATCGGGGAAGGGGGTCTTTTCGGCATACGGCTGGCGGAGCACGCGGCCGACGAGCTGGGTCATGCTCTGCTGGCTGCCGGTGTTGTTGAGGGAGACAAGGACGTAGGCGAAGGGGCAGTCCCAGCCCTCCTGGAGCGCCGACTTGGTGATGATCCACTCGACGGGACAGCCGTCGGCGAGCAGGTCGATGCCCTCGATGTCGTCTGTTTCCGAAGTCTTGATGGCGATGGCCGACTCGTGAACCCCCAGTCGCACGAGGTGGGCCTTGACGTCCTCGCTGTGGACGAATCCAACGTCCCGCTGGTCCTTGCCCGTCCGCTCGACCTGGACCAACACTATCGGGCGGAGAGTCCTGCCGCTCGTCTTGAATTGCTGCGCCGCCAGCTTTGCCAACTCGCCCCGCCTGTCCCGCGCCTGGGTCAGGCACTCTCTCCAGGACTTCTGATTGGAGTTAGCGATGTTGATCGGAAGCTTGATCATGTGCTCCTCGAGAAGTTCCTTCCCCGAGACGCGCACCAAGTTGTTGGCGTCTTTTGGAGGAGTGGCGGACAGCTCCACGACGATCGAAGCATTGAATCCCTCGATAGTCTTCCGGGCGAGGCCGCTGGTCGCCTTGTGGCCCTCGTCGAGAATCACTGCTGGCTCACAGATCCGAACCAGGTTGGCGAGCGAAGTCTTCACCAAGTATTCGCCCCGAGTCTCGTCCTCGGCCAGCATATCGAGGTTTGGGATCCTTGCCTTCAGCGTCTTGTGCCGTTCGGGCTCGTCCTCGGGCGGAAAATGCTGGACGATGTTGCCGCCGCTGTCGCGGAAGAACTTGAGCTGTTCCTGAGTCTCCCGGTTAGTGCTCGCCAGCTTGAGCATCAAGATGTTGAGGTTGCTGTGTAGTTGGCCAGGTGTCAGCCGGGCAATCTCGTGCTTTTCCCAGACTTCGATCCGGCGGGACAGGGCGAATTCGAGTGACTCGCGGTAGGGGTGCCGCCGATCGCGCAAGGCCTTGAGCGTGTCCTTATAGATCTGGTCGCTTGGGACTACCCAGAGGACGAGGCCAGCTCCGTTGCGGTCCTTCAAGATCGTCCGATGGATAACACCTAGGATCTCGGCAGCAAGGAGCGTCTTCCCGCCGCCTGTTGGCACCTTGATGCAGAAGGTGGGCAAGTCCTTCTCAAGACCGTTCCGTCTCGGCTGATATTGCCCCGGAAGATGAAACTGCTTCTTGGCTGCGTCCCAGGCGTCAAAGGCTCCGTGCCGAGCGTTTCCTGCGGCCTGCTGGGAAGCGAGCGCTTCGAGGAAGATCGCCACCTCTCGAAGGACGCGTTCCTGATATCGCTTGAGCGGCATCGGGTCAGCGCCCTACGATTCGAACGCTGCCCGAGGGACGCCACTTTGTCTGATGATGGACAAGAGGGTGCCGATCTTCAACTCGGGATGATCCGGTACAGGAACCGTCACGGTTCTCTCTGGGGTCCATCGCTGCATCACCATGTGACTTCCCCGCCGCCGGACTTCCACGAACCCATGGTGCTCAAGAAGCTCGCAGACTTCGCGTCCAGAAAGGACTCGAAGCCTACCCATGCGCCGCGTCGAAGCGCGTGACGAACACCTCGCTGTGTAGCCTGTGTTTGATTTCCTTGGGGTCGGCGGACTCCAAGAAGAGCTCGACGGCCTCCTTCAAATTGGCCGTGGCTTCCTCGACGGTGCCCCCCTGACTTGCTACATCGAGCTCGGGACACAGGGCCACGTAGAGGTCGCCTTCCTTCTCGAGGATTGCCGTGTAACTAGTAGTCGCCATGAAATTCTCCTATTTCAACGCAAACGGAACCAGCATGGGCCTGACGGTGCGTTTGGTCTCGGCCTCATACTTCCCTAAATCGTCACGATGGACCCAGATCTTCTCGCAGTAGACGACGATGCGGTGGTTCTTCTCCGCTTTGTCCACGGCCGTAAGCCACTCCACATCCAAGGCGCGATCCTTCTTCCCATCGGACGTGTAGAGCAAATAGTAGCTCGTGCCGTTGTACTCTCCGATTTTTCCGGTGTGCTCGTCCATTACCCTAACATCAAAGTCTCGACTAGTTTCCGTATAGAAGATGTACTTGGCAAGCTCAGCGTAGGCTGGCGGTGCATCGCCAAAGTCCCGATACTCGCCGAAGAGTGGTTTGCCAGTCTGAGCATAGGTATACGTTCCTCTCAGACCCGCAACACTCTGAGTTCTTTCACCCCGTTCGGGATCACGTTTCGTAAGGGTATATCCGTGAATGATTCGTTTTACGCGCTCGGCCGTAATGTTTCTGCAGATGTTGAACTTGGTGCGTTCGTTATCCTTTGTGTCGTATGGCATCTGTATCAGGATAAACTTCCGACTGCCTCCGTCAGCAGCATTCTGAGCGAGAATAGCGTGCGCTGTGGTGCCGGATCCTGCCGTGGGATCTAGGATGATGTCCTGTGGGCCGGCGCCAAGATCGAGTATCGCCTGCATGAACTCGAGAGACTTAGGGAAGGCAAATAGGCGCTCTCCCAGGATCTGATCCACTTCGTCTGCACCCGATTGTCCCTTGATGTCGGGCCAGAAGCTGGACGCAGGCATTCGTTCACTTGTCTCAGATAGAAAGCGCTTCTTGCGGGGCTTTCCCGTCCTCGGATTCGGAGGCCACCAAATGCGGTCCTGTTTGAGAAGGTCGCTGATTCCGGTCTTGTCCGTGATCCACCCGCGCGCAGGATCGGGCTTGTAAACGTCGCCCGTGGTCCGATTCACGACGTTGAAGTGGAGATTTGGCCGCTCGTCAGCAGTTGCCTTCCCGGTGAGGGGGTCAGTGACGTAGGCTCCACGTGGATCTTTGTCGGGATTAGAAAAGTCCGATCGATCAATCAAGCGCCCACGGAGGGGTGACTTGTTCATGGAATAGACAAGGACGTACTCGTGGTCGACAGAGAGCATCGTCTTGAGACGGTTGTCTGTGTTCCTTGTCTTCCACACAATGGCTGTTATGAAATTGTCCGGGCCGAACACCTCATCCATGAGGAGTCGAAGGTGATTGATCTCGTTGTCGTCAATTGAGACGAAAATTGCACCATCGTCCCGCAAGAGTTCTTTGAGGAGTTGGAGCCGTGGATACATCATGCAGCACCACTTGTCGTGGCGCGTGGCGTCTTCACCTTCCTTACCGACCGTCTGCCCGATCCACTCTTTGAATTGGGGCTGCGTCAGGTTGTCGTTGTAGACCCAGCCTTCGTTCCCCGTGTTGTACGGCGGATCGATGTAGATGCACTTGATTCGGCCGGCGTGGGTGGGGAGCAGGGCCTTCAGAGCGACGAGGTTGTCGCCCTCGATAATAAGGTTGCCGTCGAGCCCGGGCTTCTCGCCCTTGCCGAGGGCCGACAGCTTGGGATCGAACTCAAGAACGTGGTGCGGGACAGTGTGGTGATATTGACTCTCGCATAACTAATGGATATTCATTGGAG
>ORMF010785198.1_pt1 | contig 11168 bp, 11 predicted proteins | sample 1779871 | NCBI WGS metagenome assembly ORMF01 (sample SAMEA104232316, study PRJEB22302) | groundwater metagenome | biome: forest; feature: aquifer; material: groundwater | place: USA | collected 2011-08-07 | depth 5.4 m
GGTTCCGCCTTCGTCAAGACTTCGGCGGAGAGCGAAGGCGAGCTGAGAGCGACGCCGGACACGCCGGGGCCGGCGGAGCGATGACGCGAACCGAACCCGAGCCAAGACCGCAGCCACAGCTGGAACCAGCCCAATAGAATAAGTACGAATGCAGGCGCACCCGCCTCGAATGGCAGTCTATGCGGAGCTTATCGAATCGGGCGGGAAAAAGCTTTAAAACCTTCAATCACGACCAAGGTGGCGAGGGCTGCGAGGATTAAAGCCACTAAAGCAATCCCATTCATCGCTTGTTGTCCTGCCAGCAATCCTGAAATCCACGGTTGGACCATCAGATAAAGCGACCACAGCGTCATCACCAGCATAAACGCTGCGGGAATGGCGCTGACCAGCCAGGGCTTCTTCGTTCGCTTAAGCCAAACCGTAATCGTAAGCAGGGTTAAGGCCGCAAGCAGTTGATTAGACGTACCGAATAAAGTCCAGAACACTTTCCACGCCGGCACAATGTTTCCCGCCGCATCTTTAACTGTCCAGCTCATGCTAAGCGCCGGAATCGCAAGTGTAATCAGGGTGGCGGCAACGCTGCCTTTGTTTTCCTTCCATCCGACTAATTCCTGAAAAATATAACGCGCAAGCCGCGTGGCAACGTCGAGCGTGTCATAAATAAACGTCGCAAAGGCAAGCAGGGCAAATGAGCGCGCAAACTCGCCGTTAATGCCGAAGCGCTCAACAAAGTGGCTTAAGCCGTTGGCATAAATACGGTCCGGCGACTGTTGCGTGGCAGCATCGCCCGGCGCCAGCAGCATAACGGTGGCCAAGGCAATCACAGCCACCAAACCCTCAAGCAGCATGCCTCCGTAGCCCACCACCCGGCAATCTGTCTCCTTTTCGATTTGCTTGGAAGTGGTTCCGGAGCTTACGATGCCGTGAAAGCCGGAACAAGCTCCGCAGGCAACGGTGACAAATAAAATGGGAAACAGCGGCAGCCCTTTAGCGCTGGTAAAGCCGATAAAAGCCGGATACTGGATAGGGTCGCCACCCAAAAACAGCCCGACAACGCCGGCTGCCAAAGTCACGTAAAGAAAAAACCCGCCTAAATAACCGCGCGGCTGCAGCAGTACCCACACCGGGATGATCGAAGCAACGAAACAGTAGCCTAAGATGACGACATTCCATAGAATCTGCGGGCGGAGGCCTAAGGTTGCCGGCAGCGTCAATGGAATGTATTGCCCGAACCAAATGGAGAACCCGACAATCGGAAGAAAAATGGCGGTGGCAATACCCAGCGGCAGCTTCCATTTATACAGGCACAAGCCCATGAGGATGCCGATGAGCAGGTACATAGCTGAAGAGCTGGCAACAGCGCCTCCATAGGTAGGTTCAACGAAGGAGCCGCTGGTTAGGTCGGTAAAAGCGATGATTACATAGATAAGCGACAGCCACACAAACCCCAAAAACAGCGCGTACGCGCGCGCTCCTAAGAGCTCATGCACCAGCTCAACGATGGACCGCGCATTGTGCCTGACGGAACCGACGAGTGTTGAAAAGTCATGGACCGCGCCAAAGAAAATAGCGCCAGCGATTATCCATATTAATGTCGGCAGCCATCCGAACCACAAAGCCCCCAAAATGGGGCCGACAATCGGGCCTGCGGCGGCTATGGCAGAGAAGTGCTGCCCAAGTAATAGCTGCGGCTTTGCGGGAACAAAATCCACACCGTCGTTGATCTTGCAGGCAGGGGTGGTGCGGCTGGCTTTAAGGTCAAACCAGCGCGCGAGTAGCCGTCCATAAAAAATATAGCCTAATGAGAAAAGAATGCAGGCAAAAAGAGCAACGCCGAAGAGACTCATACGTCGGGTTGTTTAAGGCGGGATGAGAACCAGTATAAAGGAATGCCGATTGCCATGAAACCGAAGCCGAACAGCGCTTCCTTAGGTTCTTTCATCCAGATATTAATGATGAACCCGATCATGGTAAGGCAAAAGAGAATCGGGGTCACCGGATAGCCCCATGCGCGGTAGGGCCGCGGTTGATTCGGCAGGCGGCGCCGGAGAATGATGACGCCGAATACGGTCATCGTAAAAAAGACAGAGATCGCTACGGTTGAGTAGGTGGCAATTTGGTCAAATGTTTTCGTGAACACTAGAAAAGCGGCAACCGCGGCATTGGCCCACAGCGCCAAAGCCGGTGTTCGATGCACAGGATGCAGCGTGCCTAATTTTGCAAACAGCGCATGGTCTTTTCCCACGGCGTAGAGGATGCGGGCGCCTGTCAGGATATAGCCGTTTGAAGCGCCGAACGCTGAGCAGGCAATCATGAGCGCAATAAAGGTCCCGCCCGCAGGGCCGATGGCTGCTTGCATCACGCGCGCGGCAACCAGCGGTGTCGCCGGCAATTCAGCCACAGGCACCGCCAGCAAGTAGCACCAGCTTACGAGCAAGTAGAGCACGGCAGTCAACAGCAACCCTTGAAGGATCGCCCGGGGAACGTTGCGCGTGGGTTCTTTAATTTCTTCCGCCACATAGGCAGCTTCTGTCCAGCCGCCAAAAGCAAAAAGCACAAACACAAGCCCTACTCCCATCGACTGAATCGCTGATCCTGTGAGCGCCGGTGTTTGCCAATTGGGCGAGCTGTTCTGGTGGGAGAGAAAAATCCAAACCCCGGCTGCAACAATTGATCCTAAGGCGCTGATTTTAAGCATCGTGAACAGGTTTTGTACGATTTTTCCCCACTGAATGCCGGCGATGTTGATTGCGGTCAAACCCACAACAGTTGCCGCAGCGACCCAGCGTTGGGCATTGGCTCCGCCGTAGGGAATGGCGCGGCTTAAGTATTCAGCGAAGAAGAACACGAGGATAGCGATGGTGCCGGTGCGTTCAACAAAAAGTTTTGTCCAGCCGAATAAAAATCCCCAGAAGCGGCCGTAAATCTTGGTCATGTACACATAATCGCCGCCGGTTGCGGGGAACATGGCTGCCAGCTCTGCATAACAAAGAGCGCCGCACACCGAAAGAATGCCGCCGATAAGCCATAATGCCAGAATGAGCGCCGGCTGATGCACGTGGTTGGCGATTGAGCTGGCAGAGCGAAAAATACCCACCCCCACGATGCAGCCAACCACAAGCAGCGTGGCATCGCCTAACCCGAGTGAACGGATCAGGCTGGGTTGCTGTGATGAAGCGGCTTGAGCGGGTTGGATGCCTTGAGGCGCTGTTTGCCTGCTGCCTGAAGCGGTATTTTCTTTCTCAGGCAGGGTGGTGATTGTCATGCAGCAGGTTTTGCGGTGTCGCGCGCAGCTTCGTAGTGCCAGTGCCACGGTTCAAAAGCGGTGTTTAGTTTATTGTCCCGCGGGTAAGAAATGAAAAATCCGTAAGCATTGGCATGCTCTTGCAGCCAGGAATATTCGGGGAGCGCCTCGAATTCCGGAGGATTGTATTCGCCGTTGATTCCTTCCTGATTGATGAAATCGATGGCTTGTTTTTGAGGGGCACCGTGCTCGCTATGGCCTGGCAAGGCCACATGCTTATTGGTTTCGATCACCGAGAGTTCATGATTGCTCATGTAGAAAAGAAACAAGTAGAGCTGGTAAGCGGGTGAGCGATAACCGGATTCAACCAGCAATGGCTTGCCCAAATCTGTTTTCATCGCCGCCATCATGCGCTGGTAAGATTCGAGGACGGGTTGAGGCAAGTATTGCGGATCAACAGGTGTCGGCACATCCGCTTTAATCATCGTCTGTGATCCGACGGCAGCTAGATTGTCAGGAAGGCCATCGCCGTAGTAATTGCTGGTACCCCCGACATCTTTTGCGCGCAAAGCGCGAAAAGCGTCAAGAAAAACACGCTCTTCGGTATTAAGCGGCTCATAAAGTTCCGCCCACTTAAGCAGCACAGCGGTGCCGTCTTTCTTTTTTGGAGTGACAACCGGATCAAGCCTTTCAAGGATGGATTTTCGAAGGGCTTCTTCAGAAGGCTCAAGCCGTTTGGCGTTAAGCGCAAACGACGGAGTCGAAAAACCCAGCGCCGCAATGGCAGCGCCTAAAAAGAATTCAAAAATGCAAAAACGCACGGCACCCTTAACGCTTTTTCGTACTGATCTGAGCGGCCAAATCGCTGGCCCAGCGGCCGGCCAAGTCCTTGCATCCAAGCCCAAACGCCAGGGCACAACCGAGGCTGATTCCGGCAAGGATGATCAGAAAAACTTCGCCGACGAACTGGATTTGCAGCTGTTTGAGCGCGGCCACAACGGCGAATATAATCATGGTAGCTTGCACCGCTTGGCCTAAGAGCGGGGCTTGTGCAATTCCCGAATTGCTGGCCGCTGTACGCACGGTGGTAGCCAGGAAGGCCGCGGCAAAAATACCCACGATCAGGATGAAGACGGCCGCAATGACATTCGGCAGGAAAGCAACGATATGCTGGAACAGCTCGGCAGCTACGGTCAGGTTAAGGGCGTTTAAGGCCGTCATGACGAAAGCAAGAATAACGATCCAATAGACAATCGCCCCGATTAATTCAGAGAGTTTGCGCCGGATTCCGCCTTTGGCAAGCATGGAAGATAATTGCAACTGGTCCGCGACACGGTCCAGAGAAATGAGTTTGAGCCCTTGAACAAGAACGCGTTCGATGAGCTTGGCGATGAGGCCGCCGATGAGCAGGATGAGCAGCGCCCCAAGAATGGACGGCGCAAAAGCCAGCAGCTGGTTGAGCGCTGCCTGCAAAGGCACCAACACAAATTCATGAAGCATAGTTCTTCCTGTTTCCATGTCCCCCACCTCCGTTTATTTGACGCTACGAGCGTCGGCAGCGGCCGGTTCTGCCGAATAAACAAACTCAGGTTGGATGACTGGCTCATAGCCAGGCGGTGCAGGAAAGGGGAAGGTGAAGCATTCATATAAGCCCGCAGCGGTGCGCACAAACCCGTAGCCCAGGCCGCGCATGAGCCCCCAAGTAAAGCCGGCGAACGCTCCTGAATCGGTGCTGGTTTCTTGAATGCGTTTGGGAATTTCAACCCAGCCGGTGACGGTGTTGATGGCGCCGCGGGTGAGCTTGCCGAATCCTTTGCCGCCATCCATGGGTTCGGCAAACGCGGTAATAGGGGAGAAAAAAAGGGCTATGAAGGCAACCAATGCTATCTTAAATCCGGACAGCCTCAATGCCATTAGCACTTACTTTAGCAAGTTATGGAACAAAACTCAAGCGTATATCAGACATGAGGTTACATAGGCGAGATTGATATCTGACATCAGCTTGGTACAATAGCGGGGCCTATGGATTCACACGAAAAGCAAGTTGTTGCACTGCTTTCAAGCCCGGCTGCCTACCCGCATCCGGTTGCCGGCATCGACCGGCGCGAAACCCATGTGTCCCATGTCTTCCTCGCCGGCAATTATGCTTATAAACTTAAAAAGCCGGTTAAGTTTCCTTTTCTGGATGCGTCAACCGTGGCTCTGCGCAAGAAGTTCTGCCAGCTTGAGATTTCGTTAAACCGGCGGCTGGCCCGCGCTATTTATCTCGGTATTGAGCCTATTATTGAAACACCCAGGGGCCTGCGCCTGGGCGGGCGCGGGAAGGCTATCGATTGGGTGGTCAAGATGCGCCGGCTGCCGGAAGGCAAGATGCTTGATCAGTTGGTATCCCGCCGGCAGGTGACTGCGCAGGATATGAAACGGCTGGCCGATCGGTTGGGGCCATTTTTCAAAAAAGCAGCTCGCGGGAGGAAAATAGACAATTACGGCACCCCTAAAGCTGTCGGCGAATTGGTGCTTGGCAACCTCAACGAATGCCAGCTGTTTGTCGGCAAGCTGGTATCTGAACAAGATAAGCGGTTTATCGAGGCAGGCTTCCGCCAGTATTTGACCCTCAACGAGCCGGTTTTGGCCCGGCGCGCGCGCGAGCACCGTATTATCGACGGGCATGGTGATTTGCGCTGCGAAAATATATGCATGAGCGAGCCGGTGGCTGTATTTGATTGCGTTGAGTTTCAGCCGGCGTTTCGCTGCGGCGATGCGGTGAATGATTTTGCTTTTATCCTCATGGACTTGGAATTCCGCGGCCGGCAGGATCTGGCACAGGCGCTGGTTAATGAGTATCGCCGCCGCGTAAGCGACCCGACTTTTGAGCGGGTGGTTACGCTTTATAAGTGCCACCGCACGCTGGTGCGGGGAAAGGTGCGCGGGTTTTCCTGGCTTCAGCATCCCAACACTAAGGAAGGCCGCCGCATTAAGCGGTTTTCGAAAGCGCATTTTGAGCTCGCTCTCCGTTATGCGAAGCAGATAGCACCCCCGCGCTTGGTGATAGTTGGCGGTATTATAGGTACAGGCAAGAGCACGCTAGCACGGGGCTTAAGCCAGGCTTTAGGGGCGCGGTGGCTGCGGACAGATGAAATACGCTTGACTGAATTCGCCAAGTACCGCAAGGCTGGCCAAGGGTTTGCAGGCGGGATTTATTCAGCACGGGTTTCCAACCTGGTTTATCAGCGGCTTATTGAACGCACGCAAGCGTTTTTGCGCAGCGGAGAGTCTGTTGTCTGCGACGGCACTTTTTCTCAGGCGATTGGGCGGCAAACGCTTCGAAAGTTGGCTAAGCAGCGCAGCGCTTCTTTTCATTTTTTTGAGTGCGTAGTGCCTAAAGCGGTGGCTTTGCGGCGCATTGCAGCGCGCTATGCAGCCAAGTCAGACATTTCAGAAGCGCAGCCTGAGCATTATGACCGCATGCGGTCTGGTTTTGAGCCTGTGCGTAACTGGCCCAAGAGCGATTGGACAAAACTTTCCGATAACCGCAAGGCGGAAGAAACGCTTAAAGCGGCGGTGGCTGTGCTTCGCCGCCTGTGGGTTGTGTAGCACGAAGGCCCCCCTTCGTATTACTTTGCTTGAAACTCCGCATCGGCTTATAATGAACACAGAGCTACCTTGTGCAGCCTGCGAATTTGAAGGAGACCACCATGTCATTGACCCGTTTTATTGACCGTATTTTAGGCATCGAGCCTGTCTATGCTCACTGCGATGTGCCTTGCGGCATCTACGACCCGCACGGAGCGGCTGTTGCTGCGAAGACCGTGCATACCATGAACCAAAAGGTCACTAATTTGCCGATGCCGGCAGCGGGCGCTTCAGCCCAGGAGCAATTGGAACACCGCAATACGATCGTCCGTATGGTACAAACCAAGGAAACCCATGCGCAGATCTGCAAGCAGGAGCTTTTGATCCTTTGGACCGATTACTTCAAGCCGGAAAATGCAGCGCCTTTTCCTGATCTGCATGAGACCTTCTGGAAGGCAGCCAAGCTGTGTTCTTACAACAAGCAGCATGTGGACTTGGCCAAGTCCCAAGAACTAATGGACGCAGTCGCTAAAATCAGCGACATGTTCGCCAAAGCCGAAGCTGCCAAAAAGAAGTAAGCCATGCGCCTGCCGGGCGGGCGATTAATGCGCGTTTTTGGGCGCAGCATGCAGCCTGCTTTAAGCGCCGGTGATTTGGTCTTCGTCGACACCCGCACCCTCGTTAAACGCCCCCCCAAACGCGGCGAAGTGGTTGCTGCCTGTTTACCCGCTAACCGCCGCTGGATCATCAAGCGGCTCGCAGGCCTTCCCAACGATCGCTTAACGGTAGATGGAAAAAGCTACCAATTAAAAGAAGGCGAGTACTTCTTGCTGGGCGATTCTTCTATAGAAAGCACCGATTCGCGGTCGTTCGGTCCGGTGGACCGAAAGGCACTGTTGGGCGTGGTAACACGGCGTGTCTGGCCTTTTAGCCGTATAGCAACAGCGTGTAGCGCTGGTTTTGCACTTTCAGAAAACAGCTGAAGCTATTTTTAGGAAGTTTTGAGCTTAAAACCGTTGCACCTATAGAAGGAAACTTGGCACAAACGCTGCTTTAACATTGACTGTCTGTATAACAATCAAAAACGTAGGAGAGAGACGCTCTCGCCTGCGTTTTTTATTTTGGGAGGCTTTCTATGAAGCATTGGGTTTGGGCATGGGTGGTGTTTGGGGCGGTGGTAAGCTGCTTGACTTGCGCAGAGGCGGCGATTGTGATCAATGAAATTTTGGCTGACCCAGCGGGGGATGCTGACGGAGACGGAGCGATTAACGCGCTTAAAGACGAGTTTGTGGAATTAGCCAACACCGGTGCGGCAGCGGAGTCCCTATCTAATTGGACCCTTGCGGATGCGATACAGGTGCGCCATACCTTTGATGCGAGCGCCAACATTCCAGGCTACGGATTTTTGACGGTGTTTGGCGGGTTGTCTCTCAATAACGCAGGAGACTCGGTTATCTTAAAAGACGGCGGCCAAAATTTGGTGGATGCCTACACCTTTGGGCCTGAAGGCGGCAAAGATGTGGCGCTGACGCGGTCTCCCGATGGGGTAGGGGCATTTATCGCGCACCCGGCTTTTGGGAATGTATTTTTTTCACCCGGCAAGACTTTTGACGGGGTCAGCTACTTGCCATTGCCGCCGGTGGAAGAACCGGCTCCGGTACCTGATCCAGAGCCAGCCCCTTTTCCTGAGCCGCTTCCTGATCCGGACGATTTTCCAGGCCCGCAGGATCTTCCAGCGCCTGAAGGCGGCCCGGCTGTTCCTGAGCCCGGCACGTGGATGTTATTTAGCTTAGGCTTAGCTCCAGTATTAAACAGATGGCGCCGGGGGATAATTGCATAAGTGAGTGACTCATCCCTGTGAGCACTCATTTTCACTAGCGCAAGCCATTGGCAAGGTTGCTATAATGGGCGGCAACCATGAAAAAGCTCCTGCTCGCACTGCTTGTTATCGTTCTGCTTATCGTTGCCGCCCTGGCAATTTTCATCGCCACATTTGACGCTGACCGCTACCGCCCGCTTGTGGTTGAACAACTGCAGAAAACGCTTGGCAGGCCGGTAAGGCTTGAGCGGATTTCCTTGGGCTGGCGCAATGGCATTGCTGCTCAGCTAACCGGCCTCGATATTCCTGATTTGCCGCAATCAGAAGAATCGCTTTTAAAACTTGAGTCAGCCACCGTCAACATAGAGCTGATGCCCCTGCTGCATAAATCGGTGCAGGTGACATCGGTCCGGCTTATCCGGCCGCAAATTCATATATCGCGCGACGCGCAGGGCAAAATCAACCTACTGGGTTTGGCAGCGGTTGCCAGCCCTGCTGCAGGTTCGACACAGCCGGCATCCTCAGGGGATTCCCCGGTAAGCTTTGCTGTTGGAACGGTAAAGATCGAACAAGGCACGGTTCATTGGACCGACGCCTTAGCAGAGCCAGTTGCCGAACTCAATATAAGCAATCTAAACGTCACCCTCCGCCATATTGCGTTGGGCCAGCCAATGGATGTGGAAGCTGCCGCAGCTATCAGCGGCACAACCCAGATTTTTCAATTTAAGGGCCAAGTGCTTCCGCCGAGTGAAAATTCCGCCGGATGGATAAAAAATGCGCAGCTGGATATTGATAAGCTGGCGATTACGCCTTTTCTCCCATCTGTAGATGCGGGTTTGCCCAAGCCGCGGGGAACATTGACTACGCACCTGAATTTGGAGGTCCCGTCGCTTAACCCTGCTCAGGCGCTGATTGAGCTTACCGCCCAGGGCAACTTGCAATTGACCGATTTCGCCATCGAAAACCTGAATATCTTGCGCGCGCTTTTTGACAAGATATCGGTGCTTCCGGGATTGGTGCAGCAGCTTCAATCAAAATTACCCCCCGAGTACCTGAAAAAACTAGAAACGAATGAAACCGCATTTGCTCCCATAGCGCTGCCGATTGACCTGCACCAGGGAAGGTTGGTCCTTCATCAACTGGAATTAAAAACAGATGCGGCGCGGATCGTAGGACAGGGGCAGATAGGGGTGCTTGATCAGTCCGTATCTATGCAGGCGAGAGCTTATATCGAGCCGGCATTATCAAAAGCCATCATTGACGGGGTAGCCGAATTAAGCGCGCTTGCCAATGAGTCTGGTGAAATTGAGATCCCGTTAACCATCCAAGGCAGGGTTCCGCAACTGGCTGTGTTTCCGGATGTGACCTACTTGGCTTCCAAAGTAGCAGTGACGAAGCTTATTATTGATGTTATAAGCCGCCGGCTTGCGCCTAAAACTGACGCGGCAGCTCCCGACGGCGACCAACCGCCGCAAGCTGGGCCTGAAGGGCAGCAGCCGCCACCCACCACTGAAGAGCTCATTGGGGATTTGCTGCAAAGAGCTTTGAAGAAGCACAAGTCCGCCGAGCCACCCTCCCAATAATTTTCCGCTTTACCTTGACGTTTTTTGCCAAGCTCAGGCATACTTAAATCCAATTAAGTCTCAGCTATTGTTGAGTTGAGGGTTTGACATTCTCGATAACGGCACACCCGGAGCAATCCGGGGTCGCAAAGCCACGGGTCCCTAGAGGATAGCCGGGTTACCGAAGGAATAGCGATGCGATTTTGGAGTGTTTGTTATAGGCGGGGGTTTTGCGCACCGGGCAAGCGGCGCCTTCAATGTTTACTAGGCAAGGATTCCTTCCTTTCAACCTCCCATTGGTATGATGACTGAGCTGCCGTTTGTTATTCTTTCACTGTGCGCCATCGCCGTTACCTGGTCTGTTGTCATGACCACCTTTGAGCTGCGCTGCGCCTTAAGGCGTGTCAATGAGCTGCTTCCTGATGCTGAAACGGTTGTTAAAGAGGCTAAACGGTCTTTGACCCATGTCCGCCGCGTCATAGCACGCACCGACCATGTTTCCAAGCAGGTGGAAGGCGTAGCGCTTAAAGCCTGTGAAACCGTTTCTGAAGTGGTTGAGCGCGTTATCGCTTTGAAATCGCAAGCAGAACATTCGGTGGGCCGATGGCTTGGAACCAACGGTCATGGGACGGGAAACGGTTCCCGTTCGCATCGTCGCAGTAACAATCATTAACAGGAGGGGTACGGGATGATCAAGCAACAGCGTCGCCGTGGAGGGGCCATTCGGACAGTGGCTACGGTTGGTTTGGCAACAGGGGTTGGCTATTTGCTCGGCATTTTGTTTGCGCCGGCTTCAGGCCAGGTCACTCGCCGCCGGATTGCGATGAAAGCACAGGCTTTCCGCAAGACTGCGGTCAAGAAGCTCGGCCAGACCCAGAAGGTTTTGGCCTGCAAAGCTACCGAGGCTCGCGCGGCAGCTACCGAGTGGATCACTGAGCACATGCCGCAAAACGGCAATGGCAACGGCCAC
>ORMF011549074.1_pt1 | contig 11167 bp, 9 predicted proteins | sample 1779871 | NCBI WGS metagenome assembly ORMF01 (sample SAMEA104232316, study PRJEB22302) | groundwater metagenome | biome: forest; feature: aquifer; material: groundwater | place: USA | collected 2011-08-07 | depth 5.4 m
TTGGAGTTGGAGTTGGAGTTGGAGTTGGGGTTGGAGTGGGAGTTGGAGTTGGAGTTGGAATTGGAGTAGTTGGAACAGTTAAAGTTGGCACTTGATTTTTAACTTCAGTGGAAACTGGCAAAGTTGGCGACTCGTTTGATATTGCTATTGAAGTTGGAGTATTCTCACCCCTTGCGACCTCTAGGAAATATGCTAGTATTCCTACGGTCGCGGGGCCTAGCCTGTCTGCAGGAGTCCACCCTTGGCTGGCCTGTAATTTTTGACCAGCGCCCAGGGTAGCTAGCCCCGCATATTCTGTTTCATTGCCCAAAGAACCGTCGCCCGATTCCGAAACTAAGTATCCCAAACCATTTAAAATTGCCTGCGCGCACCTGACTTCTGGACCCGTATCGCCAAAGTTTAAGATGCGCAAAGTAACATCATTACAAACCGCTACAATTCTTTCGACATTATTTATTGTTGGCGGAAGATTTTGACCAGTACGGGCGGGAGCAGGCGGGGCAGTAACTGAAAACCGAATCGGATTGGAATAAATCGCAGTGTTATTCCCATTCCTCACGGTAATCCAAAGATCCCTAGGGGCTACAAGAACAGCGGCTGGAATAGTAAGTGTTAATTGGGTGGCACTATTATAGGCACTAGCACCATTAACAACTAAACCTGTCCCACCCAATGTTGTCCCAAGCGTAGCTATAGACCTTGCAGGACCCACATCAGCCAAACTAGAAAAGTTACCCCCCGTAACAATTACAGCTGTATTCCCGCTACCACGCTGGACTGATGATGGGGCAACAGAAGTTACGTAAGCGTCATTCGCATTTCTTATTTTAAAATAATGGGTATTGGAAGGGACTGGAGCGCCTTGCCCGACTCCCGGATTAAGAACCTGTACACCTACAATCCTTGGGTTTCCAGTAAATGTATTAGGGGCATCATTATTAAGCCACGTTATGGTGGTTCCGGCCGCATTTCTCTGCACCTGAGCCCCCATCTTAACAACGGGAAGTGACCCCAGGCCAGTTAATCTAATACCTGCGTTATTAGCAAAACCACTACCATTAATAGTTATGCTACCCTGAGCTCCTATTGTTACTGATTCAGGGCTTACGCTCGTAATAACTAGTGCAACAATCGGCACTACTGGAGGCACTGGATTTGGTTGGGCTAGCATAGGATTTGGTTGGTCTGGCATAGTCGGTACTGGTGATACTGGTGGCTGTGAGGGCATCCCAGGATAAGACGGAGGGCTTTGTGGAACTGGTTGCACGATAATACGACGGTCTGTTGGTCGCTGTGTTGGTCGCTGTGTTGGTCGCTCTTCTGGGAGAACCGGAGTTACTTCTATTGGCCTATCTTCAGACCGCCTCAAAGGAGATGGTGGTAGAGGTGGCCGGGCAAGAGGTTCTATTTCTTCTACCGGAGGCGCTACTACAGGCGGAGGCGGAGGCGGTGGCGGTGGGGGTAGAGGAGCGAGGGGAGTATTAAAACACCAATTACCCAAACCTGTCCACAAACTACCTGACCACCAGTCACAAGTAGAATTTGGCACTTGACTACTACATTGAGAGTTAGTCCAGCAATCAACAAGTCCATAATCCCAACGACAACGTCCATCAGCTTCGCAAGTTGCACCTGCACGCAGAGTGCTACATTGAGGCTGAGTGCAAACGGCTAAAACTGGTTTGGCAATTCCAAAAGCTCCTGCCAGAAAAGATAATATAAAAAACGCTAAAAGAAGTTTTTTCATTTTGTAAAAATTAATGTTTATTTCCTCATAATACCCCCCCCCAGCCTAACAATACAATCAAAGTTATGCACATGGTAATGTAAAACTGAATACCGACCCCTTGCCCTCGCCTGCCGACTCATATGAGAACGTTCCCTGGTTGCTTTCAACCAGACTTTTGCAAATATACAAGCCCAGCCCCGACCCGTCAGGACGCCTTAAGAGGGCTTTTTTTGTCCGATAAAACTTTTTAGTCAGTTTTTCATAGTCTTCTTTTGAAAAGCCAATGCCCGTATCTTTAACACTGACTTTCAAGTAGGCGCCATTTTCAGAAAGGGTGTAGCTGACCGTAATGGACCCTTGTGGGGTATATGAAACCGCATTGTCTAAAAGATTATACATCACGTTATCAATTTGTTTGATATCGCAGAAGACTTCTGGAATTTTTCCTTCCGGCTCTGTAATAGAAATCACCACATCTTTTTTTGCGACAGCCAATAGGTTTCTTTTATCTTCTACCGCCGCCCGCATGATGCCCATAATATCGTGCTGCTTAATTTCAGAATGAATCCCCTCTTCCAGTTTAAAGGCATTCCAAAAATCCTCCACCACTAAGGCCATTCTTTTTAAGCCACTGCCCCAATAATCTATGCCCTGCTCTACGGTCAGCGTTTGGTCTTGAACCATGGCATAGGCGTTTTTCATAATGGAAAGCGGAGTATTCAATTGGTGGCTGGCGATGGAAATAAACTCTGTTTTAGCGCGGTCCACTTCAACCACAATTCTGGTAATAAAAATGGCGACCATCACCACAAACCCTCCTAAAATCAAACTGAAGATAGCGGTTACAATAATTAAAATATTTTTAATGGCTCGCGAACCCTCTGCCAGGCTGGCCGAAAATGAGTTTTCAATTTCTGTGGAACGGTCGTCAAGTCCGTTTAATTCTTTCACCAGGGCGTCAATTTGGACACGGTCAGCCCCCAAAACAGCTTGATGCATCTTTGCGCCAACATCTAAAAATTCTTGGATGACATCGTCACCGCTAACCCAAATACGAACGGCGTTTTGTATATAGACCACATTCTTGAAATTGCGATAAAGAAAATATGCGTCATTAACATCGTCAGGATGGATGCCCACTTCAATCCATTTATTCTTAATAAATTCAAAATCCGGATGCGGTTTATCCAGCTCAACGCGAACCTCTTTATACCCCAAAGGAATCCTCATAAAATCCAAGAAAGTATCATAGTCAGCCTGGTCAGAGGTAATAGAATACCGCAACAGACTGCTGGTGGCAGCTTTTTGGGCTTTTGACCACAACCCTTCCCCTCCCACATAGCCACGGATGCCCGACATAATGCTCATAGAGAGCCAGAAATTACCGAACTCAATCAAGAGTATTAAAATAATAAGAACAATGATAATTGAGAGTTTTCTCCCAACAGAAATATTGCGCAACCAACTTGTTCGTTTCATAGGTTGAAAGATTGATGAGTATGGTTATATGTTAGCACACCTTGAATTATTCCTCCCATAGGTTAGAATGAGTGATAATCAAAAGAGTATGGTCAAAAAAATACTAATCATAGAAGACGACGAACTGCTCCGTGGTTTGATATCCCAAAAACTTGCCAAGGAGGGGTACGATATCGTCCAAGCTGTTGATGGGGAAAGTGGTCTCAAAATGACCACCGAAGAAAAACCCGACCTAGTGCTTTTAGATATTTTATTGCCCGGCATGGATGGCTTTGAAGTATTGCGAGCGATCAAAGCCGATGGGGCTATGCTTAAGACACCGGTGATTATTCTTTCTAATTTGTGGCAAAAAGATGACATTGATAAGGGCATGAAGCTCGGGGCAACCGACTACCTTATTAAAGTAAATTTTGCCACCGGAGAAATTTTAGAAAAAATAAAAGCCGTTGTAAAATAGGCTTCTCAATGAAATATATTTTACTTTTATTCCTGGCACTCTTGTTTTGCCCTGTTTTTCTTTTGGCAGCCAATACAATTGATATTAACACCGCTTCGCTGCAACAACTTGATGCGCTAACAGGCGTCGGACCAGTGATAGCGCAAAGGGTCATCGATGGCAGACCCTATGCCACCATTGACGACCTGTTGCGAGTCAAAGGTATTGGAGAAAAAGTTTTGGCAGACATTAAAGACCAAGGACTAGCATATGTTTTGCAGACAGAATCTGCTCCAGCCCCAACCCCGGCTTTGGCTTATGCCCCAACGACCACCGTCTATCCGGCAGGAGTTGTTATCAATGAAGTATTGCCTTCGGCCGAAGGCACAGATGAGGCAGGAGAGTGGATTGAGCTTCGCAATACCAGTAATGCTGAAATTGATTTGTTTGAATGGAAGCTTCAAGACACAGAAGGCGGCATTACCACATACACCATTTCTACAAAAACTCTGATTGCGGTAAATGGCTACTTGACCCTGTCTCGCCCGGATACAAAAATCACCCTCAATAACGATGCCGACGGTCTGCGACTCCTGTTTGCCGACAACACCGTGGTCGATAGTATGCAATTTGAGGGGGCTAAAAAGGGTCAATCATATAATAAAACTGCAAGCGGATGGGCATGGAGCACAATGCCAACCCCAGGAACTAAAAATACTATTGCCGCATTGGCAATATCCTTGCCAAAATCAAAAAAATCGGCTATTAAAGTGAATGTAGCCGCAATTAACGAGCCACTACAAAAAACATTTAACCAAAGCTTTGATAAAGAAGGTGCTTGGCCAAGTCCCTGGTGGCTGTTTCTTATAGCTTTGGGGATTACGGTCGTCGCAGGAATTATAACCACACTATTAAAAATATACATCAACCATGTCAGGCCATAGTCATGCCAAAACTGTCGCGGCGACTAAAAATGCCAACGACGCTAAAAAAGGTAAAATCTTTTCTAAAATGGGAAGGGTGATTACTATTGCCGCCAAAGAAAAAGGGGCGGATATTTCGAGCAACATCCAGCTTAAAGCTTTAATAGAAAAGGCCAGGGAGTTTAACATGCCTAAAGAAAATATTGAACGCGCCATCAAAAAGGGCACCGGTGAGTTGGCCGGCGAAAACCTTGAGGGAGTTTCTTTTGAGGCCTTGGGCCCAGGGGGGATTGCCATTATCATGGAAGGCATTACCGACAACACTAATCGAACCCTGGGGGAAATAAAGGGTATTTTGGGCCAGTATGGTGGAAAACTAGCCGGCACGGGAGCGGTGCGTTGAATGTTTGAGAAAAAAGGCATCATGGAAGTTGAAAAAAGGAACGACTTAGAATCCCTGGCCATTGAGTCAGGCGCCGATGACATCCGCCAAGAATGGATTTACACCAAGCCAGAAGACTTGGAAACGGTTAAAAAAACACTTGAAGGAAAACGAGTGAAAGTTCTTTCGGCAAATTTGGGTTGGTCCGCCAAGGAAGAAATTTCCGCGGATGAAAGAGATAACGAAAAATTGCAACGACTTTTTGAAGCTCTTGATGAAAACGACGCCATCCAGGATATTTATTCAAATTTAAAAAACTGATGATTATTATAGGTGTGGATCCAGGAACCGCCCTGACGGGATTTGGCGTTATTTCTGTTCCCAAGGATAGGAATGAAAAACCAACCGTAATTGATTTTGGGTGTATTGTAACTAAACCTTCTTTTTTGGCAGAGCAACGACTGCTGGTTATTTATAATGAAACCACTAAGCTAATTAAGAAACATCAACCCGACCTTATTTCCGTAGAAAGTCTTTTTTTCTTTAAAAATGCTAAAACTGTCATGGCCGTCAGCCAGGCCAGAGGGGTGATACTGCTAGCCGCGGCAAAAGAGAATATCCCCGTAGTGGAATTTACTCCGCTTCAAGTGAAAATGACGGTAGTAGGCTATGGAAGGGCAGAAAAAAAACAAGTGCAAGCAATGACCAAACAGCTCTTGGACTTGACCAAATTTAATCTTAAGGCAAAACACCGCAAACAAGATGATGCGGCTGATGCTTTGGGGGTGGCTCTATGCGCCTCATTACATGGTGTGAAGAACTAAACACTTGACAATGTTTCTTGAAAAAATATAATAGAACAAGTTATTAAAAATTAAAAAATTTACACAACCAATGGAGGAGGATATTTTGCACGTGCTCAATCAAGACGATGACTTCGATGATTCTGTGGGCGACGATGACGAAGAGGAAGAAAAAGAAGAAGAAGCCGAAGAAGAATTGGACACTGACGAAGAAGCTGACAATGATGACGATAGCGCCCAAACCGACGAAGAAGTATAATGTTCCACAAGCAAACATCCGCCACAAGCGGATTTTTGCTTGATTTTTTAAAAAAGATATGTAACGGTATATTCATGGGTAAAAAGCCTATTAAAAAATACTGGGTCAAAGCAGTAAAATATACTGCCTTTTTATTGTTGGCGCTGTGTCTTTTTGGGTTATGGTTGTTTTTTTACTACACTTATGACCTGCCTCGTCCCGAAAAGTTCACCGAAAATCCATTTATCCAATCTACGAAAATTTACGACCGCACCGGCAAAGTGTTGCTCTATGACATTTATGGCGAGGAGCGGCGCCAAATTGTTTCATTTGATAAAATTTCAGATAACTTAAAGTATGCTGTTTTGACCTCTGAAGATTCCCGCTTTTACAGCCATGGGGGAATTGATTTTGAATCCATCATCCGATCCATTCTCATTGATTTGAAACTGCAATCAGTCAGCCAAGGGGGGTCCACCATCACCCAGCAATTAATACGTTCGGTGTACCTTACAAAACAAAAAACTCTAGCCAGAAAGGTGCGGGAAATTGTTTTGAGTATAGAATTAGAGCGCCGATACTCAAAAGACCAAATTTTTAACTGGTACCTCAACGAAATCCCTTTCGGGCAAAACGCTTATGGAGCAGAAGCCGCTGCAGAGACTTATTTTGACAAACCAGCAGCCGACATATCCATCGCTGAAGCCGCGGCGCTCACCGCCCTTATCCCTGCCCCCAGTTATTACTCTCCCTATGGCTCCCATAAAGACCAACTCCTGCAACGCAAAGATTACATTTTAAACCGGATGAACCAATTGGGATACATTGATAAAACCCAATTCGAACAGGCCAAAAAAGAAGAGCTCCATTTTTCTGATAGTAGAATCAATATTAAAGCTCCGCACTTTGTCATGTATGTAAAACAATATTTGGAAGACAAATATGGCCAGGAATATTTACAAGAAAAGGGGCTTCGCGTATACACCTCGCTCGATTGGGACCTGCAAGATTATGCCGAGCAAACCATCAAGGAGGCTGATAAAAAAAATGTAGCTAAAAACGCCAATAATGCCGCCCTGGTGGTCATTGACCCAAAAACCGGAGAAATTTTGACGCTGGTGGGATCTAAAGATTATTTTGCCAAATCGTATCCTACAGGCTGTGACGCCAAAGCCTCAGGCAGTTGTTTGTTTGACCCGAAATACGACGTGGCCACCATCGGGCAGCGCCAGCCGGGATCCTCATTTAAACCGTTTGTATATGCGGCGGCATTTAAAAGGGGGTATACTTCCAGCACCGTTTTGTGGGATATAAAAACAGAATTTAATGTAAACTGCAGCCCTGATGGCAATCAAGTGACAGACCAATACGGATTAACGTGCTACAATCCTCAAGACTATGATGGACTATATCGCGGCCCGGTTTCAGTAAGGAACGCTTTAAGCCAATCATTAAACATCCCGGCTGTAGAACTTCTCTATTTGACCGGACTGCAGGACAGTTTAAAGACCGCCCACGACATGGGCATTACCACCCTTAACGAGCCTGACCGCTACGGCCTCTCACTGGTCCTGGGCGGAGGCGAAGTGACATTACTTGATATGACATCGGCTTACGGTGTCTTCGCGGCGGAGGGCCAAAAAATCCCCCCGGTGAGCATTTTAAAAATAGAAGACAGCAATGGGAATATTATTGAACAAAACCAAAAACAGGCTACCAAAGTCTTAGACACGCAGGTGGCCAGGCTGGTTTCAGACATTCTGTCGGACAACAACGCCCGGGCTCCAATTTTCGGATCTAACTCTCCATTGCATTTCCCGGGGTATCAAGTGGCGGTCAATACCGGTACCACCCAAAACTATAACGACGGCTGGACCATGGGATACACTCCGTTTGCTGCCGTAGGTGTTTGGATTGGCAATAATGATAATGCTCCCACTAAAGATTCGGGTGTGGGACTAGCCGCTCCCATTTGGAATAAAATCATGAAAAAGTTATTGGAAACCCACCCCAAAGAAGATTTTATCAAGCCGGAAACTCCGCCCATTACTAATCCCGCCCTAGCTGGCCAATTCCCCGAAGGTCCAGCGCCCACCCACAGCATTCTTCATTATGTTGATAAAAGCAACCCGACCGGCCCCGCCCCAACAAACCCAGCTTCCGACCCCATGTACTTTTTTTGGGAAGCCTCGGTGCAAAAGTGGCTAGGAGTCCCAACTCCTCCACCAGCCACTCCCGAAGAAATCCCCAATGCTTCAGGATAAATAATGCAATAAAAAGTCGCGCTTATGCGCGGCTTTTTATTGCAGAGAAATTACATGGGCTTAATGGGCATGACCACGTACAAATAACTGGCGTCGCCGACGGGTCGCAAGATGCACGGACCATCTTCTTTACTGATGTCAAACATGACTTCCGAACTTTTAATGTGGTTTAACCCATCAATGACATATTTATAATTAAATGAAACTTCCAGTGCCTCTCCCTCCACCATGGCGGCAATACTGGCCCGGTTTTCACCCACATCCTGGGACCTGGCAAAAATACCCAATTCTTTTTTATCCGGGTGGGTTGAGATTTTAACCTCATTTACCTTTCCCGAAAAAAGCGAGGCAGTTTTGATTTGGTTTAAAAATTCTTCGCGCCTTACCACCACATTGGCCTTGAATTTGGTAGGAATAATATCCTGGTAGTTGGGATATTCGCCATCAATCAGCCTTGAGCTGATTTGCACTTGTGGATGGTCAATTTCTTTAAAGGGAAATTCAAACAACGCCTGGTTGCCCGAAAAATAGATTTTCACATTGCCCTCTTTGCCTTCTAATACATTTAGGATTTCCCGAGCTGGTCGCTGGGGCAAAATAAACGAGCAATTCTTTTTCACGGGTTTATCTAAAGTAATATTTTTCTCGCCAAGCCTAAAGCTGTCGGTAGCCGCAAGTTTAATAGTATTGCCCGAGAACGAAATATAAATCCCTGAAATTTCCGGTCGCGACTGAGAACCAATTGGAATATCAATCACTTGGCCAAGGCCCTGGGTAAATTTGGCCACATCAACTTCCAAAACATCCACATTTTTAAATTCCGGAATAATGGGAAACTCTTCTGGGCTATGTCCCTGGATACTGGTTTTGATATTTTTGCCTTCAATGTGGATATTTTGATCCTTAACCTCAATGGTAATTTTTTCATTGGAAAGAGTCCCCACAAAACTGGAAATAAATTTGGCCGGCACTACCGCCCTGCCCTTTTTAATAATTTTAGTCAAAATCCAAAGCCGGATAGCGGTTTCTAAGTCAGTGGAAGTTAAGACTAAAAAAGTATCTTCAGTATCCAGTAAGACATTATTTAACACGGGAAGTGATAAATTCCTACCCACAATCCTCTCCACCACCGAAAGTCCGGCTTTCAAATTTTCTTTTAAAATTTCTAACTTCATGGCCGTAGTAGTTATATATTATATAAATTTATTATTACTATTATGTGGGCTCTTTTTAATCTAATCTTAATAAATTTACAAGGGGTATTAATATATTTTTATTTTGGATAATGTGTGGATAAAAAAGGTGAAGTAGTGGGGAAAAATATGGTAATGATTTGGTGGAATATTTTGTGTGGATTTTTCTACTCTATTTTTTACCACATTATCCTGCCACTTATCCACTATATACTCTTTGTTTTATAAGATTGATTTCTTCGGTGAGTTTGCTGTTTTCTTCCACTTCTTGGGAGATTTTTTTGTAAGCGTAAATGACGGTGGTATGGTCTTTGCCACCGAATTTCCGGGCAATAGCCGGGAAAGAATATTTTAACTCTTTGCGGAGCAAAAACATGGCTACTTGGCGCGGCCTGACAATTTCTTTGCGGCGGGTAGCGTCAAATAGGCTTTTTTCTTCTAAATTATAAAACTTAGAAACAGTTTCAATGATTTTTTTATAATTAGCCACATCAAAGGGAGAGAAAATAAAACCCCGCAACAGGCGCTTGGCCACTTCCAGGTTGGGAATGGAATTATTGGTTTTGTAGTAAATTAAGAGGCTGTTTAGGGCTCCTTCAAGCTCCCTGACGTTCTTTTTTACGTTTGAAGCGATATATTCTAAAATATCTTCAGGAAGTTTGAGGTTTTTTTCCTGGAGTTTGGTTTTTAAAATGGCTAAGCGAGTTTCATAATCAGGTAGGCTGACATCAATGGTCATGCCGCCCCCAAGGCGTGAGCGTAACCTCTCTTCAAGTTCCGGAATAGCGTTGGGAGGGCGGTCTGATGACAAAATAATCTGCTTATTTTTTTCATATAAAGAATTGAAGACATGGAAAAACTCTTCCTGGGATTTATTTTTACCGGAGATAAACTGGATATCGTCAATAATCAGCACATCAATGGGAGCTAAACTGGCTTTGAACTGCTCCATGGTGTTGCTACGGATGGCGGTCACAATCCCTGATACTAATTTTTCAGAGGCCATATACCTTACCTTTCTTTTTTTAGCGTCGTCGGCAATTTTATTGCCAATAGCTTGGATTAAGTGAGTTTTACCAAGGCCAACGCCCCCGTAAATAAAAAGCGGGTTGTAAGCGTGCCCCGGATTATCTGAAACCGCCAAACCTGCCGCATAAGCCAATTCGTTGAAAGAACCAACCACAAAATTCTCAAAAGTGTATTTGGGGTTAAGGTTGGTGTCTTTATTGACTTTAAATTCGTCAAACTTGAGTTGCTCTATGGGGAGCGCCAAAACGTCAGTTTTTAAGGGGGGAGTTCTTGATGCTTGGGGGTTGATGGTAAATTCAAGCTCCTTAATAGTGCTATCTACCTCACGCATGGCGCGGAGCATGAGTTTATAGTATTTATTAGAGAGCCATTCTTTAGAAAATGCGTTGGGGACGGAAATAATAACCTTATCATTGTCTTTTACGGCAATATTGGTGTTCTGGAACCACGTGGCAAAATTTGCCTTAGAGATGTGAAGCTGCATTTGGGCGAGCACCGATTGCCAGAGGTCGTTATTTTCCATGGTGTGAAACTCTTTCTGAATAAATAATACTAATGATGTATTTTTTCTTTTTTCCAGGATCCTGTCAAATGAGAGTAAAATAGGGTCAAGTGTGGATAAGCTGTGGATAGTCTGTGGTATCCTTGTAATTTCGATTTTTCCGTAGTATAGTAGCCATAATATAATAAA
>ORMF010709915.1_pt1 | contig 11166 bp, 9 predicted proteins | sample 1779871 | NCBI WGS metagenome assembly ORMF01 (sample SAMEA104232316, study PRJEB22302) | groundwater metagenome | biome: forest; feature: aquifer; material: groundwater | place: USA | collected 2011-08-07 | depth 5.4 m
ACCCAACATCAAGCGCGCACGTCGGGGTGTCAGTACCGGATGGCGAAAGTTAAGCGTATAACCGTCGAACTTTTCCCATTCGGTCTCGCTGAGCAATGGCTTTAGCTGCTTGAACTGTGGCGTGCCCGGATAGGGGGTCAGGATTTTAAAGTTGGCATAGGTGGAATCCAGGTCTACGGCGAAACGAATCAGGTCCTCAATGCTCTCCTCGGTATCCTGCAAGAAACCGATTACATAGAATGCCGTCGTAGCCACTCCTATTTGCCAGCACCGCTCGATTATCTTCCGCATGTGCTCGTGCGGAATGTAACGTCTGGCTACTTTCTTCAACACTAGAGGATCGGGCGATTCGACGCCGAAATTGATCGCACGCAGCCCAGAAGCATGCATTTCTCGAATCAACTCTTCATCAAGATCATCCATCCGGGTCTCGCATTCGTAGGTGAGCCGCAAGCCCCGCTTGCGAATGCCTTCGGAAATGCGGCGACAGCGATCTCGATCCAAAGTGTAAAGAGGATCACGCATCACTACGTGAATGTCCTTGTATAGTTCGCATAACTTCTGTAGCTCATCGAGTACGTTTTCATCTGAGCGCGCGCGGAAATTCGCGGTAATACGGTGCGGACAGTAAGTACACTTTTCTGGACAACTGCGGCTGGTCAGCATCGGAACCGCGCGCGTCAATCCTAACCGTGTCCTATTAGGATAGCCAAAGCCTCGCGGCTTTACGATGTCCCAACGGGGAAAAGGAAGCGAGTTGAGGTCATCTACGGCCGGACTAAGGACCAACCCCTGAGGATCATCTCCGGCCGCGATTCTGATCGCCGCGGTCTCTGGCTCACCGCCGATCACAAAGTCGCCGGCACCGTTGAAGAGTTCAGGCAGATGACTTGCTGCCGTGCCGACGAACCCTACCTTAGTTCCGCGCTTGCGCACGGCCTCTGCCCATTCGCATTCATGCCGATAGTCGACCAGCGACGTCAGCACAATGGCCAGATCCCCATCGACCGGATCGTCGTCGCGAGTCACGACTACCTCGTGGCCAGCCGCCGCAAAAATCGCGGCGAGATAGCCCATTTGAATACTCGGCAAATTCTGAAGAACCCGACGGAAGTTTTTTTCCAGGCGAGTCGTAACCGAATGTCCAATAAACCTGGAGCCATAACCTCCCGCGACCGTGTCTTTGTTAACGTAGCCCCGCCTGCCTTTAAGATCGGCAAGAATTATTCTTGACAAAATTTCACGTCTCCAATCGTAAGCTCTGGAGCCTCGCATAGGATGGCCCAGGAGCATTCCGCTTCATTCAGAACGGGGGGGGTTCCGTCAGGCAGTCTTCCACCTTCGATTCTTAGAACATAGGCAACCTATATGCCGCCTCGATTTGGGTCGTGCGATTTGCCGCTGGGAGTCAGTCGTCTAAGTTCCGTGTTTTCTTAGAACTTCTTATTGAAAGACTGAATGCCAGGCGCCGGAGATAGCGGTCCCCACGTCAGCCGGACATGTCCGCATCCATCTCCGTGTGGCAGTTTAGCGCCACTGATGGGTCGAAATTGCCTCACTTATGCCTATCCTAGTTCGGTCAAGGACTGTTCGCTTCACCCCGGGGCTAGACGTTGCTAGCTACCTTAGTTTGGCGAGTCGAGATAAAATTTGGCTGCCCGCTTGCATTCATTTTCCGACTCGGATCGAGTGTTGGCAGACCTTGGGAGATGCGGGCGGAATAGCGGATTCCCATTCCGGCCATTTGAGTTGTTTAGGAATCAGGTATGACACTGAACCGCAAGCCAGAGAGATTCAGGCGCGTTGATTCTCTCGAATGCCCAGGTCTACCTATGTCCTCACTCTCGCCGTTTCGTTGCGAGCTCGCCTCGCGACGCGACGCGAGTAGTCTGTCAACGTCAGTAACAGATAGAATGCGCAGGCGCGCCACTCTCCGGGCTGTGGCCCTCGGCTATTCGTCGACCCACAGCGCCGCCTGCGCTTTGAACCGCGGCTGCCCGCGCCAGTAAGAGGATGCATTTGCGACTGAATCTTCAATGGAAGGTACTGCTCCTGGTGGCGGGGACGATTACGGCTATTCTGGCAGGGTCAACGTATCTGCATGGCCTTATCACACAATCACTGAGCGAGGAATATCGCTACAATAATGCGATCAGACAAGTGGTTACTGTCGCCAAGCGGACGCAGACCCACAACTATTTCAACAGTCCGGCCGATCTGCTTCAAGAAATAGAGTTCCTTGCGAATGCGCGGCCTGAGTTCATTCAAGTCGATGTCTATCAGAATGTGCCAGACGGAGAAAAGTTGGTTGCAACTACAGCTCCGAGCGCACCGCGCCTCCCTTATCTCAATGAGCAATCAACGGATAATGAGCTTGGTGAGATGGAACGGCCGTTCCCGGACGTGACGACAATTGAAGTTGAGCGCGACGGTGAACGCCAGTGGGTGATTACGGTGGCGATAAAGCAGAGTGAAGGCGGTGGCTATGTCAGCGCGCTGGTGCAAAAGAACTCACGGACAAATTTCGTCACTCGCCTCCAGTTTCAACAGAACCTCGTTCTCGCCGGTGCATCGGTGGTGTCCATCGCGCTGCTGTACCTTCTGTTCGTGATCTTCTTTCGTCGTCCGGCACAGGACATTGCCTCAGCAATGGCCCAAGCGCGCTCTGGTGACTTATCCGCGCGCGCAACTGTGCGCCGAGATGACGAACTTGGCACAATCGCCAGAGGATTCAATCGAATGATCGATGACATCCGCTCGCGTAACGAAGAACGCGAGAAACTGTTGTCGCAAGTCAATAGCTTCAATGACGAATTGCAACTTGAAATTGAACGGGCCACAACGGAATTGCGGGCCTCAAACGAGACACTCTTCGAAGCGCAGCAGCGTTTGGCGCGATCTGAGCGCCTTGCTGCGGTGGGCCAGATCGCTGCTTCTTTAGCTCACGAAATAGGCACTCCCCTCAACGCCATCTCAGGCCATCTGGCACTCCTCTCGCGCAAACATCCTCATGATCAGGACACGCGGCGGCGCGTCGAAATCATCAACTCTCAGATCGATTCAGTTGTGAGGAGCGTCAGAAGTCTGCTGGCCCGGACGCAACGGCCCCGGCCCGAGCTTCGACCACTCGATCTGAATGCGGTAATCCGAGAGTTGTTGTGGCTGGTCCAGCCCACACTCGACGCGCATGACATATCGGTCAAAGTAAATCTGGATACTGACTTACCTTTGATCCTGGGTGATCGCAATAGCCTCTTGCAGCTCTTTCTCAATCTGACAAACAACAGCATTGATGCAATGCCAGAGGGGGGCCGGCTGGAGATTACGACCCGATTCGATCGGATCGCCCGCAGCGCAGAACTGCTGTTCCGCGATAATGGCGTGGGCATCGAGACCTCTGCCGTTGAACATCTATTCGAACCGATGTGGACGACAAAAGAGGCGGGGAGCGGCTTCGGCCTGGCCATTGCCCACGAGATTGCCATCGAGCACGGTGGAAAAATCGAGATAGTTGCTGAACAACCTGAGGGCGCCGCGTTTCGCCTCTCCCTTCCTATTAGTGTGGAAGCGTTGTCGGCTCTGGAGGTTGTAACTGATGTTGCCTGATCAACCTCGACTCATGATCGTGGATGACGATCCGGTGATGTGCGAAATGCTGTGCGAAGTCTTCGCGGCAGAAGGCTTTGATTCGCATTTTGTGCAGAGTGGCGAAGCCGCCATGGCCTCACTGGCTGATGAGACACTGGATGTGCTCGTCAGTGACATTCGCATGAAAACTCCGTTTGATGGTTTGGCTTTGCTTGATCATGTGCGGCAAGAGTATCCCCACTTGCCGGTGGTTCTGATGACGGCGTTTGGATCAGTCGACACCGCCATCCGCGCGGTAAAGCAAGGCGCTTTCGACTACGTCAGTAAACCTTTCGATATTGACGCACTAGTTGCGACTGTGCGGCGGGCGTTGGTGGCGAAATCCGTCGTAGCACCCGAACGGCCTGTCAATGACGATGAGCAACACGCGCCGGGTTTGGTCGGACGCGCGCCGGCGATGTTGGAGGTGTACAAAATGATTGCGCGCGTTTCCGATTCGCCAGCGTCGGTGCTGATCACTGGTGAATCAGGGACCGGCAAGGAACTGGTAGCGCGGGCCATTCATGTGCATGGGGCAAGACATCTGTCACCGTTTGTTGCCATCAACTGCGGCGCGCTCACAGAAACCCTGCTCGAGTCGGAGCTTTTTGGACACGTTAGAGGATCCTTCACCGGCGCCGTGGCAAACAAACCCGGGATATTTGAACAAGCGCAGGCAGGCACCGTATTCCTCGACGAAGTTAGTGAGATGAGCACGGGACTGCAGGTAAAGCTGCTAAGAGTCTTACAGGAACGCGAAGTCGTACCGGTTGGCGGCAGCTCACCGATCACGGTCCATGCCCGGGTCATCGCAGCCAGCAATCGCGATCCTGAGACATTGATGTCGAGTGAAAGCTTTCGGCATGATCTGCTTTACCGCCTCAACGTTATCAACATTCAGCTTCCGCCGTTGCGAGAGCGAAAAGAGGACATCCAGTTGCTCGCGATCCATTTTCTGCGAAAGCACACTAGCGCGGATCGAACGCCTCCGCAATTGGACGATTCCGCGCTCAATTGTCTCAGCAACTATCCCTGGCCCGGTAACGTTCGCGAACTCGAGAACGCCATCGAACGCGCGGTAACTTTGAATCAAAGCGGATCGATTACGCCCGCTGATCTGCCGCGCAAGATCTTCACACCTCTGGTGAAGGAGCCGGCTAGCGCTGCCGTTGATGATCTGGCAGCTTTGTTCACCGGCCTGCCCTCGATAGAAGAGTTGCAGCGGCGTTATCTCCTGCACGTCCTTGAGGCGACCGGCGGCAATCGCAAACAAGCAGCGGAAATTCTTGGCATCAACCGTAAGACGCTGTATCGCATGGCCGCGCGCTTTGGGATTGATCCCTAGATCGGTTCTGAAAGCGGGAGTTTACTGACGACTGACTGCGTGATGTCGCCGCCAAGCCCCGCGGAAACCCAACCGGCCCAGGCCGGAAAAGCCACACACAAGCAAAAGGGCCTCATCGGAAAAGCCACACTGACTCCTGGGGAAGCTCAGAAGCTGGGTTTCCCGCACCTCATGAAACCCCGGTACGGCGCGGTATGTGGTTTGCTCCTCGTCGAGCGAATTGGTGTGCCATCCGACAGAAGGTTGCCGAAACTCATTTTATCTTGTTGGGGGGCGTCCAAAGATTGCGCTGAGCAGGAAACAGGGAAGCATTGAAAAAAACTCTAATGGCCCGGAACGCGTTGCGGCAGTTGCGGCATCGTTTCAATCGCCCCTTCATGGTGATGTTTGAAACCACCCTGCATTGCAACATGAAGTGCGGTTACTGTGCCATTTGGCAGAATCAGCAGCCCGAGGATCGCGCTGTGCGCGATCGGGTCTTCGCGCGGATGGACGAGGCCGTCGAGTTCGGCGTCTTTGCCTGGAGCTTTTCCGGCGGCGAGCCCCTGATGAATCCGCACATGCCCGACTATATCGAGTACGCGACGCGCAAAGGTTTCTACACGTCCATGCCGACCAACGGCCTGGCCCTAAAGAAATACGCTGAGGCGTGCGTGAAACTGGATCAATTGGAAGTCTCGATCGACACGCTCGACCGCGAAAAGTTTGCGCAGCGCCGTGGTATTGACGGTCTGCCTACCATTCTCGATGCGCTCGACTACATCAAAGGCAATCTTCGGCACCACACGATCCAAATCAACGCCGCAGTCGATCTCGATAACCTGGAGGATCTGCCGGCGCTGGCAGAATACTGCGAAGAGCGCGGATTTCTCTTACACACGGAAGCGGTCCACAACGTCGTGCGCACAACCTGGAAGACAGAAGACGTTGAGATGAGAAAAGACGAACTCGACCGCGTGGCGGCATTTGTTACAGAGTTGAAGAAGCAGCACAAGTGCGTCCGCTTCTATCGAGACTATTTCAAGTTTTATCGCAATGACGGATTCACTAAGAAGTTCCCGTGTCGTTCGGCATCGCACCTGGTCAACATGCGGCCCGATGGTTCGATTCAGTTTCCCTGCGCGTTTGTCTCGCTTCATCGCGGCGCGCCTGAGATGAGTCTGCGCGAAATCTACGATTCCCCTGAAGTGAGAAAGATCATCCAGCAGTCGCCCCAAATGTGGGACTTCTGCAAGGGCTGCAAGATTGGCTGCCCTTATGAAGTTTCAGCCTATCGCAACAGTCCGTTCACGGCCATTCGCGGCGGACTCGACTTTCTTCAAATGAGTTAAGCAGGACTGCGATTTGACTGCCACTATCGAAAGCTTTTCGCACGTTGCCTTAAAGCGCTACCCGGTCGCCACCGCGCCAGCGCCTGAGATTGCTGTGCAGGTAAGCGATCTTTTCAAGATCTACCGCGACGGTACAGAAGCCAACCGGGGTATTAGTCTCGAAGTGCGTCGTGGTGAAGTGATGGCGATCGTCGGTCCGAACGGCGCCGGTAAGACGACCTTCTTGCGGCAACTCACAACGGAGCTTCGACCCACCGCTGGCTCGGTCAGAGTTTTTGGCGCGGATGCCGTGGCAGAACCTGCCCGTGCCAAGCGGGCCATGGGTATTACGCCGCAAGAAGCCGGTTTGTTCAATCGGCTTACGGTTCGCGAGCACTTCGAGCTGTTCGCGCGCCTCAAGCATCTGTCAGCGCCAGCGGCGCGCGAAGCGACGCAAACCGTTATCGCTCAACTAGGCCTGATAGCTGAAACAAACAAGAGTGTCGGCGCGCTGTCCGGCGGACAGCGACGCCGTATCCTGATCGGTTTAGCGCTGCTGGGTAGTCCGCCACTGCTGGTCTTAGACGAGCCGACAACGGGGCTTGATCCGTCGTCACGCCGCGGCGTCTGGGGCGTGATTCGCCGAGCGGTGGCCGCGGGCACGACCGTTATTCTTTCGACGCACTACATGGAAGAGGCCGAACAGTTGAGTGATCGTGTCGGTGTCATAGCGAACGGGCGGCTGATCGCGTTCGGCACATTGGACCAACTGCTGGCCCGCCTGGATCGCAGCTATCGTCTTTGTTATCGCGACCCAATGGATCCGCTAAGCGAAATGAAAGTGCGTTACTGCGCGAGCTTCGCGCAGGCGCAGCAGCATATCGCGCGCGAGCTGTTATCTGAATACTCGATTGCGCGTGCTTCGCTCGAAGATGTCTACTTCACACTCACGGGTGAACCTTTCGACAAGAGCGAGACGGAGGCGACTGGATGACGCGCGCCACCGACATCTTCTGTGTCTTTCGCATACAACTCGCCGGGACCCGCCGCGAAGTTGGCCCGTTTCTCCTGGCGGCGTTCGTATTTCCGGCTGCGATGTATCTATTCGCTAACGCCGTCGCCGGCGTTGAAGTGGCGTCGGAACAGAGTCGACTGCGTTTTCTTGCGGGCTCGATCGTCTTTTCTCTTTCACTGACTTCCATCAGTTGGCTCGGCTATTTGTTATTGGAAAATCGTTTCACTGGTCGGCTCAAGCTTTTCGCTACGCTGCCGCTGGCGCCTTCCTCTTACGTTTTCGGCATGCTGATCTTCGCGATCGCCCAGGCCGCAGTGAGTGTGACCACGCTGCTGATAATCGGGCGTGCGCTCGGCGTCCGGATGAGACCCAATTTTCCCCTCCTGATTGCCGTAGTTTTCCTGACGATGCTGGGTCTGTGTGGACTCGGCGTTATTGTCGCCACGCGGGCCCGCAGCTTTAGCCAGGGCTCGCTCATAACTGACACGCTCGGCGCGGGCCTGATTTTCCTCGCGCCGGTGTACTACTCGGCTGAAGCCATGCCGCGGACCCTAAGCGCATTTGCGGAACTATTGCCGACGACGTTTGCCGCCCGGGCATTGCAGACGACGCTCGCGGGCGGACATGAGATTGGAGGCGACCTGCTGGCGCTCAGCTTAATAGCAGTCGCCACGCTCGCGGCGAGTTTTAAGTTAATGAAGTGGCGGGAAGACTGAAGGTCATTACTGCATATGGCAGCTTTCAAATGAAGATTCTTGTGCTCACGTTGTCATTCGGCTCGGGCCATGTTCGCGCCGCGGAAGCCGTCGCGGATGAATTGGGCCGTCAAGAGCCGGCGTCGAATGTCATCGTGGTTGATGCGCTGGCCGAGTGCCGTTGGTGGTTTAGGGCGTGCTACGTCTGGCCCTATTGGCTCATGTTGCGCTATGCGCCGGGGCTCTGGGATCGCTTCTCGACCGCGCGTGTAAATCAGAAGCACACGGGAACCGCACCCGCATGGGCGTTTCGCGTTGGTTGCCCGAAAGTGTTCTCAACCATCACGAGTTCTAGCCCCGACGTCATTGTGGCGGCTGAAGTGGCGGCGTGCGAAATGGCCGTCATCGCGAGACGCCTGGGACTAACCCAAGCGCCGATAGTTAGCGTGATTACGGATTACGAAGCGGAGCCGATCTGGGTGCAACCAGAGGTTGACGTGTTTACTGTTCCGGACGAGAGCGTACGCGCCGAATTGATCTCGTGGGGCGCTCCGGCGAGTCGCATTTTGATTTGTGGAATTCCAGTCGATCCCGCATTCGATGCGGTGCACAATTCGAAAGCAGTGCGACTACGTTATGGAATTACCGTCAATGCTCCGCTGGTGCTGTTAATGGGGGGTGGCATGGGGCCGACTCGAATGCATCGAGTGGTCGAGCAGCTCTGTGACACCAACGTTCCGATGCATATCGTGGCGATTGCTGGAAAGGACAAACGCGCGCTGCGGAGATTGGAACGTGTGAACGTGAAGGCTCCGCAGTCGCTGCTAGTGGTTGGCTGGACAGATGAAGTGGCGGCTTTGATGCAGACTGCCACACTTCTGGTGACGAAACCAGGCGGATTAACTATATCGGAGGCGGCGTTGTGCTCTTTACCGGTGGTCTTCTTCGATCCGATTCCCGGAGCGGAGTTCATAAATGCCCAGCGAATGGTCGATGCCCGCGCCGCAGTGATCACGATGGGTTCGGCAGAGACCGCGCGAGTTACGACCGACCTGGTGCGCAACGCGGACGCTCTTAAGGCAATGGCTCTGCAGTCCCGCAAGATGGCCCGCCCAAAGGCCCGCGCAGAAATTGCAGCTCTGGCTCTCGGTCTCCTGGATTCAAGCAAAACAGAGGAGCGCAGGATGACTGCCTGAATAGCGCCGGCACGGTCGACGACGAACTATGCGATTCGGACTTCCAATTATTGCGGCGGGTTCCCTGGCGATGGCGGCGGCGAGTCTCTATTACGCAACTTACTCAGTGCGCTCGCAGTGGTTGGGCCGGACCTACTGGCACGGCCGTAGAGACCGGAACGCTGTGGCTTTGACATTCGATGATGGTCCATCGCCTGACACTGAAGACATCCTCGATGTGTTGGCGGAGCATGACGTCAACGCAACATTCTTCATGGTTGGACGAGAGGTAGAAAGCTTTCCGGGAATAGCGCAGCGAGTATTAGCTGAAGGACACGAGGTGGGAAACCATTCTTATTCACATCCTCTTTACCTTTTTCAGAGGGCTTCGGAAACGCATGAGCAGGTACAACGCGCTCAAGATGTAATCATCGAGACGATCGGGGTGAAACCAATACTGGCGCGGCCACCCTACGGCGTCCGCACACCGGCATATTTCGGAGCGACGCATTCCCTGGATCTTTCTACTGTGCAGTGGGACGTTGCCGGATTTGATTGGAAGCGGATCAGCCCGAGCCAAATTGCGAACAACGTTCTGCGGAAAGCTCGGCCCGGCTCGATCATTCTGCTTCACGACGGCGATAGTACCGGAAGGAAGGACCGCAAGACTACCGTTGCGGCTCTGCCTTTAATAATCAAAGGACTGAGGGAACGCGATCTTCAGATCGCGCCTCTCTCTCAGCTACTTCCCGAGAAAACTTACAACCCGATTAATGGAAAACGCATTCATGACTGAACTGCAAAAACCAATTCTCTTTCTGGATTTTGATGGCACCGTCTCGCAACGCGACGCGGTTGACGTCATCCTCGAAACCTATGCCGATCCAAAGTGGCTCACATTCGAAGAGGAATGGCGTGCCGGCCGCCTCGGATCGCGCGATTGTTTGCGGGCCCAGATGTCATTGGTGCGCGCGTCACGGAAGCAGATCGACGACTTACTTGATGACATAGGCATCGACGAATTCCTGGTGCCATTGCTTGAGATGTGCGCCCTGGAGCATGTCCCGGCGCACATTATCAGCGATGGTTTTGATTATTGCATCCGTCGCATTCTCTCCAGCTCCAAGCGAGTCGCCGCCCTGCTCCGTGGCGGGCGCGTTTGTGCGGCCCACCTCGAAAGTCGCGGTCATCTGTGGCACACCGAGTTTCCTTTCTTCCATCAAACCTGCGGGCATGGTTGCGCCACCTGCAAGCCCGCGGTGATGCGGCTCCTCAATAAGACAAATGCCCCGGCCATTTTCGTCGGCGACGGGTTGTCGGATCGCTACGCAGTCGAGAGCGCCGATCTCGTGTTTGCAAAGGATGGACTCGCCTCGTATTGCACCGAACACTCAATCGAACACATTCCCTTTCAGCATCTCGGAGAGGTGGCCGCGCACGTTGAGCGCTGGCTGGCCGGACGAGTGTTCTTAAGAGAAGAAGCGCAAGACAGAGTCAGCGCCTAAGGAGACTTACGCACAATCATGAGCACAGCTATTAACGACCTCGAGCTAATCGCACCCGTAACCGACGAGCAGGAACTGCTTGCCCTCGAGCGCAAGTATTGCTCGTGGGGAGACACGGTCCACTATCTCGATCCGCCCAAGTTCTTTGAGCGCGCCGAGGGCCATTACCTTTACGATCGCGAAGGCACTCCCTATCTGGACCTGCAGATGTGGTACTCGGCGGCGAGTTTCGGCTATGGCAATCAGCGTCTGAACGACGTGCTGAAAGCTCAAATCGACAAATTGCCGCAGCTTGCCTGTCAGTATCTGCACTCTGAAAAAGTCGAGTTGGCGGCCGCAATCGGGCGACTGAACGAGTCGAAGTTCGGCCTCGAAGGACGCGTCCATTTCAATGTTGGCGGGGCGCAGGCAATCGAGGATTCGCTCAAGATCGTGCGCAACTCGACCGGCAAGAATCTGGTCTTCGCGTTCATGGGCGGTTACCACGGCCGCAC
>ORMF012062650.1_pt1 | contig 11160 bp, 7 predicted proteins | sample 1779871 | NCBI WGS metagenome assembly ORMF01 (sample SAMEA104232316, study PRJEB22302) | groundwater metagenome | biome: forest; feature: aquifer; material: groundwater | place: USA | collected 2011-08-07 | depth 5.4 m
GATCACGAGCGTCACGCCCGACGGCCCGAGGTTCTTCTGCGCGCCGGCGTAAATCAGCGCGTGCCGCGCGACGTCGATCGGTCCGCTGAACATTTCCGACGACGTGTCGTTGACGAGCGGCGCGTCACCAACATCGGGCAACGACCTCCACTGTGTGCCTTCGATCGTGTTGTTGCCCGTCACGTGGACATAGGCTGCACCTGCCGTGAGCTTCAGCTCTCCGGGGTCGGGAAGACGTGAGTAATTGTCGCCCTTGGTCGTTGCGGCAACGTTCACCTTGCCAACCTTCCTGGCTTCCTTGATCGCCTTGTCCGCCCACGAGCCGCTGTCGATGTAGTCGGCGGTGGCGCCGGGGCCAAGGAGGTTCATCGGCACCATCGTGAACTGCAGGCTCGCGCCTCCCTGCAGCATCAGGATCTTGTAGTTGGCCGGAATGTTCGCGAGCGCGCGAATGTCGTCCTTCGCCTTGCCCAGCAGATCCTCGAACGTCTTCGACCGGTGGCTGATCTCCATCACGGACATTCCGACGCCGGGGAGCGCCACCAGATCGCGCTGCGCCTCCTCGAGCACGGGAAGGGGAAGAACCGCCGGACCGGCGGAGAAATTGAAAACGCGAGTGGTAGTCGGCATGAATGGAACTCCGTTGGGGAAGCCTAAATCTTAACGACGTACAAGTTCAGAATGTCCTGGTTGCCCTGCTCGATTGTTTTCAGGAGATCCGCCGGCGGATTGCCGTCGAGATTGATGCGCGCGATGGCTGCTTCGGCGCCCTCGAAGATGATGTTTTCCGTTTCCTGCACGTTGAGGTTGCGGGAGCGGAGATGCTCGAATACATGGGCCAGCACCCCCGGCCGATCGCGGTGCCGGACGACCAGCATATGCGTTGCGGGCGTCTTTGTCGCAAGGTTGACAACGTTCGGGACCTTGCCGGTGTCCTTGTAGGCCCGGATCACGCGGACCGCTTCCGCGGCTATCGCCTGCTGGGCCTGGTCCGTCGACGCGCCGATGTGATGCGTGCCGATGACGCCCGGCAGGCCGATCACCGGATCAGTGAATTCACCGGTCGCGGAGGACGGCTCCTGCGCAAAGACATCGAGCGCGACTCTGATGCCACGCGTTCGCACCGCGTCGGCAAGCGCCGCGGGGTCGACGATCTCAGCGCGCGACGTGTTCACGACATACGACCCCGGCGCGAGGCGGTTCAGAATCGATGCGCCGACGAACTTGCGCGTGTCGTGTGCCAACGCCAGGTGGATGCTCAGGACGTCAGCGCGGTCGGCGACTTCCTCCGGTGATTGAATGACCGCGATCTCGACATCGTCTGGTGGCTCCGTGACTGCCGCGGAACCATCGCGGTTGAACCGTCGGCTCCACACGAACACGGGCATCCCGAACGCGCTCGCGCGGCGTGCAACCTCCTGCCCGATGCTCCCGAATCCAAGGAGGCCAAGAGAACGTCCGTACAGTCCCCTTGCCTTCGAGTACTCCTTCTTGTTCCAACGACCGGCACGCAAGTCGGCGACGTTGTCGGGAATGCGCCTGTCAAGCGCGAGGATCAGGGCAAAGGTGAGCTCCGCGACGGCTATCGCGTTCTTGCCTGGACAGTTCGATACATAGATTCCGCGACGAGAGGCGGCATCCACGTCAATCGTGTTCACGCCCGCGCCGGCACGCACGATCAGCGACAACGAGCTGGCGTCGAGCATCTCCTCTGTGACCTGGGTACTGCGCCCGACCAGTATGTCTCCCCGCGTGGACGCCACCGCCTCTGCCAGCTTCTCGTGGGCAAGCTCGGGCCGGTAGATCCCCTCGCAGCCAGCAACCGCGATGGCATCGAGCCCCGACTGTTCGAATGTATCGGCGATGAGGACTTTCATGAAAAATCAACCACGGCCTTCGCGACCTTCGTGGTCTAGATCAGGTGCGACAACAGTCCGTCGCGGAGCTTTGGCTCGAACCAGGTCGATTTCGGGGGCATGATCCCGCCGGCATCCGAGATCTCCATCAGATCCTCGACGCTCACCGGATACATCGAGAACGCGACTGCGGCCTTGCCGGACGTCACGAGCTTCTCGAGTTCAGAGGTCCCCCGTGCTCCCCCGACGAAATCAATACGTCTGTCGGTACGCACGTCGCCAACACCGAGGATCGGTGTCAGCACCGCGTCCTGCAGGCGGCTCACATCGAGCCGATCCGCAGCTTCGAGACCGCGCGGGGCGTCGCCGAGCACGATCGTGTGCCACACGCCGTCGAGAAACATTGCGACCTCGCCACGGCGGGCTGGCGTCGCAGGGCCGCTCTTCACGGTGAACTGTTCCCGCAGCTTTGCCAGGAGCGTCTGCGGAGTATAGGTCCCGAGGTCTTTCACGACCCGGTTGTACGGAAGGACCTGCATCTGGTTGTCTGGAAACGCGACGGCAAGCAGGGTGTCCCAGTCACCTCGCGCGCCTGCCGAACCGCGCAGTTGCTGGCGCGCGCGGGCTGCACTTGCCGCTCGATGATGTCCGTCGGCGATGTACAACGCCGGAATCTGATCGAAGGCGACGACGAGATCGGGCACGTCTGCGGCATCGATCCGCAAGATCGTGTGGCGCACGCCGTCAGTCGCCGTGAAATCGAACAGCGGCGCCTGAGTCGTCGCTCGATCGACCACCGCGTCTACCCTACGTGAAGCCCGGTAGGTGAGAAATACCGGACCCGTCTGGGCACGTAGCTCGAGCATGTGGCGTGTCCGGTCATCCTCCTTGTCAGGTCGGGTCCGCTCGTGCTTTTTGATCACGTCATGGTCGTACTCATCAATGGAGAACGAGCCGGCAATGCCCGTTTGAACGTGATCGCCCATCTTCAGGCGATACACGTAGAGGCTTGGCTCGTCTTCGACAACGAGCGGAGCGCGTCTTCTGAGCGTCTCGAAATTCTCGACGGCTTTGCTGTACACGCGATCCGAATATGGATCGGTGTCAGGCACGAGATCGATCTCGGCGCGGGAAACGTGAAGAAAGCTCAATGGATTGCCGTTGGCAAGCGCTTTCGCTTCCTGCGCGTTGACGACGTCGTAGGGGACCGCGGCCACGTTCGACGCGGAGGCCGGCGTAGGGCGAAGAGCACGGAAAGGAACGATGGCTGCCATCAGAAGAAAAAATTATAGCGTGGCATGCGCATCGATTGGGTGAACGCCTCAGCGGCCCGCTCGGCAGCAAGGCGCTGGGGCCCCAACGGCCTCAGTGCGTAGCGTTCGAAAGGACCGCGCGAAGAATCGAGTCGAAGGGCCGTGAGGCGTCCGCCGAAGGCACTACGGAATCGGTGCCGGCCTGTCGCCGCGTGTGGACAACGAGAGCGGGCTGCCTCCGCACTTCGTTGCAGGTCGTCCGCAGGAGAACCTGGAGGGCCATCACGCCGGCGCGGCGGCTGGCCGTCGTGCCGGTGGTATCGGCGAACGAGCGCTGGGCGTCGACCGCAGCTCTGAACGCGAGTCTTGGATGAATCTGCAGCGCTTGCTGCAGCCACGTGTGAAGCGCCAATGTCGAGTCCGGAGCCCCCGGTACCGACGACAACTCCGTTGCCATCGTCACCAGGTCCGACAACCCGTGCGGATACTCGGTGATCCGCAGAGGGCGGTGGAGGACGATCGCGAGGATCAGCGCACCCATCTGCGTGACGTCCGCGTTCTGATCGAACCGTGACAGACTCGCGACCGCCGGCATGGCGAGGCCGAAATCCTTCCAGAGTTGCTCCCGGTTGCGCTGCAGCACCTCGAGCCCTGCGCCAAACACGCAATCGGTCAGCATGATCCGTCCGTCGTTGGTGAGGAGAACGTGCGCTGGATTGATCGCGCCGTGCGCCAGACTGCCGGGCCAGGAATGCAGTGCTGCGACGGCATGAATCACCAGCGAGGAGAGCTCCAGGATCGCCGACGTCGGGACAACCTCGCCGGTCGACTGGAGGTGTGCCAGCAGGTGCGACAGTCGCACACCTCCTGGCATCTCACTGACAATCCGCAGAGACGAGCCCTCGCGCTCGATTCGCTTCACCGGCGCGAACACCCGCATGTCCAGATCGGCATAGCGCGACGCGCGGCCGCGAATCGCCTGTTCGACGACCGGCAGCAACGCGAGCGCTGGCGCGAGTTCGAGCACCTCGGTGGTCGTGCGACCGTCGGTTTCGATCCGCCGGACACCCAGTCCGTCTTCGAGTGAGTAGAATTCCCCAGGGATAATGCGTCTGACCACGGGCGTTCCGAGTGCAACCGACGCACCGTGGGGGCGGCGCAAATTCGTTCGGAATTCGGGGCGATTTGGAGGTGTGTGCGGCAAAGCACGGTTTCTCGTTACAGATTGGTCAGCGCGGGACGGCGATTTGTAACCGGGCTCATGCGTACTGGAGCCTCGGGCAGAGCGGGGCCAGCGCGTTGCCCTACCTGCTACACTGCCAATCGAAACCCCCATGGAATGGATCCTTGCCGTCGCCGCAGCCGCGGTCGCGGCGATGCTGGCCACGTCGATTGCGCGCTTGTCGGCGGGCGGGCAGCTTGCCAAGCAGTGGGCGGCGCTGGCCGCTGAACTGGCGGCCGCCAGGCGCGACAACGAGTGGCTCACCGAGCAGGTGGCGCGTGAACGGGAAGTGCTCGGTGCCACGCGGACGCTGCTCGACACAGCCGAGCAGAAGCTCCGCGAGGCTTTCCAGTCGCTGGCGGCCGACGCGCTGAACAGCAACCGCGTCGCCTTCCTCGACCTCGCGAAGGCGTCGTTCGAAGGGTTTCAGCAGCAGGCGACGCTCCAGTTCGATTCTCGTCAGAAAGCCATCGACGGGCTGGTGCAACCGATCGCCGATACCCTCAAGAAGGTCGACGGGAAACTGGCCGAGGCGGAGCTCGAGCGCCTCGAGGCCTACGCCCGGCTGACCGAGAAGGTCACTGCCCTGGGATCCACGGCAGACACCTTGTCGCGCGCGCTCCGCACGCCCGCCGTCCGCGGCCGCTGGGGCGAAATGCAGCTCCGGCGCGTGGTCGAAATCGCAGGGATGCTGCGGCGCTGCGACTTCGATGAGCAACCGCCGCTGCTGGGCGACAACGGTCGCCTGCGACCTGATCTCATTGTCCATCTGCCGGGCGGCAAGCAGATCGTGGTGGACGCGAAGTCACCACTCGAGGCGTTTCTGGACGCGCAGGAAGCGCCTGACGAGGAGACGCGGACCCTCAAGCTCCAGGCGCATTCACGCCAGGTCCGCGATCACATGGACAGGCTTGGCAGCAAGGCGTACTGGGAGGAGCTCGCAGAGTCTCCCGAGGTGGTGGTGATGTTCCTGCCAGGCGAAACGCTTTTCAGCGCCGCCCTGCAGCACGATCTCGGCCTGATCGAGCACGGGCTGAAGCAACGCGTCCTGCTCGCCAGCCCCATCACGTTGATTGCGCTGCTGACAACCGTCGCCCACTCGTGGCGGCAGGAGGCGCTGACTGAGAACTTCCGGGAGGTCGCGGACCTCGGCAGGGACCTTCACGATCGGCTCGCGAAGTTCGCTGAACACCTCGACGATGTGCGCAAGAAGCTCGATGGGGCCGTCCAGTCTTACAACGCTGCCGCAGGGTCCTTCGAGTCGCGCGTCCTCGTCTCGGCGCGCCGCCTGCGGGAACTCAAGGTCACGACCGCGGAGGAGCTGCCGCCGGCCGAATCGATCGACACGGTGCCGCGGGTATTGAAGCACATCGGATTAATGGGATTGCCTCCGGGCGCGACGACCGACGAGGCAGAGTCAATATAATTGCCCGATGGACTTTGACGCCGGCACGTCGGCGCCACCAGCCCCGCTCGACTTCATCCGCGAAATCGTCGCCGAGGATCAGCGCACCGGGAAGCATGGCGGGCGTGTGCACACGCGGTTCCCACCCGAACCGAATGGATACCTCCATGTCGGCCACGCCAAGTCCATCTGCCTCAATTTCGGCGTCGCCGCCGAATTCGGCGGCCTCTGCAATCTCCGATTCGACGACACAAACCCCACGAAAGAGGACGTCGAGTACGTCGATGCGATCCAGGAAGACGTCCGGTGGCTTGGCTTCGAGTGGGGTTCGATGTTCTACGCATCGGACTACTTCGAGTTGTTGTATCAATACGCCGAGGAGCTGATTCGTCAGGGAAGGGCGTACATCGACAGTCTGAGCGCGGACCACATCCGGGAGTACCGGGGCACACTCACCGAGGCGGGCCGCAACAGCCCCTACCGCGAACGCGCTGTCGAGGAGAACCTCGACCTGTTCCGGCGGATGCGGGCGGGCGAGTTCCAGGACGGCGCCCACGTGTTGCGGGCGAAGATCGACATGGCGTCGCCGAACATCAACATGCGCGATCCGACTCTGTACCGGATCCGGCACGCCTCTCACCACCGCACCGGCGCCGCCTGGTCCATCTATCCGACGTACGACTACGCCCACCCGATTTCGGACGCAATCGAGGGGATCACGCATTCGCTCTGCACGCTCGAGTTCGAGGATCACCGGCCGCTGTACGACTGGATCGTGGATGCGCTCAGCGGTACCGCGCGGGAGTTCAAGTCGCGTCCGCAGCAAATCGAGTTTGCGCGCCTCAATCTGAACTACACGGTGATGAGCAAACGGAAGCTGCTGGCGCTCGTCCAGCAGCGGCTCGTGCACGGGTGGGACGATCCGCGCATGCCGACAATCGCCGGCATCCGGCGGCGCGGCTTCACGCCGGAGGCGGTCCGCGACTTCTGCGCGCGAATCGGCGTCGCGAAGAAGGAAAACGTGATCGATATCGCGTTGCTCGAGCACACCGTGCGCGAGGATCTCAACCGGCGTGCGCTCCGGGCGCTTGCGGTGCTCCGTCCACTGAAGGTCGTGATCGAGAACTATCCGGAAGGGCGCGAAGAGGAAGTGTCGGCCACGAACAATCCGGAGGATCCGTCCGCCGGTACGCGACGCATCGCGTTCTCACGCGTGCTCTACATCGAGCAAGATGATTTCATGGAGACGCCGCCGAAGAAGTTCTTCCGGCTCTCCCCCGGCACCGAGGTGCGCCTGCGCTATTCCTACATCTTGAAATGCGAGCGCGTCATCAGGGACGCGTCAGGCGCGGTGATGGAATTGCGCTGTAGCTACGACGCCGATTCGCTGAACGGGCCGACGGCCATGCGCAGGGTGAAGGGAACCATTCACTGGGTGTCGGCCGACCATGCGCAGGACGCTGAAGTACGCCTGTACGACCGGCTGTTTCAATCCGAGGATCCGGGCGCCGGCGGCCTGGATCCGCTTGACGATCTGAATCCGAAATCTTTCGAGCGCATTGAAAGCGCGAAGGTCGAACCGGCACTGGCCTCGGCGGCTCCCGGCGAGCGTTTTCAGTTCGAGCGCCAGGGGTACTTCTGCGTCGACCCCGATTCGCGCCCGGGCAGGCTCGTATTCAACCGGACCGTCACGCTGAAGGATTCGTGGGCGAGGATGCAGAACCGTACCAAGTAGAAAGTTTGAAGTTCGAAGTTCGAAGTAAGTTCAAAGTACTTTCCACTTACTTCGAAGTTCGAACTTCGCACTTCGAACTTACCGTCGGTGCCGCACGCACCACTCCCGCAACTGCCTGGCCACGTCCATTGCCGCCGCCTCGGTCCGCATGCGGTCCGAGGACCACGGGAGGCGCCAGGTCCAGTTCGAGTCCGCGACAGTCGCGGGCTGGTTGATGCGGTCAGGCCAGCCGAAGATGTCCTGAATCGGCAGGATGAGCGTGTCGGAGCCTGATGCGTACAGCGCCTCGAGCAGTGCTTCGTGAATCGCATGCGGCAGGGTGGGGGCATCGATCGACGCGCGATCGTCCTTGGTGAGCCGCTCCCGCACCGAAGGGATGGCCAGGACTGCCTCCCGTTCTTCACGCGGCGCATCCTCCCACCAGGTCACCATCGGTTCCGTATCGTGTGTGCCCGACGTCGCCACGGAAACGGCGGGATAGTGGAGCGGATCCCTGAACGGCTGCCCTTCGACATGCCACTGGCGCTCCCATCGAAACACCTTGTAACCGGCGACCGACAGGCGCGTCAGCGACGCGCGCACGAACTCAGGGATGACGCCGAGATCTTCGGCGATGATCTCCGTCCCGGGCTCGCGGAACACCTCCAGCACCCGCTCGCCAAGCGCCAGCTGAGCTTCTTCCTCCGGCGGCGTGAACTGCGGCGGCCCGCCGTCGTGCGGCCGGAAGTACGTACGATAAAACCCGACAAGATGATCCACGCGGTAGCCGTCGACGAGGTCGGCGTAGCGGCGCGCACGGTCGCGGAGCCAATCGAAGTCGCGCTCGGCGAGAATGTCCCATCGATACACCGGCAATCCCCAGTCCTGCCCCGTATCGCTGAAGGCATCAGGCGGTACGCCGACGGAGGCGTCCATGCGGAATTCGTCCTGGCGAGCCCACACGTCGGCGCTGTCACCGCTCACCATGAACGGCAGATCGCCGAACAACGCGACGTCAGCCGCACGAGCGCGGGCCGTGCCCCACTGGCCGTCCGCAAGCCACTGCACGTACTGCCGAAACAGGATTTCATCCGCCAGTTCCGCGCGGGCCGCGTCGAGCGCCGCGGGCCGCCGCGTGCGCAATGGTTCGGGCCAGTTCATCCAGCTGTGCTCATCGTGGCGCGCGTGCAGTGCGCGAAACAGCGCGTATTCATCGATCCACCATCGCTGTTCCGCGAGGTACGAACGGAATGCAGAAGCCCGGTGCGTGCCACCGCTCCACTCGGTGTCCCGAAACCGCGCGAAACACCGACGCAGCGCGGTGTGTTTCAGCAGCCTGACCTCGGCGTACTGAATCCTCGGCGCGATTCGCGCCGCATCGAGCCGTGCGCGCAGCGCCGGCTCGAGCGCCGCCTCACCTCCGATCTCCGCGAAGTCCTCGACGTGATCGAGCGTGATGAACTGGGGATCGATCGCCATCGCACTCAGCGCGGAGTAGGGCGACGATTCGCCCAGAGGCATCTCGTTGATGGGCAGGAGTTGCAGGAGTCGCTGGCCGCCCGCGTCGAGCCAGCGGGCAATGGCCTCGATGTCGCCGATTTCGCCGACGCCCCAGCTCCGCGACGAGGGCATCGAAAACAGCGGGATCAGCACGCCCGCGCGGCGTGATCCGGCGCGCTGCTTCGTCATACGGCCGACTCGAGCATCGCGCAAGCGTAGTGCCGCGAATTGTCAGAGGTTGCCATTACGAACTCGCGAACCGAAGCAATCGCGTCGATGCGTCGCGGAAGACGTCGGGCTCGGGCAGAAGGCTGACCACCACGAACGTTTCGCATTGAAAGTCGAAGAAATATCCGGGATGCGCGAGAATGCCTTCCCGCTCCAGCAGATCGAGCACGAGCTGCTCCTCGCTTCGCGTGGACGGGACCCGGATGACCGCCGACCATCCGCCTTCGGTCTTCAACACCTCGCATGCCGGGAACGATCGTGCGCCGTTGCGCAACGTCGCCAGGTTGGCGGCGATCCGCTCCCGGATCGCCGACCGCACCGATGCGCCATGCTGGAGCACGTCGCCCGCCGCAAGCTGCACCGGCGTGGCGACGGAGAGAAAGCTGTCGGCAATCAGCTCCAGGCCGGCAAGCGCCGCGTCGCGCAGGGCCGGTGGGCCGCCCGCGACGATCCATCCAAGTTTCAGCTGCGGGAGACCAACTGATTTTGAAAGTCCGCCCAGCGTGAACGCCAGCACGTCGCTGCGCGCGGCGATGTCGGTGAGCGGCGCGTCGACCTCGAGCGGGTAGTCCGCAAACACCTCGTCGATGATCAGCGCCCAGCCGCGATCGCGGCACAGGGTCGACACGTGATGGATGTCGCGCCTCGACGCGTACGACCCGGTCGGATTGTTGGGCGAGACGATGACAACCGCGCGCGTCCCGGCGGGAGCCGCGTCGAGCGTTGTCGGATCGATCTCCCATCGACCGTGATAGTCCAGGTCGAAGGGAATCGCGCAGACGCCTTCCAGACGCGTGAGATGTTCGAACAGCGGATAACTCGGCCGCGGCACCAGCACCGACTCGCCCGGATTGCAGAGGAGCTTGAACAGCCACGTGTAGGCTTCGCTCGTGCTTGCCGTCAGAACCACGTGCGCGGGATCGATCGTGATACCGCGGCGCCGATGATCGTGGGCGACCGCCTCGCGCGCAGAGGGCAGCCCCAGGGCGTGCGGCTCGTAGCGCGAGGCTTCCGGGGCGGACAGGCCGCGCAACAGATCGGGTGGATACGCGATGCGCGCCCGCGTCGGATTTGACTCGGTCAGGTCGACCACGGGCCCGCGCCCGGCGCGCCGCGCGAGCGCCTCGGTGAGCGCGTTGAGATCAGCGTGCGGCGGAAGGCGTCGCGAGAACATCAGCGTCGCGCGCGAAGGAGGAATACTCGAGCATCTGCGTCTCGAGATCGAGGGGATAGGACATCTCGACGTCGGCGATCTCGCCGCCGTCGAACCGCGGCGTCAACCTCGGCATGACCACGGCGGTGTACGACGGCAGGTTGAGCGCGTCGACACGTGACACCACTTCGTCGCGCAGCGCCGGATCGAAATGAACACCGTATGTGTCGAACAGTCTTCTCGCAGCCGCGTAGTCGCCCTCGGCCTTGATTCGCTGGACCTCGGCGAGCAGACGCCCGGCTCCCTCGCGGAATGCGGCGGGGTCGACCATCACGTAGTACGTCTTGCCGTCTCGCCTCCGGACGTCGACGGCGGACGTATGTGCGATCAGCCATCCGACGATCATCTGGCGATTGCGCATGTGATCTTCTTCGATCGTGGTTCCTTCGCGAATCCGCCGCAGCTGCACGAGGGCGTTCCGCGCGTAGTACTCGAACGCGGTGCTGACGATCGCGTCATGATCGGCGGCCGCGACGAGGCCGAGATCGACGAGCTTTGGATCCGGCAGGAAGTACAACGCCACGAGGTCCGCCCGTGATTCCTCGATCGCCGAATACTGCTCTTTCAGCAGCAGATGCGGCGATGACACCCCTTCCGCCATCCGGCCCGAGCCGTGGCCGATCACCTCGTGCATGTTCGTCGTCAGCTCGCTGGCGAAGGCGCTCCAGCGCTTCGATCGCTCGGCTTCCTCAGGCGTCCAGGAAAACTCGGTGCGGAACTCGGGCAGCGTGGACCGATCGTACGCCTCGGTCACGTTCGAGAGCGACAC
>ORMF012306828.1_pt1 | contig 11159 bp, 7 predicted proteins | sample 1779871 | NCBI WGS metagenome assembly ORMF01 (sample SAMEA104232316, study PRJEB22302) | groundwater metagenome | biome: forest; feature: aquifer; material: groundwater | place: USA | collected 2011-08-07 | depth 5.4 m
CAGCCCGACCTGGTGGTACGGGGTCAGGCCAGCGGCACCGATGAGGGAGACGGTCGGAAACCACAAGGCACGTTCGGCCTCGGCGAACTTCACCTCCGATTGCTGCATCAATCGTTCGCGGGCAATATCGGGCCGGTCGCGGAGCGCTTGCGCAACGAGCGGTGCGCTCTCGGCAGCCGGCGCTTCCGGCAGTGGCTCGTCGGCCAGTTCGTACGTCGCGGCCTGCGGCGTTCCCAAGGCTGCCGACAGGCCAGCGTATGAGGCTTGCACATCATTCTTTGCCTGGAGCAGAAGAAGCTGTGCTTCGCTGAGGTTTACTTTGGCGAAGCTCAGGTCGAGGGTCGACTTCAGGCCGGTAGAGGCCAGCGCCGTGACCTGGTCCACGACGACTTGGCGCGTCGCGACGGTCTGCTGCGCCACACGGAGGACAGCCTGTGCTCGCAACGCGTCGAAATAGGCACGATCGAGCTCCAGCAGCACACTGGCCCGCCGAGCCGCGACGTCTTGCTGCTGCGAATCCACCCGAAGCGTGGCACTCGCCGTTAGGGTCGGCGTCCGACCAAAATCTGTCAACATTTGCGATGCCGAGAAACCGTACGCGAACCGATCGAGGATCGTCGGATTGTTCAATCCACCGGCCGCAATGCGGGTGCCATCCTGCGCCTGAGCCCCCGTCAAGCTTGCGAAGACGGTCGGAAAGTATGCTGATTTGATCTGACGCACCGTCTCACCGGCCGCGAGCGCTCCGTACTGCCCGGCGCGAATTCTCGGATGGTTCTGAACCGCCAGGTCCTCGGCCTCTTTCAGGGAGAGGTGCTGAGCGTTCTGCGCCAAGACAGGCGTCGCCGCGAGAACAGCCGTGGCCGCCAGCGCATGAATCATGGCGCGCCGCTTCATGGCGCCTCCTGAGCGGCGGCGGGACGACGACGGTAGACGAGCAGGTACGCGGCCGGCACGATGAAGACGGTCAGCACAACAGACACGATCAGCCCGCCGATAATGGCTCGCGCGAGCGGTGCGTACGCCTCACTGCCGGTGCCCAGTTTCAGAGCCATCGGCACGAGACCAATCACCGTGGCGAGCGACGTCATCAAGATGGGTCTTAGACGGATGCGGCACGCATTCACCACGGCGTCCACTAGCGGCATGCCATCCGTCTCCAGGCGATGTGTGAACTCGACGATCAGGATGCTGTTGGAGACAACCATCCCAACCATCATCAGCACGCCCATGAGTGATTGCACGTTGAGCGTCGTGCCGGTCACGAAGAGGGCGATGAGCACGCCGGTCAGTCCAGTCGGGACGGCGAGCAAAATGAGCATCGGATCGGTGAACGACCGGAACTGAGCCACCAGAATGAGGTACAGGAGTACCAATGCGAGCATCAGGCCGAGCGCGAAGCTTCTGAACGACGCCTCCATGCCTTCCACCATCCCGCGGACGTCGACCTTCACAGCACCCGGGAGGGACGTACTCTTCAGGACGCCTCGGATCCCACTGGCCAAGCGTCCAAGGTCTTCGCCAACCGGCGTCACGTAAATGTCGATGACGCGGCGTATCTGATAGTGATCGATCTCAGTCGGCGAGTTCATCGGTGTGACTTTCGTGACCGCGTCGAGCATGGTCGGATCCTTCACATGCTCCGCGTGCAGCGGAATGGAGCGGAGATCAACGACGTTGCGGATCTGGTTTTCGGGATACTGGACGGTGAGCATGTAGTCGTTGCCGTTCTTCGGATCCACCCAGTAGCTCGGTGCAATCATCTGGTTTGATGTCAGGGCGGTAATGACGTTGTTGACGACTTCACGCTGGTTCAGTCCCAGGTCGGCCGCGCGCTCGCGGTCGATGTCGAGCCGGAGCGACGGGTAGTCGATGTCCTGCGGGATGTAGACGTCACTCACGCCGGGCAGTTGTCGTATGGCCGCTGCGACACCGGTTGCCGTCTTGTAGACGGAGTCGAGGTTCGATCCGCTCAATTGCACGTCAATGGGAGCGGGCAGTCCTTGGTTGAGCACCGCATCGACCATGCCACCAGACTGGAAGAAGACACGCAGCTGCGGCATCTCTCGTTGTAAGAGCGTGCGCATCCGCGCCATGTACTCGTAACTTCCGATTCGATGGTCTTCCTTGAGCGCGACTTGGACGGTCGCGGTATGTGGCCCTGCGTTGCTTGTGTAGATCGACGAGAATCCCGGCTGCACACCGATGTTGGAGACGATCAGTTCCAAGTCCGTCGGCTCGACGACACGGTGGACGAGCGCCTCGACCTGCTGAACATCGTCCGCGGTCACTTCGATACGGCTGCCCGAGGGGGCCTTGAGATTCATGACGAACTGGCCGGCGTCAGTACGGGGGAAGAAGGCGACACCGAGAAGTGGATAGAGCATGAGGCTCGCGAGGAACACCCCGGTGATGCTGGCAATGACCAAGCGGGGCCGCACGAGCGCGACGCGGACGCGGCGTTCATACCACACGAGGAGTCGTTCGAACCGGGCCGCGAACGATCGGTTGAAGCGATCCATGACGCTGTCGTGCGCGATGGGTGCAAGGTCTCTTCCGTCCTCGTTAGCGTGATGCGGTGCTTTCAGGAACTTTGCACAGAACAGGGGCACAACCGTCAGGGCGACGAAGTACGAGGCGAATAACGCCAGCACCACCGCGAGCGCGAGCGCCGAGAACAGGAACCGGCTCACTCCGTACAGAAACGTCACCGGGAAGAACACCACCGAGCTCGTCAGCGTGGCCGCTAACACGGCCGTCGACACCTCGGCGCCACCCTGTTCTGCGGCGACCTCCGGTGTCTCGCCCATCTCCAGATGCCTGAAGATGTTTTCGAGCACAATGACCGCGTTATCGATCAGGCGCGAGAACACCAGCGCCAGGCCAGCCAGAATCATCGTGTTGATCGAGCTTCCGCCGAAGTACAGCGCAATGAGGGCGGCCAGAGCCGACAGCGGGATCGAGAGGAAGACGCACAGCGTCGCACGCATACTGCCCAAAAACACGAGCACCATCAACCCCGTCAGGGCCAGGCCGACGCTTCCCTCGTCCAGCAGGGTCTCAATCGCGCGCTTGACGAACAGCGACTGATCGAAGACCACGTCCGCTCTGAGCTGGGCCGGCACGTCCAGGAGCTTTCCCACGACGGCTCTGATCCCATTGACGACCGCGATGGTGTTGGTGTCGCCTCCCTGCTTCAACACGGGCAAATACGCGGACCGCTGCCCGTCAACCACCACGATGTTGTTCTGGATTTGATTCGCGTCCTGTGCTCGACCGATATCTCCAACAGTCACCATCGATCCGGCGGCGGTCTTGAGCGGAATGCGATTGATCTCGGGAATGTTCCGGAACTGGCTGTTCGTAAAGATGGTGTAGTCGAATGGGCCAATCTTGACGTCGCCGGATGGCAAGATCAGATTCGCGTTGTTGACCGCGCGAACCACGTCCATCGGGCTCATCTGGTACGCCTGCAGCTTGGCCGGATCGACGTAGACCATAATCTGCCGGTACTTCCCACCAAACGGTGGCGGCACAGATGCACCCGGGACACCGGCCAGCTGGTTGCGGATCGCAAACTGGCCCAGATCGCGCAGCTCGGTTTCGCTCAGGCCTGCGCCTTTGAGTGTGATGAGACAGACCGGTAGGCTTGAGGCGTCGAACTTCTGGACAATTGGCGGCAGTGTGCCTGGCGGAAGCCGTCGGAGGTCGGCCATCGCCAGATTCGAGATCTCATTGACGTCCGAATCGGCACTCGTACCCGGTTGGAAGAACACCTTGATGATGCTGACGCCAGGCAGCGATCGCGATTCCATGTGATCGATACCCGCACCGAGCGTGAAGAAGCGCTCGAACCGTCCGGTAATGTCGGTCTCAATCTGCTCGGGCGGCATCCCGTTGTAAAACGTCGCCACCACCACCTGCGGGATGTTGATGTCCGGAAACAAGTCAACCGGCATCCGAACCACTGACGTGAGGCCGATGACCGAGACGATCAAACAGGCCACGACAATAAAATGGGGATTGCGGATGGAGAATCGACACATCAGCGCACTCCGTCCGCAGCGGGGACCGTCGCCATGACCTTCGGCGACACGACCGTGCCGATCTTCAGTTGCGACCGATTGCCAACGACGACCATATCGTCGTCGGCAAGGCCCGATGCGATGCCAACACGATCGCCGGTTTCCAGTCCGATCTTCACATCACGCGATTCGACACGGCCGTCGTGGTCCACCAGAAGCACGCGCGGCGACGTGTCCGAGCGGTCGAGGGCTTCGATCGGGATAACGAGCACGTTCTTTGCTTGATCGAGGACAACGGATGCGTTGGCATACATGCCTGGCACGATCTCAAGGTTGGTGTTCGGCACGTCTACCTCGACGTGCATCGTGCGCGTTTCTGTGTCGAGGCGATCCGAGAACCGCGCAATGGTCCCGACGAACGTTTTGCGAAGGGATTGCACGTTCAACTTGACCGACGCCCCCAGACGGATACGGGAGACCGCGGATTCAGGAACGGGGATTACGAGCCGCAGGCGGGCATTCTGCGACAGCTTCACCAACGGCATCGTCTGCGTTTGTGACGAGGTACCCGCTTGAATCATGGCGCCCGTATCCGCATAGCGGCGCGTGATGACGCCGTCAAACGGTGCCGTGATCTGCGCGTAGGCGAAGAGGGTTTTCGTTTTGTTTTGACTGGCCTTCGCCATTTCGAGCTGCTCCCGTGCAGAGGCGAGAGCCGCCTTCGCTGTCGCGACTTGCGCTTCGGCCACGCGGTCGCGCCCAGAGGCTTCGTCAATGTCCTGCTGCGCCACGAGATTCGGCCGCTCCTTCAACACGCTCGACAGACGAGTGGCGCCAAGGTGCGCCACTTCGTGCACCGATTCAGAGCGCTGGACATCCGCTTGCAATCGGTTGATTTCTTGCTGTGCGTGCTGGACGCTGGCTTCATCCTGCTGCATCTCGTCCCGCAGCTCAGGAATCTCGAGGACGGCCAGGAGTTGTCCGGCTTGCACGCGATCGCCGACGTCGACGTTGATGGATTTCAGGTATCCCGCGACCTTCGCGTGCATGTCGATCTCTTGAAATGGCCTAAACTCCGCCGCGATCGTCAGTACTTGCTCGATGTCGCCACGCATCACTCTGGCAACCGCGACCGTCGGCGTTTCGGCCGACACCGAACCTTTCGCATGAGGTCGGGAACACGCCCCGATCGCGAGGATGGCCATTGCCGCGCCGCCGGCCGCCAATGAAGTTGCGAGTCGGTTCATCCGAGTTGCCTCACCGCAGTCCGAAGTCTCTCAAGTGAAAAATCCGGCGACTGGCACAACGCCACCACACGTTGCTCTTGTTCCAGCATGCGTGCGGCGATACGGGGAATGTCACCTACGACAGACGGCGGGATCATGAGGACACCATGGCCATCGCCGTAGATGATGTCGCCGGATTCCACCTGGAGACGGCCAACGGTGACCGGCTGACCGAAGTCCACGATATGGACAAAAGCATGTGACACGCTGACGGTCTTCGCGAAGAATTGGAAGCCGGTCTTCTTGACCGTTGGCAGATCGCGCACCGATCCGTTCGTGATGTAGGCCGCGCATCCCAGCCTGTGCAGGATGGACGCGTGCACGTGACCAACAAAGGCTCCCACGCCGGGCGTATCGTCCACGTCTTCGACGACGACGACGCGAGGCGCGGGGACCGTCAACACGTGCGTCCACCAGTCCGTCCGATCGTGATAGCTATGGCCCACGGGCGGCGGCGTCGAGCAGCGGATCCGCGCAGTAACGGCATGGCCGATGACGGGCGGTAACCCGTCGAACGCGCACCGGATCGTCGCGTCGGCGAATCCCTCGTTGCGAAGCCGCACGTCGAACGTCTCGATGGCATTGGACACGATGCAGGTATCGAGCTGCCGATACGCGAGGATCAGCTCAGGCGTGAGCGGTACCGTCGTGCCCTGGTCCGTCATGACACCTCAACAACACAATGCGAGACCCGGGCGCCGCGCCGCCTCACCTCACACCTCTACCAACCCGGTCATTCGATCGTATCTAGCAGCCGCCACCGTTTCGTGACCCTTCGCCAGACGTGGTCGCGCCACCACGTCCTCGTCTGTTCGTACGCCAACGCAATCGCATCGAGCATCACAAGGACGGTCAACGCGGACACACTCACCTCACCTTGCCCGTTGCGGCGTTTGGACACCATCAAGACCTCCATCCCGTGCCCATCTCGACAATATCGTCCTCCACAGTCATCGGCTATCCCGTTCGGGCTGTATTTCCCACGGAGCGAGGCAGGAGCCGCGAGCGACCAGACGGTCGTGCGCCGCACGTTTGTCCAGTGGACGTTCGTGATTGTGCACGCAGTGAAACCGGCTATGACGCTCACCACGTGAACGAGCGTCGACTGCTTTGGACCGTGCCTGCGATGTCGAGGATCGTCTCTGCCCAAGTACCGAGTGAATCGGCAACGCTCAGACGCGACGCAGGTACGCGCGCCAGCAGGCACGCTGTCTGATCGGCGGCAGATCGCACGACCAATGGAACGTCGGCTCGACGCAGGAGCGTCGTGGCGCTCCCGTGGTCGCCGAAAGCGACGATTGCGATTTCGCCAAACGCTCGCCGGTACAGAGCACGGAGACACCTGCCGCCCTCATCGGGACAAATCGCGCCGACGAAGTGATAGCGTCCGCGACTCGTGCACTCGAGACCCCCTGCGTTCAACCCCCTGAACAATCGGAGGAGTGCGCCGGGTTGAGCATCGACAACCCGGAATTTCTCGCTGTACTCGCGAAGCTTGGCGAGCCGCGCTTGCAGCAAGGACAAATCGCAATCAACGGCGACATCCTCGACCGACATCTCGCTGAACCCCACGATCTCAATGTCCACGCGGGCGGCGATCCGACGTAAAACGGCGACTATCTCCGCGTGCGTCTTGCCGAATTCGACCACTTCGTAGCCCGCGGCATCGCGGGCTTGCGCGACGCTGAAACCGAAATACCCACGGGGCACAAACGCCGCCGCGCCGTTTTCACAGATGAATGGCTGATTGATCCCGAGTTCCTGCTGGATGAGCTCGAGCTCCGCGCGGGTCTTGCTCGAACACAGCACGATGGGGAGGTGTTCGTGCTCGATGCGAGCGAATGCCCGCCGTGTGAGGACGTCAACAGCAAACGTGTGAGGCTCGAACAGTGTGTCGTCCAGATCGCAGAACACCACGATTTGTGGGACCGGTTGCATGTGGAGACCCGAAGGCTACTGACTGAGCGTACTCGCGACGAATGCCCCGCCCGTATCCAGTCTGACCGGTATTCTTGGGACCGCAATCGTGGAGGGCTGCACGAAACACGATGGGAGCGATAAGATGCCTGTGTGGTGGAACGCGAAGAGCTGGGGCGGCCCATCCGGGCCGCACTGTTTCTTGGATTCGGGCTGATTGTCGGAATCTGGCTGTTTGCCGGGTATTACTTCACGCGTCGGATCGCCGATGTCGAACGACAGGCGGCGGCGATCAACGCGCGGTACAGGCACGCGCAAGAGTTGCTCTCGACGGTTCGATCGCAGGTCCTGTTAGGGTCCGTATACGTGCGCGACGCTCTCCTTGACCCCGACCCGAGCACAGCCAGCGACTACCGTCGCCGGCTCGAAGATTCGTACCAGACGGTAGACCGAGCGTTGCAGCAATACGTGCCCGTGCTCGACTCCGACGCCGAACGCGACCAAGTAACGCGATTGCGCGGCGAAATCAACGACTTCCGTCTCACCATGTTAGATGTCCTCGCGACTGACGCCACGCGGTGGCCGACGGAAGCTCGCACCCTGCTCCGCACCCGCGTCATGCCCAAGCGAGAGCTCGTAATTGATCTGTCCGAGCAGGCGCAGGCACTGAACCGAGGCGCATTCATCCAACAGCAGTCCGCGGTCGCCGGTGTGTACGCCGCAACCCAGCGTCGCACATGGCAAAGCCTCGGCGTCGCTCTTGCCACGAGCTTCGGGATCGCCTGGTTGGCCACGTTGTACGCCAGTCGGCTCGAGGACCGTCTTCGTCGACAGCGAGCGAAAGACGCGCAGAACACCCGCGATCTTCAACATCTTTCGACGCGCTTGCTCAATGCGCAAGAGGACGAGCGGCGCAACATTGCCCGCGAGCTACACGATGAAGTCGGGCAGGCCTTGACGGCGATCAAAGTTGAACTCGCGCTTGCCCAGCGCGTAATCGACGGCACCGGCGGTGCGGCCAATGCCCTCGAAGACGCCCGTTCCATAGCGGATGGAGTCCTTCATACGGTGCGTGATCTGTCGCACTTGCTGCATCCAGCGTTGCTCGATGACTTGGGCCTGGCGACCGCGACCGAATCGTACGTGGCGGGTTTCGGCAGACGGCACGGTCTTCGCGCCGAAGTGCTCCAGGATCGCATGGACGAACGGTTCCCACCCGAGACCGAAGCAGCGATCTACCGGATCATCCAGGAAGCCTTGACCAATGTGGCCAAACACGCGAAGGCCACGCGTTGCCGCGTGTACCTCCAGCGCCTGACGAACACGCTCCTCGTCACGATCGAAGACGACGGTGTCGGCTTCGATCCCGCGGACACGCGATCAGCTGATGGAAGCCACGGCCTCGGCCTCGTCAGTATCCGCGAACGCATGTCACAGCTTGGAGGCACGGTCCGGCTGGAGAGCGGTCCGGAAAGCGGAACTCGCGTGACAGTTGAAGTGCCCCTAGAGGCTCGACGAGGCGTCGAAGACACGTCGCGCACGGAGCAAATTCACGACACTGCCGCCCACACGGCAGCTCAGGAGGCGAGTGGTGGCTAAGCTGAGGATCCTCCTGGGCGACGATCACACGTTGGTGCGTCAGGGTTTTCGGAAGATTCTCGAGGAGCGGCCGGAGTGGGAAGTCGTAGCGGAAGCCAGCGACGGTCGCGATGCGGTGCGGCAGGCGTTGTCAGCACAGCCGGACATCGTGATTCTCGACATCGGTATGCCGTCCCTGAATGGCATTGAAGCGACACGCCAGATCGTGCGCCGCTTGCCGGCCATGCGAATTCTCGTTCTGAGCATGCATGCGGACGAGGCATACATCATCCAGGCGCTCAAGGCCGGAGCACGGGGTTACATGTTGAAAGATTCCGCCGACACGGACCTGATTCGCGGCGTTGAGGCCGTCGCGGCCGGAAAATCGTTCTTCAGCCCGGCCGTCAGCAAAGTGATGCTCGACGACTACGTCCGCCATTTGGTCGAGAAGGGCATCGCCGACCGGTTCGACACGTTGTCCGAGCGAGAACGAGAAATCTTCCAGTTGATCGCGGAAGGCCATAGCAACAAAGCCATCGCGGATCTGCTCTCAGTCAGCCCCGCAACAGTCGAGACGCATCGCGCCCACATCCTGCAAAAGCTCGACGTTCACAACGCGGCCGAGCTCGTACTGTACGCCGTGCGGCGCGGCGTGATCTCCTGATCACGCGTCACCAGTTCAGACGTTGGGCCACGTCTGCACCGGCCCGAATGGCTAGAGGTCCGAGACCGACGCTCCCGTGATCCGCGATCGCCATCCTGATAGAAACGAGACCTCTTCCGCAGTTGAAATCGAGAGGCGCTGGTATTGGGGTGCTGGTGCCGTTCGAGGATGGAAGCCACCACAGCAGGGTAGCTAAGTCCACCAATCAGACACGGAGGGCGCCATGTGAAGCCATGGCCTGAGGTGGGCACGATCGCCGGCCGCTGATTCTACGAAAGAAGGGGCCGCCGCCCTAGTCACTCGTCTCGACTGGACGTGAGTCGACAGCGACTAACGCAGGAAGAAGCTATAGGCGGCGTTGTCGTCCTCGTGCACGTGGTCATAGCCGAGGCCGTCGAGGAACTGCTGGAAGTCGGACATCTGCGCCTCGGGCACCTCGAATCCCGCAAGCACGCGGCCGAAGTCAGCGCCGTGGTTGCGGTAGTGGAACAGGCTGATGTTCCAGCGGCCGCCGAGCCTCTCCAGAAACTGCATCAACGCCCCGGGACGCTCAGGGAACTCGAATCGGCACAGTCGCTCGTGACGGGCGTCGGGCGCCCGGCCACCGACCATGTGCCGGACGTGCAGCTTCGCCACTTCGTTGTCAGTCAGATCGACCGTCCGGTAGCCGCGCGAGGTCAGCAGGCGTTCGAGCGCGATGGCGTCGCTGCGTGACTCGGTGGCGACGCCGACGAAGATGTGTGCGCGGTCGCGTCCGCTCAGGCGATAGTTGAATTCCGTCACGACGCGGCGGCCGATCGTGGCACAGAAGTCACGGAAAGCGCCCGCGCGTTCGGGAATCGTGACGGCCAGCAGTGCCTCGTGCGCCTCGCCGAGGTCGGCGCGTTCCGCCACGAAGCGCAGCCGATCGAAGTTCATGTTCGCGCCGCTCAAGACCGCCACGAGTTCTTGGTCGCGCACGCCCTCGCGCGCGACCCACGTCTTGAGCCCAGCGACGCCGAGCGCCCCGGCCGGCTCCATCACTGAGCGCGTGTCGTCAAAGATGTCCTTGATCGCGGCACAGATCTCGTCGTTCGTCACGCGGACAATGTCGTCGACCGACTGCTGAACAATCGGAAACGTTCGTGCTCCCGGCTCACGGACCGCCACGCCGTCGGCGAACAGGCCCACATGGTCGAGCCGCACGCGTTGTCCGGCGACGACGGACCGGTACATCGCGTCGTTCTCAAATGGCTCAACCCCAATCACCTTGACCTCTGGCCTGATGGCCTTGACGTAGCCGGCAATGCCGGCGATGAGACCGCCGCCGCCGACGGGCACGAAGATCGCCGCGACTCGGCCTTGACGGTGACGCAGGATCTCGTCTCCAATCGTGCCCTGGCCGGCGATGACGAGCGGATCGTCGAAGGGATGGATGAAGGTCATGCCCGTCTCGGCCACCAGATTGTCGCAGTGCGCCTGCGCGTCCGCGTAAGCGTCGCCGACCAGCACGACTTCGGCGCGCATGTCGCGCACGGCGTCCACCTTGATGTGGGGCGTCGTCTCCGGCATGACGATGACCGCGCGCAGGCCGAGCTTGCGGGCAGAGTAGGCGACACCCTGCGCGTGATTGCCGGCGCTGGCCGTGATGATGCCGCGAGCCTGCTCGGCCTCGGTCAGCTGCGCCATCTTGTTGTAGGCGCCGCGCAA
>ORMF010674023.1_pt1 | contig 11157 bp, 5 predicted proteins | sample 1779871 | NCBI WGS metagenome assembly ORMF01 (sample SAMEA104232316, study PRJEB22302) | groundwater metagenome | biome: forest; feature: aquifer; material: groundwater | place: USA | collected 2011-08-07 | depth 5.4 m
AAAAACAGACGGTCGCGGCGCACGGGGCCGCCGAGCGTGCCGCCATATTGGTTTTGGCGGTAAGGCGGTTTGTTTCGCCCGCTATTAAAGAAGTTGTTTGCATCGAGCTTGTCGTTACGCAGGAACTCAAAGAGGCTGCCATGAAACTGGTTTGTGCCGGACTTGGTGCTCACCTGCACCACCGCTCCGCCGCCGCGTCCGAACTCGGCGCCGTAGTTATGGGTTTCCAACTTAAATTCCTGGATGGCGTCGATGGACGGCTTCACCGTCTGATTGGAAGCCACTACGATCCCGCTGAAGTAGTTGTTATTGTCGGCGCCATCCAGCGTGAAGATGTTCTGGTCATGGCTCGCGCCGTTAGCGCTGAAGGCGTCCTCGACGAAGTTCTGCGTGCGCGAGGGCAACACGCCGGCCGAGAGGATGGCCAGGTGCTGGTAGTTCCGCCCGTTCAAAGGCATCTGGGTGATGGTCCTGTTCTCGATGGCTTGACCGAGGCTGGATGTCTCCGATTCGATCAGCGGCACCTGCCCGGTTACTTCCACCACCTCGGAGACCTGGCCGAGCACCATTTGGACATCCACTCGCGCACGTGTCGCCGCGTTCAATACGATATTGGGCCGCCGTAGCGTCTGAAAGCCGGCGCCGATCACTTCCAGGTCATAGGCGCCGACAGGCAATGCGGTGATCACGTAGACGCCGGACTCGGTGCTGGATGCACGGTAATCGAGTTTCGTCGTCCGGCTCACCGCCCTGATCCTGACACCAGCCACGGCCGCACCGGATGGGTCGGTCACGGTTCCAGTGATGGTGGCCGTGTCCACCTGAGCCAAACAGGCCGTGGTGATTGCAAGGATTCCGCCCCACCGCATCCCCGCCTGTAGAAATCTCATAAGACCTCCCATTGTTCGGATGTTTTGTGCAAGATCGCTCATGGACCGCTGCCGCCTCCGGTAGCGGCCGATTACAATTTGCAGGTGTTGCCGCGGCGGCGAGAGCAGCGGTCCCTGCTAGACGAAATCGATCTGGAAAATCCAGCCGGCGGTGGGACTGTCGTTGTTCGGCCAGCCGGGATGGATGCCGGCGTCGCAACTGATCAGCTTCCCATCGTGCATCGCCAGTCCGTGAGGGTCACTGGAGCCAGGCACGAAATCCACCGTCTCCAAAACCTTTCCGGTCGCGGCATCGTAGCGGACCAGACCCGGTTTCCCCTCCTTATAACTCTTGCTGTCGTTGCCGACCACCTGCCACATGGTTCCGTTGTCCATGGCAATGCCGTGGTAACGAACACGGTCCGGAAAAGACTGATAGAAGGGGATTATCATTTCCGGCTGCCAGGTCTTGGGGTCGACACGAATATTGGCGCGCAGGCGGAGCGAGGCGATCCAGAGCTTCCCCTCGTGCCACAGCGCGCCGTGGCTGCCGCCGCCGTCCTCGGCGGGACCAAGAGGAATTTGGCGGTGGCTGATCAGTTTGGAGCTCATATCCACCTGAAAGACACCTTGCGGAGGCGCGTTGGCGACCATCCAGACGTATCCGCCGCCGACTGCCATCCCGCTCGTGTTCCGGGAAGGAGTCTTCACCGTCTTGAGGAGCTTGCCATTCCAATCGACCAGCCAGGCCGACTCGTCCAGGGATTTCGGCTCGGGCAGGTGATAAGTAACGGCCTGCGCGCCGGACATCTTTTGCTCGCCAATCCACAAGCCCTCCGGCGTAACAGAGATCCCGTTGGGATATCCGTCGGGGCTCTTGAACAGCTTGGTCGTCTTTGCCATCCGAGCCTTAGGTCTGCGTCCCGCGCCGGATTGCGCAAAGGCAGCCACCCCAGCACCGAGACTGGCAGTCAGGAATTCGCGTTTCGTCATAAGGCCTCCATCATCCGTTCATCCATCAACTGGGCAAATTATATACCATCCTTGGGCGCAACACGGATGGAATGAGGATGCCCCCCCCTTGACAACGGCGGCGCAAGTTAATAGGGTACTGTATAGTTTCAGGTTTTCATGGGAGGCGCTAATTGCAAGAATTGCGAAGGACGCTGCCCAAGGTCTTTTCATCAAGAGTGTAGAAATGTGAAAGGTGAGGAATGACTACGAGAAATTGCTGTCTGCTGCTTGTATTGGTTTCCGGACTGTTTGCCCAGGGCGAACGCGGTACCTTCAACGGAACTGTATCCGATCCGTCCGGATCATCGGTACCCGGAGCCTCCGTAAAAGCCGTGAACACCGGCACCAACATTGAGACTCCGGTGTCCACCACGGCGGCAGGCGTCTATCGCATGCCGTATCTGCTGCCGGGCACTTACAAGATTTCGGTAACGGCGGCGGGGTTCAAGTCTTCACACCGTGAAAACGTGGTCCTGTCGGTGGCCCAAACGCTCACCGTGGACTTCACGCTGGAGGTTGGCGCGATCAGCGACCAAGTCACCGTGTCCAGCGAGCCACCACTCCTTGAAACAGGAACGGCCGAAATTGGCTCCTACGTTTCCAAGAAGGAATTCGATACCTGGCCCATCACGGTAGGGGACGGCCGCCGCCAGATTCAACAGTTCATCTTCACCTCTCTGCCCGGCACCGTGGGCGGAACCTTCGCCGGTTCCATCAACGGCGGCCAAAACTATTCACACGAGATTCTCATTGATGGCATTGCCCTCGGCCGATGGGATCTTCAAGGCGGCTCCAACAATGAGTTCAGCCCCTCGGCGGAATCCGTTTCCGAGATGAAGCTCCAAACCGGCACCGTCGGCGCCGAATACACCGGTGGCCAGACCGCCATCGCCAATTTCGCCACCAAGAGCGGCACCAATGGTCTGCATGGCACAGGCTACTACTACGTGCAGAACGACGCGTTGCGCGCCAACGGCTGGGGCAATAACGCCGCCGCGATCAAACGCCAGCCGTTCAAGCAGCACAACTACGGCTATTCGGTGGGCGGCCCGGTCCTGATCCCCAAAATCTATAACGGCAGGAATCGCACCTTCTTCTTCACCAACCTGGAAAAGACACGCGTGCGCGATTTCCGCTCCACCTCGTTCACCCAACTGCCCACCACGGATTTCAAGCGGGGTGATTTCTCCCGGCTTCTTAATCGCGCATTCACCGGCAACGCGGGTTCCGGGGGCACTGCCGGCACCGATGCAGCCGGCCGGCCAGTGGTCTTTGGAGCCATTTACGACCCCAACACCACCCGCATGGTCGACGGCCAGGCAGTCCGCGATATCTTCCCCGGCAACATTGTTCCGCGAAACCGATTCAGCCCGGTCTCCTCCAAGATCCTCGAACTTGCCCCGATCACCGATCCGCTGTTCGACCAGATGCTCAACAACATGCCGGCTATCGGAACCTGCTGCCCCTTCTTCGACGAGACTATGCTCACCCTCCGATTCGATCACCAGATCTCGGCCAACCACAAGTTCTACGGCATGTTCAACCGCAACTTCCGCGAGCGGAACAACTCGCCTGGCGGCCGTTGGGGAGTCCCTCCGGGCACTCCCACCGATGTCTATCAGTTGCAGAAGACCCCCGGAACGATGGTCCGCGCCGCCTATGACTGGACCGTCGGACCCACGCTCCTCAATCACCTCGCCATCGGCTACAACCGCTTCGGCAACCTCAATGAGAGCGTCTATGTCGACCAGGACTGGCCCGCCAAGATCGGCCTCCAAAACGTTCCTGGCACCCACTTTCCCACTCTGAGCTTTAGCGGCGCTCCCTATCAGGGCGGAGGCATTGGAGCCGGCGGCCGCCTCGGTTCAGGCTCACGCGGCGGCAGTTACAACGGCTCCACCATCATTACCGACAACGTTACCCTCATCCGTGCCCGTCACAATTTCAAGTTCGGCGTCGAGATCCGGAAGTACTACCAGAACTCCCGCCGTAAGTCCGGTTCGGGCGATTTCAGCTTCGCAGCCATCCAGACCGAACAACCTGGCTTCCGTACGCAGACAGGCCACTCCTTTGCCAGCTTCCTTCTGGGTGCCGTCAGCTCCGCCGGCCGCACCGTGGAATCCGCCAATTTCGGCGGCCGTGTCCAGCAGACCGGCTTCTATGTGGGAGATGACTTCAAAGTCAACCGCAAGCTGACGCTCAACCTCGGACTCCGTTGGGAAATCATCGGCGGAATGTACGAAGTCGCAGGCCGGATGTCCGGCCTTGGACTGGTTCCCAATGCCGCGGCGGGCAACAAGACCGGAGCATTGGTCTTTGTAGACGATTTGGGCCGCAAGGGCTTCCAGGACGCCTACTACAAGATGATTGCTCCCAAGTTCGGATTCGCCTATGCCATCAGCGACAAGCTGGTGATGCGCGGCGGCTACGGCATCAACAACAGCCCGCCGTCCACAAATTTCCAAGGCTTCGGCGGAACCACCGGATACAGTGCTCCCATCAACCGAAACAGCGGCAATACCCAACTCCGCTTTGCCTCCGACCCGGTCATGTTCCTCCACGACCGCTTCCCGGACCTCACTTCATCGCTCCCCAATAAGAATCCGGCCTTGGCAAACGGCTCGGGCATTACCTACATCGGCCGGGATTCCACACGCGTTCCTTACGTCCAGAACTGGAACCTCGGATTCCAATATCAGTTGCCGGCCGCCACCGTAGTTGAACTCAACTACATCGGCAACAAGGGAACACGCCTGGCTGCCCCGGGCCTGGACAACCTGAACCAGTTGCCGGTCAGCGAGCTTTCGCGCGGCGACCAGCTCATCCAGCCCTGGTCGGCCGCATCCGGTGTCCCACTTCCTTTCACCGGTTATGCGGGCTCGGTCAGCCAGGCCCTGCGTCCCTTCCCGCAGTACACCGGGGTAGGCCAGTATCAGGCCTACTTCGGCACCTCCCGTTATGATTCGCTGCAGGTTCAGGTGACGCGCCACTTCAAGGGCGGATTCTCTGTTCTGGGCGCCTACACCTTCTCCAAGACTATCGGTTATGCGGATGATGTCATTTCCTTCGAAGGCGCGCAGGACGTCTTCAACCGCAGGCTGGAGCGCGCCATCACCTCCTTCAGCTTCCCCCACTACGCCAAGCTCACCTGGATTTACGAAATCCCGGTAGGCAACGGCAAGCTCGTGAATGTCCCCGGTTTGGCGGGCAGGCTTCTCGGCGGCTGGCAGTTGACCGGTGTGCACCAGTTCCGTTCCGGCTCTCCGCTCGGAATCGGTTCTTCCAACATCAGCTCACCCATCGGCAACGGGGACATCCGGCCTGATCTGGTCTCCGGCCAGACCATCGTTTCCAATAGCGGAGCTGAAAAGCAGTTCCGAGGCATCGTTGGCGGCGCAACATATCTCAACCGTGCTGCTTTTGCCGAACAACCCAAGACCGGCAACAACGTGGTCACCCGCATTGGAACCCTCGGCCCGCTGCTTCCCAATATCCGCGGACCGCACTTCATCGGCGAGGACCTCGGCATCTGGAAGTCGTTCAAGTTCGACGAAGCCAGAGCACTCGAAATCCGGGGCACCTTCCTGAATCCGTTCAACCGCGTCGGCCGCGGCAATCCGGTTACCAATCTGGCCAGCCCGTTCTTCGGCCAGATCACCGGCTCGCAACAGGGCGGCCGTAACATCGAGCTGTCGGCCCGGTTCGTATTCTGAGGTGACAGGAAAAATTGGCGGGTTGTGTTTCAGCGGGATGTCTCTGCTGTGCGCCGCCAGTTGTCCCGAAATTCTGGATGGTGCGCAGCGCGCCTTTGCGGCCCGTGAGTTTGATGCGGCTGCCACTGGATTCGGGCGGGCCAACACTGCTTGCCCAAACCAACCAGCGATCCTGGTGGCTCTGGGGCAGGTGCTCTACGTCACCGGAAAAGAGATGGAGGCCGAGCAGGCCATCCTGAAAGCCATCTCCATCGACGGCAGCAACACCGCGGCGCTCTATGCTCTGGGGCGCATTTACTATCAGCAGAAGCGTTACCCGGAAGCGGTGACACAACTCCAAAAGACCGTCCAGTTGGATCCAACGCACTACAAGGCCTGGGACAACCTGGGCGTCTGCTACGACGCGCTCAACCGCGACTCCGACGCGCTGCGCAGCTTCTTCCACTCACTGGACCTGGTGATGAAGGATCACCAGGACTATGACTGGGCGCACGCCAACCTGGCCGACTACTTTCTGCGCCGCAACGAGTATGAGAAGGCCTTCCAACTGGCGGCCGAGGCCGCCCGCCGCAATCCGGCGTCGGCCCGCAACTGCTTTCTCAGCGGGAAAGCGCTGGTGAAGCTGGAGAAGTTCGACCTCAGCCTGCGCTGGCTGGAGCGCGCCACGCAGCTCGACAACACCTACTCGGAGGCCTTCTACCTGCTCTCACAGACCTATCGCAAAATGGAACGCGAGGAAGACTCCACCCGCGCGCTGGCCCGGTTTCGCGAACTCAGCAAATCACCGCCCGCGCGGAGATAGCACGGCGTGGCCAGCCCGTCGCACGACTGGCCAGGAGATTGGCGGTACGGTGTCCGGTCGGCGTCATGCCATAACGTAGGATTGTGGACTACACGGGGATGATCACAATTGAACCGGGCAAGCGAGGCGGCAAGCCTTGCATTCAGGGCCTGCGCATCACTGTGTATGACGTATTGGAATACCTCGCCTCCGGGATGACGCACGAGCAGATCTTGGCCGACTTTCCTTACCTTACCGAAGAGGACATCCGGACCTGCCTTGCGTTTGCGGCCGACCGTGAGCGTAGGCTTGAGATCATTCCCGCGTGAAGCTCCTCCTGGATGAGAATCTTTCGCCAACGCCTTCCATGATCGAAGCGCGCTTTATGGAGGACCGCCGAAAGTCGTGTGGGTGCGCATTGGAGACTGCACCACAGAGGACCTGGAGGCTGTGCTCAGGCGTTCGTCAACGTCGCTTGCCGCCCTCGATGCGTCCCTGGATACGACGCTGATTATCTTCCGTTCATCATCCAAACCCGGCAACGGTTTATAGGCACGACCGATTGCGCCAAGGCGAGCGACTGCTCGCTATGCTACTCAAACAGGGCGGCTAGCCGGAGGCGGGGGTGCGTGTCTGGACAGGACCGAGGTAGAGGTCGAGCCAGTCGAGGATGTTGCGGATCACTTCCTGGTATTGAAATGGGCTGTGGCCGCCTTCAAGAATGACGTGGCGTTTGTCCTTGTCCGGCGTGCCGAGCATGCGGAACAAGGGCCGCTGGCTTTCCTCGAGTGGAAACAGGAAGTCGTCCCGGCCATTGATCATTAGAACGGGGATTTTGACACGTGGGGCGAAGTAAAAGGCGTCGACCTCGGGCGGGACCTTTTCAAAAAAGCCGCCCATAAGGAGGATGCTGGCGACAAAACGGCCATCGGCGGCAATGAGACGTGGTCCCATGGCGGCGCCGAGGCTAGAGCCGTAGAAGGCGAGTTTCCCGCGGTCGATGTCGGGACGAGTCTCGATGTAGTCGATGGAGCGTCCGAGATCCTTCGACCACTGAATATTCATTTCCTTCCAAAGGTTGGGCTGGCCGGTGCGGTGATAGTAGCGGCTAGGTCCACGATCATAGGTGCCTTTGTAGACGGGATAGATGACGGCGCGGCCGCTGCGCACGACGAAGTCGATTCGGGAATACTCGAGCGATTGGACGTTGCCGCCGGAAAGCGCGCCTGCGCCGGGGAAGAAAACGACGCCCTGATAGGGGCCGGTGGCGTTCTTGGGGAGGAATATGTGAACGATGATCCGTTCATTTCCGTAAGCCGCGGCAATGGAGACGGTCTCACGGCGCCAATGTTCGGCGGTGTTATCCACCGAGTCGACCGAAGGGCTCAACTCAGTGCGGTCGTAGGAATGGAGGTCCTTGTATACCTGGAAGACATCGTCGCCGGCGGGCTTCTCGTTGCGGCGGTCACGGGAAATGAACTGAACGGGACCGAGCAGCGCGGGCGGCAGCGGGTCTACTAACTTCACACAACGAAATCCGTACAGGGGAGACCTGGCGAGGGGGCTGGCGGCGTCGGGGATGTTGTAGAGATATGTGGCTTCATTCCAAGCGCCACCGAGAATGTAGCGCCGGCCCCCGGTGGAAGACGAACTGGAGGTCCACTCCTTGACGTTGCCGGCCATGTCATAGGTTCCGAACGAACCGAGACCTTTGTGATGTCCAACGGGAGCCGGACCGTGGCTCCCCATATTGCTGAGCATGAGAATCTGCGAAGGCATGGCGGAGTCGGCGGCCCGATTCCAATGGTAAATGGTAGGCAAGCTCTTACCGGCGAATTCGGCATACGCCGCAGCTTCATACCAGCTCACGCCACTGACAGGATAGGCATCACGGCCCGGAGTAAAATGGCCGAGTTCCCAGGTTGCGGGGCTTGGCCGGCCGGTTGGGTCATGGAAGAGCGCCATGGCAGCTTCCCAAGTGAGTTCGCGGCCGCTGTCAACAAACGGATGTTTCCAATACTGGCGTTTTTGGTAACCGCCTTGATCGACGAAATCCTGGAACTGTTTGTTGGTGACTTCGAACTTGTCGATCCAGAAGCCGCTCAAAGGAGCCGGAGCAGTCACCAGTTGAGCGGATTCTCCGCCAGGAACCCAGACCATGCCGGGAGGAGCAGACTTGGTGGGTGGCGCGGAAAACCGCCAAATCGAAGATCCAATGCCAACGACCTTAAGACCTTCCGACACCTGGCCGTCGATGGTGAGGCGATAGTGGAAAGTACCTCTCGGCAGCCGGACGTTGCGGAGCGGGGTCCGGCCAAGCTTATGCCAGCCACTTTCGGAACCGGAGGTGTCGAGATAGTCCCGGACAGCAACCTCGGCCCCCGCTGACTCCGATTCAATGGAAATCGGGACTGCGTCAGAGAGCAACCCGCGAAGGCGAGGATGGTCTGGGATAAAACGAGCGGCTTGCTGAGCAAGGAGAAAGGCGGAGAGGTGATAGTACTTCTTGGTGAGGCGTTCGATCTGAGGGAGGTCTGCTTCGAGCGCCTGGCGGGCGCGTAAGCTGCGGTTCCAAAGAAAGGCCGCGGCGGCCAAAACAATGAGAACGGCGGCGAGAGCCGCGGTAAGCATGTGGCGGCGGAGTTTGGCGCCGTCGATTCTTGTCTGGCAGGCGGCGAGATCGTGCTGGAGTTCTTCCTCGTTGGCGTACCGGGCCTCCGGCCGCTTTTCGAGGCAGCGCAAGATGACGTGCTCGAGTTCAGCCGGCACGCCAGGCCGCAAGGTGTGGGGAGGCTCAGGCGTCTGCTGAAGAACGGCGGCGAGAATCGCCAGGTCCGAGCCTCCCAGGAACGGGCGCCGAGCGCAGAGCATTTCGTAGAGGACGACGCCGAGGGAAAATAGGTCCGAGCGCGCATCCACAGTATCTCCGTCAGCCTGTTCGGGGGACATGTAGGCGAAAGTTCCGAGGATGGTTCCCTGTTTGGTTTCGGGCCCGGTGGTGACAGTGGAGGAGGTTTCCGAGACAGGTTTGTGCTCGGAAAGTTTGGCCAGGCCGAAGTCGAGGATCTTGATCTGCCCCCCGGGCTTGACCATGATGTTGGCGGGCTTGATGTCCCGGTGGACGATTCCGGAGGAGTGTGCGGCGGCGAGAGCGGCGGCAATCAGACTGCCATAGCGGGCCACGTCGGCGACGGGCATGGTGTTGCCGCGGATCAGGTGGTCAAGTGAGTGTCCCTCGACGAACTCCATTGCGATGAAGTCGACTCCCTCCACCTGGTCGATGTCGTAGATGGTGACGATACCGGGATGATTCAACGCCGAGGCGGCCTTCGCCTCCAGGACAAACCGGCGTTTGCGTTCGGGATCGTCGACGATCTCCGGGCGCAGAACCTTGATCGCGACGATGCGGTCAAGGTGGGTATCCCGGGCGCGATAGACGACACCCATGCCGCCCTGGGCCACTTTCTCAAGGATGCGGTAATGGGAAAGATTCCTACCTATCATGAGTACCGTCCCGCTAGAGAATACAGGAGGCGGGGGCTCGATTGCAATGCCTACATGTGCTGCAAGTGCGAGGATACGGCTTGAAGAGCCCCTCCCGTCAGGGCGCGGGCCTATGCACTGGAACAATACGGTCTCCGGCCAAATCCTCCAACCGCGTCCCCCCCCCGCCGGGCCACTTTACTTCTACAAGCTTCACGCTCTCGGCCGCGCCCAATCCGAAAAAGACGCGCGCATCGCCGGAGGACAGATAGCTCCCGGAGGTGGTAACCATGGCCTGCTGTTCGGTTCCGCTTGCGTCCACTACGCGCACTTGCGCTCCGATTGCGCCGCCGGTGTCCACGCCCAGCCAGTGGTTCCCGTTGCCGCCGCGATTGCGTAGAACCACGGCGGGCCCATCGTTGCAGTTGATCACCACATCCACCCAGCCGTCGTTGTCCAGATCTCCAAACGCGGCACCGCGCGAGGCCAGCTTCCTGTCCAGCACCGGCACCTCTTCAAACTTGCCGGCGATGTTGCGCATCAGGAGCGGCGGTTCCAGATACTGCAGCGCCGGCTGCGTCAGGGCGATGTTGTCCATCACATGACCCTGCGCGACAAACAGGTCGCGCCATCCGTCGTTGTCGTAGTCCACAAACTTCGCTCCCCAGCCGGACCGGAGCTTGGTGATGCGGTCCACGCCGGTGTTCGCGGAAGCGTATTCGAACCGGCCTTTTACGTTGCGGAACAAGGCGTAGCGCTGCATGGCCAGCGCATTGATGAAGAGGTCCGGCCACAAGTCGCGATCATAATCGGCCAAGTCCACGCCCATTCCGGCGAAGCTGTGTCCGTCGTCATCGTAGGCAATTCCGGCCTCCAACCCGATCTCTCGAAACACTCCTCCGCCCTGGTTGTGAAAGAGCTGCTGCGGGAAGCTGTCGTTGGCGACAACGACATCGATCCTGCCGTCGCGATCGATGTCGCCGATGGCGATTCCGAGCCCCTTGCCCGCCGCCTCTCCCCATCCCGACTTCCTGGTCGCATCCTCAAAGGTGCCGTCACCACGGTTGCGATACACCAGGTGTGTCACAGGTTGAAATTGATCCGGATGGCAATAGGAACGGTAGCCGGGCTGGCGAGTGCCGCACCAGATGTCGGGCTCGAAGTCCCATTTCAGGTAGCGCGCCACAATCAGATCCAGCCGCCCGTCGCCATCGTAGTCGACCCAGGCCGCGCTGGTGGACCAGCCGCCGCCGCCGACTCCGGCCTTGGCGGTGACATCCTCAAACGTCCCGTTGCC
>ORMF010151523.1_pt1 | contig 11153 bp, 10 predicted proteins | sample 1779871 | NCBI WGS metagenome assembly ORMF01 (sample SAMEA104232316, study PRJEB22302) | groundwater metagenome | biome: forest; feature: aquifer; material: groundwater | place: USA | collected 2011-08-07 | depth 5.4 m
GGAACGGGAACGTCTGTCGCGGGATTTGCACGACGGCGTCGTGCAAAGCATATATGCCATTGGCCTGGGCCTGGAAGAAATCAAGCGCCTGGTCACCGTGGACGCACACGAGGCGAAGAAGAAACTGCTCGAATCAATCGCGGGCCTTAACGCGGTGATTCGAAATTTGCAGGAACATATCACAGGGCAGGCGCCCGATGGGCTGGATCGCAGGGGGTTGCGCAGCGAACTTGGAGCCCTGGTAACAATGGCAAACTCCACACCTGGAATGCAATTCGATCTCGAAGCCGACCCGATCGCGATGTCCCGATTGCCGCCGACCGCAGCGTACGACCTGATCAACATTGTGCGCGAGGCAGTGAGCAACAGTCTGCGTCATTCCGGCGGGAGACACGGCGTGGTGTCCCTGACGCTTCGCGATGGTGCGGTGCGATTGGCGATAACCGACGATGGGGTGGGTTTCGACATGCTTCATCTGGACGGACGCGGACGGGGACTGCCAAACATCGCGGCGCGCGCGGATGATCTCGCCGCGCAACTCGATATCCGTTCCAGCCGCGGGCAGGGCACGTGTATCATTGTGGATATACCGATGGAGCGTATGCAAGGTGACGGCTGAGACTGCACCGATCACGCTGCTGATCGTGGACGATCATGCAATCGTGCGCGCAGGGCTGCGAGCGCTGTTTGACCATGTGCCCGGCATTGCAGTGATCGGCGAGGCCGACGGCGTGGCCAGCGCGGTCGCCGAGGCGGCGCGATTGCAGCCCGCGGTTGTGCTGATGGATATGCGGCTTCCGGATGGCAGCGGCATTGACGCATGCCGGGAAATTCTTGCCGCGCGTCCCGGGACACGGGTTCTTTTTCTGACTTCCTATGATGACCAGGAGGCCATGTTTTCCGCTGTATTCTCCGGGGCGCACGGATTTCTGCTCAAGGAAATTGGCGAAGACGCACTGGTCCAGGCAGTGAAATCGGTAGCCGGGGGCGGTTCGATTATGGATCCGGCGGCAGCGCGGGCGATCAGGGAGCGGCTGCAATCGATGTCGCACGTCGAACGCCCTCCCATCGAAGTCGGGTCACTATCGGCGCAGGAACTGCGGGTCCTTGCATTGGTTGCGCAAGGCAATACCAACAAGGAGATTGCCGCCGCCCTGGATTTGAGCGACAAGACCGTCAAGAATTACCTCAGCCACATCTTCCAAAAACTCCGCATTGGCCGCCGCTCGCAAGCTGCGGCAATATTTTCCCGAAATTCATCGCGGTAGGCCCCCGTAGTCCTGTTATTTGGGAGACGCATAGGGCCAATCGGTCCTATGCCCTCTAGGGCCGATTGGTACCTGTTGATTCATGTCAGTTTCGCACAGGTATCTGCCGCGAACAATCGACTGATGACCCTGCGCGCAATCATTCGGTATGACCTATTGCGCCAGGCCTTGCTCGGCTTTCCAGGCTTGCGGGATCGCGCGCTGTTGCCAGCCGCTTTCCTGTTTCTTACCAGACTGAGCGTCGCAGTATTTGACGTCAACTTCGGGGCATGCGCGCGACGATCATGACACGCGGTTCACCGGCGCTCGCAGTATCGACCATTTGCGTGCTTGCCGTCGCATTTCTACTCATCTGGCTGCTGCCTACGCCGTACGCCTTCCGCGGTATTGCCAATTACCTGCCGATACACATGGCGCTGGAAGGTTTCTCCATCGTTGTCGCCATGCTGGTATTCGCAGTCACCTGGAACGCCTACAGCAGCGAGCGCCCCGGCAATGTAATCATTATCGCCTGCGCTATGCTGGCGGCCGGGATGATTGATTTCGTGCACATGCTGTCGTTCAAAGGGATGCCGGAATTCATCACCCCCTCCGGAGCGGAAAAGGCGATCAACTTCTGGCTCGCCGCCCGTTTTCTCGCGGCGTTCGCGCTGCTCGTCGTTGCCGTGCGGCCATGGACGCCGTTGCCATCGCCGCGCTGGCGCTATGCGCTGCTGACGGTCGGACTTGCGATCACTGCGCTCGTCTCCTGGGTCGGATTGTTCCATCAGGAAGCGTTGCCGCGTACCTTTGTTGACGGCACGGGACTTACGCCAATCAAGATCGGGGCCGAGTACCTGATTGTCACCCTGCTGATCGTTCCTGCGTCCATCTTCTTCCTGGATGCGCGGCGCGGCGCGGCGTACGACGCAGCCGGACTGTTCACCGCCGCGGCGGTGTCAATCCTGAGCGAACTGAGCTTCACGCTCTATAAGGACGTCACCGACATCTTCAATCTGCTCGGCCATGTGTACAAGGTCATCGCCTACCTCTTCATCTACCGCGCGTTATTCGTGAGCAGCGTGCATCAACCGTTCGAGAAATTGAAGGACGAGGTTGCCATGCGCAAAAGCGCGCAGGACGCGCTTCGCCTGAGCCGGGACCGCTTCCGCACCCTTGTCGATGCCACGTCGCAGATAATCTGGACCACCGACGCCAAAGGCCATGTGACCGATGACATTCCGAGTTGGCGCGCATATACCGGCCAGACCTGGGATGAGGTGCGAGGCGCGGGTTGGGGCGACGCGCTCCACCCTGAGGACCGGCAGCGCACGTACGAGGTGTGGACGCAGGCTGTGCAGCAGCGCAGCCTCTACGACATCGAGTACCGATTGCGGCGGCACGATGGTGAATACCGGTGGTTCTCGGTACGCGGGGTACCGGTAATCGAACCGGCAAGTGGAATTCGCGAATGGATCGGCAGCTGCACTGACATCACCATGCACAAACGGGCGGAAATTGCGCTGCGCGCGGCAGGCACCTATGCGCGCAGCCTGATCGAAGCGAGCCTCGATCCGCTGGTGACCATCAGTCCCGAGGGCAAGATCACCGACGTGAACGAGGCGACGGTAAAGGTGACCGGCGTGCCACGCCAGAAGCTGGTCGGCACCGATTTCTCGAATTACTTCACCGAGCCGCAACAGGCGCGCAGCGGCTATCGCGAGGTGTTCGAGAAGGGATACGTCACCGACTACCCGCTGACGATCTGCCATACTTCCGGACGGCTCACCGACGTGCTCTACAACGCGTCAGTTTACCGCGACGAGGCGGGCACCGTGCTCGGCGTTTTTGCCGCTGCCCGCGATGTCACAGAGCGCAAGCGCTCGGAGGCGGCCGCCCGCAGGCTGGCCGCGATCGTCGAGTCCTCGGAGGACGCCATTATCAGCGCGACTCCGGACGGCCGGATCTCGACCTGGAACGCCGGCGCGCAACGGCTTTACGGATATCGCGCGGAGGAGATTGTCGGACGTCCGATACTTGATCTCGTGCCCCCGGAAAGAGCAAGCGAGGAGAACAGAATCCTGGACCAGGTGCGCGCGGGCAAGCACGTCGATCACTACGCCACGGTACGCTGCGCAAAGACGGTTCGCAGGTAGACGTCGCATTGACCGTATCGCCGGTGAGGAACGAGGCGGGAGCGATCGTCGGAATTTCCAAGACTGCGCGCGACATTACTGATGCGCGGCGCGCGGAGGCGGCACTGCGCACGGCGGGGCTCTATGCCCGCAGCCTGATCGAAGCGAGCCTCGATCCGCTGGTGACGATCAGCGCTGAAGGCAAGATCACCGATGTGAACGAGGCGACGGTGAAAGCAACTGGTGTGGCGCGTGAGGCGCTGATCGGCACCGACTTCTCGGACTACTTCACCGAGCCGCAGCGGGCGCGCGCCGGCTATCGCGAGGTGTTCGAGAAGGGATTCGTCATCGATTACCCGCTGACGATCCGTCATATGGACGGGCGGCTTACCGAGGTGCTCTACAACGCTTCGGTTTACCGCGACGAAGCAGGCGCCGTGATCGGCGTATTCGCTGCCGCACGCGATGTCACCGAGCGCAAGCGGACCGAGCAGCAATTAAGGCGTATTGAATGGCTGCTGACCCGCAAAGACCAGCCGAGCGAGACGATGGACGTCTACGTTCCGCCCTATGGCGACCTGCTGGGGCTCAACACCGCCCGCCTTATCCTTGACTCGGTGGGTGTAGATGTGCTCCGCGATATCGTCGGCAGTTACCTCAATCTGCTGGATACATCGGCCGCGGTCTATGAAAAGAATGGCGACTACGCGGTGGGTATCTTTTCCTCCGGCTGGTGCCGGATCATGGACGTGGCATCGCGCGCGGTCTGCGGCACGGACGATAACCGGGAGGCATTGGCTTGCGGCCGCTGGCACTGCCACGAATCCTGCTGGACGCACGCCTCCAAGGTCGCGATCGAGACCGGCAATCCGGTGGACATCGAGTGCAACGGCGGCATCAACCTCTATGCGGTTCCCATCCGGGCCGGTGGCGAAATCGTCGGCTCGATCAACTTCGGCTATGGCGACCCGCCGCGCGACGAACCGGAGCTGCGGGAACTGGCCGCCAAATACAAGGTGACAGTCGAGGAATTGCGTAGACAAGCCGAAGCCTACGAATCGCGGCCGCCCTACATCATAGAAATGGCCAAACGCCGTCTGCAGGCGTCAGGCCGGCTCATCGGGGAGATCATCAAGCGCAAGCGCGCGGAAGCCGAGATCCGCGAGTTGAACGCGACGCTGGAGCGGCGCGTGATTGAGCGTACCGCCCAGCTCGAGGCGGCGAACAAGGAGCTGGAAGCCTTCTCGTATTCTGCGTCTCACGATCTGCGCGCGCCATTGAATACCATTAATGGATTCTCCCTTGCGTTGCAGGAGGACTACGGGGACCGGCTGGATGCCGAAGGAAGAGATTACCTGCGGCGCCTGCGCACGGCGTCCCAGCGCATGGCGCAATTGGTCGACGATCTGCTCAAGCTCTCGCGCATGACTCGCGCCGACATGGTGCAGGAGCCGGTAGACCTCAGTCTCCTTGCGCGCACGGCGGCGGATGATCTGCGCATGAACGATCCGAAGCGCGCGGTCGACATCGACATCACCCCGGACATGCGCGTGCGCGGCGACCGGCGTTTGCTCGGAGTGGTGCTGGAGAACCTGATCGGCAACGCGTGGAAGTTCACGTCGAAGCACCCGCGCGCGAGGATCGAGTTCGGGGTGACCGAGCGCGATGGAGAGCGCTGGTATTACGTGCGCGACGATGGCGCGGGCTTCGACATGGCCCATGCGGACAAGCTGTTCGTGCCGTTTCAACGCCTGCACGCCGCTGCGGATTTCCCCGGCAACGGCATCGGGCTCGCGACCGTGAGGCGCATCGTATTGCGCCATGGCGGGCGCGTGTGGGCCGAGGGCAAGCCGGAGCAGGGCGCGACGATCTTTTTTACGATTTCCGATGCGCCGGTCATGAAATCGACCGGCACAACGGGCTTCCGATAACGGAGGTTGACATGAGAGAAGGGATCATCCTGCTCGTCGAAGACAACGCAGACCATGCAATCCTGACCCAGCGCGCGCTGAAGCAACACAAGATACTCAATACGGTCGAAGTGGCCCAGGACGGACAGGGAGCGCTAGATCGACTATTCGACACTGGGAAGACCCTGCCGATACTTATCCTGCTGGATCTGAAACTGCCAAAAATCGACGGTCTCGATGTGCTGAAACGCCTGCGCGCCAGCGAGCGCACTCACCGCGTTCCGGTGGTGATCCTCACCTCGTCCGATGACGAGCGCGACCGGGCCGCCGGTTACGACCTGGGATGCAACAGCTACATCCGCAAGCCGGTGGATTTCGACCAGTTTGCCGCAGCGGTGCACGACCTCGGGTTGTACTGGCTGGTTCTCAATGAGCCTCCACCTTTGCCAAGATGAGTAAGGAACATGTCATGCGCGAATCGCTGCGCGTTCTGATCGTCGAGGACTCCGAGGATGACGCCCGGCTGGTGCTGCGCGAACTGCGCCACAGCGGCTACGAGCCGGTATTCGAGCGCGTGGATTCTGAGGCCGCGATGCGCAAGGCGCTGGCGGATAAGCATTGGGACTTGATCCTGTCAGATTACATGATTCCGGGCTTTGGCGGGATGGAGGCGCTCAGGATTGCGAAGGAGAGCGGCCTCGATCTGCCTTTCATCCTCGTCTCCAACAAGGTCAGCGAAGAGACTCTGGTGGAGGCGATGAGGGCGGGCGCGATGGACTTCGTCATGAAGGATCGCCTGAGCCGCCTCGGCCCGGTTGTGAAGCGCGAACTTGCCGATGCCGCCGCGCGCCGTGAAGTCATCGCTGAGCACAAGCGCGCTGAGGACGCTTTGCGTGACAGCGAACAGAAATACCGGACCCTTGCCGATTCCTCTCCGGCGCTGATCTGGGCGTCGGGTACGGACAAACTGTGCAATTACTTCAACCAGCCGTGGCTGAGATTTACGGGACGGACCCTGGAGCAGGAAATGGGCAACGGCTGGGCCGAAGGCATGCATCCGGACGATTTCGTGCAGTGTCTCGCCACCTACACCGGCGCCTTCGATCGGCGTGAGCCCTTCAGCATGGAATATCGCCTGCGCCGGCACGATGGCGAATTCCGCTGGGTACGCGATGATGGCTGCCCACGCTATGACAGCAAAGGCGAATTCATCGGCTATCTGGGTTACGTCATGGACATCACCGACCGCAGGCGCGCCGAAGACGCATTGCTCAAAAGCGAGAGAGATCTGAAAGAAGCCCAGCGGCTTGCCCAAATCGGCAGTTGGGATTGGGATGCGGCTACCGACACGATTACCTGGTCCGACGAGTATTACCGCATTTACGGATTTGATCCGGCTCAGCGTCCGCCCGGCTACGTGGATCATCTGAAAGCGTATACGCCTGAGAGCGCGGCGCGGTTGGACGCGGCGGTAAAGAGAAGTATGCAAACCGGTGAACCTTACGAGCTCGACCTGGAACTTGTCGGCACAGAAAAAACATCGCGTTGGGTCACCGCCCGTAGCGAGACCAAGCGCGATGCACAGGGGCGGATCGTAGGTTTGCGCGGTACAGCGCAGGACATTACCGTGCGCAAGCACGCGGAACAATCGATCGCCGCGCAACTAGATGAGCTTCGCCGCTGGCATGCACTGAATTTGGATCGCGAAGAGCGTTTGATGGAACTGAAACACGAGGTCAATGAATTATTGGGACGCCTGAACGAATCAGTGCGCTATCCAAGTGCCGAGTGACGTTCATGGCAATTCGGCATTCATACGGGAAAGAAGGGTACCACCATGGACCAGACCACCTTGACGTCTCTGAGTAAAAGCCCCACTGGCATACGGGGGCTGGATGAGATCACCTACGGCGGCTTTCCCCAGGGTCGGCCTACGCTGGTATGCGGCGGTGCCGGTTGCGGCAAGACGCTGCTGGGCATGGAGTTCCTCATCCGCGGCATCCTTGATTACGCAGAGACCGGGGTATTTGTGACGTTTGAGGAATCTCCCGGCGAATTGGCCAGGAATTTCACTTCGCTGGGGGTCGATCTGAACGTGCTGGTGAACGACAAGAAGCTCGCTCTGGAACACGTGCAAGTAGAGCGCAGCGAGATCGAAGAGACCGGTGAATACAACCTCGAAGGACTGTTCATCCGGCTGGCCAACGCTATCGATTCGGTCGGGGCGCGGCGCCTGGTGCTGGATACCATCGAGGCCCTTTTCTCGGCGTTGCCGAACGAGTTCATCCTGCGCTCCGAACTGCGCCGCCTTTTTCGCTGGCTCAAGGACCACGGTGTGACGGCCGTCATCACCGGGGAGCGCGGCGAAAAAACGCTCACCCGCTACGGACTTGAGGAATATGTCGCCGACTGCGTCATCGTGCTCGATCACCGCCTCACCGACCAGATCGCCACCCGCCGCCTGCGCATCGTCAAATACCGCGGCTCCATTCACGGCGCCGACGAGTACCCTTTCCTGATCGACGAGCACGGCATTTCGGTATTGCCCGTGACCTCGCTGCACCTGCGGCATACGGTTTCCACCGAGCGTATTTCCTCCGGCGTGGCGCGCCTCGACGCAATGCTGGGGGGCGAGGGTTATTATCGCGGCAGCAGCATCCTGGTCTCCGGCACGGCCGGCACCGGCAAGACCAGCTTGGCCGCCAGTTTCGCCCATGCGGCCTGCGCACGCGGCGAGCGCTGTCTCTATATGGCCTATGAGGAATCCGAACCCCAGGTGGTGCGCAACATGCGCTCGATCGGAGTCGACCTGCAGCCCTGGATAGACGGTGATTTGCTGAAGATTGTCGCGGCGCGCGCGAGCGCCTATGGCTTGGAACTGCATCTTGCGACGATCCACAATGCGATCACGCAGTGTCACCCAAGGGTGGTGGTGATCGACCCGATCTCCAGCCTCATGTCCGTCGGCTCATATCTCGAGGTAAGCGCCATGCTCACGCGACTGGTGGATCATCTCAAAACGCAGCAGATCACGGCGTTTCTTACCAGTCTGACCCATTTCGGCGGGACGCTGGAGGCAACCGATATCCACATGTCGTCGCTCATCGACACCTGGCTCGGACTTTACTCTGTCGAAAGCAGCGGCGAGAGAAACCGGCTGCTGTACCTGCTCAAGTCGCGCGGCATGGCGCACTCCAATCAAGTGCGCGAATTCCTGATTACCGATCAAGGCATCGAGCTGCGGGATGTCTATCTGGGCACGCATGGAGTGCTGACCGGCACCGCGCGCATGGTGCAGGAAGCCGACGATACAGCGCAGGTGCTGGTGCGCAAGCAGGATATCCAGCGTCGGAGACGCGAGCTTGAGCGCAAGCGCGAGGCGGTGGAAGCGCGCATTATTGCCGTGCGCGCCGAGCACGCTGCCGAAGTAGCCGAGGCGGAAGCGCTCATTGCCGAGGAAGAGAGGCGTGAAGCCAAGCTTGACGCGGAGCGAGCCGATCGAGCCGCCGTGCGTGGAGTGGATGCGCCGAAAGGGGGCCAGTCATGAACGCACAGGAAAATGGCGCCCCGGAAGCGGGCTCGGACGTTCAGTTCTGGGAATTGCGTCTCTACGTGGCAGGCCAAACGCCGCATTGCGTAAAAGCTATTGCCAATCTGAAGCGGATTGCTGAAGAGCACATGCAGGGACGGTACCGGATCGAAGTCATCGATCTATTGATCAATCCACGGCTGGCGGGCGACGACCAGATACTGGCCATCCCGACCCTGGTGCGCAGGCTTCCCGCGCCCATGCGCAGGATCATCGGCGACCTGTCGGATACCGAGCGAGTGCTGGTCGGATTGAATCTGGTTTCGCGCAGCGCGGCGCCAGGTCAGGGATTGAAGGCATTATCGTAGAACTCCCTGAAGCAATCGCGATGAACGACAAGAAGGAGTTGCTGGCCGAAAACGCTGCGTTGCGCCTGCGCCTGGAGGAAACTCAGGCAGTGCTGGATTCGATGCGCAGCGGGGCCATCGACGCGCTGGTCGTCGGTGGACCGGGGAACGAACAGATAATCGCGCTGACGGAAGAATTGAAACAATCCGCGCGTTCCCGCCATGCAATGTTGAGCGTCCTGGAAGATCAGAAACGGGCGGAACAAGCGCTGAAACGGGCGAACCGCGCCCTGCGCACGCTTAGCGCCTGCAACGAAGCGCTCGTGCGCGCCGTAAGCGAACCCGAGCTTCTCGATTCCATCTGCCGGCTTGTTGTGGAAAAAGGCGGCTACAGCATGGCGTGGGTCGGCTTTGCCGATCCGGACTTGGAGAAAACGGTGCGCCCGGTGGCCCAATATGGTTACGAGGGAGGATATCTGACGGCCTCCAAATTCAGCTGGGCGGATACCGAACTCGGTCGCGGCCCTACCGGCACGGCGATTCGGACCGGAAGCGTGCAGGTCAACCGGAACTTCCTTACCAATCCGGCGCTTGCTCCGTGGCGCGAGGCGGCGCTCAGGCGCGGTTATCAGTCCAGCATTGGGCTGCCGCTCAAGAGTGCTATGGGCACATTAGGTGCGCTTACAATCAATGCGCCGGAGCCCGACGCGTTCAATGAAGCCGAAGTAACGCTATTGCAGGAGCTTGCCGCCGACCTGACCTTCGGCATCGAGACCCTGCGCACGCGCGCCGACCGCGACCGCATCTCCCAAGAGCACCTCCACGATACGGAGATACTGCGGCAGAGCCTCGAGGACTCCATCAAGGCCATCGCCGACACGGTGGAAATGCGCGACCCCTATACGGCAGGCCATCAGCGGCGCGTCGGACTTCTGGCCGTCGCCATCGCGAAGGAACTGGGGTTAGCGGAACAACAGGTTCATGGCATCGAGCTCGTTGCGACCGTTCACGACCTGGGGAAGATCAGCGTTCCCGCGGAGATTCTCGCCAAACCCGGCAAACTGTCGAACATCGAAATGATGCTCGTCAGGAATCACGCGCAGGCTGGCTACGAAATTCTCAAAGACATCAAATTCCCGTGGCCCATCGCAACCGTCGTGTGGCAGCATCACGAAAGGGTGGACGGTTCGGGCTATCCGCTGGGGCTCAAGGGCGATCAAATCCTGCTGGAATCCCGGATCATGGCGGTGGCGGACGTGGTGGAAGCGATGGCTTCGCACCGGCCTTATCGTCCGGCACTGGGAATTGACGCTGCGCTGAAAGAGATAGAACGGGGCCGGGACACTGCCTACGATCCGGCGGTAGCGGATGCGTGCATCCGGCTGTTTGCGGAGAAGCGATTTGCGTTCTCAGGTTGAGGCCCCGTAATGCGCCTTCCGATAACTGCGAACGTCGCGCCTGGAGCGTCGCCGTTCCAGCCCGGGAGTGCCCGCGGGCTCGTCGTCGCGAACGCGATTATCGTCGCGTCGGCCAGTCTGCTCGTTGCGATCTGGCTTTTTGTACCGAAAGATACCTTCAGCGGGGTGGCGGCCGTGTCTGGGCCGAGGGCAAGCCGGGGCAGGGTGCGACTGTCTACTTCACACTTGCTGATCTGCAAAAGTGAACGCAGGCCACGCTCAGGCTGGCAATCAGAGAATGAATAGGCACACACTATGAGCGAAGTGCTGCGCGTACTGATTGTCGAGGACTCCGAGGATGACGCCCGGCTGGTGCTGCGCGAACTGCGCCGCAGCGGCTACGAGCCGGTATCCGAGCGCGTGGATTCCGAAGCCGCAATGCGCAAGGCACTGGCGGACCAGCCCTGGGAGCTGATTCTGTCGGATTACGTTCTTCCCGGCTTTGGCGGGCTGGAGGCACTCAGAATTCTGAAGGAGAGCAGCCTCGACCTGCCTTTCATCCTCGTCTCCAACAAGGTCAGCGAAGAA
>ORMF011533884.1_pt1 | contig 11152 bp, 9 predicted proteins | sample 1779871 | NCBI WGS metagenome assembly ORMF01 (sample SAMEA104232316, study PRJEB22302) | groundwater metagenome | biome: forest; feature: aquifer; material: groundwater | place: USA | collected 2011-08-07 | depth 5.4 m
ACCATGCTCAACCGCGCCTCCAAGCTGGTGGCGGCCGCCACGTCCTTCCCGGTGCAGTACAACAAGGCCATCGTCGGCCGCAACGCCTTCGCCCACGAGTCGGGCATCCACCAGGACGGCATGCTCAAGCACACGCAGACCTACGAGATCATGACCCCGGAGTCGGTCGGCGTGTCGAAGACCTCGCTGGTGATGGGCAAGCACTCCGGGCGCGCCGCCTTCCGCGCCAAGCTCAAGGAGCTGGGCTACGAGCTGGGCGAGAACGCGCTGGAGGACGCCTTCAACCGCTTCAAGGCGCTGGCCGACCGCAAGAAGCACGTCTACGACGAGGACCTGGAGGCCCTGGTCGACGAGGAGATCGCCACCGCCCAGGACCGCATGAAGGTGGTCGCCCTGCAGGTGATCGCCGGCACCATGGGCCCGCAGTCGGCGACGCTCACGCTGGATCTCGGCGACGGCAAGCAGCAGACCGTGCAGTCGACCGGCAACGGCCCGGTCGACGCCACCTTCAACGCCATCAACAAGCTGGTGCCGCACAAGGCCAAGCTCGCCCTCTACCAGGTCCACGCCGTGACCGAAGGCACCGACGCGCAAGCCGAGGTGTCGGTGCGCCTCGAGGACGAGGCCGACGGCCGCGCGGTAACCGCCCGCGCCGCCGACCCCGACACGCTCGTTGCGAGCGCCAAGGCCTACGTCAGCGCGCTCAACAAGCTCTTCGCCAAACGCGGCCGCCTGCACGCCCAGCAAAGCGCCTGAGGTGCGGGGTCAGACCCTTCGGGTCTGACCCCATTGCCCCCCGTCATCCCCGAAGCCGAGCCGTTTGGCGAGGCTATCGGGGACCTCGCGCCACATAGACTAGACGCGACGGCAGCACGGTGCGGTTCGACTATCCGGCGGCCATCCTCGTGGCGGTCAAGCGGGTAGCCTCAGGCCGCACACGCCATGCGACTTAGCTCGGCTGACTCAGCCGCGATCTTGGTCGCTCCCGTGCTGCGATACGAACTTGGCCTTTCAGTCTTGCGACTTTGCGACCTATGATCGCGTGGTGATGGGCGGTATGGGGTCAGACCCTATGCACTCCGGCTCCCCTTGGTCGCGGGCGGAGCTGAGGGTCTGACCCCACGGCTCTGCGGCGGAGGTTCCATGGTCGGCGAGGCGAAGGAGGTGGGCCCGCAGCGCTATCGCGAGCGTTTCGGGCGCACCTACGAGGACTTCACGGTCGGCGACGTCTACGAGCACCGGCCCGGGCGCACCATCACGCAGACCGACAACATCTGGTTCACGCTGCTGACCATGAACACGCACCCGCTCCACTTCGACGAGGAGTACGGGCGCCAATCGGAGTTCGGGCGCTGCATCGTCGCCTCGCCCTTCACGGTGGCGCTGATGGTCGGCATGAGCGTCACCGACGTCAGCCAGAAGGCGATCGCCAACCTCGGCTGGACCGACATCAAGCTCACCCACCCCGTGTTCGCCGGCGACACGCTCTATGCCGAGAGCGAGGTGCTGGACAAACGCGAGTCCAAGTCGCGTCCCGACGCCGGCATCGTCACCGTGCGCACCACGGCCAAGAACCAGGACGGCGTGGTCGTGTGCACGTTCGAGCGCACCATCCTGGTGCAGCGCCGCGGCCACCCGCTCGAGGACAAGGCGAACTACTAGGAGACACTCGTACCCATGTCGCGCATTTCGATCATCCTTGAGCTCGACATCGAGCCGGGCGTCGCCGTGCGCGAGGCGGCGGTGTGAATGTTGTCATCCCGGGCACAAGGCCCGGGATGACACAGAACGCTGGACCCGCAACGGGCACCAACAACAGGAGCACAGCAATGACGGCAGCCGCGACGCCCGCCCCCGCCGAAGACGAAGCCGCCATCCTCGACGCGGTCGGCAAGTGGCTGGAGCGGGACGTGCGGCCGCAGGTGCGCGCGCTCGAGCACGACGACATCTATCCCGCCGAGATGGTCGAGCAGATGAAGGCGCTGGGCCTGTTCGGCGCCACCATCTCTGCCGAGTACGGCGGGCTCGGCCTCTCCGCCACCACCTACGCCAGGATCGTGCAGAAGGTGTCGGAGGTGTGGATGTCGCTCGCCGGCATCTTCAACTCGCACCTGATCATGGCGGCCTGCGTGGAGCGCATCGGCACCGAGGAGCAGAAACGTGCGTACCTTTCCCGTTTCGCCACCGGGGAGCTGCGCGGCGGCCTCGCCCTCACCGAGCCCGACTGCGGCACCGACCTGCAGGCGATCCGCACGCGGGCGGTGCGCGAGGGTAACGACGCCTACCTCGTCAACGGCACCAAGACCTGGATCTCCAACGGCATCCACGGCCAGATTTTCGCGCTCCTCGTCAAGACCGACCCCGCCGCCGAGCCGCGCCACAAGGGCATGAGCATGCTGCTGGCCGAGAAGGGGCCGGGCTTCCGCGTCTCGCGCAAGCTGGAGAAGATCGGCTACAAGGGCATCGATTCCGCCGAGCTGATCTTCGCGGACTACCGCGTGCCGGCGTCGGCCCTGATCGGTGGCGCCGAGGGGCGCGGCCTGCAGACGGCGCTGGGCGGGCTCGAGCTCGGCCGCATAAATGTCGCGGCGCGGGGTTGCGGCCTCGCCAAGGCGGCGCTGGACGAGTCGGTGCGCTACGCGCAGCAGCGCAAGACGTTCGGCAAGCCGATCGCCGAGCACCAGGCGATCCAGCTCAAGCTCGCCGAGATGGCGATCCGCACGGAAGCCGCCATCGCGCTGACCTACAACGCGGCCGCCGCCTACGACGAGGGCCGCCGCTGCGACATGGAGGCCGGCATGGCCAAGTACGCGGCCTCGGAGGCGGCAGTCGAGAACGCGCTCGAAGCCATGCGCATCCACGGCGCCTACGGCTACTCCAAGGAGTTCAACATCGAGCGCTACTACCGCGACGCGCCGCTCCTCGTCATCGGCGAGGGCACCAACGAGTTGCAGAAGATCATCATCGCCCGCCAGCTGGTGGAGCGGAACCGGGTCTAGGCAGGGGCGCTGCCCGCGCCCCTACCGCACGAACCCCAGCACGCGCGGCACGACCAGCGTGATCTCGGGAACGAACGCCACCAGCAGCAGCGTGGCAACGATGGCCGCAAGGAACGGCCAAAGCGGTCGCACGAGCTTGTCCATGGGCAGGCCGCTGATGGCCATGCCCACGAACAGGCACAGCCCCACCGGCGGTGTGATGTGGCCGATGGCCGAGGCGATCACGCACACCATGCCGAAGTGGATGGGGTGCACGCCCGCCGCCTGTGCCACGGGCAGCAGCACCGGCACGGTGACAAGGATGATCTCCGAGGGCGTCAGAAAGGTGCCGAGGATCAGGTAGAGCACGATGATGAGGATGAGGAACAGCCACCACTCCGGTGCGATCACCGCAATGGCCTCGGCGACCTTGAAGGGGAACTTCGAGTAGGTGAGCACCCAGCCGAAGGCACCGACGAAGCCTATGATGAGGCCGATCACACCGGACAGGCGCGCCGAGTCGGCAAAGATCTTCGGCAGCTCGCTGAGCGCCGGCTCGCGATAGAAGATCGGCGGCACAACCAGCGCATAGACGACTGCCACCGCAGCGGCTTCGGTGGGCGTGAACAAGCCGAACAGGATGCCGCCCATGATGATGACCGGGATCATCAGCGCCGGCAGGGCATTGCGCAGGACGCCCATGAACTCCGGCAGGGTCGGCGGCGGCTCCTTGGGGTAGTTGCGCTTCTTGGCGATGATGAACACCGGCACCGCCATGCCGCCGCCCACCAGCAGGCCGGGGATGATGCCGGCCGCGAACATGGCCGCCACCGACTCCTCTGCCATCCACGCATAGATCACGGCGATGATCGACGGCGGGATGATCGGCGCGACCACCGCGGTAGAGATGGTGAGCGCGGTCGAAAAATCGAGGTCGTAGCCCTTGCGCACCATCTGCGGGATGAGAAAGGTGCCGAGCGCCGACACATCGGCCACCGCCGAGCCCGAGATGCCGCCGAAGAACATGCTGTCGACCACGTTGACGTAGGCGAGCCCGCCGCGGAAGCGGCCCACCAGCGCGGTGGCGAGGTCGATGATGACGCGGGCCACGCCGCCGCGCGCCGCGATGTTTCCCGCCAGAATGAACAGCGGCGCCGACAGCAGCAGATAGGAGTCCGACAGCAGTCCGACGAAGCGGGTCGGGATGATGATCGGGTTGAGCGCCGGGAAGAGCATGGCGGCACCCAGCGCGCCGACGGCCATGGCAATGCTGATCGGCATGCCGAGCAGGATGAAGACGATGAAGATGATCAGGAGGGTCTCTGCCATAGGCTTCTCAGGGCACCGAGGAGATTGCGCAGCATGGGCAGGATGATCAGGGCCGAGCCGACCGGGACTGCCACGTATACCCAGCCGAGGGACAGCCCCAGCCCGGGGCTGGACTGCAGATGGGCATTGGGGACCAGCACGAAGCTCAGCTTGATCAAATAAAGAAAGAGGGCGATGCCAACGGCATTGGTCACCACCAGCACCAGGGCGCGAGCGCGCCGACCGAGAAGATTGATGAAGTAGTCGAGCACGGTGTGTTGGCCCCGCTGCATGGCCGATGCGGCGCCGATCATGACCAGCCAGACGAACAGGTAGCGCGGCACCTCCTCGAGCCCGTCGATGCCCGCCGAGCCCAGGAAGCGCATCACCACCTGCAGGAACACGGCCCCCGCCATGACGGCCAGGATCAGTCCACCGATGTGGCCCAGCGCGTCGTAGGCGCCGACCCACAGTCCCGCGGCACGCTCGCGCCCCGTAGGGCCGTCGCTTGGATCGGCAACCATGCGGGCTACTTAACGGCCAGGATGAAGTCCACCATCTTCTTGGCGTCCTTGCCGGCGGGGGTGGCGTAGAACTCCTCGTAGACGCTCTGCGTGGCCTGGCGGAACGGCGTGGCGTCGGGCTTGGTGATGGTGACGCCCTTGGCCCGCACCTGGTCCTGGATCGACTTGTCCTCCTCGAGAATGAACTTGCGGTTGAAGGTGCGCGCGTGCGCCCAGGCATCCATGATGGCCTTCTGTCCGGCCGCGTCCTGCTTCGCCCACGATGCCTTCGACATGATCAGCGCCACCGCCTGGTGGGTGTGGCGCACGTCGGCCACGTACTTGACGATGTCGTAGAACTTGTTGTGGTAGAACGTGTTCACCCCGCCTTCGGCGAAGTCGATCACCCCGGTCTGCAGTGCGGTCGCGACCTCGGGGAAGGCAATCGGCGTGGAGATCATGCCCAGCGCCTTGAAGGTGGCCACCAGGATCTTGTCCTCCTGCACGCGCACTTTCTTGCCTTTGACGTCGGCCAGCGAATTGATGGCGGCGTGGCCGTAGATGCCGCGGTAGCCGGCGGCGATGAAGCCGATCAGCTCGAGGCCGCGCTTGTCGAGCACGGCCGCGTAATATTTCGTGAGGGTGTCGCTGCCGTCGAGCGCCTTGAAGACGTGGTCGTAGTCGCGGAAGATATAGGGCAGCTGGAACACGCTCATCTCGGGAACGAGCGTCGACAGGGGCGCCGTGGTGATCGGCCCGAAATCGACGGCGCCGAGCTGGATCTGCTGGGCCACCTCGCGCTCGCCGCCGAGCGCGCCCGAGTGATGGTGGGCGACCTTGATCTTGCCGGCGGTCAGCTCCGAGAGCTTGTCGATGAACTGCTGGGAGGCCTGCGAGGTGCCGTGCTTGGGCGGATTGACGTTGCCCATGCTCAGGTCCTTGCCCTGAGCCAGCACCACCGTTCCGCCCACGGCCAGCATCGAGGCGAGAACGGCAAGCCGCGCTGCCGTGAGCCGCGGCGAACGAATGCACCACATTATGCAACCTCCCAACGCGCCGCGGTTCGGATCGAGCGCGACGGAGCGCAACCGCGCGCGCAACGCCGTCTGGCGAGGCTTTGGCCGCTCCGGTTGGCGGACCTTTCCCCAGCCCGTCATCCTGGGTGATAGCATCGAGCGCGGTCAAGCCCGATCTCGCACCGCGCTAGGCCGTTCGCATCTCAGCCTCGCGCGGGCGGCAGAAGGTCTCGCGCACGGCCAGCAGGCACAGCAGGCCGCCGAGGCAGCAGGCCACCAGCGAGGTGAGGGCCACGCGGTAGGCGCCGGTGTCGTAGATGCGGGCGCCGTGCGAGGTCTGGCCGGTCCAGGCGAGGTCGAGGAGCAGGCCGACGAGCGGCTGGAACAGCGCGCCCGCCCCCGTCACCATGGCATTGACGAAGCCGATGCCGGTGCCGCTGAGGGCGGCCGCATGGTTCTCCTTCACCAGCGCGAAGCAGACGATCTGCGAGGAGCCGAAAAAGCCGACCAGGAAGCACAGTGCCGCGAGCGCCGGCACGGACCATGCGGGGACGTAGACCAGTGCCGCCAGCGCCACGGTCTCGAGCACCAGCCCGGCCAGCAGCGGCGCCTTGCGGCGGCCGATGCGGTCCGACAGCCAGCCGATGAGCGGCGCGCCGACGCCCCAGCCGACGAAGATCATGGACGTGAGGGAGGCCGCATGCGTGCGCGGCAGGCCGTAGGCGGTCTCGAGAAACGGCACGCCCCAGAGGCTGGCGAAGCCGAGCAGCGGTCCCGAGGTGCCGAGCCCCGCCAGCGCGATCAGCCAACTCTGGGGATGGCGCACGACGAGGCCGAGGCCCGACAGCGCACTGCCAACGCCGCCGCGGCCGCGCCACCGGTCGCGGATGGTGGCCCACGCCGCCGCCGACAAGGCAACGCCGCCGGCGGCCAGCAGCAGCGTGGTGGTGCGCCAGTCGGACGCCTCTACCGCACGGCCCGGCGCCCCCTCCCCGACCCCGCCGCCCGCCATGCCCATCGCCATGGCCAGGCCCGAGAACACGGCGAAGCGGTCGGGGCGGAACCATTGCCCGGCAACCGCCATGGATCCGACCAGGCTCAACGCCGCCGAGGCGCCGATCAGGAAGCGCCCGGCGGTCACGGCCGCCAGCGTGGTGCCGGTGGCGAACAGCACGCAGCCGCCGGCGCACAAGAGGCTGGCGATGGCGATCAGGCGGCGCGGCCCGAAGCGGTCGAGCAGCACGCCGACCGGGATCTGCATGCCGGCATAGCCGTAGAAATACGCCGCCGAAAGATTGCCGAGCACCGCGGCGCCGACCGCGAAATCGCGCATCAGCTCCTCGACCATGACGCTGGGCGCCACGCGCAGCACCCAGGCGTAGAAGAAGAACAGCGCCGCCGTCAGCCAGCCGAGCAGCGGCAGCAGGCGTGGGGCAGCGTCAGTCGGGAACGGCGCAGCGCGCATGCGTGGAGAGTCTCGCGAGTGAGGCAATCAGGCTAGGGCAGCGGCGCAAATCCCCAGGAGAACAGGGGCCGGCCGCCGTCCTTGGTGATGTGCACCACCTCCTCGAGCCAGATGCGCTCGTGCTCGCCGCCGGGATAGAGCAGGTGCACGGGCGCCACCATGTTCTCCTCCAGCACCCAGTCGCCGTTGGGCTTCCCGTCGGCCAGCGTCTGCTCGATGTCCATGTGCGAGAGGCCGAGGCCGTGGAAGAAGATGATCGCCGCGGCCGGGTCCGGCACGCCCGCGCCGCGGTAGACTTGCCGGGCGCGCGCCTGCAGCTCGCTGATCTTGGCGCCGGGCCGCATGGCCTCGAGCAGCGCCTCGCCGACCCGGGCGGTGGCGTCGGCGAACAGCCGGGCGCCGCCCTCGGGCGCGCCCTCCACCACCCAGGTCTTGCCGCCGTCCCAGCAGTAGAGGTCGAGCGTGCCGTGGCAGTCGAACATGACGTGGGTGCCGCGCCTCGCCTCGTCGTCCTCGAGACCGGTGGCGAGCGTGAGCGCGGGATCGGCGCCGCGCGGGTGGCCCCACACCATGCCGCCCGGATCGCGCACGAAGCCGCCGAGATCGATCACGGCGGCGGCGTAGGCTCGGTTGAGGTCGCGCCAGGTGGCGCCCTTGGTCCAGGCGGCCATGGTGCGGCGGATGGCCGTCTCGTTGAGCCGGGTGGAGCGCTCGAGCAGGCGCAATTCGGTCTCGGTCTTGACGGCGCGGGCGAACATCAGCGGGTCGTAGCCGTCGGCGACTTGCATGCCCTCGGCGCCGAGGCGGAACCCGAAGCCCATGTCGTCGAAGGCGACGCGTCCGCCATCCAGCTTGAGGTCTTGCAAGGCGCCCTTCAGCGCCAGCCCCATGTCGAAGGCGTAGCTCTTGCGCGAACGCTGCACCCAGTCGACGGTGCTACCGCCCGCCGGAATGAAACGGTCGATGTCAGACCGGTTGGGCGGCAGGTCGAGCGGCATCATCACCGCCCGGAACGGGCGCACGTCCTCCACCCAGGTCGGCTGCTTCAGGAACGTGCCGAGATAGTAGTCGGCGACCACCAGGATCGGCCGCTCCGGCGCGTGGCGCGACAGCACGACGGCGTAGGGCCGCGGCTCGTCCGCCTTGTGGGCAATGGCATTGAAGCCCGTCAGGTAGAAGACGTTGTAGGGCAGGGTGGCGACGATGCCGTCGAGGCCGCGCGCCTTCAGCGCATGCAGCAGGCGGTCGAGATTGCAGAAGCGCTTGGGCAGGGCCGCGCGGGCAAATGCCGCCGCCGTCGCCGGTTGGTCGGCGATCGTCATCACGCTTCCTCCCTGACGCGAGCCTGCCTTGCGCGGCGGCTCGCCGCCTATTTGTTCCACTCCTTGGCGATCATGTACAGGAGCGAGCCGAACAGGATGAGGGGCGACAGCGTCATGCCGATGTTGCCGAGGATCAACCCCCAGCCTTCCAGCTTCCACGCCGGCTGGTAGACGTGCAGCAGGATCGGCAGGCTGAGCACTGCCAGCACGATCAGAACGAGTTTGCGCATGGCCATTGTTGCTCCCAAATCGTCGCCATCTTGGCCTGGACATGCCGCACTTTCGTGATCTTAACTCAACGCAGCAAGGCGGATAGTCTCGTCCCGCGCCAGATGGTCGGCGGGGAGGCGTCAGAAGGGAGGACTTGCCGTGCGCCACGATAGACGCGCTGTCGTGAAGGGGCTGGGGGCGCTCGCAGTTGCGCTGCCCGCGAGTCCTGTGCTCGCTGTGGCCCAGACCGCGCTCAAGAAGGCCGTGCCGGATTTCCCCGACAGCCGGAATTTTCAGTGGGGGGACCTGCTGTGGCCGAAGAAGAAGGGTGCGTTCGTTCCCCGCACGCGCTCGCTCGCGGCGGCGCCGAATGCGGAGCGGGGCGCGTGGGAGGCGGCCCGCCAGAAGGCACTCGCCGACCCGGCGCAGACCGGCGTCTCGCCGGAGGTGGCCGAGAAGCTGAAAGCCATGCGCTTCGACGACTTCGAGCGGATCTATCACACGGGACAAGCCCCGGGTCAGGCGACCCGCGGCCTCCTCGGCGACACCGTCAGCGTCGGCCACGTGGGGCTGATCGAGATCGCCGCCAACGGGGGCCCCTACGTGGTCGAGGCGACGCCGCAAGGGCCTGGCGGCAGCGCCGGCGTCGTGCGCACGCCCTATGCGGAGTGGCTCAAGGCCTATGCCAACATCCAGGTGTGGCACGGACGGCTGCGCGATCTCGATGCGCGCCGGCGCGCCCGCGTCGTCGAAGCGGCGCTGGCCCAGCTCGGCAAGCCCTACGACTTCTTCAACTTCAATCTCAACGACGACCGTGGCTTCTACTGCTCCAAGCTGGTGTGGCAGAGCGTTTGGCGCACGGCCTCCATTGCGGTGGACGACAACCCCGACCCGCAGCGCGGCAAGCTGTTCCCGCCCTGGTTCTCGCCCAAGGCCCTGATCGGCGTGAAGCGCGTCGAGGTGCTGCACAAGCCGGGGGAGTATTGAGCTGCCACCCACAACGTCATGTGTGGACGGCGCCCCGGATGCAAGGATTTTCTTGGCGTGCGATGAGTGCGGTCGGGTGCAGTCATGTGTCCGGCCTGTTGCTGCAGCCTTGGCACGGCTGCTGGCCCTGATGTGATCCGCGAGGCAGGTCCTGATCATCCCGTCAGGCTCGAGGCCTGTGACGCAAGGAAGGTTTTCCCGTCTCGACGAAGCGACCGATCGTCATCACGCCATGAGCACCCCCGCAACCTCTGAACGCCTTGCGGCGTATTCCTTCGTTTCGGATGGGCTGCCGCCGGTGCAGCAACCTCCCCTCGCCAAGCCTATTGCGATGCCGCGAGCGCCGCCGGCTGATAGGCGGCCGGGCGGTGGCCGGCTTGGTAGCGGCCGCCACGCACCATGATCGCCCAGGCAATGCGCGCGGTCTTGTTGGCCAGCGCGATCGCCACGGCCTTGGCGGGCATGCGTGCCAGCAGCTGGGCCACCCACGGGTATTTGTCGGGCCTGCGCCGCGCCTGCCGGATGACGGCCATGGCGCCGTTGACGAGCAGCTGGCGCAGATAGCGATCACCTTTCTTGGAGATGCCTCTCTGCTTCACCTTGCCCCCGCTCGAGTCCTGCTCCGGCACCAGGCCGATCCAGGCCGCCAGGTGCCGGCCGTTCTTGAACTGCGTGGCGTCGGTCACGCGCGCCCGCAGCGCACTTGCGGTCACCGGGCCGATCGAGGGGATGGTCTCGAGCGCTCGGCTGGTTTGGCTCGTCTTGTGCTCGCGCGCGAGCACGGCATCGAGCTTGGCGATCTCGGAGCTCGTTTGCGCGATTCGTGTGCTGAGGATCAGCAATGCGGCGCGCGCCGTTGCAGGTAGCCGCGTATCGTTCTCATCACGGACGATTTCCGCCAGCTCGGCGAGCCCGAGCATGCCTTGCGCCGCCACGATGCCGAGTTCGCTCAGATGACCCCGCATCGCGTTGATCGCCTGCGTGCGCTGGCCGATCAGCGTCTGGCGCACGCTGTGCAGCATCGACAGACCCTGCTGCGCCACCGACTTCACGGCCACGAATGTCATGCTGGGGCGCGACACCGCTTCGCAGATCGCCGCCGCATCGGCGGCATCCGTCTTGCCGCGCTTGACGTAGGCCTTCACGTATTTCGGCGGCATCAGCCGCACGCTGTGGCCGAGCCTCGTCAGCTCGCGCGCCCAATGGTGCGCGCTGCCGCACGCCTCCATGCCGACCAGGCACGGCGGCACCTTCTCGAAGAACGCCAGCATCTGCTTGCGCCGCAGCTGTCTGGCGGCGACGACCTTGCCTTGCGCGTCGACGCCGTGGACCTGGAACACGTTCTTTGCCAGATCGACGCCAA
>ORMF011836469.1_pt1 | contig 11151 bp, 17 predicted proteins | sample 1779871 | NCBI WGS metagenome assembly ORMF01 (sample SAMEA104232316, study PRJEB22302) | groundwater metagenome | biome: forest; feature: aquifer; material: groundwater | place: USA | collected 2011-08-07 | depth 5.4 m
GCCCAGCATCATTCTCGCAATGACTCGACGCGATTTCGGAAAGCCTGCATTTTCACTACGCAAAAAGACGCTTCGTGAAAACACATGCACTATCGCTTCTGGGGACTACTCGACTCCTGTCTCGCAGCGTATGTCGGCTCTTACGGGCGAAACACGGCTATTCAAGGCTTCAGTGACTTGGATATAATCTTTCAATTGCCGTACCACGTCTACGAAAAATACAATAACTACTCCAGCAACGGTCAGTCCGCACTGCTCCAAGCAGTGAAAACATCTATCGAAAAAACTTATTCAACAACCAACATCCGTGCCGATGGACAAGTAATCATCGTTCCCTTTGATGATGGAATATCGTTCGAGGTAGTGCCTGCGTTCATAAACGCTAACGATAGCTACACTTTTCCCGATGCGAATGACGGTGGCCGCTGGCGAGTAACAAATCCAAAACCTGAAATTCAGGCCATTAGAGATAGAAACAATTCCTGTAACGGAAACCTTATTCGGCTTTGTAGAATGGCGCGGGCTTGGAAACGCACATGGGACGTGCCCATAGGGGGATTGCTTATTGACACGCTCGCTTATCAATTTATTGATACATGGCAATACCGTGATAAATCATATCTAAATTATGACTTCATGTGTCGGGATTTTTTTAAATGGATGGCCGATCAAAATTCCGAGCAGGAATACTGGAAGGCTCCTGGTAGTGGACAAAGTGTTTACGGAAAGTCGCTCTTCCAGTACAAGGCAAAGCGTTGTTATAACATTTCTCTAGAAGCCATTGAACACGAATCAGCAACTCCGAAAAGGGAGTGGTCTGCCAAACAAAAATGGAGGGAAATCTTTGGAACCACATTTAACGACTAATGAAACTTTAGAGTCCAGGCACATTTTGGAGGGGCAACTCCGTGAATGTTATGGACGCGTTGTCTATTCCCATAAGACACATGAAAAGTGTGCCGACATACTCCTCGGAAGATTGTCGACAATCAAGGTGTGGCAGATAGTTCTATCTGCACTTACCACTGCTGGCTTTTTTTCAACTTTTTTGGGCTCTGGTAATGTGGGGGCGGGGATTGGTGTCGTTATCTCCACGATCCTTCTTGTTCTTAACGCCTACACTAAAAACTATGATCTTGGCGAACTTGCCCAGAAACACAAGCAAGCCGCAAATGACATATGGCTTTTGCGTGAAAAGTACTTATCCCTATTGACTGACCTTGCAATTGGAACAAAGCCTCTGGATGTTTTGCAGGAAGACAGAGATGGACTACTTACGGAGCTTCACTCCGTATATGCTGGCTCGCCAAGCACGACCTATCAAGCATATAAAAAGGCGCAAGAAGCCCTAAAACGGAACGAAGACATGACGTTCTCGGACGAAGAGATTGATGCATTCCTTCCTAAAGAATTAAAGAGAAGCTAAATAGGATAATCACGAAACGATGGCAGGTATCTTCATTTCCAGAGGCATGATGGTCGCCATACCTGCTGGGGGGCTCACAATTGGCATTGGTAAAGGCGGGGATGTCACAAGCAATCTGACCCTTCACGTTCGGTTTGATGTATGTCCCACTTGGACGCAACTCTCGCTTCGGCATCTCCAAGAAGCAAAGGCGAAACGGGCTGAACGAGAGGCCGCGTGGGCAGGAATAAATGAAGAGCAAAAGTCACTCACGCTTGAACGCGAATTTGAGTCTTCCATGCAAGCTATCATGGCGGCTGCCGTAGCAATCGATGCCTTCTACTCGCTCATCCAAACGCATGTTGTACTGCCACCAAGTATCGTGGAGCAATGGCGCACGAAAAGAACCTCACGTTATAAGCAGGTTACAGAGGTGCTTCGCCGGGCATTCCACTTAAAACCCAAAGGTGTTGCTATTCTTCGGCAAAACCTCAAAGAGATCAACCGGATGCGTGATCTTGCGATCCACCCGTCAGGAAAGATCGAAGCGCCAATTCTGCACCCTGAACTCAACATAGGTGTCGAATGGCGATTTGCTTACTTCCGTGCACATAACGCGGAACTGGTGGTCAATGCAGCAACTTGGATTCTTTGGGACTTGGTCCACGGAGGAAAACCGAAAGACAGTAAGATTGCGGAATACATGGAGAGCTTGCGTCCGCGCTTGGCAGAGCTATTCCCAAACGGCCATCCAAATGTTGCGATGGCGGCGGTGAGTGAAAAGCCATTCCCCTGCTCTGCTTTTTAACGTAACATAAAGGACGTTATGTTGCTGAAAGCCGGTGGCATTGTGGGGTGGCTTCCTCAAATCCCGATTTTCTCCACCTCATAGCGTCACCATAAAAACATCGAAACGTTAGTTTTTTGTAACTAACGATTTATAACGGCGGATGAAGACTTTTAAATCACGGCCTGGCAAGCGGAATATCGTTGGATCGCTTTCGAACAACTCCAATGCTGCTATTAGTTCATTGACTGTTGCGGTTGCCGCTTTGTGTATCTCATCGATTGCCCATAACACGCCGTGAACTTCTATTTGATGGTCGGTAGCTACCGTTCGAAGCCCACCATCACCAGTTAGCATAATGCTGTCCGGTATGCTCTCGGCAAGTGCAAAGGCGAAACAATCATGAATGGATAGGGCGGGGAAATCAGCTTCTAATTTTATGGCTCGACGAACACTATCACCTGGCAGGTCAAGCACTTTAAGCCCATTATCCAAAAGCGCTTTTTTCTCCTGCTCGCTAAATCTCAATAATTCTTCCTCAAAAAGAGTGTTTGGAATAACAATCTCGTAAGGCAGCATAAGAAAAGCCTTTAACAGAGCCGCTTTTCGCAGATCAATCAAACAACTGCTATCGCTAATGATAATCCGCATGCAGTTATTCCGGCCCCTTGAGGCCTGCTTCGACATCTTGAATCGGACTACGAAGCAATTCCGCCGCTTTGGTCAGAGAAATCAATCCTTCGGCCAATGCACGGTAACAAATTCTCTCGAAACGCCTGGGTTTTTCCCTTTCACCACGACAATCAGGACTTTCTAGCTCTTCAGGCTCTTGAGTGCGCCAATTCCGCGCAACAGTCTGGAACGAATAAATCAAGATTGAATCGTTGATGATCCCTATATCTCTAAGACGAACCAACAATGCCGCGCCGCTGACTCGATAAAGACGCTTGAGATCCATCATTTCCTTGTAACCTAAGCGATTGCGATGTTTACCCACTTCCTGTTCCAAATGCTCGCGCGGCATGAGAAAAGCTCCAGCAAAATGAGTTGCCGCTTTTTCCTCTTCTTTTTCGTTTAATGCAGATGGATCAATAATGCGGTGTGCAAGCTCATGCGCCAAGGTCATCCGTCGTCGTTCGAGAGAGAATTGCCGGTTAACAACGACAACCGGTAATTCAGTATGATTACCACTCCTTTGAACAAGGCAGGTAAATCCAGATACTCTAGATGGCAGTTCTTCAATCAGAACCTTTAAGCCTTTTTCCTCTAAAAGCTCAGTCATATTTGGAATAGGATCACGACCCAATTGCCACTGATCCCTAACTAAATTAGCCAGTGCTTCGGCTTCTGCGACAGCTTGAAGTTTATGTAACTGCTGGACCGGGGTTTCCCATTCCGCACTGTTCAGTTCAAGAATTCGCTCGATTTGCAGATAACGTTCTATCCATTCTATAACCTCAGTTTCGACATGAGCACGATCTTTGGCACTGGTGTTGGCTTTAGTTCTAAAATCAACGCCAGTAAGTTCTATCCCCTGAGTATCCATTAAATAGGAAAGCGAAACGCCCAAGGCTTTGCTAAGCGCGATAAGGATACCTGAGCTAGGGGTCATCTCATCGCGCTCATATTTGCCAATAGCCTGCGCACTGACCTTGCCATCAAGAGCGTCAGCAAGCCCACGTAATGATAATCCAGCCTTTTTACGAGCCAATTTAATGCGTTGGCTAATCATACACTTGACTCCAATGGTTTACGTTTGTTATTATTTGTATGTAATGTAAACCAATGGTGGTTTACAGTCAATACCTAAAAACGAGGTACTTAGTATGTCAGATTCAAAAAAACCCGGCACAAATGTTGGAAAAAACGGCGGCATATTTCAGGAAGTCGGCCCCAGAGGCGGTGCAAAACCGAACTATGCAACTGTTGCTGATAACAAAATATTGCCACCAACAACTAAAGCAGGAAATGGCTGGACACCTGTAGATAGAACACCAGATAGCCGTCGATAAACAAGAGCTGGCCGAAGCTGGTTGATAGCAGAACAGCTTCGGCAAACCCGATGTTTTACGAGCTCAAGTCTGCGGTATAAGCAACGAAACAAGCTAATTCACATTAAGAGGCATTATTATGGGTCGTAGACGATACAGAAGAAAATCCAATTTTGACGAACTGTTCGACTTGTTGTTCGAGTTGACTGGCTTTGTCTGGCAGATCGGTGCAGTAGTCAGCGGGGTCTTATTATTTCTTTCGTATATAGCATACGACTGGGCAGATACATGGATTGCGACCGCAGAAAAATCCCCCTTATTGTCGCCAATCGCCACTAATTTTGGATGGGCGGCTTATCTGCTGCCGTTGATTGTTCGCCGTTTTCGCGCTTCTGTTTGGAATGAAGACCTATGACACCTACCGCAATGATCATTTTTAACGTTTAAATCCCAATCTTCTCCACCTCATCGAGCGTCATTTCATCGCGACGGCGGTCATAGAGTTGCGGCGTGCGGTTGCTGGCGTGGTTTGCCATCACGGCGGCTTTCTCCAGGCTGCCGCCATTCTTGAGATAGGCTGTGATGCCGGTCGCTCGGAAGCTGTGGTTTCCGGCCTTGGTTGCAATCCCTGCGGCAACCATGCGGCGCTGGATCATCGCATGGGCATTCGCCTGTGCGAGGGGGGAGGCGGTGAGCTGGCCGGTGCCGCGCCCAATGGTGCGGAACAATAGTCCCTTGAGATCATCGCGGAGCTCCGTGCCGTCGATATAGGCAACCAGATATTCCTCAAGATTATGGTGGCAGGGCATTTCGTGGCGCTTGCCGTCTTTCTCACGCAACCGCACCCAAAGGCGGTGGTTCTGCGTATACACGTCCTCGACCTTCATGCCCACGGCTGCGCCGATACGCGCGAAGGAATAGACCATCAGCGCAATCAAAGCGCGGTCGCGAAGACCTGCTGTGTGTTGGTGTCGATACTGGCAATCAGGCGACGGGCTTCTTCGGCGTCCAATATCGGCGTTTTGCCGATTTTCACCACATGCGACGGGCCACGCACCGATGAGGTGGATTGCCCGGTACGATCTGACGTTCACCAGCCAATCGAATAAATGGCGGATGGCCGCCAGGTGTTGCTTGACGGTCGGCGCGGACAGGCTGCGGGTTTTACCTTCGATCCACGCGGCAACGTGCAGCGGCTCCACGTCGATGATCGACTCCACGCCAGCCGCAACCGCGCACCAATCGAGAAATTCAGTCACGGCTCTGACATAGGCATGCCGCGTGTGCGGGTTGTGGATATTCGAAGCGAAGAACTCCAGAAAGCGAAGTTGTGCTTGATCACCGGCGGCGGTGATTAGAGAGGGAAGGCAAGGGCAGGGCGATAAGTATGGTCATAGCTGCACCCCCGTGTGCTCCTCGATTTTCTTCTTGATCAGCCCCTTCGCCAGTGCGCCGAGCAATTCCAGGCTGAATCCGCCAGCCTTCTTTGCGCCTTCCTTCGTTTCTCGCCAAATTTCTGGATCGCGGACGGTATCGAGAAAATCGTGCCCTTGCCAACTTAGCTTGGAAATTATAGGCATTTGCATAGTAGGTTTTCCAACCACTAAGCCTGTTTCAATGAGCATGACAAGATGGTAAGTAACTTCTTCGAACGAGCGATTGGTAATACCGAGGTCACTCGGGTCATCTGGCATTATATGTCTCATCCCGTCGAAGTTAGGGGCACTCTCAATGGCGAGCAGCAAATCCCGAACTAAATCCATATCGCGTTTCATAGGCTATCCTCCTATATGTGATAAAGGACATTATCACATATAGGAGCGACCTTCATTTCAATAGGCGACAGTTCCTTTACATTGATAAGTTAACGAGTATACACACTGGCATCCATTAATTCGCGCGTTCTTTCTAAAACTTTTCTGTCGTATTTATCCCGTCTCAATAACGCTTCAATCCATTCTTGGTGAATTTGATCTGTCCACCGCGCCTTAAACAGATCGGTTAAAGCCAACTGCATTAACAAGTCCCTTAAGGGTGCAGGATATAAAACACAGGCATCATAAATAACTGAAAACTTGGCCACTATTCATATCCCATACCCAGCTCTTGGGCTTGGGCGGCTAATTCATCCAGGGCTTTTAAGCGGTCTTCGTCTATGCGCTGTTTATAGTCAAAAACATCTTTAGCCAAAACCCGTCGATGCGTACCCACTTTTCTAAACGGTATTTTGCCTTGTTCCAATAAATCAACCAAATGAGGACGGCTTACATTTAAAAGCTCTGCTGTTTCCTGTGTGGATAATTCAGCATGAATCGGCATAACTGTTATGGCGTTGCCCTTGGACATTTCCGTTAAGATGTCCAGCAACAGATTTATTGCATAGCCAGGTAAGATTAAATCGTCTGATTCATTGTTACTACTGGCTATTTTTATGTGCAGTCGTTCATTATTGGCATATTTTGATAATGCTCGACTGGTTATTTTTGCCTCTTCTGTCTCTTGCGGGGTGGGCAGGTGAGCAATGTTTGATAAAGTCATTTTCGCTTACTCCAAGTGTTATTTGTAATTATCATAATAGCATAAACGAAATAAACGAAAATTTATAAAACTAATTGTGTTAATACGTTTCCCTGTTCAGTATTGACTTTGTTAGCTGGCAAAAATCCAACACTGAATAGCAAGGTACAATCAAAGCTCGTTTCAAGCGTCAGTTCGCAGGTAGTTTCCATAACCTCCAATCCGGCTTCTTCGCCTAAAGCGCCTACTTTTGGTAGCCATCAACAGCACGTCAACAAAGGCTTTGTCCCCTTTCGGCTATTTCAATAGTCGATCACGAACCATTTTTATCGACACGGGCAGATCTCAATTTTGGAAGGGGCACCATGTCTTAGCGCACCTGGCTTTCTCTCCAGCACAGGTAAGTAATGCCAAGGATTAAAGATGAAAAAGAAAAACAAAAGAGACCGAAAAAGCGCGTCTTTCGACCCGATGTAATTATTTCTAACCGCTTACTATAGCAGCCATGAAAATAATACTTATGGCAATCGCCTTGCTTTTTTCAAGCTCGACTTATTCAAACCCTATTCTGCAAAACAGCGTCTGGAGCAGCGCGGCAAGTTATGCCGGCATTAATGTTGCGACTTTATACAGCATTGCTGTCCAGGAAAGCGGAATGCGCTGGCGTGACGGAACATTTCGGCCTTGGCCGTGGACGCTGAACATCAATGAAGGTAAGAACGGTATTAAAGCCGGTTCCAGGCGATACGCTAACAAGCAAGCCGCAGAGCAGGCGCTGATGCATTTAATCAGTCAGGGCATCAGAAATGTCGATGTGGGAATTATGCAGGTTAATCTGTATTGGCATGGCGACAAGGTGGCCAATGAATTATCACTGCTCGACCCCAAAACCAACATCAATGTAGCCGCAGGCTATCTAAAAGATCTCAACACAAAAAATAACGTCAGCAAAACCGTAGCCGACTACCACGCCCCATCGAATCCGATGCGAGGTAAAGCCTATATGAATCACGTTAAACACTACGAGAAAATTATTAATGAAAAGCTTCAATAAACTGCCTATTGCAATTTTGGTTGGTATGGCTATTTCAGGTTGCTCGTCAACGCCGACTTGTCCTTTCGAAACATCTGGCGACAACTGCGAACGGATAACCATAGTCGCTTATTTGCCACCCGTTATAGCCGATCTGGACTACAAGAACATTCGAGGCTCGCAAAATCAAGTAATCGTCCAGGGAGGATTTCAGCACGCGCTTTCTGTTTCTGGACAGGAAAAGGTGACTGAGCAAACCGTAACTCCGCAGTTGCAGTCATTCGCTCTGGCACCCGTTACGGACAACACTATTCTGGAGACCGAAACAGTTTCTTTTGAGTTTGACCATGCTTCGGTTCCAGTGTCCGAACTGGACAAGCTGAGTAATTTCTTGCGTCGAATTGATTCGTCCAACCTTATACATATTCAGGTCGAAGGTCATACTGATTCGAAAGGCTCGGCAAAGTACAACAAGAAATTATCACACAGACGAGCCAGAGCCGTTCGCGACTATCTTATTCAACACGGAATTCAACCATCAAAAATCTCACACAAGGGTTTTGGCGAAGAATTTCCGTTAGAGGCTAACGATACTGAAGAACATCGATCTAAAAATCGTCGCACTGAAATAATTCCACTGACAGGCAACTGAAATGAGAGACATACCTAATTACCTTGACGACCCGCAACAAGTTCTGTTTTGGGAACTCGACGAATTCATCTTGCTCGCCATCATGTTTGGTATTGGCATCATGGTGAATTATCTCGGCATATTGCTGGTGATTGGACTGGTTGGCATAAAGTTCTACCGCAAGATCAAAGACAGACAAGCCAATGGATTCTTGTTGCACCTACTGTATTGGCATGCAGGACTTGGCTCATCAGAAACCCCTCCGACATCAAGACCCCTTGCATTCATTCGCCGATTCTTTTAGGACACAACATGGATTACAAAAAATTTGCCTCGACTTGGCTTAGCCTGCAGGCATCGAATCGATTCTTGAAATCTGTTTGCATTTTCCTGATGGCGCTGAATTTGTTGTCACTGATCGGCTGGCTGAAAAAGGATACCGTAGTGATTTTAATTCCGCCCGGTCTGTCAGAAAAATCAGAGATTGCCAAAAACAAGGCGTCAGAGGGCCACAAAAAAGCCTGGGGGATGTATACAGCGACGCTGATTGGCAACGTCACACCGGAAAACGCTGACTTCGTTCTGGAGTCGTTTAGCGGCATGGTGACCGGCGAAATCAGATCCATTGTCACCGAACAAATTACTCAAGAACTCGATACGCTGAAACAGGAAAAAGTGTCTTCAACGTTTGAAATTGTCCGTGTGACCTACGAACCGGAGACAGACAAGGCCTTCGTAACGGGACGTAACCGAATGACTGGCGCAGGGGGTAAATCAACGCCAACCGAGCAAACCTTCGAGTTCAAGATCGACGTTAAGCAATATTCGCCAAGCATCACGCAAATGGCCTCTTATGAAGGTATGCCCAGATTACTAAGCGTTCTGCAGAAAGAAGAAACGAAACAGAAAGCTGAAGAAGAACGCCAAAAACTGATCAAAAAATAGGAGTCAACTATGCGAATTAAAATATTGCTTATTTCAATAGCCTGGGCATCAACAGCCATGGCCAACGAATTTCCACCAGAACTTCCGTTTCAGGCCGTTGGTGGTGAGTTAGCGCCTTATCAGGAAGGTATTGCCGGGGATCCAGGTATGGGTGTTGGTAATCAAAACACCCATATCAAACCGAATCAAATAAGTGAACAAATGGTTAACGGTACCACTGAAATACAAGATCAAAATCACCCATCCGCAGAGCAAGCTACGCCATCGGAACCTGCTCAAGCCCCAGAGCCCACTCCAAAACCAAAGAAAAGACCCAAAATTCTTGATAAAGCACCTGAACCAAAAAAAGCGTCGGCTAAAGACTCTGCTAAAGACAAGGAAATCGATATTGGTCTCCAGTCAGGCATCACCATCAAACCCAAGCCCGGTAGAACGGAAAGCGTTGTTATCGCCAAAGGCAAGCTCAATCGTATTGTGACACCGTATGCCGACCCGAAGGTACTGACTGTTGACAACGTAGAAACCAAGATAGAGGGTTCGGCAGTTTATATCGCCACCGATTCCGAAACGCCGGTGAGTCTGTTTATTTCCGACACGGAAACAGAGAATACGACATCGCTTCAGTTAACGCCTCAAGAACGGTTGATGCCGGTAGAAATCAGAATTGAGCAGGATCCGAACAAAGCGTCACCCACTGAGGCGGCATCATCGAGAACAGATACGTTTTTTCGTCAAGACTCACCGTATGTCACGGAAATAAAAGCCATCATGCAAAACCTGGGTAAACAACAAATACCGCAAGGATTTACCCTGGAAGAAGTGACCAACGAGCTTCGCTCGGCAGGCGTGTGCCACGCGGCTAATTTAACCTTTACGCCCGGTTAGTTGCTTTCGGGACATGACTCCAGGATCGTCATTGTGATTGCGCAAAACAATGGATCGGCAGTCAGTGTTTTTGAAGAAGCCTATTGTGCGAGTGAAAACATTATGGCCGTTGCCGCGTGGCCGAAGGTCCGCCTGGAATCGGGTGAAAAAACCGAAGTATTTATTCTGATGCGCTTGCCGGAAGGAAAAAGCGGTGAAGAAGTAAGCCCCGCATTACTGTAAACAGCCAGGAGTTCAATGTGATCGATCTTGAAAAGAAAACACCCAAAGAAAAATTAGTAAAATGGTATGAAACACTTGATCCCTCAAAGCGCAAACAACTAACACTCACTGGCGGCGGTGCGGCCCTATTTGTCGCGGCCGCGATCCTTATAACCGCTACGTCCGATGATAAGTCAAAAAGTTTCATACAAAAACCCAGAAAGGTTGAGTACACGCTATTCAACGGCAAAAGCCCCAGGGATGTCTCGATAGATGCAATGGCCGGAAAAATTAAAAAGCTAACCGAAGACTTTTCAAATATCCGTATGATATTCCAGCGGCAGGATCAAAAGATTCAGGAAGCCTCTGAATTGATCAAAACGCGATCGGATGAACTGAATAAACGCACTGAAAAATTGACTCAACAAACGACCGAGCTTTACCAAAAACTCGAAGTCGCGCAGGACGCTCTAAAAAACCAAATACCTCTGCCCGAAGTGCCTTTGGACAACAAATCAAACGGCAAGAGGAAAGCAAATGGCAAATACGAACCCGGACAGCCCGAGCTATTAGGCCAGCAGCCGCCCACACTTGCTGAGAACGAAGTGGCGCCTACCGAAACAGGCCCTAAAATTCGTGTAGTAACCCGTTCAGGGGAAGGTGGTAAAACAACCAAAGATGCCAATAACAAGGATGGAACCAAAAAGACCGGCGACAAAAAAATAACCGAATTCGTAAATATCAAAAAAGCACCAA
>ORMF011834662.1_pt1 | contig 11150 bp, 9 predicted proteins | sample 1779871 | NCBI WGS metagenome assembly ORMF01 (sample SAMEA104232316, study PRJEB22302) | groundwater metagenome | biome: forest; feature: aquifer; material: groundwater | place: USA | collected 2011-08-07 | depth 5.4 m
CCTCGCGCGCATGGTCGGCGGAATTGAGGCCGAGGCTGCGATGCTCGGCCAGCCTATCTCGATGCTGATTCCCGAAGTGGTCGGTTTTAAACTCACTGGAAAACTTGCGGCCGGTGCCACAGCCACGGACCTTGTTCTCACCGTAACGCAGATGCTCCGCAAAAAGGGTGTTGTCGGAAAATTCGTGGAGTTTTTTGGCGACGGATTGGGAAATTTATCGCTTGCTGACCGTGCGACCGTTGCGAATATGGCGCCCGAGTACGGTGCCACCATCGGATTTTTCCCGGTCGACGAGGAAACCTTAAATTATCTTCGCCTCACCGGCCGGCCGGAAGCATCCGTTAAATTGGTAGAGGCCTACTGCAAAGAGCAGGGGATTTTCCGCACCAAAAATTCTCCGGAACCGAAATTTTCCGATACGCTTGAACTCGACCTTTCTACCGTTGAGCCCAGTCTTGCCGGCCCCAAACGTCCGCAAGACCGAGTACCCCTTAAAATTTCCAAACCGAGTTTTCGCGAGGCGCTGGCTGACATGATGAAAGGAAAAACAGCGCTGGTGGACCCAAAGCGGCTCCAAAACTGGAATGGGGAAGGTGGCAGTCCGGCCCAACTGGTGCCGGAACTCGCCGATGAAAATCTCGCTCCGTTTTCGGAATTCGTTACCGTCAAAATGGCAAATGAAGAATTTAAACTCCGTCACGGTTCGGTGGTGATTGCCGCGATTACCAGCTGTACCAACACCTCCAACCCCGCGGTCATGATTGGCGCGGGCCTTCTCGCAAAAAAAGCAGTCGAGCGGGGACTCTCCGTGAAACCCTGGGTCAAGACAAGCCTTGCTCCGGGGTCGAAAGTTGTCATCGATTACCTGGAGGAAACAAAACTTCTTCCATTCCTTGAGAAGCTTCGTTTTCATCTGGTGGGATATGGTTGTACGACCTGTATCGGAAATTCCGGGCCGCTTCCCGAGCCGATTGGCAGGGCCATTAAGGAGAAGGACCTGGTTGCGGTCGCGGTTTTGTCCGGAAACCGGAATTTTGAGGGCAGGATTAACTCTCTTGTGCGCGCGAATTATCTAGCCTCACCGCCGCTTGTCGTGGCTTACGCCCTTGCCGGCACAATGGACATCGACCTTGAGAAAGAAGCTCTCGGTCAAGACTTGTCCGGCCGGCCGGTTTTCTTGAAAGACCTCTGGCCGAGCGAGAAAGAAATTGCTCAGGCCATGACCCAGGTCCAGGCGAAAATGTTTGAGAAGGAATATGCAAAAGTCTTCGAGGGCGACACCGATTGGAAATCCATCAAAGCTCCGGAAGGAAAAACGTTTAGCTGGGATGCCAAATCTACATACGTGAAGCACCCACCTTATTTTGACGGGATGCCGGCCGAACCTGCGCTGCTTCAGGATATCCGCCATGCGCGCGTGCTTGTCATGGTGGCGGATTCCGTCACGACCGACCACATTTCTCCGGCAGGTTCGATTGCCAAAGACAGCCCCGCCGGAAAATACCTGATTTCAAAAAGGGTGGACCCGAAAGATTTTAATTCTTACGGCGCCCGCCGCGGCAATCATGAACTCATGATGCGCGGCACGTTCGCCAACATCCGGTTGAAAAATTTTCTTGTCCCCGGGATTGAGGGAGGATTCACGCGGCATTTTCCGGAAGGTACCCAAATGTCCATCTTTGATGCGGCGATGAAATATAAAGAAGAGGGCATTCCTTTGGTGGTCCTCGCCGGCAAGGAATACGGCGCCGGGTCTTCGCGCGATTGGGCGGCAAAGGGGCCGGCCTTGCTGGGTGTGAAAGCTGTCATTGCCGAAAGTTTTGAGCGGATTCACAGAAGTAACCTGATTGGAATGGGGATTCTACCGCTTGAGTTCGAGGCCGGACAAAACGCCGCGGCACTCGGACTTACAGGCGAGGAGACTTTCTCAATCAAAGGCATCAAAGACGTGCAACCCGGAGGCTGGCTAACGCTAATTTGGAAGTTAACTTCCAAATTGGAGGAAAAGCGGATACGCGTCAAGTGCCGGATTGACACCCCTGTGGAACTCGCCTATTATCGCCACGGCGGCATTTTGCAATACGTCTTGAGACAATTAATCAAATAAATGACAACTATCTCTCCCAAAGAAATCCAGGTCTCACCGCATTTCTGGCTGCGGCGCCTGCATTCGCTGACGGGCGTTTTTCCAATCGGCGCCTTCCTGCTTGAGCATATGTTTTCCAATGCGTTCATTCTGCACGGACCCGAGGCCTACAACAATCAAATCGCCTTCCTGAGCGGCCTGCCCTTTGTCATCTGGCTCGAGATTTTTTTTATTTATATCCCGATTCTCTACCACGCCCTCTATGGTTTCTACGTGATGTTCACCGGAAAAAATAACCTCGCCTGGTACCCTTACCCGGCCAATATCCTTTATTCGCTTCAGCGCTGGACCGGCATCATCACTTTTGTTTATGTGCTTTATCACGCTTATCAAACCCGTTTTGTGAATCTCCTTTACGGCACGGAAGTCAGTTATGCGCGGATGCAAGAGCTAATGCACGACCCGCGCCTTTTCTGGTTTTACATCGTGGGGCTTGCGGCCGTTATGTTTCATTTCGGTAACGGTTTGTGGGGATTCCTCATCAGCTGGGGAATCACGATCGGACCGCGGTCGCGCACAATCTCGGGCATCATTTGTGGTTTGACCGGCCTTACGCTGTTCGTGGTGGGTGTGAGTTCCCTGGTCCATCTTATTCAATGACGACAAATTCCAAACCCAAAATGATTGTGGTGGGCGGCGGCCTCGCGGGGCTCATGGCCACCATCCGTCTTGCCGAAGCCGGCCACTCCATCGACCTGCTTTCGATTGTACCCTGCCGCCGTTCCCATTCCGTTTGCGCCCAGGGAGGCATCAACGCCTCGGTCAATACCAAGGGCGAGGGCGACTCGCCGCAAATTCATTTTGAAGAAACTATCCTCGGCGGGGATTTCCTGGCCAATCAACCGATGGTGCTTGAGATGTGCAAGAACGCGCCCAATTTCGTTTACATGCTCGACCGTATGGGCGTCCAGTTCAACCGCACGGCCGAGGGCCTGATTGATTTCCGCCGTTTCGGCGGCACAAAATTTCACCGCACGGCCTTTGCCGGTTCCACGACCGGGCAGCAAATGCTTTACGCACTTGACGAGCAGGTGCGCCGTTTCGAGGCGGAAGGAAAAGTGACGCGTTACGAAGGCTGGGAATTTTTGTCCGCGGTCATGGATGAGGGCGACGTGGGCCGCGGCATTGTCGCAATGAATCTTGCCAATTTCGAAATCCGTGCCTTCAAATCGGATGCCACGATTTTTGCCACCGGAGGGTGCGGTATGATTTACGGCCGTTCCACCATGTCGATGATTTGCACGGGTGCTGCGGCCGGCTCGCTTTTCCAGCAGGGTGTTTGGTACGCGAACGGTGAATTCGTTCAGGTCCACCCCACGGCCATCGCCGGCGAGGACAAAAATCGCCTGATTTCTGAGGCCGTGCGCGGGGAAGGCGGAAGGCTTTGGACAAACAAAGACGGTAAGCGCTGGTATTTTCTCGAGGAGTGGTACCCCAAGTACGGAAATCTGGTGCCGCGTGACATTGCCTCGCGCGCCATTTTCAAAGTGGTGCGCGAAATGAAGCTCGGTGTGAACGGCGAGGACATTGTTTACCTCGATATCTCGCACCTTGACCCAAAATTTTTGAAATCACGCCTTGCCGGTATTATTGAAATCTACGAAAAATTCATGAATGAAGACCCAAGCAAAGTCCCGATGCGCGTTTTCCCCTCCGTCCATTATTCCATGGGCGGTCTTTACATTAATGCGCAGCATATGTCGAATGTCCCCGGAATCCTCGCGGCGGGGGAATGTGATTACCAGTACCACGGCGCCAACCGGCTCGGTGCCAACTCTCTTCTTTCCTGTCTTCAGGGCGGTATCGCCTCAGCTGAAAACGCGGCCAAGTATGCCGAGGGCCTGGCGGCCGGAACGGAGGCCGTCAGTTCCAAATGGTTTGACCAGCAGGTCCGCAAGGAAGAATCGAAAAACGACGAACTCCTTCGGATGCGCGGCCGCGAAAATCCCTACAAGATTTGGGAAGAGATGGGGCAGGTGATGACCAATCACGTCTCCGTTGTTCGGCACAATAAAAAACTTGAGGAAACGGACCAAAAATTGCAGGAATTGATGAAGCGTACAAGCGATATCGGCATGTCGGATGCCTCGAAATGGGCCAACCAGTCCCTTGTCTTCACGCGCCAGCTCCTCAATATGTTGCAAATCGCGCGCGTTATTACGCTGGGGGCCCTTGCCCGCAACGAAAGCCGCGGTGCGCACTACAAACCGGACTTTCCGAATCGTGATGATGCCAACTGGTTAAAAACGACCATTGCCAAATACACGCCAAAAGGCCCTGAGCTTTCTTACGAAGCCGTCGATACATCATTACTGAAGCCCCGGGAGCGGAAATATTAATGACTGAGAAAAAAACAGTACCCGTCAAAATCAAGCGCCAGGAAAGTCCCGATGCCAAGCCTCATTGGGAAGAGTTTCACGTCCTTTACCGGCCCTACCTGAATGTCACGATTTGCTTGCAGGAAATCCGCAAAAATCCCAAGACCTTTGACGGCCGGCCGACGACGCCCGTGGCCTGGGAATCGGATTGCCTTGAAGAAGTCTGCGGCATCTGCACCATGGTGATTAACGGGAAGGTGCGTCAATCTTGTTCCGCTCTCGTGGACCAGCTCGATTGGCCGATTTCACTTGAGCCGATGCGAAAATTCTCCGTTGTGCGCGACCTGGTGGTGGACCGTTCCATCCTTTTTGAAACGCTCAAACGCATCAAGGCGTGGGTGCAAATTGACGGCACGCACGCGCTCGGTCCGGGTCCGAGGATTTCACAGGAGGAACAGGAAGAAAATTATGTGCTCTCGCGGTGTTTTAGCTGCGGCTGCTGCCTCGATGTGTGCCCGCAGGTCAATGACCGTTCTGATTTTATCGGAGCGATGGCCATCAACCAGGTGAAGCTTTTCAACTCCCATCCGCTTGGGAAAATGAACGCAAAAGACCGGCTGCGCTCCCTCATGGCCCCGGGAGGCATCGAAGACTGCGGCAATTCTCAAAACTGCGTGAAGGCCTGCCCCAAAGAAATTCCGCTTGTTACTTCTATCGCCGAAGTGAATCTTGAGATGACACAAAGCCTCTTCGGCCTCCTTAAGAAGTAAGGCTTGAAAAAACAAGCCCACTCCCCTCAAATCGGTCGCAACGTTTACATTGACCCGGCGGCCAATGTCATCGGACGTGTGACGATTGGCGAGAGCTCGAGCATCTGGCCCGGCTGCGTTCTACGTGCCGACATTCACCGCATCAAAATCGGCCGGTTCACAAACATTCAAGACCTCTCACTCCTCCATGTAGAAACCCGTCAGGCTTGCGTGGTGGGGGATTACGTCACGGTCGGCCACCAGGTGACGCTTCATGCCTGCACCGTTAAAAATCAATCGCTCGTCGGCATTGGCTCGATTGTGTTGGATGGAGCCGTCATCGGCGAGGGAACTATCCTCGGCGCGGGAAGTCTCGTGACTCACGGCCAGAAACTGAAACCCGGTTCGCTTTATTTTGGCCGCCCGGCCCGTTTTGTCCGCAAACTCTCCGCCAAAGAAATTGCCGGCCTTAAGACCTGGGCTCTGCGTTACGTAAAGTACGCTGCTCTCCACGCCTCCGCCAAATTCACCCGCCTCTAGATTGACGGGAGAAAATGGCTTCACCCGGAGAGTTTTTTGACTATAATAACCCTCTATGTCGCCAACGAATTCCACTGAAAACAACACCTCTTCCCAACCTGCCAAGTACGTCAAAGGTCTTGAGGGTGTTGTCGCGGCCGAGACGGCACTGAGCCTGGTTGACGGTGTTGAAAGCAAACTCTTGTATCGCGGTATTCCGATTCATGAGCTCACCGAAAATTCCACGTTCGAAGAAGTGGTTTATCTCTTATGGACTGGCCGCCTGCCTCTTTCCTCCGAGCTTGTCGAACTCAAAAAGAAACTCTCCGCCGAACGGCAGGCTTCTTCCGAACTGCTTTCAATCCTGAAGTTATTTCCGAAAAAAGGCCATCCGATGGCCATGTTAAGAACGATGATTTCAGCGCTCGGCCTTTTCGATCCCGAGGCCGAAAAAATGGACCGTCTCACAACCGAGGCCAAGGCGTTGCGGCTCACCGCCATTTTCCCGACCCTCATTGCCGCATTTTACCGTTTGCGCGAAAATAAAAGCCCGATTGCCCCCGATTCCAAACTCTCTCATGCCGCCAATTTCCTTTATATGATGACGGGCAGGGTGCCGGAAAAAGAAATGGAAAAGGCCCTCGATACCTACCTCATCCTGCTGGCCGACCACGGATTAAATGCCTCCACCTTTGCCGCCCGCGTGACGACCTCGACCCAGGCCGACATCTATTCGGCCATTACCTCAGCCATTGGCACGCTGAAGGGCGACCTTCACGGTTCGGCCAATCAGCGGGCGATGGAGATGATTCTGGACATCGGCACACCGGAGCGCGCCGAAGGCTATGTGAGGGATTTGCTGGCCCAGAAGAAAAAGGTCATGGGTTTCGGCCATCGCATTTATAAAAAAGAAGACCCGCGTGCAACGGCCTTCCGTGAAATTGCACAGAGGCTTTGTGAGCGTGCCGGTGACAAAAAATGGATGGAAATTTCAAACCGCGTTGAAAAAGTAATGCTGGTAGACAAACAAATTCCCTGCAACGTCGATTTTTTCTCGGCCTCGGTCCTCTACATCCTCGGTTTCCCCGTTGATTTTTTTACCACGGTCTTTGCCACAAGCCGCATCGCCGGCTGGTCGGCCCATGTGATTGAGCAGCAATCCGACAATCGCCTCATCCGCCCCGCAGCGGATTACGTCGGCCTGCGCGACCAGCATTATGTTCCCCTGGAAAAGCGTCATCATTGAATATCCACGAATACCAAGCCAAAGAAATTTTTAAAAGGTACGGGATTCCCGTCAATACCGGGCGCCTTGCCAGGTCCGCGGACGAAGCTCTTCAGGCCGCCCGGTCATTTCCTCCCGAGGTCCAAAGTTTTGCCGTCAAAGCTCAGGTGCATGCCGGCGGCCGCGGAAAAGGTGGCGGCATTAAAATTGTTGCCAGCCCAGAGGAAGCAAAGAAGGCCGCTTCCGCCATCCTCGGGAAACAACTCGTCACCCCTCAAACCGGCCCCCAGGGAAAACCGGTCGACCTCCTTCTCATTGAAGCCACATCTCCGCTGGCCAAAGAATATTACGCAAGCGTAGTGCTCGACCGCAGCGAAGCCAAACCCTGCCTGATTGTCTCCGAGGCGGGCGGCATGGAAATTGAAGAAGTGGCCCTCAGCCATCCCGAGAAAATTTTGAAGAGCCATTTCTCGCCCGACCAACCCATCGATCTGGCGGAGGCCCAAAAGATCGCCGCAAAACTTGAACCGGACGCGAGCCGTTCCAAAATTTTTGCCGGCATCCTTCAAGCCCTCACGAAAATTTTTCTGGATCTTGATGTCTCGCTCGTGGAAATCAATCCGCTTGCCGTGACCGGTGACGGCAAACTTGTCGCCATCGATGCCAAGATCAATTTTGACATCAATGCGCTTTACCGGCATCCGGAAATTGCCGCGCTTCGCGACCCGCGGCAAGAAGACCCGCGCGAGGTCGAGGCCAAAAAGTTTGAACTTAGTTACGTCGGCCTCGACGGCAATATCGGATGCATCGTCAACGGCGCCGGTCTAGCCATGGCCACGATGGACATCATTCAATATGCGGGGGGCCAGCCCGCCAACTTTCTCGACGTAGGGGGCGGCGCGAGCAAGGAAAAAGTGGCGGCGGCTTTCAAACTCATCCTGACCGACCCGAATGTGAAAGCCATTCTCGTCAATATTTTTGGCGGCATCATGCGCTGCGACGTGGTGGCCGAGGGCATTGTGGCGGCCGTCAAGGAGCTCAGCGCGCAAGGGGAGTCGCCTCTGAAAAATCTCCCGCTCGTGGTCCGGCTGGAGGGGACCAATGTTCATGAAGGAAAAGAAATTCTGAAAAAATCCGGCCTCAAAATCATCTCCGCAGAAAGTTTCGAGGCCGCCGCCGAGAAAGTCGTAGCTGCGTTATGAGTATCCTGGTCCATAAAGAGACAAAAGTCCTGGTGCAGGGAATCACGGGCGCGCATGGGTCGTTCCACGCAAAAAAAATGCTCGAATATGGAACCAAAATCGTTGGCGGTGTGACGCCTGGCAAGGGCGGCGAAAAAGTGGAAGGGGTCCCGGTTTTTAATACTGTCAAAGAAGCGGTTGGTGCGACAGGTGCCACCGCCTCTGTGATTTATGTTCCTGCAAAATTTGCCATTGCGGCGATTCGGGAGGCCGGTGAGGCCGGTATTCGTCTGATTGTTTGTATCACCGAAGGCGTGCCGGCGCTTGACATGGCGCGCATCAAAAATTGGCTCACCCAGAAAAAAATTACGCTGATTGGACCCAATTGTCCGGGTGTGATTACGCCGGATGAATGCAAGATTGGAATCATGCCGGGGTACATCCACCGCCGTGGACCCGTCGGGGTGGTCTCGCGAAGCGGGACGCTTACTTATGAAGCTGTGTGGCAGCTCACCGGACGTGGTCTGGGGCAATCGACCTGTATCGGGATCGGCGGCGATGCGATTATCGGCACCACTTTTGTGGATGTTCTTGCCTTATTTGAAAAAGACCCCGAAACAAAAGCGGTTGTCCTCATCGGTGAGATCGGCGGGACAGAAGAAGAAAATGCCGCAGCTTTCATTGAGTCTAAGATGACAAAGCCGGTCATTGCTTTTATTGCGGGGACCACGGCCCCTCCCGGAAAACGGATGGGCCATGCCGGGGCCATTATCTCAGGCGGAGCGGGGAAGGCCGAAGATAAAATCAAGCGGCTCGAAAAAGCGGGTGTCATCATCGCCCCCAGTCCGGCCCTTATCGGAGAAACCGTCGAGAAGGTCCTGAACCAAAAGGTGCATTGAGCGTGAAAAATCTCGACCACGCTTACGATGAATTTCTCAAGGCCCATGAGCCTGAGATCCTCCGTGCCATTCCCCGGTTCAGCGAGCGTCTGGAGAAAACCAAATTCCGTTACGGCCGCTTCGCCATTCCGACTTTTTACAAACCCCATCTGCTGACGCCCAAGCAAGAACATCTGCTGAAGCGCGTGGCCTTGACGCTTGCGCAGGTCATCAACAACGCTACCCGCCTCTATTTTGAAGAGGGTCATCTCTCTTATATGTTTCGCCTTAACCCGGAGGCGGCCGAGCTCGTCAAAATCGACCCCGGGTACTCCCAAAACGTTGTCTTCTCGCGTTTTGACGCACTACTGGAAGGAGAGTCCCTGAAACTGGTCGAACTTAACTGTGATTCGCCGGCCGGTGCGGCTTATGCGGACCAGGTTGAATCGGCGCTTCTTTTAGAAGAGCCGATTCAGGATTTTATCCAAGAGTATCATTTGGCCGGGATGACACGGGTTCAAAATATCTTGAACGGCCTCCTCGCCACCTACGAAGAGTTCGGCGGATTTGAAACGCCGCACATCGCGATTGTGGATTGGCGGACTGTCCGCACGCTGCCGGAATTCGAATACCTCAAGGATTTTTTTGAATCAAAGGGTTATAAAACGACGATTGCGGACCCACGGGAACTCCAGTACAAAGGCGGGAAACTTTATCACAAAGGTTTTCGCATTCACCTTGTTTATCGCCGTGTGATTTTTGACGAGTTGATGGAGCGTCTCGATGAGGTCCAAGATTTCATCAAAGCTTACCGGGACCACGCGGTGTGTGTCGTCAACCCCTTGCGGTCGCGCCTGGCCAGCACGAAGGCCCTGCTCTCCATTCTCACCAATCCCGAATACGACCATTTTTTTACGGAAAATGAAAATAAAATTAAACGCGAGCATATCCCATGGACACGGCGGCTCACCGACGCCGAGGATTTTTATGGTCGTAAGAAAATTTATCTGATTGATTTCTTGAAAGACGAGAAAGAAACGCTCGTCTTAAAACCTTCTTCCAGTTACGGCGGTAAAGACGTCAAGATCGGCCGCGAGACCCGTGATGAAGACTGGAATGCCACGATTGACCGTGCGTTAAAAGGGGATTGGGTGGTGCAGGAATATGTCAATATCCCCATCCTCACCGTGCCGACGGTGGTCAACAACAAGCTCGATTTTGCTTACAAGAAATTTAACTTCAACATGCTCGTCTTCGGCGGGAAATATGCCGGCGGTTTCACGCGCCTGAGCGACCAAAGCGTCATCAATGTCGCACACGGGGGCGGACTGATTCCCTCGATTGCCGCGGAGAGCGTTCCGGAACGGGCCGATGCGTAATATGTCAAAGTTTATTCAATGGTATCTAGATAGAGCTCCTTATGTCTGGAGCCACATATGTTATCTGCCTTGGCAGGCTGCTGACTGGCTAACGCTGAATGATTTTGCCAAATACCATCAGCTTATTCGCAGGTACTCGATGTGTTCTTATCCGCGCCTGCGGGCCCTTTACACTGCCGTTAAAACGACGATGCACTTAGGCATAGTCGGAGACATTGTCGAATGCGGAACCGCTCGCGGAGGTAGCTCTGCTCTCATGGCCCTGACCTTAAAAAAGTATGGCCATGAGCGAAAAATGTGGCTCTTTGATACTTTTGGGGGATTACCGCCCGCAGGTGTCCATGACCCTCCGGAAGCAAAGGAATGGACGGGGAGATGCAAGGGAGATCTTGAGGAAATTCAGGCTTTATTGTCCCGGCTTGGAGTTCTGGACCGGTGCAAATTCGTCAAAGGAATTTTCCAAAATACTTTACCTACAACTACGGTCCAAAAAATCGCCGTACTTCATATTGATGCTGACTGGTACGAAAGTGTATATGCGTGTCTTGAAAATTTGTATGACAAAGTGAGTCTCGGAGGAATTATTCAGATTGATGATTACGGGCATTGGTCCGGCGCGCGAAAAGCTGTTGATGAATTTATGCGGCTGCGTAATTTAAAATTCCCATTAAAATATATCGATTACACTGGCCGTCAGTTCGTGAAAGAATGAAGTCCAATCTTCGTGTGGATATGCATGTCCATCTCGGCCGTTC
>ORMF011126701.1_pt1 | contig 11149 bp, 11 predicted proteins | sample 1779871 | NCBI WGS metagenome assembly ORMF01 (sample SAMEA104232316, study PRJEB22302) | groundwater metagenome | biome: forest; feature: aquifer; material: groundwater | place: USA | collected 2011-08-07 | depth 5.4 m
ATTTTTCTGCCTGGCGTTGAATATCCAATAATTTTAGAAAGGAATAATATCGCACTTCAGCTGCTTCAATCAGTAAGGGATGAAGTACATAGATTTGCAATCACATACAACAGAGAATTACGGCTAAAAAAAATAAATGAATCCATATTAGATGATATTACTGGAATAGGAAAAGAGAGAAAAATATCATTGCTTAAATCTTTTAGTTCAATCGCTGAATTAAAAAAAAGTTCACCTGAGGAAATTGTAAAAAAAACAGAGAATATCGGCATAAAAATGGCTGAGTCAATACACGAATATTTAAACAGAAAAAAGAAATCCTAAAAAAATTATGAGTTACTCTTACATTGATTTTCAGATAAACGGTTACATGGGAACAGACTTTTCTTCTCCATCATTAACAGCTGAAGATTGCGAAAGATGTTTTTCAGGTATTATTACATCGGGAACAACTGGATTTTTTCCTACAATTATTACCTCTCAAATGGAAATTTACAGAAAAAATATCCCTATACTCGTTAGAACATCACAAATGCCACTTTTTAGAAATCATATTTTGGGTATTCATCTTGAAGGTCCATTTTTCAATAAAACACAAGCGTTGGGTGCACACAACCCAAATTATACACTCATGCCGAAAAAGTCAATAATTGATGAATTGATAGATTTATCAGAAGGCAAAATTAAACTTATTACGCTTGGGGCTGATCTGTACGAGATAACAAAATATATAGAATATATTGCAGCAAAAGGTATAATGATTTCCTTGGGGCATCATGTTGCTAATTACGAGCAGGTCAATAATGCCGCAAGTGCAGGAGCATCTCTTTTAACACATCTTGGCAACGGTCTTCCTGAGTTAGTAAATAGGCATGACAACCCATTGTTTGCAGGTTTAACTTCTGAAAAATTAAAGGTAATGTTTATAGGCGATGGCCATCATTTGCCAGACGAATTAATTAAAATTTTCAAAAGAGTAAAAGGCATTGATAATCTCATTTTGACAAGTGATGCAGCTCCGCTTTCAGGGTTAAAGCCAGGCAGGTATAATACACTAGGTAATAATGTTGAATTAACTAAAAATGGAAAAATATTTAACTATGAAAAAAACTGCCTTGTAGGTTCTGCATCCATGATGAACAGCTGCGTTGATTACTTATTAAAGAAAAAACTTTTTTCTGAAGATGAAATAACAAAAATCACACACGACAACCAAATAAAAATACTAGACAAAACTGTATTTTCTTAAAAGAAAAAACTACAATGCCTGCATCAATAATAATATTAATTTGCGTAATAATTGGAATAGCTTTCCGAAATTTTATATTTTCCTCGATTCAAATATGGCAGATCATGTTGTTGGGAGCTATAACATCAATATTTTGCGGTTCAATAACTCTTAAAGAAGCCGTTTCTTCTATAAACATTGAAGTTATAATTTTTCTTGTTGCTCTTTTTTTTATTGCCTCTGCAGCAGAAGAATGTGGCTATTTAGAAAGGTTAGCAGCAATAATTTTTTCAAAAATAACAAATATTTTTCTTATGATATTTGCCGTTACATTTATTATGGGCATCTCGTCATCTATACTTCTCAATGATACTGTTGCAATAGCTGGAACGCCTATCATGTTAGCTTTATTCAAGGACGATAGACAAGTTTCAAAAATATTCCTTATGATATTAGCTTTTTCTATAACTATTGGAAGCGTAATGACTCCAACAGGAAATCCTCAGAATTTAATGATCGCTTTAGAATCAGGTATGCGGACGCCATTTATTACAATGCTTAGCAGGCTGTTAGTGCCGACCTTAATAAATCTATTATTTCTTACAGGCTATATGTACTTAATTTACGGGAAAAAGCTTAAAAAAGTAAAAATAAAACCCCTTTGCATAGAAAAGATGTCTCGGCAGATGAAAATTGTAAACTACTCTGTGGTTATTTTTGTTAATTTAATAATTGCTACAATAATACTTGAAGTAGTACAAACGAAACTTAAAATCCCATTTTTTGTAGTACCTCTTATTGCAACTTTTCCCATTATTCTATGCTACAAAAATAAGGTTAAAACATTAAAATTTTATGATTGGGGAACAATTATATTTTTTCTTGCAATGTTTATACTTATGCAGAGCGTTTGGATTTCTGGTTTTTTCCAGATGTTTATTAAGAATTCACAATTAGATATGAGTTCAAATTCAATTATTATATATGTTTCTTTGATATTAAGCCAGCTTATGTCAAATGTCCCACTTGTTTCATTGTATCTTCCAATTTTGCATACATTAAATGCAGGTATTTCTCAATACATGTCATTGGCAGTGGGAAGTACTATAGCTGGAAATATATTAATTATAGGGGCAGCAAGCAACATAATTATCATTCAGGCAGCGGAAAACAGAAAATCTAATTCGTTTAAATTTTTTGAATTTGCCGCAGTAGGCATTCCTTTAGCAATCATAAACATAATAATATATCTTATCTTCATTTAAGAAGGTTGAATATGAGGCATTAATATTTAAATTAAAAATTGATATAGCGTAATATTATTTTTTTGTATAAACAGATTAACCATGGTAACAAAAATGGGGAAAAGATTTTTTTTTAAAACTTTCATTAAAAATCCAAGCTCAATAGGAGCCGTATATCCGACGTCTTCAGTACTTTCTGGAGAATTAACCAGTAAAATAGGATTAAGTAAAGCAGCAACAGTTGTTGAATTAGGTCCTGGTACTGGAGCAATAACTCCTCACATTGTAAAAAAGCTTCACTCAAATGCAAGGTTTTTGGCGATAGAGCGTGATAAAGGGTTTTATGAATATTTGAAGGAAAAATATCCAACTATTGATGTACACCATGAAGATGCGGTAAATTTGGATAAAATTCTCAAAAAAAATAATATAAAATCTGCAGATGCGATAATATCAGCACTTCCTTGGACAACCTTGCCTGAAAGCGTGCAAGATAACCTATTAAATGCAGTAAAAGAAAATCTCAGCGAAGATGGTTATTTTACAACAATTGCGTATATAACAGGTGTATTTACTAAATCAGGCAAAAAATTCAAAAAAAAATTGCAAGAAAATTTTTCTGAATTTTCAGTTTCAAGACTGCGTTTCAGGAATATTCCCCCTGCATTTGTATACAGATGTAAAAAATAGATTTTTTAAACGACACTTATATGTTTGTGACGATTAATTTGTATTTTTAGTTCAAAATTTAGACTATTTAATAAGGCATAAAGAATGAAAAGAATTGTAATACTTAGCGGTTCCACTGGCGGAGGTCATGTAAAGGCTGCAGAGGGGTTGTTATCTTACAGAAAAAAGTTTGGAAACAAATACCATTTCATTCACATTGACGTTATAAAGCATATGTCATTTCTGTTTAAAAAATTGTATGCAGACACTTATCTCAGCATAATAAATAATTTCCCCGCAATATATGGTCATCTCTATAGCATGACTGATGATGTCAATGATGGCAAAAAAGAAAAAATTCTTTTGGCTAAATACAGAAGAGTCTTAGAATGGTTTTTTACATTGCGATTTAAAGGGATAATAAAGCACATTGCACCTGAATGCATTATATTTACGCATTTTTTACCTGCCGAGCACATGAACAAACAAGCTAAAAAACATAAATACGCAAAAAAATATGCAGTGGTAGTTACAGATTTTGATGTTCATTCTCTTTGGATTCAGCCAAATATGGATCTTTTTTTTGTAGCTAACGAAGAGTGTAAAGACAGGCTGATAGATAAAGGCATTCAAGGAAATAAGATTCACATAACTGGAATTCCTATAGATATAAATTTTTCGAAATCATACAATAAAGAAGAAATAAAAAAAGAGATAGGATTATCGCCCTATCTACCTACAATATTAATAATGTCTGGTGCGTTTGGAGTAGGAAAAGTTGACTTATTTGCAGAAGATATTCTTACAAAGCTAAAACATGATTTTCAAATTATAGCTCTTACAGGGACTAATTATGAGCTTTATGAAGCTTTCAAGAAATTGGAAAAAAAGCATCCCCATAAACTGCATACAGTCAAATACACAAATGAAGTTTATAAATATATGGCAGCATCTGACTTTGCTATTACAAAAACAGGCGGTTTGACCTCTTCTGAATGTCTTGCCATGGGACTCCCTATAATTACGTTAAATCCAATACCTGGGCAGGAACAAAGAAATACTGATTATCTTATGGAACATGGTGCTGGATTAAAAGCATATGATCTTACAGGGTTAAGATTTAGAGTAAATGAAATGTTGTCAGACAGTGAAAAATTAAAACGAATGCAGGAAAACGCAAGAAATGCAGCAAAACCAAATGCTGGAGAAGAAATTTTGTCAATACTGTTATCAACTATATCAAATAATTAATTTTATTAAGGATCAAATTATGAGGTTTAAAATTATATCGGTACTACTGTTTTTCTTCATAACTGCTTCACTGTTCGCACTTGAAATAGGGGACAGACCACCAAATTTTGAAGTAAAAAAGTGGTTAAATGGAAATGGAGAGCTTTATCCAGAAGATAGTAATACTCCTATTAATGTTATAATTTTTTGGACTCCGACAGACAGTTCAAGTTACAGAATTTTAAACTTTGTTCAAGAACAGAAAGAGGCTTTTAAAGATGCAAACGTTCAATTTTTTGCAATAACCAGCTCAGGCGAACCAAGAGTCCGAGAATTTCTTAAAAAAGATAAAAACCTTGATGTTCAAATAGGAATTGATAATAATTCTAAAACATTAAATGAATATCTTTCAGAAAATCAGAGTATTCCTGCATTTTTTATATTTGGTAGAAATAAAAAATTAATCTGGACAGGCGGCCCAATTGAATCAACAACTGTTTTATTAAAAGTTATAGCAGGCACATTCAATTATGATACGCAAAAACAGATAGAAGCTCTTAGAGAAAAAATGGAAAAAGCAGCAGTCACTTTTAAAACTAGTGATAAACTCAGATACGCAGATGATATTTTAAAAATCGACCCAACAGATAGAATTGCAGCAGAAGCTGTTATCGACAATTACATTTCAAATAATGAACTTGAACAGTGTATCTCATTCATTAATAAAACAAGAGACAAAGCCTCTTGGAGCAAATATCTTCAATATTATTACTATTTGACCGAACTCGATGTAGCAAGCGGACTGATAAATGAAACTGGTGTGAAAACCATTAATAATTTAACAAAAGATTTCGCTGTATCTTATCAAAATACACCAAAAGCATTGAATAATTACGCAATAAGAGTTTTAAACACTGTGCCGTTTCAATTAATACCTATTGAACAAATCATTAATATGTCGCAACAAGCTGTAAAACTTTCAAAAGAATTTAAAGAAAATGATCGCACACTTTCATTTTGTTTACAAACTGAAGCAAAAGCATATTATACAGCATGTGATATAAAAAAAGCTGTTGAGGTGCAAAAAGAAGCTGTTAAGCTGTTGAAAGATAAAGAAGATGTAGATAACTCAACAGTAATACTTAACTACTATAATTCTATAAATAACCTAAAGGGTTAAGCGGGAGAAAAAATAAGCGGTCTGTATAAAAAGGGAGGGAAAAATACAGACCGCTTCGAGGGATTTGTGAAAATTTATTTTATAATCTTAAGTCTATGAAATATTTTCATTATGTCAATAGTTAATAACGTCCTTTTAAAATAAAAATCTAAGATTTTTTTACAATTTCCTGCTTTTCTGTGCTATCTGCAACGCTGTCGGTTTCAACAGCTTTTTTAATTACGAGTATTTCATCGCCAATTTTAGCCCCTGAGTTTTGAGCTCTTATTTGTTCTATAACTTCACATGTATATGGAGCCTTGATTAAACAATCATCTTTGGCTGTGAGCAAAATATTTAATGCTATTTTTGCCTGTTCTAGATCATTTTTTGCTTTAATGTAAGCAATCTTTGTAATTTCACATTGATATGTACTAATATGATTTTTTAATTTTTGACTTCTCATGCAATTTATTTCCTTAATTGCCAAGTCTTCTTTTGCATATTCGATTTGCAGCTTTGCCTGTTCAATCTGATCATTTATTGCAGCTTCATCAAATTTAACTAATGGGGCTCCAGCCTTTACTAGACTGCCTTCAGAAGGAATGTAGGTAATAGTTCCACTCATAGTTGAGGAGACATAGCTAGCAAAAGTAATTGTTCCAATCATTAAAATTGCCAAAGTAAGAATTAGTTTCATTTTAAACCTTTCTGTTAATTTATTGTTTTGTGGAAGAACTAAAAGCATTATAGCACATGATATGCCATAAAAAAGAAGTAATTAAATCAAAATTCAATCATAATATTTGAGGTTAATTTAGTAAAATGGCTTAATATAGTTTGTTGGCATTGTTTTACATTATTTGCTTTTTTTACAAATTTGTAAAATTTTATAATGCATAAACAAAGAACTGAAATAAACTATTTTATACTTTATTTTGCATCTCTTTCAGATATTGTATTCTATAAAAGTGAATTCAAAAATTAAGAATTAAAAATACTATTGTCTTTAAGTATAGTAAATAGGAGGCTTCCAATGACAACAAAAAATTTTTTGCATAACTTACGCAAATCAAGAAATGACAGAGTTTTATTTGGTGTTTGTGGCGGATTAGGCGAAGTAACATCTGTTCCTGGATGGGCATGGAGAATTATTTTTGTAATTTTGGCATTTTGTTTTGGAACTAGTATTTTAATATATCTTTTATTAGCTCTTTTTATGCCGAATGATATATAATTTCTATATCGCATAAAACTTGATGAGAAAAAACATAAAAATAACTTACTTATAATAAAAGGTAATGGTTAAAGAAATTATCTATGAATCAAACAGAATTTTTAATAAAGTATATAGAGTGGATTGCTGTTTATGCACCAGTTTGGGGCTTTTTGATTATATTTCTTTTAATGATATTGGAAAGTTCGTTTATTCCGTTCCCTAGTGAAATTGTTATGATACCAGCTGGATTTTTAGCATATAGGGGAGATCTATCTTTTGGACATCCTATTGTAGATGTAATAGTTGCTATTATTTTAGGCACTGCAGGAAGCATGGTTGGAGCTTATGTTAATTATTACATAGCTTTATTGCTTGGACGACCTATACTTCACAAATACGGTAAATATTTTTTTATCAAACCAGTGATGTTAGATAGAGCTGAAGAAATTTTTGTTAAATATGGTGAAGTAACAACTTTTATATGCCGTCTTTTGCCAGGAATACGTCAACTCATCTCATTGCCTGCTGGTCTTTCACGTATGAAACATAAATCTTTTATTTTATATACTGTTCTTGGTGCAGGGGTTTGGACAACATTTCTTACTTTTATTGGGTATTATTTGGGTTCAGTTTCACAGGGTATGAGCTATCCTGAACTTGTTCATGAAGGAACAGAGATTATAACTCGTAACTATATATGGATTTTTCTAGCTTTAATAGTTATTGTTATAGCATATATATATGTTCACAAGAAAATCATGCATGTATCATCAGATGAACAAAAAGCTTAACAGCAATATACTTAAATCAAGATAAATGTTTATATTTATATGCCAAAAGAAATCTTCATAATAGAAAAAACAGAGAAATTACGTATTGATAAATTTTTAGCAGAAAAATACTCTGATTTTTCTAGAACTTTTTTGCAGAGATTAATTGATTCAGGTGATATTACAGTCAATAATTCAATTCAAACACAAAAATATATTTTAAAGTACGGTGATTTGATTGCTGTAGAACTACCTAAAAAAGATGATCAAACTTTTCTTGAACCAGAATCTTTTAATTTCAAAATACTATATGAAGATAATGATGTACTTGTAATAGATAAGCCTGCTGGTGTTGTCGTGCATCCAGCACCAGGCAACACTAATGGAACTGTTGTAAATGCACTATTAGGAAAAGATAATGATTTTATGGAACAATTTCATTCGGAAGAAAGTAATACTCTGTTACGTCCTGGAATTGTTCACAGATTAGATAAAGATACATCAGGATGCCTTGTTATAGCTAAAAATATGCTCAGTCTGAATAACCTATCGAAAGCATTTGCTGAACATACAGTGAAAAAAGAATATAAGGCTTTGATTTACGGTATTCCGCACACTTTACATGGCACAATTGAAACACTTATAGGCAGGCACCCTGTAAATAGAAAAAAAATGTCAGTAGTTACAAGAAACGGTAGAGAGGCTATAACGCATTATAGAGTCGAAAAAAGCGGAAAAATAAATAATATAGACGTTTCTTTATTGAGTGTAAGCATAGTTACAGGAAGAACGCACCAGATAAGAGTCCATTTATCTTACAAGAAAATGCCGATCATAGGCGATATTATTTATGGTGGAAAGCCAAGAATTCCTGCACCAAGGCAGCTTTTACATTCAGCTAAACTGGAATTTCCACATCCTATATCAGGTTTAACGATTACAGTAATTAGCGAATATCCTGATGATTTTCAAAAATATTTGAACTTAATGAAATAATCCGTTTCTGTTCTCCAGCATGTTCTATTTTGATAAAAAGTGTATCATCAGGTAAAATATCTGTAATTCTTTCTGGCCACTCCAATAGAATTATTGCATTTTCATCGTAAATATACTCATTGATTCCAAAAGCAAATGCATCTGAAGAATTACTTATTCGATACAAATCTAAATGATAAAACATCTTTCCATCACCCCACGCATATTCACAGACTATGTTAAAAGTAGGGCTGGAAATATTTTCATTTATCCCCAACGCTTTTGCAAATCCTTTTGCGAAAACAGTTTTTCCTGAACCAAGATTTCCATTTAATGCAATTACCTGCCCAATGCGAATATGTTTAGCTGTTTTTTGTGCAAATTCATAAGTCTCAGCTTCTGAATTAGATTCAAATTTTATTTTAAAGGTTTGAATGTTCATTAGAATTTTTCTCGCAAATATAATTAAAAGATGTTTAAAAATTAAAAAATACGCGCTATTTCATCTCTGCCTACGATTCCAGACACGAGTGCAAAAGAAGATATCATTGCCCCTATAACGCCTGGCAGCATAGCGCTTTGTCCAGAACATGAAAAGTTTTTTATAGGTAATCTGCTAAAAAGATTAAATTGTCCACACCGTTGCTCAATACCATAAGCTTCACCATTTGGTGAATTTAGGTAATCTTTAAATGTTAATGGTGTTCCTACAGCTAAAACGTTAAGATTATTGTTCAACCATGGAAAAGAGTTATAAACTCTTTGTAAAATTCTTTCCGTTTTAATTTTTTTAAATGAGTAATATTCTTCAGAACGTTCATTATTTTTAAAGTGAGACCATTTTTTATAGTTTTTTACAGGTGCTGTTTCAAGAATATTAAGCATTTGAACTTTTTTACCGTTCTTGTCGTTTTCTTCGCTCTTTATAATTATTAAAATCCCATCTGATTCAAGTGAGGTTTCAAAAAAAGTCTCCATACTGTCATCAGGATAAATTGTGATGACTGCATTCGATGGAAGATCCGTAGATGAATTTATGAGCTTCGAATGGACAGCAAAAAATCCTATCGAACTTTCAAAATCATTTACTCTATTTATGAACCCGTTTGAGACGTACCCTTCAGGTATAATCTTAAGCAACTCATTAGGGTGAATTGTGAAAATAAAATTTTCAGCCTTTATTATTCGTTTATCATTTAGTGTAACTTCCTTAACGATCCTATTATTAATTTCTCCTATGCTTTTTATATATGAATTTGTCATAACAGTTATTTTGTATTTTTTAAACTCTTCTTCAAAGCCTTTTATAAAAGAGTCGCCACCATCTTTAACGCGTGCTACAGAATCATAAAAACCTGAAACAATTCTGCAATGATCGGCCAAAGAAATTGCAGAAGGACGAGCGCCATACGTCATCATGTAAGATGTTAAAACTGCTTTTAACCGAATATTTTTTGTTATTTTATCAAGATATTCCGACAATATAATATAATCGGAAGCAGATTTTTTAATCCCTGTAAGGTTATTGGGTTCTATCAAAACAGTTTCTTTATAAAATTTTTCTATTTCATCAAAATATTTATTAACAGCACTATGCTCATTAGGGAAGCAGTCCATTAAATATTTTTTAACATTTATAATTCCTGAAGGGAATTTATATAATGAATCTGTATTTTCAAAAATAAGCTGATTTGAAGAATCATCTTTCATGAATATTGGAACTATGTATTTGTCAAGGTTCAAAACTTTTAACATTTTAGAAAAAACATCTTCAGATTTTAATCCAGATGTAAAATGGAATCCTGTGTCTATTGGAAAGGATGATTTATAAAATCTTGCCAACGAACCTCCAATAGTTTCAAATTTTTCTATAAGTAGGACATCTTTACCCAATTTGCCTAAAAGAAGTGCTGCCGTCAAACCTGAAATACCGCTGCCGACTACTACAAAATCATATGTTTTTTCTGAGGTTATCTTCATATAATTTTCACATAGCAAGTCCGCCATTAACTCCTATTACCTGCCCATGGATATACATACTATCTTCACTGCAAAGGTAATTAACTAGAGATGCCACTTCTTCAACTTTTCCAAATCTATTCAAAGGTATCAATGGCAAAACTTGATTTTTAGGAATTTTTTCTGTCATTTCTGTTTCAATAACCCCTGGCGCCACAACATTGACATAAATATTTTTTTTGCCGACTTCCCTCGCAAGAGCTTTAGCTGCACCAATAAGTCCAGCTTTCGTCGCTGAATAATTGACTTGACCAGCTCTTCCAATTTGTCCTGAAGTAGAAGAGATTACAACAATTCGTCCTTTTTTTGAAGCCATCATCTGTAAAAGGGGAGGCTTAATTACATTGTAAAACCCATTCAAATTGGTATTAATCACTGAGTCCCATTCATCTTCAGACATAAAAACCATTAAATTGTCTCTTATAATGCCAGAATTATAAACAATACAGTACGGTGTTTCATTTTTAAGTTTTTCATCCAAAATTGTTGAGGCTGCATGTCTATTGCCAACATCGAATGGAAGGAGCTCACATTTGCTTCCAATTTTTCTAATTTCGCTTGCTGTTTCTTCAGCTGCAGCATGATTCGAAAGGTAATTAAGCCATATATCAAAACCCGAATTTGCCAGTTTTAATG
>ORMF011924892.1_pt1 | contig 11148 bp, 16 predicted proteins | sample 1779871 | NCBI WGS metagenome assembly ORMF01 (sample SAMEA104232316, study PRJEB22302) | groundwater metagenome | biome: forest; feature: aquifer; material: groundwater | place: USA | collected 2011-08-07 | depth 5.4 m
CTTGCAGACTGGCGGCCTGCCGCGCCACGGCCGTCTATTCCTATGGGGAAGCGGCGCGGCTGCTGGAGCAGACCATGAGTGCTGAGCGTAACCGCCTTAGTCAAGTAGCGGAACCGTTCCGCGACAGCATCGTGGAGCACCTCAACTGGCTCGAAGCAGCCGTGGCCACGCTAGCTGAGCAGATCCAGGAACACATTCACTGCAGTATTAAGTGGCAAGAGACCGCTCGCCTCCTTCGCAGTACGCCTGGAGTCGGCCCGGTAGTCACCGCAACCCTCTTGAGCAATTTACCCGAGCTCGGGATGTTGAACCACAAGGTGGACGCCGCACTCGTTGGTGTTGCGCCGCTTAACCGAGATAGCGGAACCTTGCGCGGCAAATGGCTCATATGGGGTGGGCGCGCTCCCGTTCGAGGTGTGCTCTACATGGCGGCCGTCGTTGCCCTGCGCCACAACGCGGCTATCAAGACGTATTACCTGCGCCTGGTCGCGGCTGGCAAAGCTAAGAAGGTCGCACTCGTTGCCTGCATGCATGAACTGCTGACGGTCCTCAACGCGATGGTTAAGCACCAGACGCTGTCGGACACCCGGTAATGCACGAGCCAGGGAACTCCTAAAGCTAGCCAGGGCTGCGCCTTCTGGAGTCAAGGGCCGGCGCTCCCCAGCATGAGCATCAACGGGTCTCCCTCCCTGAAGGGCGCCCTCCCATTTATTCCTCCTGCTTGACACGCGAGACCGTTGCTCTGCGCTCCAAGAGCTTGCTTTGGAACAATTCGCCGGCCGACTACACATTCAGCCCCGCGCCATCGAGACGAGCGGTGAAGTGCTCGCAGAAGAGGCCAAATTGTCAATGAAACAGGCCTGGGGCATCGAGCTGTTTAACGTGTATGCGGCTACTGAGACCGGGATAATAGCCGCCGAATGTATTCATCATCGGCTGCATGTCATGGAGGACTTCGGTCTGCTTGAGGTCGTTGATGACCATGATCTACCGGTTCATGATGGCCAGGAAGGGGATCACGTTCTCGCACAGTGCTTTGGGGGCGCACCCTCCCACTCATCCGTTACTGTATGAGTGACACGCTATGCGTGAGCACCGATACCTGCGCATGCGGGAAAGCTTTTCTGCTGATTGAGGCGCCTTCCGGACGCACAGAAGATGTGCTGGCGCTTCCGGGATTTACCAACAGCACTGTCCGAATTCATCCCAACGTGCTTCACAATGTCCTGGACATAGTGTCTTCCGGAGGCTGGCCGGTGCTGCAAAGGGGTCCGGATTTGGAAATCATCATGATTGGCAACAATGCGGATGCCGAAGAACTGGGGCGCAAACTTGAGGCAGCCCTCTTGGGTTATGGAGCCCAACCGCGCTCCGTGGTAGTGCGCAGTCTGGAACGCATTCCACGCAGTCGAAGCGGGAAAGCTCCTCTGGTTAAGGTTATTCAGCCGTTTATGGAGCGCGCCGACTAGCTTGAAGGAAGGTGCATCACTTACTGTAAATTCCATTGAAAGGTCCGCTCGGCAACATCCACGTTATAGAGACTTAAGCGTAGTTGTTTGGCTCCTTGGAGGAGGGGCGTGCCGTCCGGCGCTCGGCTGGAGAAGGACAACACGTCTTCGTAATGGTGTCCGCTTCCCTTTGGCCATGAAGAAGCGCGTGCTTCCTTTCCGGTGTCGGTACGAAGAACGGCAAGGTCGCGAAGGTCCATAGACAGTTCAACCGAGTGAGTATCCATCACCACTCGAAAATCGATAGTGTCGCCAGGATTCTCAAGGTTTGCCGGGGTAACCTTGACCGTGATGGCTCCTTGAGCATCCTCCAGAGTTGCCCATTCCCCCTGCCGCGGTTCAGTAGCAGGACTGCCGGACGAACATGCGATGAGGAAGGTCGTGAGGAATAGCAGCCCCAATAACTTCCTCATGCTGGCTGGCTCTCTGAAACTTCTGCTGCGGCTGGCCGGTGTTGTTGACTCTTGAGGAGCGCGCGAAGCATCACTCCGATACCGATGAGATTCGTTATAAGCCCTACCACCATAAACGGAACTCGCCATTGCGCCAGAAAGGCGGCGGCCGCGCTCAGTCCCAGAATGGGCAACGCGTCGGCGACATGATGGGCACAGCATGCAACCATGGCGGCGGTCGACATCCCGCCTCCCGCGGCGGTGGTTGACCCTGCTCCATGCCCTGCAGGGCTGGGGAACATGCCAAGCTTGAAGGTCGAATACAACGCGAGCTGAACCCCGAATCCCGCCATGATAGGAATCACCAGATAGCGGTCCTCCCAAAAGAGCCGGGCCGCGTGGCTTGGCGATTCCGCCAGGGACACTATTCCCATGTACAGGCCAAAGAGCATCATTGCGCCCATAACCCCTATGAGCGCGGGTGTGATGATCCCGACTACCCGGCTTTTCTTCACTAAGCAACTCCTTAACTTCCTGCGTTGGTTCATCTGTAGGAGCGCAGAAACAACGCGGCCGTTTGTCGTGCCCTCCCCTGCAATATGTCAGCAATCTATCGGTAAACCCGCTATCGGCCAACCTCACTGAGCATCTTTATCGCTGACACCGCTGCAGCGTTCTCATCGCGGTGTTTTGCGAGTTTCTAGCCGCTTCACCGGCTCTCTGGTGGCTATGGCTGGCTCGGGGCGGGAGATTTGGCGAAAGTTGGCCAGAAGGCCGGAGTATGGGCGGCGTACTCGCTGTATGCTACGCCGAACTCTCTGAGGGTTGCTTTCTCCTCCTGCCGAGCCAACCTGATGTACATGACCACCAAGACGGGAAACATGATTAAGGTTAGCAACGTTGGCCACTGGAGGAGAAAGCCAAGCATGATGAGCGCGAAGGCGACGTATTGAGGATGCCGTATGTGGGCATAGGGTCCCGTGGTCGCGAGGCTGTGCTCCCGTTGCGCCCGATACAGCACATCCCAGGCTGAGCTGAGCAGCAGAAAGCCACCGCCGATCAACAGATAGCTTAGTATGTGGAAGAGGGAAAGATGGGGGTCTCCCTCCCACCGGAAGACGGTGGACCAGAGATGACCCATATCGTGGGACAGGAGGTCCATCCCTGGGTAAAGGCTGCCGAGCCACCCAGAAAGCAGATAGATTGTCAGGGGAAAGCCGTACATCTCTGAAAAGAGGGCGACTATGAATGCTGCAAAAGCGCCAAAGGATCGCCAGTCACGGGATGTGCGGGGCTTGGCAAAACTGTAGGCAAAAATAATGAAAACGGCGGCGTTGATGAGCACAAGCCACCAGAGGCCGTAGGATGGGAGTTCAGCAGTCAATGGCGGTGCCCCCCTTCTTGTGGCGCGTTCGATGATTCACCATTACCGTGATTGCCATGCCCTCCTCCGTGCATGAAGAGGTGCAGCAACGGGCACGCAAGGATGAGCAGAAATGGAAGCGCTCCGAACACGTGGGCCGTGTGCTCAGTCAGGAGGAAGAATCCTGCTATAGCTAGAAATCCCAGAAACGCTATGCCAGTTCTCGAACGAAAGAACCCGCCAGCGGGAGAAGTCGGTTTAGTATCCATCATCACTCCTTACGCCTGCGAACGTGGTTTGCCAATCAGCATTAGCGTTTCCACGAATACGTCCAGGTAGCCGCAACCAACGGATCCACGCGCCCTGCCTTGCTGCTCAAGCCACGAGGCTCCTGATTTCTGCGGTGTTAGGCACTCTGTCGCGGTGCAGGTCAGCACGCGTCAGAGGCAGCTCGCTGCGGCCTCTTTCTCCAGGCTTGCTCAAGAGCATCTGGATCAGCCCCGTGCCACCGGTTTCAAAGGTGTACACCATCGCGGACATGTAGAGCCGCCAAACCCGAAATGTAGCTTTCCCAACGAGATCGACCGCTTCCTTATGATGAGCTTCGAGTCGATGATTATCGCCGACCGGGCCAGGTGTTGTAGAGCAGGCCAGTGGCGAAGACGACTAACCAAACAAACACTCCGAACGTGACGAACCCCAGCGCGAATTCATCCGGACGAAACTCCGGCCGAAACGTGTCCAGGGTAAGCCCGTGGAACCAGGGTTGGAACAACCAGACCAGCAGGTCTGGCGCCACGACGCTCACCAGCCTGCACAGCACGTAAAGGCTCTCGCCCACCACTGTGGCCGCGTTTGCGAGAGGGACTACAGCCACTCCACCTATTTGCATAGGAATACTTCTCATGGCAATCACTCCTTCCTCCCCGTTTCTGGGACTACACCGATCCTCCGGTTCCTACTTATAACGTACTCGACATGCCGTGAAATAATTGTGAGGCAATGGCCGCGTGTCATGAGAATTATGTGAGGATATCCGGCCCTCAACTGTTGTTCCAGTACGGAAGAAGCGTCGTGCAGTTCTTCTCGCATGTCCTGCTCGACTGGCGCACCGTCGTTGCTGGAAGTTCACGTTTTCCTCACAAGTAACGCGCCATTCTTCACGTTTTCCTTACATCATATCTGCTACCCTGTAGAAAGTACGTGTCTTGCTGAGAGCGCATGAAGGAGGATCGCATGAATCGCCAGGCGGAAATTGAACGGATTGCGTATCTTCTCTGGTGCGACGAGGGATGCCTGGAAGGGCGAGACCTTGACCACTATTTTGCCGCAGAACAAGCTTGGGAAGAGCAATACGCGAGCCAAAAGGGTGCCTGTGAGAAGCTAGACGCAGCAGAGCCACGGCCAAGCCGAAAACGCGCGGCCAACCAGGCAAACGCTATGGCAGCGGTGTAAAGGTAGGGACACCCTCTAAAAACTAAGGAGGACTACCATGTGGGGACATATGTCGGGGCCGATGATGGGAGTTGCCGGATGGGACGCGTCCGCCGGTTGGTGGATGATGCTGCCAGGATTGCTGGTTTGGGGTTCTCTGCTTGTATTGGGTGTGTGGGCCGTGAAGCAGTTTGCTCGAGATCCCGCGCAAAGGCAGGACTCTCCTTTGACTACCTTGCAGGAGCGTTTCGCCCGCGGTGAGATTAATAAAGAGCAGTTTGAAGAGACAAAGCGGGTTTTGGCCGGACGTTAACCCGGCCGGCTGCACCGCACAGAGCGTGATACTCTTCTTTAGGCAAGGGGGTTAAGCTCATTCGCGCCTAACCCCCTTGCCTTTGAGAGTTTTCACATTGCCCCTGGTTTGAATCACAAATTCCTCAGGTGTCTTGTCGTAGACCAAAAGGGAATCTCCGGTTTCGTTAGAGACTAGAGATTGGAAGTCAACAAGTAAGAAGGTCGGGATATGGACGCCACAAATATATTTGTCACTGTAGGGGGCGCGTTGCTCATCGCCGCGCTCTGGTACTACTTCTTCGGACCCAAGAAGGCTAGCCAGGCGCAGCTCGTTGGTGACCTGCAAGAAGTGCACATCACCGTTCGTGGCGGTTATGTCCCAAATATCATTGAAGCGCGCAGAGGGATTCCGCTGAAGCTGGTGTTCGACCGCCAGGAGAACAGCGATTGCAGCTCTCGGGTGGTGTTCCCTGACTTCCAGGTCAGCAAGAGCCTTGCCGCCTTCGGAACCACCGAGGTTCAGTTCACGCCCGACAAAGCAGGGAGCTTCGACTTTGCGTGCGGCATGAACATGCTGCACGGCACGCTTATCGTCTCGGACGGCAATGGCCAGAGCCTGGAACCGTCGGTTAAAAACCGCGAGGTTGCACAGGCCGTCGGTGTTGGCCCCCGCAGGGCTGTCGACAGTGTCCAGCAGTCAGAATTTTACATCACCTCCGGCGCCATCAACTGCCCTACTTGTATTGCGAACATCGAAATGGCCTTGAAAGACCTCCCTGGGGTTGATGAAGTCCACGGCAACTACGCGGCCAGCCGCATCACGGTGGCGTATGACGAACAGCAGGTGACCCCTCGGAGAATTCAAGAAGCAATCGCAGAGGTAGGGTACCAGAGCGAACACCGCGAGCAACCAGGCACTGAGGCGACGGAGGACCGAGAGGCAGCCGCCCGACGCGAAGAACAAGCGGACCTTAGAAAGCGGGTCATCGTAGGCGCCATTCTTACCGCGCCTGTGCTCTACGCCGTGATGGTGGGCGAATTCGTGAGCATGGACGTGGTGCCGGACTTCCTTCATAACCCGTGGGTGCAGCTTGCGTTCATCGCTCCCGTGATGCTGTTTACCGGCTGGCCCATCCACCGCACGGGCTGGCTCACTCTTGCCCACCGCACCGCGGACATGAATAGCTTGATCACCATCGGCACGGTCGCCGCCTTCGGATACAGCCTCGTGATCACGGTATTTCCCACAATCGTGCCCGAGGGGCTTCGCGAACCATATTATGAGGCGGTCGGCGTTATCCTGACGCTGATTCTGCTGGGGCGGCTGTTGGAGGCCATAGCAAAGGGAGGGACCAGCGAGGCCATTCGGAAGCTGCTGGGGTTGCAGGCAAAGACCGCCAGGATCATTCAAGACGGTCGCGAAGTCGACGTGCCAGTAGAAGACGTCCAGATGGGAGATATTGTGCTGGTGCGCCCAGGAGAGAAGATCCCAGTTGACGGGACCATCACAGAAGGTCGTTCCACCATCGATGAGTCGATGGTGACCGGCGAAAGCCTTCCCGTGTCCAAAGGGCCCGGAGATACAGTGATCGGCGCCACCATAAATCAGACCGGGGCGTTCCGGTTCCAAGCGACCAAGGTGGGCAGGGACACGATGCTTGCCCAGATCGTCAAGCTGGTGGAGCAGGCTCAAGGGTCAAAAGCGCCCATCCAACGCCTGGCCGACCAGGTCTCCAGCTACTTCGTGCCTGGCGTAATGTTCATTGCGATTGCCACATTCGTGGTGTGGTTTAATTTCGGGCCGCAGCCGGCGCTCACGTTCGCTTTGGTCAATGCGGTGGCTGTGCTGATCATTGCGTGCCCCTGCGCTCTGGGGCTCGCAACACCCTTGTCCATCATGGTTGCCACAGGCAAGGGCGCAGAAAACGGCATCCTGATTCGGTCCGCGGAAGCCCTCGAGACCGCTCACAAACTTAACACTGTTATCCTGGACAAAACGGGGACCATCACCAAGGGGAAGCCTGCGCTGACTGACGTGAGGACAGTCGAGGGTATTGAGGAGGATTTCCTACTCCGTCTGGTGGCTTCGGCAGAACGCTCCTCTGAGCACCCGTTGGCGCAGGCTATTGTCGAAGGAGCGACGTCTCGGAACCTGACCCTTTCAGATACTGACCAGTTCGAGTCTGTGACAGGCAAGGGAATTCAGGTCACCGTGGAGGGGCATCAACTGCTGGTTGGCAATGCACGTCTCTTGTCCGACGCCGGTATAGGCGCCGAAGCTCTAGACCCGGTGGCTGTTGAACTATCCTCAGCCGGAAAGACGCCGATGTTCGTTGCAATCGACGGCAAGGCAGCGGGCGTTGTCGCTGTGGCGGATACCCTGAAGGAAGATTCTCCCGCGGCCGTCGCCTCGTTGCAAAAGATGGGCATCGAAGTGGTCATGATCACGGGCGATAACCGCCGCACCGCCGAGGCGATTGCACGACAGGTTGGGATCACCCGGGTGCTGGCGGAGGTGCTGCCGCAGGATAAAGCTCTGGAAGTCAGGCGGCTGCAGGACGAAGGCAAGGTGGTGGGGATGGTCGGCGATGGCATCAACGATGCCCCGGCTCTTGCGCAGGCCGACGTCGGCCTGGCCATCGGCACCGGAACGGACGTGGCCATCGAGTCCTCGGACATCACCCTTATCTCTGGTGAGTTGCGTGGGCTCGTCACCGCCATCACCCTCAGCCGTTCCACCATGCGCAATATTCGCCAAAACCTTGTGTTCGCCTTTGGTTACAACGCTATCGGCATTCCGGTGGCAACGGGTCTGTTGTACCCATTCTTCGGGCTGCTCCTGAGTCCGATTATAGCGGCAGCGGCGATGGCGCTCAGTTCGCTCTCGGTGGTTACGAATGCCAACCGGCTGCGCGCCTTCAAACCGCGACGGCTGGAACAAACCGCGCCCCGGGCTGGAGCGTCCAAAGTGCGCGTCGAGGTCTCGGAAGAGCATGTAGCCCAGGCCAGTTCTCTGACACAAAACAAACAGGAGGGATCCACAATGGTGAAAGATGTTGTGTGCGGCATGGAGGTTGATCCGGCAAAGGCAGCAGCCAAGACGGACCACAAGGGGCAGACCTACTACTTTTGTTCTCAGTCATGTCACGAAAAGTTCATGGCGGACCCTGCCAAGTACGCCGCCGCAAACTAACTCGGTTAGCGCTAATCCGTTGGGGCCCTTGAGGCGCGGAGCCGGTTCTAAGAGTTCCGTCTTTTCGAACCGACCAGTGCGTAATTAGCGTCCCCGGTTTCGGTTGGCAGAACAGCTAATCTCAAGGAAGTGGCGATATCGCTTTCTGCAACGAGAGCTGCTGCGGACGCCCATAGCCCAATAGGTTTGCAAGACTATAATGATAAAGGTGTTCCAAAACCCTTCGCCCAGTTGGAGACACAAGGAGGGGGACGTGTGAACCCGCGAATGCTGCTGGTAACCTATATTGGCCTCCGCCCTGGCGCCGGATGGATCTGGGTAGCTGCGACGGCAATCATCTTCCTCGCGTTCTTCCTACTGCTGGGCCGCGGGTCACTTCAAGAAGGCGCGTTAACCTGGTACAGCGCAACTGCCGGGCCCAACGCGTGGCTGGCGGAGCCAATCCGGACGTTCGTCGCAGGGGCGGGCGCCCCCATCCTTACGGCTTTGTTGTTCGGCATGCTTGGCGTCACCAGTCCCTGCCAGTTGAGCACCAACGCTGCCGCGCTGGCCTATGTGGTACAACGAGGCGCGAACCCGATTGAGGTTGGGAAGACAACTGACGGATACGTTCTGGGCAAGCTTGTGGTATACACCCTCCTGGGTTTACTAGCCATCCTCCTGGGGCGCGAGGTTGCATCGAGCATGGTCCCGGTGATACAGCTTGTCCGGAAGATCCTCGGGCCGCTCATGGTGGTCCTTGCCCTGGTGTTGTTGGGCTTGCTACGCCCCAGTTGGGGACTGGGCTTTGGGATGTGAGCGCCTGGCTACAGAAGCGTGCCGCACAGAGCTCCTGGCCAAGTGGTGTCATACTGGGGATGGCTTTCGCCCTGGCATTCTGTCCCACCCTGTTTCTGTTGTTCTTCGGACTGACCGTCCCCCTTGCCTTGACATCTTCCTATGGCATCGTCTATCCGATTGTGTTCGGTCTTGGGACTTCACTGCCCCTGATCGTGCTGGCTGCTCTGGTTGCCTTTGGGGGGACCGCGCAGCACGGAGCGCTTCTGGGTCTGGGTTCAGCCGGTCGCTGGATACGGCCAGCCGCCGCGCTGGTGCTCCTCTTGGCGGGGTTCAACGATACGTTTGTTTACTGGTTCCTGTAGCAAGCAGTTGAGCCAATGGATGACAAGTGTGGTGAGAAGCGGAGGCGCCTTATCGAGAGCAATTAAAGCTGGTCAGCGTTCGAGAGTCAACGCAACAAGGTGTTCTGTCTGAGATTCGCCCCCTTTGGTGGTTCTTGGACGAAACACCGCTCTAAGCACAGTGGGAGGTGCCTTATATGAACATGTTGAAGATGTGTTTCAATCCGAGGGTACTCGCGGTGTTGGCTCTGGCGGGTGCGGGGCTCTTTCTTTTCGCTCCAGGCTTTGCCCTGGCGGCTCTTCCGCTCTTGGTGTTCGCCATATGTCCTCTCTCCATGGCGTACATGGCTTTCGTGATGAGCCGCGGCCAGCATGGATCCTCAACGGGTTCGCAGGCCGAAGGGGGGAGCGCCTACACGTGCCCAATGCACCACGAGGTGCAGAGCAATCAACCTGGACAGTGTCCCATGTGTGGCATGAATCTGATGGCGCCACGGCAGGCGGCTTTGCCAGCTACACTGGTCGCTGCGCCGCGTAACCGGAAAGAGGAGCTCGCACAGTTACGGGCGCGACTTCAGGATGTCCAACTGCAACAGGAGGCCATCACCAAACAAATTGCGGAACTCGACCAACCCGTGGGAAGCCAAATCCAGACGGGCGTGTAGCTCTACCGGTGATTCCAGAGGTTGGGCTTTCAGGGTAACCTCTGGGCTGCAGCCGACACATCGTCCGGAGTCTGGTCAGTCAGATGAGAGAGTTTAGTAAGCCCGTTCTTCGAGCCTTGTCGAGAAGGCGGGCGTGGTCTCGACAAGCTCGACCAACGCTTTACTAAACAGTCTCGTCAGATTTCGTTCGACGGTTGATGAACTTCGTGCTGTCTACCTGCCATCTGCCAAGATAATAGAGTCATGCTGCACGGCGGAGGTCGGCTGACATCCCTCAAGCCACTTCCACGGCGTGCTCGGGCGTCACTCCGTCCAGTGAACGTAATTTGGGCATCGCGGCAAGCGCCCTTTTCCGGCCACGCTACGGAAGGAGGACGTTGCCCGTCAGGCGCAATGGCAAGGCACATGCGGCTGAGTCGTATCTTAACGGAAATCAGCTTTCACAAAGAGTCCTACTGGAGGGTCTGGCCTTTGACCGCGCGATAGCGGGACCGTTGTTTGGAAGAGATGAGGGCCTTCCATCCCCGGGTGCATGATCATGTCCAGGCGGACGAAGGTCTCTTCGCCAGGCTGCAAGGTCGTGGGACCCACGACCGGATTAGGCGGTCAGCACCCTTCCAAGGCCTTCACCGTGACCGCGCCCACGGTGATTTGCTCTTCACTGATGTTGCGAAGTCTGAACGTATGCGTCACCATCTTGTCCAAGGGGACACGTCCCAGATCCGCTCGTTGCCCAGAGACCGCCAGGGCGCCAAGAGTGACTGTTTCCCCGGTGTTTTGGAGGCTGCTCTGGGTGCCTGTCGGCTGTAGCGATTCCGTGAGAAACACCCCCGCGGCGCCCAGTCCCACCAGGAGAACCACAACCCACACTAGACCGCCGCCGATGGGAAATCCTCCACCTTTGATTCCCTTCCCTTTTATCTTGCTCACTGCGCCACCTCCTCGCCTAGGGTAATCGGCGGAGTCCTGGTTGAGGGCCCCCGCTCTTGGTATTTTTGATCGATACCTTGTCGAACCTCTGACAAGCTCATGCCCTGCCCGTACCAGAGTGCAGCATCCTCGGCCTCTTCCAGACACACTGCGCAGTTGGCAGCGTGAGCATTGTAACCGCTATCGGAATCAAAGAAGCAGTCTGCCAGGCTCATATATCGAGGCTCCAACCCGCATCCACAGTAACA
>ORMF010383301.1_pt1 | contig 11146 bp, 5 predicted proteins | sample 1779871 | NCBI WGS metagenome assembly ORMF01 (sample SAMEA104232316, study PRJEB22302) | groundwater metagenome | biome: forest; feature: aquifer; material: groundwater | place: USA | collected 2011-08-07 | depth 5.4 m
AGCGGCCGGTGCATCACTCGGATGATCCATGTCCCAAAGACCCATGAACATATTGAGTACAGCCGGACGCCCTTCATCATATCTATTAAGTGCGTCATTGAGCCATTTTTTGGTGTCCCAATACCAATAAGTTGCGATTTCGGCTGAATATTCATTGATTCGAGACATTGCATAATTAGATACGAAATCTACATAATCCTTTTTTTCATGCTCGTAAAACCAATAGTCCACCAATAGTTCCCAGGTTTGTATCTGAGATTCATGCTTAGCTTCAAAACCATGTTCGCCTTCATGCAGTAACGTATACGCCAGTTCGTAAGCGTTGGGGTGTTTGGTCCAATTCAACGTTGCAACACCGAAACCTGCTTCAGACCCTCCTGCTCCAGTGAAAAGACCGACTGCATGGATCCAATTGGGATGCATTTTGCTGAAATTAGAAAATACATCAATCGCGTTTGGAATAGAGAACGTTCCTCCGCTTAAGTCGTATAAGAAAATGCCGTCATTCAGCCATAAAGATTCAATACGTCCTAATCGCGCCGCATATTGCTCATCTGATTCAGCCGGCTGTTTGGGATTAAATTTTGGAAGCAGGGGAACAAGATAGGGGGCGACGGAATTAAAATTAGAACTGCGTTTTGCGACATTAAGATATATAGCCAGAACATTATCATAAAGACTTCCCCAATCATTAACTTTCGAAACAATCGCGCCTCCCAGTTCTTTAAAAAATCTGTCTTGAGCTCCTGCTGATAAATTGGAAAGATCTTGTACGTTATAAAGAAAGAAGGAAACGTCTAGAGGATTGTTGATCCACTGCCCGAAATCAGCAGTTTTGGACATGATCGCTGCCTCAATTTCGGTTTTTTTCTCAGGACTAAAAGGCCAATTTAAAGCAGAAAAGGGGACGTATGCTTTACATACGCTCCCATTACAAGCAGAGAGATCGGCATCAACCTAGGAGTCATGGAGTCCCTTAAAAGAATGATCTGCGTACTTTGAAAAATGATTCAGAATGAGTGTCAAATTAGAAACCGGAGGTTTTGTCGCCAGGACTCGGCTGAGAAAATTTGACATATCTGTCCGGTAATCTTCCGCATTTACAATGACACCATCTCCTTTGATCAACACATCGAGCATAAAATGCAATGCGATCGATGCAGTGGAAGGGCTGATGGCAGGCATTTCATTAAGCTGGCCGAAAATCATTTTTAGAATTTGGTTTCTCAGGGAAGGATCAGTATCAATATTTCGAAGAACGTTCTTGACGGTTTCGAAAATCTTATTCAATTCCGAAAAGCGCTGGTTTCGATCCGGGTACTTGGCGATGACATCGTTGATAAATCGAACGATCAGGTCTGCTTGGATATTCATGGTAGCGCTGTTACCCGTTCTCAAGTTTGCTAAAAAATCCCCTTTCATTTCAAGAGACAACTGATTCCAAGTTTCGCTTAGCTGTTGAACGACCTCCCGTTTCTGCCCAGACCAGACTTTTTCGTAGTTAACAAAAACATTGGAAGCAAACGGTTCTGCGCCATCTGCAAATTCAAAATTGGGATGCTCTGCCAGTGCGGACAGCAAACGTTTCAGATAGACAGGGATAAAGGTGATTTTAAAGCTCAAATTATTAATTCCGTAATCTGAGCTAGAAGCGGAAAGGATGCCAGTCAAAGTTGTATATTCTGACTTAGAGAGCGACAAAGGATCGTCAAAAAATTTTGCCAAAACAGACCAATAGTTCGCATTCGGATCAATATCGAATGCTGGATTGAAATTGGAAGAAGCGAAATATTGATAACTGCTTCGGGTTTCATTTACCAAGAAAAAGTGGGCATTCCCGCTAGGAGAACCTGGATACTTGTGTACGAAAAGCTTTAATATCGACTGCTCTTTTCCCGCCTGGTTCATGAAGGAATAGAATTTGTAGGTACCAACTATGGTTGTTCCATCTTCAGCTAACAGATTCCCTTCGTTTTTCGACGCATCGATGATAACTTTTAATGGATAGGGGTCGGGCCAACCAGTCTCAACAAAGTCGGCGAAAAATCCAACAGCGTCTAAATCAAAAATTTGTTTTGTGGGGACGATGTTTACATCAAACTTGACGGTTTCAGACCATTCACTGAAAAGCCCGTCTTCCATTAGGTTACTCATGGAACCGCGAACTCTCACATAATAAGTTCCGTTTCCTGTAAGCGTAAAGGATTGCGTTGTTCCTACAGAAAATCCAAAATGAGCCATTTGAGTAAAAGCCTCATCTTTAGCTACTTGCATTTGATAAAAGACAGCGCCCTCAATAGCTGAATGATGGACATTAACCTTTCCTTTGAAGTCAGTGGTTACTCCCTCAATGACAGGACCGGGCAGTGTGGTATCCGGTGCTTTGAGCGTGGTGAAGGTGAAATCATCCGATGTTACACAATTGCCGGCAACATCACATGAAGTGACCCGATAATGAAAGAGCGTGTCTGTTTCAAGAGTTGAGAGCGTCTGCGAATGAGCTGTTATCAAATTAGAGTCAAGGGTTGTTTGATTGCCGTAAGCGATTGTCAGTCCGTATTCGATCTGAGTTGTTGCAGCTTCGTCGGTGGTCCACGTAATATCAGCGCTAGCTGATGTTATGTTGGAAGAAGCCACCGCTGAAATCGTAGGAGGAGTGGTATCAGTCGGAGGCGCTTCCACAATCTCCACATTGATTCCATTCGGGAGGACCGTCACAATAAAAGTTCTTCCGCTTCCATCATTAGGTTTGGCAATAAGCTTTTGAAGAAGTCCGGAATCTTCAAAGATCATTGCGAGATCTGTGATAGGTCCGTTGTAAAGCACAGCGTCTAGGGTCGGGCGAAGGACGAGTGTGTCAGGATCCGCTCCACCTCGCTTTACGATTAAGTCATAATCCGTGTTGCCCTCAACGGTTGAATAATGAGCTGTCAATTCTTGGCCGGTGTCGGAGTAATTGGGTGTCCGGACTTGTTTTACTTCATCATTGCTTACCAGGTGCCAACTAAAATTGAAAGCCGAACTGATCAGGACATCGCCTTCGCGCCGCACTTCGTATTGGATCCTACGTTTCAGATTCTCTCCTTGGATATCAGAAAAGACAGGCTCTGTAATGACATAGCCACCAGCAGTGCTTTGCCCGATTGATTCATCAAATATAGCTTGAAATAAGATCAATTTTCCGTCTGTCGTTGTGACATTGACAATGGTCGATTTGTAGACATCTTCGGGTGGTAATTCTGTAATCGTGAAGTCTTTTTCAATTTCGAACCGGACTAAATCAGATCCGTCCAGATTAGGAATTCTTGCGATGTAGTGTTGTGTGCCGTCCGCGTCCGTAACCCTTTCAATAATCAGTTTGCTTTCAAGGAATGGCATTTCGAAAAGGATGGGATTTTCCGGTTCCGTTGTTTTCAGCGCTTTAAACTCTTCATTAATTTTATTGAGCGCCGCTACCACTCGAGCGACATGGTCCCTAAAAATTTCTGTTTGGCTGTCATAGAAAACATTCGGATAATCCCCCACGATGGTTTTGATATCAGCGACCATGGCTCTTAAATCATCCAGTGAAATAGAAGGGTCCGGAGGAAGTGCTAATATGGCCAGCCCTAAAATCTGAGGCAGCGCTTCTTTTTCCATGAATGCTTGAAATGCTGGACCGGCGATTTTTTCAGTCAGCGCATCAAGGGGCCCTGAATTTCCGGTCACAACCATCTCAGCCGTCGCTTCCATCATTCTGAAATAAAGAAGAAGGTTTCTTAAGCGCGCTGCTTCTGCATCAGTTAGCCCGTGCACGATGATTAGTTCCTCAAGCTCAGTCTCTGTCACGGCTGGATCCATTTCGTGAACCGGCTGCCATATCGTCTTCAGCCAATCCATGAATACATCCTGAGCGTCTTTTACTTGCTTGAGATAGGCGAAAAGTTTTTCACGTTCCCGCAGCTCAGCCAACCTTATCTTTTCTGCGTCACTCAGCAGTACTTCTAAAAGGAAGACTGTATTGAGATCACTGGGTGTGACGACGCCATTTTCATCAAAATCAACGGCTGGATTATCAGATCCCATTGTTGCGAGCACCACATCTTCAGCTTCCAGCACTTCCTCAGCGATCAGAATCCGGTCACCGTTTTTGTCCATAAAATTAAATGCCCGGTGAAATGCATCCAACCGGAGTTTTTGTTCAGCGGAAAGAAGAATCGTAGCATTGATAAATGCGCCTGCGTCAGTGGGTGTAATGATGTCTTTAGGAACGGTCACGTCGAACTTGGCCACTGCTTCAAAATCAGGGTCGTCCGCCCTACTTCTTCCAATTGCATTAATGACCCAAAAAATTGTCAGGAACGCTTCAAGGCCGGTCACGGTTCCGTCGCCGTTCATGTCCATAACCTTCCAAGCCAGCACTCTGGGATCCGTCTTCATTCGTTCCAGCAGCGCGTTTCCTTCATCGATGTGGCCATGTAATGTATTGCTCGGATTAGGCAAAGCAGGCGGCTCGCCGATCATGAGTTTCAGTTCAGGCAATATGAGTTTTTTGAGATCCGCTATTGTTTTTGCGATTTCAACTTGTTTGCGGTAAAAGGCGAGGGAATCTAAATAAAATTTATAATTGAGCAAATTAGTTTGGGCTTTAATCAATTCAAATTTCAGGACCGTATTAATGTAATTTGCAACTTCTGGGGGAAGCTGCCCGTCCAGATATTCCCGCATGAGGGCAATGAAGCTTTTAAATTCATCCTGAAGACCAGAAGAGATTCCATTCCCATCGATGGCGTCCTGCATTGATTTTAGAATTCCTTCGAGAATGACAACGAGTTCGGCTATTTCCTTTTCGAAGGCGTCAATATCCGCCGCTGTTTTGATTTTAAGGTCTGCCACTTCTTTTGTGAGCGCTTCCATCCCTACCTTTGCCTTGGCAATTAATATGTCAACTTCGTCGAGCATTTTTGCCTGAAGTTCTTTAAATCCGGGCTCAAATTCCACGGCGGTTACTTCATAATAAAGTCCTTTCATTGGGTTCAGCCAGACGAACGCATTTCCTTGATAGAAATGTCCTTTGACTTGATATTCAATGGAAAATGCTTGGATCGGGCAGGACAGCGCCAGACAAACCGTGGTTTCTTCAAACTTTGTGATTTGGACATCATCTAAATGAACGTTGTGATTAATGGCGACTTCAAGCCGGACACGGTCTTTTTTGAAACTCACTTCCGGGAAGGGATCAAAGGCCCAGTCACTTCCAATTTTTAAACCACCCTTCGAAATTGGAATAATCAATTTCTGTCCAAGCGCCAAATTAATATTTTCAACTTTATCACCCAATTCAACGGTGATCGGGCTGGGAGCTATCATAAGAAGAAGCCCCGGCTTTACATTAATGGTTGACGCATACTCATCTGAAGCAGGATCATGCCATGCGCCGAATTCATCCTGTACGGCTGGAGCCAGAATTCCCGTATCGCGAGTCAAACGCATATAATCTTCACCGGCTTTGGCGGCACGGAAGATATACCGTTCTTGAGTCGGCGCATCCATCAGACCGGGTTTGGGCTTTATAATTTCAACGCCTTCTAAGACAAGTGCATTTCCAATCATCGATTCAATCAATTTCACCAAGCCCGGATCCATTTTGTCGCGGGGAATGAAGATCGGAGCTGTCTCAATCTTTGCTTTTTCCAAAAGTGCATTTCCATCGGTGATCATTTTATTAAGTGCCACACGCGGATCCGGTGCAAAAAAGCCAGTTGACACGCGAAACAGTAAAGGAGGTTTTAGATCATTAAGTTCGCTTTCTGTGGCATTTAAAATTTGATCCCTATACTTCAGTAAAGCGTTTAAATAAGCTTGATAATCTGCAAGTTCGGCTTCGGCTTCCATCAGATCCCTACCGATGACGGCTTTAATATAAAGTTCAATTGCACCCGGAAGCTTGTTATTCAGGTAATCAACGGTTGCGCTCATGTATTTTGAAATTTCCGCCGTCAGTTCACCAGAAAGAATATTTTGATCCAGAAATTTCTGTAGCGAAGCGAGAATCGTTCTAAGCGTCATTTCCAATACAGACACTTCATTTCTAAAGGGCATGGATTTCATGGACAGTTCAGATTTTAATCTCGAAATTTTTGCCATGAGCAAATTGATTTTGGTACGAGCGTCTGCAATCAGCAGATTAACCTCGGCCAGCTTGTCCAGTCGTGTTTGCTCAAGCAGAAGTAGATTCGCATCAATGATGACCTGATCGACGTCCGCTTGAGTAATGATGCCGTCTCCATCGCTGTCCATTCGTGGATCAAAATTCGGATTTGTTGAACCATCCGGATTTTTTGATTCTTTGCCAGTGGATTCGGTAACTTTTTTGATCCAGGCATCGGCTTCCTCTCTCGTCAACCTTCCGTCTTGATTGCTATCCATTGCTTTTAATACTTCCAAGCGCCTCTTTTCCTCGGCGCTCATTTTTTCTTTAGCAACATCTTCATGGATTTTGAGATCTCCGGCGTCGATGATGCCATTTTTATCCAAATCGAATTTAGCGTCATATCCCTCGTCACGCTTTGCTCTGCTTCCCATAATTTGCTTGAACGTATTTAGGATTTGATAAACTTCTACCGCAGTCAAAATACCGTTCGCAGTCTGATCTAAATTGGCCTCTGCTTGTTTGCGCTGTTCAGCTTCTGAAACTCTGGGAATGGGATTGAGAAAGGAAATAAGGGTTCTATTAGCAACGTCAACTACTCTTTGGAATACAGCAGAAAATGTCATCGGCTTCATGATTTCTGGATTTACGGTCATAGAAGTAGTGGATTTCAGCGTCGGGCTCGGAGACGAAGTTGTAGATAAAGGACCACTACTAAGAGAAGCTATTGTGTTTGGTATATTGTTGTCCTGTTTTTTTATTGGTGTTGGAGAAGCAACTGGTTTAATCGGAGTCGCAGGTAGACTCGTAGACGGAGCAGCAATGGGCTTTACAATTTGAATGGTTTGAATGGGCCGAAAAAAGCGGTCCTTATCGGGATTCGCACTTAATGATGGTGGAAGCAATAATGTGCTGATTAAAAGTAGGGCAACCAGTTTTGTATATCTACTTTCGTACATATGGTTTAGATTAGAAGTGCCTCTCATATGATATTCTTTTATAGATATTTTTAAAACTACGTAATAATGACACGCAAAATCTGATAAAACAAGCCATAATCCTATCTTTGATTGAGGTTTTTTCACTTTTTAAAGTCTTGCGTCTTAATGTAAGTCACTCTAATAATAAGAGTTATATTTACTGTGATTGAGAAATAAGCTGAATCAGTGCTGGCCGATTACCTGCTTTTTCAGTATAATTCGGAAGCCCATGTGCGCCCTTCCAGATAATCACAAAAGCTGGGTCCTCATTACAGGAGCCTCAGGTGGCCTTGGGGAATGTTTTGCCAGACGGTTGGCTGAGGAAGGGAATTCTCTGATCCTAGTTGCCAGGTCGCATGAGAAACTAAAAAATTTGGCGGCGCAACTGGAAGCAAAGCATCCTGTCAAAACCTTGGCGATTTCAGCTGATCTTACCGAACCCACCGCGCCCAGGAAACTTTTTGATGAAATGAGCCGGCAGGGAATCCAGCTTTACGGATTAATCAACAATGCGGGATCCGGAGCCGGCGGCAAGTTTGTGGAGGTTGCCCGGGAACGTTATCTCCAATTAATTGATTTAAATGTTAGGTCGCTTGTGGAGCTCACGCATTTATTTCTGCCGGGAATGATTGAACACAAGAAAGGATTTGTCATTAACGTTTCATCGACGGCATGTTATCAGCCAGTACCTTATTCATCTGTTTACGCGGCTTCCAAATCTTTTGTCACCGCTTTTTCGGAAGCGCTGTGGCTGGAAACCCAAGATACCGGTGTTCGAGTGCTCAATCTATGTCCTGGTTTGACGAAAACCGATTTTGGAACGACGGCGGGCATAAGAGATTTTCACACGGATCCGATTGCCGAAGACCCTGAACAAGTGGTGGCAGCTGCTCTGCGGGGTCTGAAGAAAAATATACCGACCGTTATCTCCGGCTGGCATAATCAATTGTTGGCTTTCCTGGAGCGCTTGGCTCCGCACCGATTTTTATTGTGGGCCTGTTTGGTTTTTCAGAATTCGAGAAGGCGTATCTAACACTGTCATTCCCGCGAAGGCGGATATGCGGGAATAACATTAAATAGGGAATATTCATAATGGGTCTCTTAAAGCGGATTTTTTTTATTCTCTTCGTTGCTTTTATTATAGGTTTGGTTGCTGCCCAAATTGCGTCTACTTTTTTGCTTCGCCCGGTTTTAGAACGGGAACTCAGGCAAATTTTTAAAGTCCCTGTTCACATTGATTCAGCCGGCGCTAATTTGTTCCGAGCCTCATTTTGGATGAGGGGCATCAGCATCCAGAACGCACCTGGCTTCAAAGAACCCTATGCACTTTCGGCACGGACGGTTTCAGTTGATCTCAGTCTTTTAAGTTTTTTAACCAGCCAATTTGTCGTGTCCCGCATTTTGTTCAAGGATCCGCAGTTTTTGCTTGAGATTGATCCAAAAGGTGAATCCAATTTTACTTACTTTGCGGATCGGGCACTTGAACGCTTTAATCAATTTGACATCAAGCAACCCCGGTTTCTTCATTTTATTACTCAGTACACGCTTGAGAAATTCGCGGTTAAAAACGGCGATTTTCAATTGATTGATCATTCGAAACCCGAACGCAGATGGACACTCAGATCGATTTCATTTTCACTCGCCCGCGTGGTTCATCCCTCGGATCCGAAAGAAATCATGCCCACCGCTATTTATATGAACGCCACCGTGCCGGGCAAAGAGGAGGGTCAAATTCTGGTTCTCGGACGGCTGAATCCTTTTGCGCGGAAGAAGAATTTTGATATCACCGCTTCCGTACGCAATTTGGTTTTTAATCAATACAGCGGTCTGATTCCGAATTTCCCGCTCAATTTCAAAGAAGGAATCCTTCATTTAAAAACAAAGGCGGTAGGTCATGACAGCCAGGTCGAGATACAGCATCAAGTGAAGATTGAAAAATTAAAATTTTCAATGAAAGAACCGGATCAGGAAAAACAGCCTTTGGTTTTGGGTTTACGGCCGACTACGCTCGCTCATTTTTTTAACAACGTGCAGTCGGACCAAAAGCCGTTCGAGTTTAACGTTCAAATATCCGGAAATTTAGAAGATCCGAATTTTAATGTTTGGAACCAAACCGAGCAGAAGCTGCGGGAAGTTATTTCTGAGCGGGTGGCTAGAGAAATAAAAGTTCTAGAGGATGCGTCATTGCGAGGGGCAAATCTAAATGTAGGGGCAGGCCTTGTGCCTGCCCAAGAGGGCGCCCACAAGGGGCGCTCCTACGTGGGAAAAATGGCCGCCTCTCAATGAAATCCGGATTTGTTTCCATCCTCGGCAGGCCTAATGTCGGTAAATCAACGCTTATCAATCGATTGCTGGGTTCTAAATTAGCGGCCGTTTCGAAAAAGCCGCAAACGACGCGGCAGGTGATCAGAGGAATTGTGACCGAACCCAGAGGACAAATTGTTTTTTTGGACACGCCCGGATTTCACGAACCCAAAGATCAGTTGGGCCGGTTTATGATGAGAGAGGCCTCGAAAACTTTTTTTGATGCGGATGTCATTTATTGGCTGGTCGAGCCGGAAGTTCCGAAAGATAAAGATTTTGTTCTGTTCGATCAGTTCAAGAAGCAAACGGCGCAAGGTAAGCCCAAGCCGGTATTTTGTCTCGTCAATAAAATTGATTCTGTTTCCAGGCTCCAAATTCTTCCCGTTCTGGATGCTTATCAAAAACAATTTCCGTTTCAGGAAATGATTCCCATTTCAGCTTTAAACGGCGATCAAGTTGACGTTCTGCTTGAGAAAACTTTTTCTTATTTGCCCGAGCATGAGCCCTATTTTCCGGCTGACTTGGCAAGCGACCAGACCGAACGATTTATCGCCTCAGAACTGATTCGGGAGAAGATATACCGATATACGGGTGAAGAAATTCCGTACGCCACGGCTGTTCAAATTGAACAATTTAAAGACGAGGAAAAAATTGTTCGGATCAACGCTGTTGTTTTTACGGAAAAAGAATCTCAAAAAGCGATTTTGATCGGAGCCAAAGGGGAAAAAATGAAACAAATAGGGCAGGCCGCGCGAAAAGATTTGGAAACTTTTTTCGGCAAGAAAGTATTTTTGGAGCTTTGGGTCAAGACGCTTAAAAATTGGAAAAAAGACGAACGGTCACTCCGGAAATTAGGTTTTCAATGAAGAGGTCATTCCCGCGCGTCCGCCAAAAAGCGCGGCGAGATTCGTTCGGACGGATTCCGCCGGTTTTGCGGCGAACTTTTAGCGGGAATCTAAATCTGGATCCCTAATCAAAAGCTTTCGGGGATGACAGGAGTATGAAAATATGATCAAAGCCATTTTATTCGATATGGGCAACGTACTTCTTTTCTTTAATGCCAGAATTTCATCCAAAGCTTTTGCCCAAGCCACCGGACTCACGGAGGAGGAAATTTGGGAACAGTTCTTTGTCTCTGAATTGGAGAAGCGTTACACGAGGGGCGAAATTTCCTCCCAGGAATTTTACGAGCAGGTAAGCCGAAATTTTCCGAAAAAAATAGATTTTAAAACGTTCAGCCGGTTGTGGAATGAAATTTTTACGGAAAATTTGGAAATGGACGAGCTGCTTAAGAAATTAAAGAGGCATTATCCGCTTTATATGATTTCAAATACCAATGATCTGCATTTCGAACACATTAAGAAGAATTTCGGCATCACAAAACATTTTACGGATTTTTTTCCTTCTCATCAAGTCGGCCACCGGAAACCGAACCCCGCCATGTTTCAGCATGTGTTAAAAGAAATAAAGCTAAAGCCTGAGGAGACCGTGTTCGTTGATGATATGAGTGAGTTTGTGGAATCGGCGAGGCAGTTGGGCATCAACGCGGTTCAATTTACGGCGGCAAAAAATTTAGAAGATGAACTTCGGAATTTGGGGGTTCAATGCTGAAACGGCAAATTTTCCTTCTCCCCTTGTTCGCCATAAAGCATTGGCGCAATCCGTCCCAAAACGCTTTGTGGACGAATCTCGCCGCGTTTTGTGGCGGATGGGGGAAGGTTAGGATGGGGGG
>ORMF012560593.1_pt1 | contig 11143 bp, 10 predicted proteins | sample 1779871 | NCBI WGS metagenome assembly ORMF01 (sample SAMEA104232316, study PRJEB22302) | groundwater metagenome | biome: forest; feature: aquifer; material: groundwater | place: USA | collected 2011-08-07 | depth 5.4 m
AGCACGCGGGCCATGGCGTCCCCGAGCTGATCAAGCGCACGCTTGAAGTGCGGGTCCGGGGGCAGCTCGACCGCCTGCCGATAGCACATGTCCCGGAGAGCCTCGGGGAGTTGTTCGGGTCGCGGCATCGCCGTCCCGTCGAGGAGCACCGGAATCACCGGGATTTCGCGTGCGAGGGACCGCTCGATTTCGAGCCGCACGAAGTCCGTGGGTTGGTCGAGGCGCCGCGTCCCGTCCGCCATCCGCAGGTCGAGCCAGCTTGGTCCGATCACGATGAGCGCCGCCTCGCACCGCACGAGGGCGTGCTCCAGCACGCGGCGAAAGTCCTCGCCCGGCGGCAGCGAGTCGAGATCCTTGAACACGCTTTCCGCGCCAAACCGATCTACGAGGTAGTCGTAGATCCGTGCGGCGGCGTGGGGCTGGTCCTGACGACGGTAGCTCAGGAAGATGCGGCTCATCGCGTGTGGATCATACCGATCCTCGGGCGTGCGTGTCCGGACGGCAGGGCTCGGTGGCCCGAGAGCACTCCCTCCTCGTCGCGTTCGCGCACTACGAGCAGGGCGACCCGGGTGCTGCGCTCGCGCCGTTCATCCACGCTGCCCTCAACCGACCTGCGACCGCGGCCGTGCTGTGCGGTGCGCGTACCGTTCCCGCGTACGGATTGCACGACGAGCGCAACGTGCGGTCGCTCCCGAGGGCCACAGGTCGCTTCCGGGCGCGGCAGGCGGCCGGGGCGGTCGCATTCTTCCGCAGCGTGCTCAACGCCCCGCCCATCGTGGCGCTGGTCAGCGAAGCGGCGGCCGTGACGGAGCGCCACGGAACGCTGAAGGGCGGCGCACGCCACCGGGTCGCGTTCCAACGGATGCAGGAGATGAGGATGCCCGAGTTCGCCGCCGAGCGCGCGCACGATCTCCGGGACGAGTTGCTCCGGCGGGCGCTGCGAGCCGCCAAGCAGGCAGAGCCACTCGCTCGCCGGAAGCACTTGCGGTAGTCACCACTCGTTCCGTCGTTCCAGCCCGCCTACTACGGCTGCTCCTTGCCGATCGCGACGACGATCTTCCGGCGCGACACCGCGCGCGCCGCTACGTGGTGGGCTTCGCCCGAGGCTTCCAGCCAAACGAGAAACCGCTGGACCGCATGCCGCGTAGATGTCTCGTCTCGACAGTTGCCCAGGAATGCGACCTGAGCCATGTGGACGCGATCGGCCACGTACACGCCGAAGGACGTCTTGACGGTCACAACGTCCGGGAATCCAAGCAGGCTCGTCGCCTGACGCTCGGTGATGGTCTTGTGACATCCAACGACGTGAAGAGGCCCAGCGCTCGACTTCATCTCCGGGAGCAACGCGTGATCGTGCAGGAAGGGCCGCCCGATCGCCTCTCGGGCAGCGGCCACCCCGAGGGAGTCAGCGATGGCGTGGCACCGCACGAGGACCAGCTGTCCATCGAGTTCGAGTTCGGTAACCTTAAAGCGGTCCGGTCGGGGTGCGCCGCCCAGACTGTCGACCAGCGTTTCCTCGATGGCCATCGCGCGCCGATCGAAAGGCAGCCGGCTCCATTCCAGCGCCTGGCCCGTGTCGTACTTTCCCTTCCGCGCCTCCCGGACACCCAAGTGCGTCATGTCCACGACTGCTTCGGCCAACGCCGCCGTGGCCACCGCCAGTACTCCCTCCCCGTCCGATACTGCGCCGCGGAAGAGGCTCTGCTCAGCAACGTACTTTTGGAACCGAGTGCATCGGCTCTTCTCCGCCGCGTTCTTGGGTGGAGGCGCCAGGGGCAGCTCAATCAGCCGGACCTTGGCCGCCCCGGTGCGAAGCGCTTCGAGCAGCTCGGCATGGCAGATTCCGATGTCCGTCGAACTCTTCGACCAACCGGCGTTCGCGTTGTAGAGGACGATGACGATGTCGGCCTTTCGGACCTGCTCAAGGCAGTGATCCCAGCTGTCCGCGGTTCCTGCCGCTGGAGGTGCATCCTCGTTGATCCAACAAGCGAACGTGGCCCGCCCAAACACCGTTTGGGTTTCTATCGCCTGCTTGAGTGCCTGCCGCACCGCCGAGAGCTTTGCCAGGGCACCTCGATAGTGGATCTCGTCGTTGCATCTACTCGAAATCATGACCTTGATGAGGTTTGTACTCGCCATCGCCCCTCGCTTGCGGCTAGACCGCGGTCTCTCGTCCACTACTTTACTTGAGTAAGATGCCGTCCAGGCCGCAGTTGCGGGCGATGGGTGGTCGTGCTCGCCGACGACGTTTGCCACGGAGAGCGGGGTCTTCCTCCCGCTGCCCGGGCATGTTCACCGACGCACGCAGAGCCGTTACCCACGCTCACACCACGATGGCGTGCGCGTCGAGCGTCCAGCCCCCGGGGTCATAGGTCAGACGCACGTCGCCACACCTGGCGGCGGCGCGGCTAGCAGGCGCGAGCGGCCCTACGTAACCGCGGTATCCAACGACCTTGGTACGGTCAGGCTCTGACGTGAACAGCACTATCGGAGCGGTCTTGGTGAGGCTCGTGACGAAGTGCTCGTAGGCCGGAGATGGACGAGTACGATCGTGCGTAGCGTGGGACAGCAACTGGTATGCAGGGAGCTGGGCGCCGTCGTAACCGGCCGCATCGAGCACTCGATAGAAGTGCGCGTTGTTGCCGGCGTGGTGCGCGACTTGGAGCACGTGGCTCGGGACGCACTCGCGCAACAGCGCCGCCTCATAGGCGGTGGCACGGGGCTTCTTGAAGTCGACGCAGCCGGCATCGCCGGTTACGAACACGCCTTGACCCTCGAAGACGAGACGCAGGGTGTAGCTCAGCTGGTTGGACGGCGTGATCGACTTGATGGGCGGCGCGCCGGCTGTGAGGTACAGCACGACCGGAAGCAGCTTGCTGTGCTTCCTGACCAGCCATCGCGACGGCCCTAGCAGTTTCAGCGCGAGGCCGTCCTTGGGGGGAGCGCCGAGGGCGAACGCGCTGCCGTTCCAGCCGTAGGTGTCGGGCGTGCCGAATGCAATCGTTCGACACCGAATTGGGATGCCGCGGGCTTTCGCGGCCTTGACGACCGCGCTGAGTGAAGCGGCCGTGATCGCCGAGCGCGCGACCGCCGCAGCCGCGGTCACGGCAGACCCGCGCGCTCTCGGGTGGAGTGTGTAGAGCAAGCCCACTTGCTGGAGCGTGATCGACCGCGCGGCGGTGTCGAGGTCGCCGATGTCGGGTACGGTGTCGCCTGCCGAGTCCGGATTGGGCTCGAGGGCCAGCCTCTTGTCCGCGCGTTCAAGCACCTCATGAAAGTGGGCGACCAGACCATCTGCGGCGTCCACGGTGTCCTCGATCGCGTCAGGAAGCCAGTCGCGTGTCGCACGGTCAGCGTCGCCGAGCTGTCGAAGCAGGTCGAGATGGACCGCGAGAATCCACCGCAGGACGCCACCATCATGGTCACGCTGCAGCCGCCCTACGAGCAGCTTCGAAGAGACGAGTCCGGCCTCGTCATCGAACTCCCCTTCCGCATCGGCGTCATCATCGCCGGTCCCGCCGTCGGAGCCCGGTCCCGGCGTGCCCGCAACGGGCGGAAGCCACAACTCGCCGACGCGGATCGACGTGTCGCCGAGAATCGGCACGAGCCCGCCAAGATGGTCCGCGTCGTAGTGCGTGCCGATCACGAGATCCAAGTCGCTGCCGATTCCGATGCAGGCCGCCGAGAGCTTGCGGTGAACATGATCGGCAGGATATCCGTGCGCTCTAATGCCCGCGTCCGCTAGCACCCGCACAACGCTGCCGTCCGACAGCTCGAACTGGAGGAGCATCGAGAGACCGAGCTGAACCTCGAACATGTCGACTCGAATGCGCGGCACGGCCCCTCCTCTTTCCATGGGTGCCCCGGTTCCCCGTCGCGCAGCCATACTATCGGGGCCGCGACGTTTGTAGCGAAGTGACCTTGAGCAGCTCGTGAGGGTCGACCGGTGATGTAGGCACGGTGGCGTGTGAAGCCGTGGGCGAACTCCGCTGTACGTCGTCGATGCCGTCCCCGCTGCAGCAACGCGAGCAGCGCTCGGAGTGCCAGGCTCCGAGTGGCGCGAGCAACCTGCAGGTCGACACCGCATGTTGCTCGTGATGTTCCGCCGCAAAGGTACCAAGCTCATCGTGGCGTTGACCTTGGTCGGACGGCATAGGGAACCACTGGCCTTCCGGCGATGTCCCTGGGTACCGGTATCATCCGAGGTGTCCCCGGCACAGACGCACCGACACTGCGAGGTTGCTGCATGGCGCCGCTACCGTCGTTCGACATCGCCTACTACAGGGCCGTCGTTGAGGTTCTGCGCGACATCGCCCAGGGAGCGTCCGACTATCCCCCACGAACGGGCTTCGAGGCCCGATCGGATGGCAACAACCAGCGCTTCGCCGTGATCCCCGCCGGCAGCGGTAACCCGAAGGGCTTTCATCACGACGCGCACAAGTCGCGAGAGCTGGTCTTCGTGGCGCGTGTGGCAAAGGGGCTCGCCGACGGGACGCTGGTCCTGATCGCGAAGGACGGCGCGAGATTCATCTTCCCGCGCTCCGACTTCGAGGCCGCAGGGTAGCGGGGCGCGCATGCCCCAACCGATCCGTGTCTTCATCAGCTCCGTCGTCGGCGGTATGGAGGAGTACCGCGACGCCGCCGAAGAAGCCATCAGGTCACGAGGCGGTGTCGCCGTCCGCTCTGAGAAGCTCGCAGGCGACGGAACCGCCCCGCGTACGGCTTGCCTCGATGCCGTAATCAGCTGCGACGTGCTGGTGCTGCTGCTCGGCGCGAAGTACGGCTTCGTTGCGCCGTCGGGTGTCTCTGCGACCGAGGAGGAGTACCAGGAGGCCACGAAGCACGGCAGGCTCGTCCTGGTCTTCGTCGAGGACGCCAACGACGTCGAGCCGCTCCAGCAGGCCTTCATCGGTCGCGTCTCGGACTACGTCACGGGACGCTGGCGTCGGCAGTTCACGGGCGCGCCGGAACTCCGGTCGCTCCTAGCCGAGGTCCTCACGGAGATCGACGTGACACCCACCGACTCGGCGCGCACGAACCAGCTCGTGTCGGACCTCCTGGCCGCACCGATTCCGGAGCCGTTCCGTCGGAGCGATGAGTGCGTTCTCGTCATGGCGTGGGTGTCAGCCCGTAACGAGGAGGCCATCGACCCCGTGAGGCTCGGATCGGCACCCTTCATCAAGCAGCTCAACCACCTGGCTCATGCGGGCGAGCCGTCGGTCTTCGCGTACGAGCAGGCGACCAGCAACAAGAAGTCGGCGTCCTCCCTGCTGCTGCTACACGGCGAGGCGATGGGCCGGCGTCGCACCGACTTCGCGTCGATCGAGCTACAAGCCTCCGGGGCGTTGCGGCTCGCGATGAACGTGACGGGCGGCTCGGCGGGAGACCGGTGGCCGGCGACCTATCATCTCGACCCCAAGGCGATCGTCGACCGAGCAACCGCTGCTTGGGCCTTCGCACTTGCCGCGTGGAACGAGATCGACCCCCACGGCCGCCACGACGCGATCGCATACAACGGGGCGTTGTGGTCGGTGGGCAACCGGAAGTACGAGCCCGTGCCGCCCTCCCAGAACCAGGGCGTGACCGTGCCGCCGTCCTGTTCGGACAACCCGCTCATCATCTACGCTGCGCCGAAGAGCATCTCGCGCGGCGTGAACACCGATGTCGCCGAGCGGGTGCAGCATATGAGCGCGATGATCAGCGGGCGGTTCGACGAGTGGAAGGACCGGCACTTCTGAGCCGGGTGCCGGGCTTGTCGTTGAACCGCGTCACGCAACGAGCGAGGACATGGGCTGATGCAACCATCCCCCGAATCGAGGATGACGGCGCGACGAGCCGTGTATCTGGGCCTGCAGGCGGCGGCGACCGGCATCGTGAATCTCGACCAGCAGCGCTCTATCTACATGGCGAATGCCCAGGATGAGCACTCGTTCCTTTCCAAGCTCGCCGCAAGTCTCAAGGCCAGCCCGCGTTCGCCGTGGCTTCACCAAGTTGTGTCGGAGGTCTTTTTCGACCTGCAGGCGAAGGGGTTGATCGTTCCTGAACATCAGAATGCCCACGTACTTGGCTGCACGTTCACGTACGCGGGTCTCGAGTTCTTCAAGTCGAGGGCCATGGTTCTTGTCGACCCGAACCTCGTCGCCTGTCAACTACGGGACCAGCCCGCCGAGGTTCAGGTCGTTGCGCAAGAAGCCTGGCGTTGCCTGACGTCGGGCTGCAACCGGGCGGCGATGGTGATGGTCGGCCTGGCGGCTGAGGACTCCGCCGCCGCGCTAATCGAGGCGCTCTGCGGGATCAAGGGCCACGAGAAGCAGCCGTACTGGAAGCCGGTCACCTCCGAGTCGGGCAGCTTCCAGGTGCGCTGGACTGCCGGCCTCCAGATGCTCGACCGGATCAAGGAGCGGTTGAAGGCCCAGCGTCAGGGGCGGGTCGAGTGGTGGAGCCGGTGGGAGTGCGTGCCAGACGTCCTTCGCCCCATCGGTGAGGCGCTCCGATTGGGCCGGAATCGGGCCGCGCACTCGATTGACGATGAGTTCAGCTTCAACCATGTCGCGATGTACTACGCGTCGCTGCCGTTCTACCTGAAAACACTCGACGCAATCCGGGAGTTTCTCGACGAGCCGCCCGACGGTATCGCCCTCGCATAGAGTTCGTGATCAATCGGCTTTCTGGACGACTCCCGATGACCCCTCAGGAAACGGCCGTTCATGCAACGCTGCAGGAGCGAGGACTCTGTCTTCCCTGTGCGCCGCCCCTCCTCTCGCCGTTGGGCGGGGGCTCGGGCCCAGTCTTCGCCATAGCCGGAATACACGGCCCGGAACTGGTGGCCAAGGTCCGACCCCTCGCGTGTCAAGCTCTCGCGGCGGAGTGGGAGAATCTCAATTTCCTCCACGGCCACGGGGGTAACGGGGGCGCACCTCGTCCTGTGCATCGGGGCGCCAGCGGGGGCTGGTCCGTCCTGCTCATCGAGCGTCATCCCGGCACGACTCTTCACGAGATGCTGCCGCACGCGGCGGACGCTCCTGCGGCTCTCAACCTGGCCGACCAAGCCGGGAGAGCGCTCGGGCGTCTTCACTCAGTTTCCGACAAGGACGCCCCGAAGGGTACCGGCGACATAAAGGGCGACTGCCGTCAACACCTGAGCAAGCCGGCGGGCCAAAACCTGGCCCTCGCGATGAAAGTGCGAGCGGCGGCTCTGCTGGTGCTTGAGACACACTACACCCCCTGCTTCTGCCACGGCGATTTCAACCTAAAGCAGGTCGTCGCCGCCGATCATAGCCCGATGGGCTTGGTCGACTTCGAGTGCGCGGGCCTGAACGATCCGCTAATCGACCTGTGCAAGGGCGTACTCCACTTCCCAACGAATCCAGCGGGCGTCAGTGCAGCGGCCACTGCTTTCGTATCGGGTTACAACAACAGCAGCCCGCAGCAGGTGACGAATGACGTCGCACTCGCCGGTGCATTGGTACTGGCGGCCGTGCATGCGCCGCACCTAGTTGACAGCGTCGTCGGTCTGGTTCCGTGAGGTCCAGAGGGAGGCTCAGGTATTTAGGTCGCTCAGGTCTCGAGGGGTGGCACGCCCTGCAGGCAATGGTGGCGTGAAACACCGTGCGAACTCGGCCGGTAGCTCGTCGATACCGTGCCACGCCTTCAGCAGCGCGAGCAGCGCTTCCAGCGCCAGATCCCGCTCCGCCCGCATCCGCTCCAGGTCGTCCTCGGCCACTGTAACGTCACCTTGAACGGACGTTGATGGTGATGTTACACTCCTCGTGTGAACAAGAACGAGGGTGTTCCGACGGGGAAGTCTAAGGTCCGACCGCTCGTCGCGTACTACCGCGTGTCCACGAAACGTCAGGGTGCTTCGGGGCTCGGCCTCGAAGGCCAGCAGGCCGCCATCGCCCAGTACGCTGGTGCGATCGGTGGTCAGGTGCTCGCGTCCTACCAGGAAGTCGAAAGCGGCCGGCGGTCCGACCGACCCGAGTTGAAGAAAGCGCTGGCTCACGCTCGTCGAGCCGGAGCGGTGCTCGTCATCGCGAAGTTGGACAGGCTCGCCCGCAACGTTGCCTTCTTGGCGACCCTGTTGGAAGCCGGTGTGGATCTCGTAGCGTGCGACAACCCCGGTGCGAACCGGCTGACGCTGCACGTCCTCGCCGCGGTGGCCGAGGCCGAAGCGATGGCGATCAGCCAGCGCACGAAGGAGGCGCTTGCGGCGTACAAGGCGCGTGGTGGCAAGCTCGGTGCGGCGCGACCGGAGTGCCGGAAGAACCTGACCAACGAGGCGCGGGCGAAGGGAACGAAGGCGGCGGCGAAAGCGAGGACTGTGAAGGCTCGCGAGGAGTACGCGGACCTCGAGGATATCGTGGTCGAGGCTCGTGCCGACGGAGAGTCACTCCGCGAGATCGCGGCCCATCTCAACGAGAACGAGATCCGGACACCGCGCGGCCGGCCTTGGGGTCCGGTGCAGGTGTCGAGGCTGCTGGGCCGGGTGAAGTAGCTCGGAGGCTCGAACTCGGCGAGGCTAGGGCAATGACCTCGACGCCCGGAATCCGATGATCCCCGTCCGCAATGCGGAGTCGGCCCCGTTACGGCTCGCCGAACGGCAGTAGGACGCGCCACTGCTCGCGCTGCCGCCGCGGCTGACCAGGCCGGACCCGCTTGGATGCACTTCCTTGCACCACTCCCAGACGTTGCCATGGGTGTCGAACAAGCCGAACGCATTGGCTGGTAGAGACGCGACGGGCGTCGTTGGCCCTCGGAACTTCCCTTTAGGATCGCCCGGGCGATAGGGGAAGATCCCGTTGTAGGTGACGCGTTCCTGTTGGATCGTTGACCCGAAGTAGAACGGCGTTGTCGTTCCTCCGCGGCAGGCGTATTCCCAAGCGCCTTCGCTAGGCAGCGACAACCGAGGACCGGGGTTGGCCTTGAACCACTCTTGAGCGTCGTCCCAGCTCGCGTTCTCGACCGGATTCAGCGGACCGGGAAACATGAAGTCGCGATGCGGGCCTCCCAGCTTGTCGTAGATCCGCTGGCTCGTCTCCGTCCGCGCGATCAGGAATGGCCGGATCTCGACGTCGCGTTGGTCTTCGCTGGTGGCACGCCCGGCCTCGGTACCAGGAGACCCGACCTTCGCGGTGGTGCGCTTGCCGTCCGGTGGCAGCAGCACGAACTCGGTGTCGACCGCGCTGCCGATCTCGCCCTTCAGCTCGACGCCGACGGCCTTGGCGAAGAGGTCACACCGGTACACGGCGATCCGGAAGGACTTCTTGCCCTCCACGTCGTTGTCGCACTCGAAGGTCTTCCAGCCGAGGAACGTGAAGCCCTCGACCGTCACGGGGGCTGCGGCGTTGTCCTGGGCGCGAGCACCGACGCAGACCAGCGCGGAGACGACGGCGATGGCGAGGAGGCGGGCAAGGGATCGGGGCATGGGGACACCTCGAAGGCACGAGAAGATCTTGGTCGCCGACGCGACACCACAAGCGTCGCGGCGGATCCTACCCCACACGGTCCGGCGTCGTGGGTACTCGCCAAGCTCGATGTGTACCGCAAGATGGTCCCGTCGTGCGGCCGGTGGCGAAGTGTGAAGTTTGCGGTCGTCACGAGTACGATCACGACCATGGCGATTCCTGGCTTTCAGTCGTTCATGCTTCCCGTGCTCCGCCGCGTCGGGGACGGCGAGGAACATCGTTCGCGCGACGTGACCCAACATGTCGCCGACGAGCTGGGGTTGACCGAGAGCGAGCGCGGCGAGACCCTGCCAAGTGGGCAGAAGACCCGACTCAACAACCGGGTCGACTGGGCGCGATCGTACCTGACCCAGGCTGGGCTCTTGACCTCACCAAGAAAGGGATGGGTCCGCATCACACCGCGCGGGCAGCAGCTTCTGCAGGATTCGCCGCCCAAGATCGACATCAAGTACCTCATGCAGTTCGACGAGTTCGTGGCGTTTCGCAAGCGACGTAGACCCACGTCGCCCGAGATCGAAACCACAGCCGATGACGAGATCTCGCTCGACGTCGAGACTCCCGAGGAGTCGCTCGACCACGCGTATCAGAACTTGCGACGGCAGCTCGCCGACGAGTTGCTCAAGCAAGTCATGGCAGGCTCGGCGGCATTCTTCGAGAAGCTCGTGGTCGAGCTGCTGCTGAACATGGGGTACGGCGGCTCGCGCAGGGACGCGGGCCAGGCAATCGGCAAGAGCGGTGACGGTGGGATAGACGGGATCATCAAAGAGGATCGCCTCGGATTCGACGCGATCTACATCCAGGCCAAGAAGTGGGACGGCCCCATCAGTCGACCCGAGCTGCAGAAGTTTGTGGGTGCGCTCCAGGACAAGAAGTCCAAGAAGGGGTTGTTCATCACGACCTCGACCTTCTCCCAACCCGCGATCGACTACGCAGCCCGCATTGACATCAAGGTCGTTCTCATCGACGGCGAGCAACTCGCCGAGCTAATGATCGACCACAACGTCGGCACCGCGACGACGGCGACCTACGACATCAAGCGCATCGACCTGGACTACTTCACCGAGGAGTAGTTTCGCGCTGCGGCGACGCACCACCACGGCTCACACCTACATCGCCTACACGCCGACGCTGTCCCTGCCCCCTGGTACCGTGACCCAACGCACGACCCTCATCTGCTCGGAAGCCTGCAGCCATGCTCGAACCCGATCGCGATCTCGGCGCGAAACTCCTCGCCCATGTTCCACCCGACGGCTCCACCGTCGGCAACCTGGCCCTGATGCGACGCCTTGGCTGGGACGACGCCACCTACTCTCGGGTCCGCGATGCGCTGTGCGCTGCGGGCCAGCTCACACGTGGTGCGGGTCGCGGCGGATCCGTTCGGCGTACAAGCCCGGTGGAGACACCGGCGGCGGAGCACGATGAAGACAAGGGCACCGACACGCTCCGCACCGAGGATGCGCCGACCGAGCAGTCGTCCTTCCTGAAGAAGCTGCTGTCGAGCAACGAACCCGGCCGACGGGGAAACCGAGAGACCGGCAACCAGGACGCGGCTGCCGCCACGGCCGGACGGGACGAGCCCAAGCCGCAGGCCCCGCGACGCAACTCCGCCCCCCCAGGTGAACGGCTCGGCAGCGACCCCAGCCTCTCCGCCTTCATCTGGTCGGTCGCGGATCTCCTAC
>ORMF010085698.1_pt1 | contig 11142 bp, 11 predicted proteins | sample 1779871 | NCBI WGS metagenome assembly ORMF01 (sample SAMEA104232316, study PRJEB22302) | groundwater metagenome | biome: forest; feature: aquifer; material: groundwater | place: USA | collected 2011-08-07 | depth 5.4 m
CGCGTCCATTCATCATTCATCATTCCACATTCATCGTTCACAAAGGAGTTCGCCATGGTGAGCATCGAGCTCGTCGCCCAGCCTTCGCGGGTTGACACCGTCGCGCTGCGCATTCGGGAGCTGGTTGAATCCGGCAACCTTTCCGCCGGGGACCGCCTGCCCAGCGAACCGGAGCTGGTCGGCAAGCTCAAGGTCAGCCGCACGGTGTTGCGGGAGGCCATCAGCAGGCTGGAGACCATCGGCCTGCTCAGCGTCGTTCGCGGGCGCGGAACCTTCGTCGGCGACCGCGCCAGTCTTTCATTGAGCGCGAAGCTGTTGCGCAGCGCGCTGGCGATTTCGCCGCGCGATTTGCTCAAAGTGGCGGAGTTCCGGCGCGCCATGGAATGCTACTGCGCCCGCCAGGCCGCGAAACTCGCCACGCCGGCGCAGGTCTCCCAGTTGCAGGACCTGTACGAGCAGATGATGGCCTGCAAGAGCGACATGACCGAGGCCATGCGCCTGGACTTCCGCTTCCACCTGGCCATCGTCGCCATCTCCGGCAATGAACTGATGCGCAACGTCATGGAAGTCTTGCAGGAGTTCATCCTGGCCGGCATGGTGCAGACGCTGAACAAAAACGGCGCGCCCTCGCCCCGCCGCGATCAGCACCTCGCGATCCTGGAAGCCATCCGCGCCGGCGACCCCGCCGCCGCCGAACAGGCCATGACCGAACACATGGACCTGCTCGACAACCGCCTGCACCTCGCGGAGTCGCAAGGCGTCGCGCACTGAACTTTGGAGTGCGGCAGCTTGCTGCCGCAACACGCGCGTCCCGCAGCGCAGCGCCTTCGAACCGACATTTTCCATGGGTCATCGTTCAGCGTTCAGTTTTCATTTACGAACGGCGAATCGGCGGCGGGCACAGCCTCAATCTTAATCTTTTAATTTTTCACTTTGGAGTTGCCACTACCCATTTCATCGAGCCATGGCGCCTCGTCGTTTGGCGGCAGCTTTGATGCGCGGAAAGCGCTGCTGCAACCATTCCTGGACAGCAACTGGATCTTGCCGCCACGCGCGGCGCGCCGGCTTCCGCGGCGTCATGTCCCACTTTTCCAGATATTGTCCGGCGCACTGCTCAGTGATGCGCACGCCATACTGCCGCTCGATGAGCTCGACAACCGCCGCGCGAGTCCACAGAAAGAATGAGAGGCCCAATATGAAACCGCCGCTGCGAATATATTCTGCCGCCTGAATGATCGCCCGCTCACAATTCGGGTGCTCGAACAATGGATTCTTAACATTTTTATCCGTAACGAAATCTTGCCGCTGCATCGTAGGGTTGTAAAAGAGGAGAAAGGTAATGCATGAAGTGGCCTTGAGGAACTCAATTTTGTCGTCCGAAGCAGCCTGTTTCTCTATGCCTGAAGACCGGCTACTGGGTCTGGCGGGATCCGCATACCAAGTGGCGGCGCGCGTTCTTGGAAGGACCGAGGGAGCCGAAGATGTCGTGCAAGAAGCTTATCTCCGCGCCTGGAAACAACTTCGCGCCGGCGCGCCTCCCGAAAGCGAGCGTGCCTGGTTTCTCAAGGTCGTAGCCAATACGGCACGAGAACAACTCCGCGCCAATGCCGCCCGAAGGCGCAGGGAGAAAAGTATGACGAGCGAAACGAGGAGCGCGACAACTCCGGAGCCGGAGCAAGTTGAGACGATTGAAAGGCTTCGAGAGGCCATGGGCAGGCTTGAGGAACGATACCGTTTGCCGCTTGCGCTTTGCTACGAGCAGGGCCTTAACCAGCGAGAAGCTGCCTTTGTGCTGGACGTACCCGAGAGCACATTATCAGATCGCCTCCAGGCCGGGCTGGCACAGATTCGGAAGGCGTTGGAAAAGGGCGGCTGCATGGCGAGCGTCCCCGTGGTCATCAGTTGCCTTAGCCAGACGGCGCCCGTGGTGCCCATAGGTATGGGCGTGGCTGTGAAGAACCTCGCCTCCGGCGCCGCATTAGGTGTTCAAGTGGCACCCGCTATTAAAGCCGCGGCAAGCGGCCTGATGCTTGGGAAAACGATCTTGGCACTCCTATTGGCTATTGGGGGGGTCGGGCTTTGGCGATGGGCGGGACCGGCCGGGCCTCCACAAATCCTGGTAACTCCAAGTGGGGCTGATGCCACGCTTGCCTTTGAGGAGGTACGTCTTAAAGGCGGGCCTCGCGTGGTATTGCTGGGAAGCAAGCGCAAACTGCTGGTGCCAGTAAAATTGCGGTTCATGCCCACCGAAGGGCGCAAGTTGGTCGAGGCGGTTGCGGGCTTGCATGAGCTAGGCGTCGTCTGGTTACGGGACGGTGAAGTGGCGGTCATTCAGCGTGGCGCAAAGGATGCTGAGGTCGAAAAGATCCTGGCGGGCCTGAAGTCCAGGGAAATCTCCAAGCGGCTGGAGGCGGCATGCCAGGCTGGATGGGTGGAAGATGTGAGGGTTCTGAGACCACTGGCTGGCGCGGCGATTGACCCCGATCCGGAGGTGGCATGGCAAGCGGCCCGAAGCGCGGAACGCCTGGGCTTGCACGCGCTGGCGGCGTTGGATGATGAAAAGACCTTGATGGTGATCGAGAAAATGTTTGAGGACGAAGACGCAAAGGTGCCCGAAGACGCAATGCCTGCTCTTGGTTTCATAGGTAATGAAAGCGCCTTGGCGCTGCTTGAGAAGGCTTTGCAGAACAAAGACAGATCCGTCCGCATGAAGGCGGATCACGCTCTTCGCCAGGTGGATCGCGAGAAGACGCTGATCCTGCTCGAAAAGAAACATGGAGACCGGGATCCTTCCCTGATCTCAAGCGTGCGGAATGACCTTGCGTATGGATATGCGCATTCCAGGATCGCTAAGGATATTGTGCAGCTCGAAAAAGACGTGGCAGACCCGTCTGCGCGTGTGCGTATAAGCGCGGTCAATGCGCTAGGCAAGGTGGGCGGGGAGAAAGCCCTGGCGCTGCTTGAATCGGCCTTGGTGGATCTTGATGCAACCGTACGCAAGTGCGCAGCTTCTTCCCTTGGCCAAATCGGCGGTGAAAAGGCATTGGCGCTGCTCGAAAAAACCTTGGCAGACCCGAGTCCGAGCGTGCGCAGCGATGTTGCGGAGGCACTCTTCAACGTGAGCGAAGAGAAGGCCGTGGCACTGCTTGAGAAGGCTCTGCAAGACCAATCCTTCATTGTGCGCACAAGCGCGGCTAAGGCTCTTGGCCAAATCGGCAGCGCCAAGGCCGTGGCGCTGCTCGCAAAATCCTTGGAAGACCTCCATCCGAACGCACGCATGTTCGCGGAGGATGCATTAGGCGAAATCGGCGGCGAAAAGGTTCTGGCGCTATGTGAGAGAATATTGGCAAATAAAGACGCGGAGATGCGCAGCAGTGCGGCAAAGATCCTGGGCCGCATTGGCGGGGAAAAGGCTTTGGCGCTGATCGAGGATGCCATGGAGGATCCGGACTTTGCCGTACGCGGGTCCGCGGCTTATGCCCTTATCCGTGGTCAAATGGGCGGCGAAAAGGCCCTGGCGTTGCTTGAAAAAGCCCTTGGAGATGATAGCTCCGTGCGCGCAGAAGCGGTTGACGCCCTGGGTCAAATAGGCGGCGAAAAAGCCCTGGGGTTGCTGGAAAGGGAACTGCAGAACACTAACGCAGGAATGCGTGCGCGGGTGGTCAGTGCCCTTGGCCAGATTCAGGGCAAGAAAGCCGTGGCACTGCTCGAAATGGTTCTGGAGGACCCTGATGCGTTTGTACGTGAACGCGCTATTAACGCCCTTTGCGAGATCGGGAGCATGAAAGCTCTGCCTTGGCTTGAGAAAGCCCTGGAGGACCCGAACGCGCGCGTACGCGGGCAAGCAGCTTCCTCCCTCGGCAAACTGCGCGGCGAGAAGACCATGGCGGCGCTGGGAAAAGCCTTGCGGGACAAAGACGAAAATGTAAGGATGAGCGCGGTTGCTGCTCTTGATTATATGGGCGACGAAAAGACCCTGGCGCTGCTCGAACCAGCCTTGGCGGACCAGAGCGCGAAGGTGCGTAAGAGCGCAGTTGCTGCGCTCCATCCGATAGGCAACAAGAAGGCGCGCGATATCCTGCTCAAGCACCTGGCCCAGGAAAAAGACGGCCATGTGCTCCGGGCTATTGCGTCAAAGTTTGCCGCGTCCGACTTCTGTGACCCTTCGTCCTATTTCTTTGACGCTGAGGTAGCGAAGGCGCTCCAGGACTTGAAGCTGCCTTCGCCAGAAGAAGCCACTCCGGAAAACCAGAAACAGCCCCCGCCAACTCTGCCGGGGAATCGCTAGAAAGGATTTCATTACCCCTATGAATGGACATCGTATTTTGCTGGCGTCATTGGGTTGCCTTGCGGCCCTATTTTCCGCTGGTTGCGCGCTGGCGGAAGATGAACCCGTTTACAATGGACAGACGCTTACCGTTTGGCTCGATCAACTCAGAACCGCCAAACATCAGGATTGGGAGAAGATTGCCAAAGAGATCGGAAAGATTGGCAAACCCGCTATTCCTCGACTGATCCAGGAAACCGAAACGGCCAACCAAATACCCGGAGATTTCCGCTGGCGGCTTACAACCGCGTTTTCGCTGGTGGGTCCGGACGCGGTCCCTGCCCTCATTGCGGCGTTCAAGGAAGCTGATCCCCTGAAGAAGGGTGACAGGAAGTTTGCACCTCTGAGCGAGGTTTTAGCAAAGATTGGGAAAGAGGCCCTGCCCGCGCTAAACGATTTGTTAAAATCCGCAGACCAAGCGGAGCGTTACAAGGCGGTGGCAACACTGAAGCAGATGGGGGGGAAAGTTCCAGAAGCCATGCCATTTGTTTTAATGGCGTTGAAAGATAATGACGATTGGATCCGCGAAAACGCGGCCGAAGCCTTGGGTCGTTTCGGGCTCCCATCAGTTGACGGCCTGGTAGCAGCGCTGGCGGATAAAACGGGTCGAGTACGCATGCATGCCATGGAGAGTTTAGGAAAAATCTCACGTAGTCATGCGCTTCCCGATTCGGTCCTGCCAGCCGTGACTCTGGGCCTCGACGACGACGACGATGCCGTACCGGCCCACGCGGCGAGAGTACTGATGAGTATGGGCACTCGGGCTCAACCGGCCTTGCCCAAACTCTTGAATCGCCTCCAGGATAGAAGCGACTACGTGCGGAAGGCGTGTCTCGATGCTATTCAGAAGATCAGTCTGGATGCCGATGGCGTGGAACCCGCGTTGGCGAAGGCCTTGGACAACCCATACCCTGAAGTCCGCGCCGCCATGGCGGAATTACTTCGCAGGAGGGGAGCCAAAGCTCAGGGGACCCAGCAGTCACTTCTGCTGGCACTGCAAGACAAGGAAAGCGTAGTGCGAATACAGGCAATCTCAACCCTGTCAGCGGTAGGCCTTGACGATCCACAGAGCGTTCCCCTGTTAGTAAAGGCCCTGAATGACCCTGAAGCTTTCATCCGCATAGGCGCACTTACGATTCTTAAGAAAATGGGCGAGAAGGCGAAGGAGGCTGCGCCCGCTCTTCGCGAGACGGCGAAATCGAGTGATCCCTGGACACGCTGGGCGAGCTTGGAAGCCCTGCATGCGATAGCCGCTGAGCCAGCGCCCACAGCCGCTGATTTTCCCCGTGGATTCTTCGCGGGCCGAACACCAACGGGGCGCGCCTACCTGTGTGGACGGCGCGGGGGCACGGTGGACACAGAACGTGCCGTGGAAGCTGCGCTCAAATGGCTCGCAAAGCACCAGGAAGCCGATGGCCACTGGGATGCCTGGAAACATGCCGGACGGAAAGTTGATACCGCGGTGACGGGCTTCGCGCTGCTTGCCTTCCTAAGCGCCGGCCACACCGAAAAGGTCGGCGAGTACAAAGACAACGTAGAGCGCGCCGTCGCGTGGCTCATAAGCAAACAGGCCGCCAACGGCCTGCTTTTCAACACGGCCGACGAAGGCGAACACCGGGGCATTGGCTACCCCGGCGCGATCGCGACGCTGGCGCTGGTTGAAGCAGCGGGCATGGCCAATGTGGCGGGGACGCGCGCCGCCGCGCAGAAAGCCATCAATTACTGCACTGATATACATCAGCATGGCGCAGGCGCCGACAAGCAGGGATGGCGCTACGCCGCGAAGCAAGAAGGCGATATCTCGGTCACAAGCTGGTTTTTGATGGCTTTGAAATCCGCCAAGATGGCGGGTTTGATCGTTAATCAGCCTTCGTTCGACGGTGCGATCAAGTTTATCGACAAGTGCGAAATCAAAAATGCGGGCGACGGCGAATACGCGACTGCGTCTCGCTACAGCTACAAACCAGACTCAGGCAGCAACCCTCGCCGCTGTGCGATTGGCAACCTTATCCGCCATTTCCTGGGCTGGAAGAAAGAAGACCTGCAAAGCAGCGTCGAACTCTTCGTCCAGGAAGGCGGCGTGCCGAATTGGGGCAACCACGGTGAGACGGCCGATTTGTACTACTGGTATCATGGCACGCTGTGTGTCTTCCAGCAAGGTGGCGACGTCTGGACGCGCTGGAACGAGAGCATGAAGAAGGCGCTTGTCGAGAACCAGTGCAAGAGCAGGCACTACTACGACCACGACGCGGGCAGTTGGATTCCAGTCGGCTCATACGCTGGCGACTGGGGCCGCGTGGGGCAGACCGCCTTGAGCGCGCTGTGCCTGGAAGTCTACTATCGCTATTTGATTGAGGCTCGCTGATGGAATTAGCGCGTCACAGTACGGGATTGGCCCAAAGCGTCGGGCGTATTTCCGCGAGCCACACGGAAGCCCAATCAATATCCATGGCGTCCGGCAAGGACGGCAAATTTACCTGCGAAGAACAGCAGAAAGAAGCTGGTTTCCGGGCCAGGATTCGAACCTGGACATACGCGGAACTGGAACGGGAAGTATCTGGAGCGATTCGGGCACAAACTGGCGCTGCCGCTGGACATAACCCAGGTTCACGGAGCGTTTTGGGAACTGTTCAGGAATCACCAGTACCCTGTTCGGAGCCAATGTCGAGCCACACAGACGCCAAACGGGCACACACCCTCAGTCAGGCGCAAGATGTCCCTAGCTGCGGAAACGGTCGGCGGGCCAGTAGACGTTGCACTTATGTCAAAAGGAGATGGGTTCATTTGGATCAAAAGGAAACACTATTTCAGCTCCGAGTACAATCCGCATTTCATGACAAGATACGGCGGAATGTTGTATACTTCACAGGAGGAAACGGGACATGAAGAAGGAAATTAGCGCGCAGGAATTGCGCCGAGATTTTTACAAGCCGAGCAAGCCGCGTCCAGCGGTGTCAGAATCCAGTGATTCGCGCCGAGCGGTTGAGGCCGTGCTGGCCGCATTTCTTAATCCACCACCGGTACGAAACGATGCACGTCCAATCGCGGAACACTCCGCTGAATGACACCAGCAACGCATGGATCACGAGCGGACTTCGGCCCGCTTTTTTTATTATTGGGCTCAGCTATTTCAACGCCTTCCCCATCGCCAGAAACCTGTTGAACCGCTCGCCGCGCGCTTCCTCTCCCTTGAAGTCTTTCAGAAGCCGCCGCCAGACCATCGCGCGCAAGCTCTCGACGGTGGCGCCGGCTTCGTGCGGACCCTTGACGCCCTGAAGCGCGACCTCGTTGCAGCCGGAATCCAGATCGAAATCCCTGACGTGGGCAAGGCAGATCATTCGTGCCCCGGCCTTTGTCCGAATCACACGCATGCTGCGATTCTCATTCCCCGCGGATGCGCCAGCGTTGCGCCCAATCGGGTCCGGCGTGCGGCGGAAAGATGGGTTGGTTCAGCGCGAAGAGCTTGCCATGCAGGGTGCTGGCGTCCGGCACTGGCTGGGAGGCCCCGGATCGCAATTCGGAGGGCAGCACCCCCACGTGGCGTTTGAAGACCCGCGTGAATGCGTTGGCGTCGGAGAATCCGAGGCGGTGCGCGATAGCCTTGACCGGCTTGTCGCCCTCCCGCAAGAGGCGCACCGCCGCCAGCATTCTGGCCTGCGTATGGTACGCCTTGGGACTCATCCCGAAGCGCTGCCGGAAGCGGCGGATGAAGTGGTCGGCCGTCAGCCCCATCTGCCGCGCCAACTGCGCGATGGAAATGTCCTTGGAGATATCCAAATGGAGCCGCATGCGCACGCGCTGCCAGGGATCCAGATGCGGCGCGGGGCTGCGCCCATCGGAGGCCGCCTCGGCGACGAGGGCGAGCATTTCGTGCACCGCGGCCCGGACGCGCAGGCGGGACGCCGCTCCGCTCCGGTTCAATTCCAGGCAAAGCGCTTCGAAGACGCGCCGCATGGGCTCGAACGCCGCTCCCAAAGCCAACTGGCACGGCAGCGGCCCGATGCCATCCAGCCAGGGCGTCAATTGATGCAGCGGCGGCGGATGAAACAGGATCTGCGCCTGGTAGGTCAGCGTCGACCCGCGGGGGCTGTATTCGTTGCGCTCGGCGGGACGAAAGCAGAGCAGATCGTGGGGGCGCGCACACAGGGCGCCGCCCGGCGTGCGCGCTTCGATTTCTCCGGACTCTATCAGTATCAGATGATGGCCGGGAATGCGGTAGGTGAAATCTCTATCCTGCAACTGAAAGCAGCCCGCGACTTCCACGACGGGCGCGATTTCGTCGATTTGCAGATAGCGCGCGGAAGTGTCCGATGGCTGCATGGATGCCGATTTTAGCCGCATCATTCACCGGATGTGTAGGAAAAATGGGGTGGCAGCCGGCTCGGCGGCGGGGTTGAGTATGTTGAAGTTCGAGAATGGAGGCTGGGAAAGCGGATGAGGATCGTCATTCACGTTCAGCATTTCTTTACGGAGGAGGGCCGGCGCGCCTTTCCCGCCCTGGTGGACGAATGCCGGGAAGCGCTGCTCGAAATCCCTGGATTCACGAGCGTGCGGCGGCTGGCGCCAGTGGAACCGGAGCGGCGGCAGGAGTGCCATGCGACCGTCGAATTTGAAAACCAGGAGGTCCATAAAGCGTGGTCGGAAAGCCCGCAGCATGAGCGGATGGTCGCCAAATTCCGCCAGCACTGGACCCGTCCTCCCGAGCTCCGGATTTTCAAAGTCGAGGAGTAACCCGTTTTCTCGGCACGGAGACGCTGAGGCGCGAAGAAAGTTTGGATTGAGATTGCAAAAAACGAGAGGGGATCGACCATGACCATCACGCCTGAAACGACGACCATGACCGCCGGGAGCGGCGTCGCGGCCATCGCCGCGGCGATGGAAAGGGACGGATTCGCCATGGTGGAGCGCGTGCTGGCCGCCAGCCAGCTCAAGGCGGCGCAGCGCGCGGGGAATTGGAGTTTTCAGCAGCCGATGGAACGGTACAAGTGGGTGCGCCAACGGCTGTATGAGCATCACGCCACGCATCCGATCATCGTCGAAGTGATCGAGCATCCGCTGGCCATCGCGGTGGCGTCGGAGCTGCTGGGCGCGCACGATTTTCAACTCATCGCCGCGCAGTGCTCCCGCAATACCCGGGAGGAGCTATATGTGTCAGGCGTGACAAAGCTGCATCAGGATATGGGGCTCCTGCCCATTCCCGAGCGGCGGAAGGCGGACATCCCGCTTCACCGTTACGGATTCACGGCGATGTGGTATCTGCAGGACACGCCGCTGGAGATGGGACCGACTGAACTGATCCCGCGCTCACACCTGAGTGAACGGAGTTACGACGGCGCGGAGCCCGATCCATCCGCAGTCTTCCGCTGCGCAGTGCCGGCCGGCAGCCTGCTGTTCTTCAAGCATTGCACGTGGCATCGCGGAGCGCTCAATCGGACGGACATGCCGCGCGATCTGATCAGCAATGCATACGCGCGCATGGAAGTCGAAAGAGAGCATCTCCACACCACGCAGCCGGACGGCTCCAAACGCTACGTTCCCTATGAGCCGCTGCGGCCGCTAGCCAGCGCGCTCCGGCGGCAGTTGTGGGGGCTGTAGCCCTGCCGAATGGCGGGCAAGATGCTCACTCCGCGGCTATCCCAGCTTGACCAGCGCCAGCCCCAGGAGAATTGCGCACAGGCTGGCAATTTTGAACCTCGAATTTGTTTCTTTCAGGGCAAAAACGCCCAGCAGATGGTTGATCGGCAACCCCAATTGCCTCAGCACCGCGACGTAACTCACGTCGCTGCAATGCGTGATGGCCACCAGCACCAATCCATATGAACCCCAGATCATCAGCCCTGTCGTGGCGACGTAGCGCTTGCTGTTCTTGAACAGTTCGACGAAACAAGCCCGTTCTTCCCGTTTGAAGAAGACATATGGCGCAAGCCAGCATACGCCGCTCAAGGGCAGCAATGGAACCAGCAGCAGCGCGGCCGAAGCTTGTGGAACGGGGAGTTCGTGTACCGCCTGCAGGTAACTCAGCAGATACGAATCGACGAGCGTGTATCCAGCCGATGCAATGGCCGCCAGGCACGCAAACCGCACGGCGCTGGAGGCGTTCGATCCCTTTTGCGACACGCGCCACTGCCACACGGTCAGCAACGCACAGCCGGAGCAGACGAGGAGCACGCCGAGCCAGGCCACTGCCCCGATGCTTGGACCGCCGCCGGACAGAAGCCGGCAGGCGACGACCCCCGTGACCGAAAGACTTCGAATGAGCGGGTAGGCGAAGGTCATCTCGCCCGTGCGATATGCGTACGCCAGTCCCGTGGAATACGCGGACTGGAAGAACCCCGAGATCAGCAGCCATAGCCAGAATCCGGCAGGCAGCGCGGCCAGGGTGTTGAAAGTCAAATACAGCGCCGGAAGCAGGATCAGAGCGACCGACGCATCCGCGCCCAGGAAGAATGCGGCCGACGGATGATGGGCCTTGCCGCGCAGATTCCACGCCGCGTGAACGCAGGCCGACGCCAGCACCAGAAACACCGCCATCCACGTCATTGTTTGCCGGCTCGCATCCCGCGTCGCTTCTAGTTGCTGATACAACAATGTCAATCGGTATCGACGGAATGGAGATTCATTTTTACGTCGTATTGGATCGCGCGCCTGCTAATGTTGTCGAAAAGTATCGACACAAATATGGAGGGCGGGAGCATGAATATCGAAGCGCAGTTGCAGAAGCTCTGACTGACGGAAAAGAAGGCCAGGGTTGCCGGCGCTCTTCCACAACTGGGATCCGCCAGCGCCAGCGAGCTGGCCCGCAAGTCGGGCATCAA
>ORMF010964169.1_pt1 | contig 11142 bp, 8 predicted proteins | sample 1779871 | NCBI WGS metagenome assembly ORMF01 (sample SAMEA104232316, study PRJEB22302) | groundwater metagenome | biome: forest; feature: aquifer; material: groundwater | place: USA | collected 2011-08-07 | depth 5.4 m
CCTTCGCATTTGGTGTTCCCCATGATATCAACGGATTTCACCCCTACACCATGAGTTCCGTACGCCTCTCGCATCCTCGAGTTATGCCGTTTCCCTTGCGGTTTTCCCGTTAGGCGGGAAGTTTTAACAAGAGACTAACATAACCATCTACACACCCTTTACGCCCAGTGATTCCGGGTAACGCTCGGGGCCTCTGTATTACCGCTCCTGCTGGCACAGAGTTGGGAGCCCCTTATTCATGAGGTACCGTCAATAAACTTCTTCCCTCATAAAAGATCTTTACGTCCCGAAGGACTTCATCAATCACGCGGCGTCGCTCCGTCAGACTTTCGTCCATTGCGGAAGATTCTCGACTGCGGCCACCCGTAGGTGTATGGACCGTCATTTTTGCCCCCACTCACATGGGGAATAGACTATACCTTCACCCAACACTCTTTCAGGAGTATTGGGGCTAGCATTTAGCTATCGTGCATTACTATGCCATCGATAACTCCAGTCTCTTGAAGACTTGAGACTGAGTCGTTACGGGGTCAAATAGTTTGTTTGCCTCCCGTGTGAGAATTCAGTTTTCTGATTCCCCGCACAAGAGCGATAATTTTTGCAAACTCTTTCTCAGACAGTGAACTTCTTACATTCACCTTGCTTTTGTTATAAACCGCGATAGCTTCAAGCATCAACTTCGCCTGTCGTTCTTTTAAAACGATATGGGGGAGTAATCGCTTCACTATCACTTCTACTTGGTTTCGATCTTGGATGACAAGCTCAACAAGATTGTGGCTTGCGACTTCCCGTACCGATCCGACTCCTCCTAAAAAATCCCGCAACTTCTCGACCATCTTTCGATGCCGATTATGTTGTGTGAAATTGAGTTTAAGCCGAACGCGATAGGGGAACCGCCTTCGTTCAGGACGCTTTTCAAGCGTCGCCACAATTGAACCGTCGCCATCAAGAAAACCTGCAACATAGCTGTCTGAAAACTTCGAACTATCGACTTCCCACGGTATTGTCTTCATGGGGTATATAATATCATACCCCCATAAAGATTCCACCGTTATGAGCTAGATTTTACTTGAGAATTACTCCTCAAGGAGACCTTTTGATCTCAGTTCCATCGGTGGGGGTCAGCCTCTCAGCTCCCCTAGCCGTCATAGCCTTGGTAGGCCGTTACCCTACCAACTAGCTGATAGCCCGCAGGCCATTCCCGAAGCGATAAATCTTTAATGGATGCCGAAAAGAGGTCACGAGCATCATCGCTCATGACAGAGATTTTGAAGGAGCGGGCTGTCACTATCAAGTCCCTCACCACGACCCGCTTTTACCCGTTCGGAGAAATTCCTAGAAACTCCGAATGATTTGAGAACAGCGTACCATTCTCATTTTCAAGGCTTCATATAGTACTCGGCCTTCAAACCACATCTCTTTTCGACATCCATGCCATCGGGAGTTATTCAATCTTTCGACTGATTATGCCCGACTTCGGGGTATGTACCTACGTATTCCTACCTCGTCTGCCATGAACGCATCGCGCCAAGCGCGATGCCGTTTAAACATTTAAATATTTAAAGGCATCACACGCAGTGTGATGCGCTCATTCGACTTGCATGCCTTATCCACGCCGCCAGCGTTCACCCTGAGCTAGGATCAAACTCTAATCAATAACCTTGTTTTTTAGTACAAGATTTTTTTGATGAATGGAACAAGAGAAAAGACAGTACTTGCCGCGCCGTATTTTGCGTAAGCAAAAGAAGGCGGGTTGTATTTCAATTCCTGTTCGCGATTAGGGCCTGTTCTGCTCGTTAGCGAGTCGTACACTCGCCCACCACCCGAATCACTACAAAAGGGTGGAATTAAAGGATTCGCACTTCCCAGCACTTTCTGTGGATCTTTAGAAAGTGCTGGGTTACGTTCTCGATATTTTGTTGTCAAAGACCAAAGATCCCTCGTCGCAGTTGTGCCTTTGCACAACTGCTCACTCGGGACGTTTTTATTGCTGAACAATAAAAACGAAACTACCGCCAACCGGTAGTGGAGACTAGTATACCCATCCCAAAAGACGAGTCAAGCCGGTATTTACAGCAAAAAAGGAGGTCAGGCAGTTTCCTTTTTGTCTATTTTTTCTGCCAGTGTTCCACCGTGACGAGAAGCGGGCTCGCGAGGAAAATCGAAGAATAGGTGCCAGCGGTGATGCCGATGAGAAGGGCGAGTGCAAAGTGCTGTGTGGCGTCGCTCCCCAGAAAATACAAGGCGGCAAGCGCGAGGAGGGTGGTGAGCGAGGTGTTGATGGAACGGTTGAAGGTTTGGGCGATACTCTTCCCCACTGTCTCGTCAAAGGACATCTCAATTCGCTGTTCTCGGTTACGCCTCAAGTTTTCCCGTACGCGGTCAAAGACGACAATCGTGTCGTGCACCGAAAAGCCAAGCACCACAAGAAGTGCCGTGACAAACAGCGTATCAATTTCATAGCCGCGAAAATGCCCGAGCGCCGCAAAGATGCCGGTCGGCATGATGACATCATGGAGAAGTGCGACAATCGTAATAATGCCGTATTTCCATGAAGAAACCGGCTGTGAGACCTTCCGGAACACGAAGGTAACGAAAAGAACAATGGCAAGCATCACGAGGCCGATGGAAAGAAATGCTTTTCGTGTGAGCTCCGTTCCTAGAGTGGGTCCAATGGAATCAAACCGTTTTTCTGTCACTTGTGTTTTGCCGTCATCAGAAAGCGACGCAAGTAAGGCCTTACGCTCGTCTTCACTTAGGAAATGAGTCCGGATAATGAAGCCGTTGTTATCAGTCGGGCGCACCGAAAAATCCTGAAGCGAGAGTGCATTTAACTTTTCTCTGACGAACTCCGCATCAATCGCCGACGGGTACTCCACCTCCAAAAGCGAACCACCCTGAAAATCAATACCGAATTTGAGCCCCCACACAACAATCGAAAGGAGTGCAAGACCTGTTAAAAGCCCGGAGAGGATATAGAAAAAGGTTCTGTTTCTGACTACAAACATACTTTAAAATTTAAACCCATTTCCAAATAAGAACCGCGTAACTCCCTTCGCCTCACCCGCAAAGCCAAGCGCAAAAAGCACCGTTCGCGTCACGGTAATCGCCGTAAACATGGACACGAGAACACCAAGCCCAAAGACCAGCGCGAACCCCTTGATGACCGAGGTGGTACCGAGCCAGAAGAGAATAACCGCCGTGATGATACTTGAGGAATTACTGTCGCGAATAGAGGGCCATGCGCGGGCAAACCCTTCCCGCATCGCTTTGCCGAGATTTTTCCCTCCAGTAAGCTCTTCTTTCATGCGCTCAAAGATGAGAATGTTGGCGTCAACAGCCATGCCGATAGAGAGAATGAATCCGGCAATACCGGCGGCAGTAAGTGTCACCGGAATGAGTTTGAAGAGCGCAAGCATGAGCGCAATATACATAGAGAGCGAGAGGGTCGCGAGAAGCCCCGGCAGACGATACCAAAGAATAAGGAAAAGGGCGACGAAGAGAAAGCCGAATACGCTTGCATGAATACCCTGGGTTAGTGCCGCTTCGCCAAGCGAGGCGCCGATGGTTTGTGTTGAAATAAGCGCAATGGGCAGGGGCAGCGCGCCAAAATTTAAGTTCTTTACAAGGTCACGCGCCTCGATCGGGGTGAAATTTCCCGTAACAATTGCCTGCCCGTTTGGAATCTCTTCTTGAATAACTGGCGTCGTAATGGGCACCCCATCAAGAAAAATAGCGAGTACTCTGCCAACATTGTCTTTGGTAATTTGGGCAAAAAGTTCTGAACCCTCGGTGTTAAAATTCAGAACCACGATTGACTCATTCGCGAGTTGAGTCTGACCATTACCAAACTGCAGTTCCGCGCGTTTTAAATACTTACCGGTAAGACCAGTGTCCTCAAAGTATGGGGCAAGGTCAGTATTTTGATCAATAACTTCCGGCGGCTTTGCGTCTGTCTTGAGTAATTTAAATTCAAGAAGCGGTGTCTTTCCAATCATGTCAATTGCTTTCGTAACATCCGTGACACCGGGCAATTCCACAATAAGCCGCTCTTCCGGCGTGCCTGAAATAATGCCGCTGTGCTCCACCTGCACAATCGGTTCAGAGACGCCGAAAAGATTCACCCGTCGCTCTATCACATCACGAAGAGCGGCCATGGCATCGTCAACTTCCCCCGAAACAACTTTTGAAATATCCGCGCGATAGACCAGATGCGCGCCGCTTGAAAGGTCAAGCCCAAGGCGAAAGGAAAAACGGGAATCCGGTTTTTCCGTTGACCAAACCCCGAAACCGACTCCTGCTCCCGCAAGAAAAATAAGAAGTGCCGCAATTCGTATTTTCCACATGTTAGTTTTTCTTAGCGAGCTTTGCGAGATTAGAAAAAGTTACACCCCGTAGCATTTTTGCTTCTGCACTACCAAGCAACTCGCGTGCGCAAATAGCGCTTCCCTTGCTGGGCGAAGCGAGTTGCCGAGAACACACTTGAAAAGACTGTTTTATTACGGAAGCCATACTGTGTCTTGCGAAAATGGTACTGGGGTAGCTAGCAGATTTATACCATGTTTAGCCAGCAGTATAGCGATTTTAAAGCCTTTGTACAGGCGCATCAAGCACTCGTTTAACTATAAACTTCCAACAAAGTAAGAGTATGAATAGTTCTGCTATAGCATAACTATTCATACTCGGGGAGGGAAAGTCAGATCAGACCAGTCACGCGGTAACTAACTAGGTGAAATGCAATAAACAATATTAAACACCGAGTGTTTAATATTCACAAAAACCAAAAAAGAATTCGCCCGCCCTTTCCGAAGAAAGGGCGGGCGAGAGTCAAAGGGCCCAAGTGCTAGTGCACAGGGACCAAGCTTCTAAGTTCAACTTGCGAGCGAAGCCGCGGGCCCGCGGCCGCCCCAGCCGCCGTCGAGCCAGCGGTCGCCCGAGCTCCACGAAGCGCCGTCGCCGTACAGGTAGCGAACGTAGAGGCCCCCGTCGCGGTCGCTGAAGATGACCGCCCAAAAGTAGACCAGTTTCCCTTTCCAAACCTCTGGAATGAGATGCGGGTGCTCGAACAGAGCACCGAGGATGTTCGGATGGAGTACGGGCTTGCCCGTGAGTTCCTCCCGAAGCTCGTGCCCGCGGATGGCCTGGCCGTTCTGCTGGCGTTCGGAGAGGTAAAGGACGACCTTCTTCTTGTTGATGTAAAGGTTCTTCCCCCTCCGCTCGACCTCCACCCAGCCGGTGCGGGTACCGGTACCGACGATTGAATCCACCTTCGCGCCTTCAAACGGAAGCATGGGCGGAGCATCGAGGTTGACCTCGATGAGCGTTGCGCGGCCGTGCCTCTTCTTGCGGACGCGGATGCGTTCGGCTGGTTTCTCCTCCGTCGCCGCGCGGAACTTCTGGCCAAGCTCCTTGAGCCGCTCGACGAGGTGCGGCCTGCCACCATTCTCGTCGAGGAGCCAGGACAAGAGCCCTATGCCGATGCCCATGTCCTTGTAAGTGTCGCGAATCAGATTCTCCAACGCGTTTCGGTGAGCGTACAGCTGCCCAAGCAAGTGCCAATCGAGCACTGTTTTGATAGACATCTCTCCTCCTTTGCTTTCCCGCAGCGGTTTTCACCGCGTGTTGGGTCTGCTTCGGATTTGCTGCTGCCTGTCGCATTTAAGGCGCGGCCACCTCGGCTTTGCCACAGCAGAAAATCGCCCAAAGAATTGAGCCCCTTTCTGCTGTGGCAAATGCAAGTCGTATCAAAGAACTAAGTTTTAATTATAGACCCTCTTGTGCTTTTTGTCAAATTCCACTACGGGAAAGGAGGGTTTTAATAGTTTTGAGGGCAATTTTCAGGTCAAGCCAAATGGAACGATGTTTGATGTAGTACAGGTCGTAGGCAAGCTTGCGCTTGGTGGCATCATACTGTATTTCAAATTTCGGCGGGGTGATGTTTTGAATCTGCGCCCAGCCGGAGAGCCCCGGCTTAATGAGATAGCGCACATGGTAATACGGAATTTGTTCAGCGTAGAGCTTCACATAGTGAGGTAATTCGGGCCGGGGACCGATGAGGGATTGTTCTCCTAAAATGACACTCCATAGCTGAGGCAATTCATCCATACGGGTGGCTCGCAGAAACATCCCAACCCGGGTTACTTGTTCTTTGCCGTTAACCCGCATACTTCTGAATTTTGCGATGTGTATGAGTTCCCCTCCTTGTCCAACCCTCTCCTGAAAAATAAAAATAGGACCGCCGTCATCAAGCAGTATCGCAAGCGCCACGAATGGATACACGAAAAGCGAGAGGGCTCCGAGCATCGCGCTTATACCAAGGTCAATGACTCGCTTTCCGAAGTCATAGGCCGCCTGAGGCGCCGTTGAAATATTTTCAACGAGCCATCGGTGTTCAAGAAGCGAGAGCGGCTCGCGGTCAAACACCTCCTCGTACATATGTCCCGCGTCAATAAAACGCACGCCGCGAAAAAGAAGCTCTGAAAATTCAGGCAGGGCCGGCGCGATATTTTTGTGGGCAGTATCGAGGACCACCACCTGCACTCCCTCATGCTGTACCCGCTCCCGTACCTGCCGCGCAAGCTCTACGGGTAGCACGGTTGCCGGATCAATCATTCCGATAAAAGAAAAGGGGTATCGCGCATTCCCGTTTACTTCGTTTTTAAGCTCCTCAAGCTCATCTCCTGCACCGATGAGCAGCGCCCGTTGTTGGCGTTTAATGGCAAGATAGGGAAATACATATAAACGCCAAAACAAAATAAGTGCGGAAGAAACAATAAGATAAATACCAAGAGATGTTTTCGGCGTGACGCCAAAGTTCGGCACAAAAAAGAAAAAGACAGCGGCAATAATAATGTTTATTGCCTGCGCATTCAGAATCGTATTAGGCAGACGACTGCGAAAAAAAGTAGTGTGTTTATCGTAGAGTCCGGCAATGAAAAAAACCACAATCCAAGCCGCGAAAAGAAACGAAAAGGGAACCAGGTGGTTATAGAAAACACTGATGCTTGGGACGGAAAGCGTACGCAGAAGTAGCATAAGCCAGAGTGCTATAAGAAAGCACAAAATATCGACAAAAAGAAGATAGAAGGGCTCTCGCCGATTCGTGATAGTCATTGTATGGTATGCCCATACTACAACATGAAAACCCCCGTGCAAGTCGCACCCACAAAATGAAAAAAATACTTTTCGTTATCACTAAATCGAACTGGGGTGGCGCTCAGCGCTATGTATTTGACCTGGCGACTCATCTCCCCAAAGAACAATTTGAGGTAGTAGCAGCACATGGCGGCAATGGCCTTTTGGCGGAAAAGCTTCGCACCGCCGGTATTCGTACCATAGCCGTAAAGAACTTTGAGCGTGATATCAGCGCGGCGCGAGACCTGCGTGCGTTTTTTGAACTCATAACCATATTCCGCCGTGAACGACCGGACATTGTACATCTCAACAGCTCAAAAGCGGGATTCATCGGAGCGCTTGCGGCACGCGTAACGGCCGTACCAAACATACTCTTCACCTCACACGGTCTGGTGTTTGATGAAGATCGTCCCCTGTTCATACGAGCCCTCCTGTGGCTCGCGACCTGGGTCACTTTTCTTCTTACCCATCAAATCATTCTCATTTCAGAAAATACCTATCGCCGGGCAAAACAAATGCCGTTTGTATCCCGCAAGATGCATCTTATTTACAACGGCATTGAACCAATGCCGCCACTTCCGAAATCGGTGGCACGAGCACAGATTGAAAAACTGCTCCCTCCCCTGTCTCAAAAAAATCCCTTGTGGATAGGGACCATCTCAGAACTTACAAAAAACAAGGGCTTGGAATATATCCTGCGAGCACTCGCGCGCATGCCACAGCACGCTTGGGTCTTTATTATCATCGGCAATGACGGTGAACAACGAAACCTCTTGCACCAGCTTGTCGGAGAGCTCAACATCGTCGATCGTGTGTTCTTTGTCGGCACTATACCAGATGCCGGTAAACTCCTCCCCGCATTTGACATCTTTACACTCACCTCGGTAAAGGAAGGCCTTCCGTATGTGCTCCTTGAGGCAGGGCAAGCCGGCGTTCCCGTGCTCGGGAGCGATATCCCCGGCATTCGAGACATTGTCCGAGACACCAAAGACGGACTCCTCGTTCCACCTAAAGACCCTGGTGCTATCGAGAAAGCCCTACGAAAATTTACAGGAGAGAAAGAACGCGCGACGATGGCTACTTCATTGAACGCCCGAGTAAAAAATACTTTTACCATTGAAAAAATGATCGCAGGAACAACCGCCTTGTACTGAGGTCACACTCCTACAAACTCATTTTTTGTGTCGTCTTTGTGGGCGGGGCGGTTGTAGCGGCGCATGCCCATAAGAATGCCTAAGCCCGCATACTCAGTGAGGAGATGTGACCCGCCATAACTTAAAAAAGGTACGGTGGTGCCGGTGACGGGAAGAAGCCCCATATTCATGCCGATATGCACCGCGAAATGGCTCATAAAGAGTACCGCCAACCCAACGCCATACAGAACCTCGAAGTTGGTGGCACCGCGCATGGCATTCTGAAGTATCCGCCAAATGAGCACAATGAAACAGACAAAAAGAAGTAGGACACCAACAAATCCCCACTCCTCGGCAAACGCCGCAAAAATAAAATCCGTCTGATATTCAGGTAAAAACTGAAGTCGCGATTGAGTGCCATAGCCGAGTCCCTTTCCCAAAAGCTCTCCGGAACCTACCGCAATGGTCGATTGATACGCGTTATAGCCCGCTCCTTGAATATCGGTAAGCGGATGAATAAAGGTGATAATGCGCTGTTTTTGATAGTCATGGAGCAGATACAGCCACGAGCCTCCACTTACTATGGCTGCCGTAAGAAGAACCGCCGCGAGATGTTTTTTGGAAATTCCCGACACAAATACCATGCCAAACCAGACAAGCACAATGATAATAGCAGAACCAAAATCGGGCTCAAAAAAAACAAGCCCAGCCAGAAGTGCTACATACGCGCCAGAAACAAGAATGTGTCGAATGTGTGCGATTTCAACATGGCGTTTTGAAAAATATTTTGCCAGAAGCAAAATGGTAACCAATTTTACCGGATCAGATGGCTGAAATGAGAAGGGCCCGAGATGAAACCAACTGCGCGCCCCGTTCACCACATCTCCCACCACAAAAAGCCCTCCGAGGAGAACAAGTGAACCAACAAAAAACGCCATGATGGTTCCCGTGCGGCGCAAAAATCGAAAATCAATGACGCTGAGAACAAAAAAAATACTGAGGGCAAGCACCGTCCATATAAGCTGCTTCTCAAAAAAATAATTATCCCCGACAAAAGAGTTCATCGTCACGAGACCCGCGGCAAGGAGGGGGAGCGTCGCGGCAATGAGCACCCAATCAATATGGCGAATGCTCCCAAGAAACCGCTGGCTCTCAGAGAAGAATCTCCTCGTTTCCATGGCTAGAGCGCCGGGGAACGCGCCTCAACATCAACGCGTGATACGGGAACCAAAAACGGCCTTGGCCAGGTAAAAACAACCTGCTTAGACTCCCCGCGCAAGAGCGCGGAGATAAGGGAGCGAGACGCGGCAATTGCATTATCTTCCGCGTCAAAAAGTACTGCCGTTGTTTCCACCTCTTTTAGATCTCGAGATCCGTTGTTTTGTATAGTTGCCACCACGCGCGGGATTTGCGTGACATTCTCGAGTGTGCTTCCTCTCACCGAGAGCTGCGGTACATCTTGTGCGGCCACTTGCTCCCACGCAGGTAACTCCAAGAATTCAAATAGCGTGCGTACCGGTTGGCGCTCTCCGAGATTAATGCTCGGCTCAACCACAACGGAAAGATGGCGTGGCAAAAGATAGGTCTCCCCCACGCGCTCAGTAATAAGCACATTGCCTTCTTCAAAAATCTTAAAACGATACGAAATGCGGCGTACGACGGCGTTCGCATTAGTATTCTCCACATACGCAACGGCATTATAGATATTCGGCACCACTTCGAAAGAACGACTCCAGAGAATTACCGGCGGCATGGTCTGCCCCTGACAAATTTTTTGACAAGATCCTCCACAGTCAACGCCTGTCTCGTTGCCGTTTTTCCGACCGTCCATACAGGTTGGCGGCTTATACCAGAAAAGGAAAAAGGCCCCGATACTAACAAGAATAAGCACCACCCCCATTGAGGCGGTATACACCGCTCGCCGCTTACTTGCCCATGACATGCCACAATTGTATCAAAAAACCGCCCCCTGGGCGGCCTTTTGCACTTCTTTCGTTAAGTTCTTTGTACTGGCGCCTAGCCACTCCTCCTTACAGGAGCTGTACACTTTTTGGGTATTTTGTTCGTGTTACACTCCAAAATACCTCAAAAAGTCTTGCGGGCGCTCTCGCGCCCTCACCCTTGCGAGTACCATCGCCTCAAATGGGCTGAAGGCGAGCTAGAGCAGCCTTCAGAGCCGCAGACCTGACGAGGTTGAGGCGGGGTCGCGCAAATTTGCACCAGCAAATTATGCGTGGCTAACTGCCCAAGTGACGGGTTGACGGAATGAACAGGTGCTGGCGCGAGTAATTTATTTCTTCTTTCTGTCCTGGCGACTAGCTACTCTCCCCTTTCGAGTACCATCGCCTCAAATGGGCTTAACTGCCGTGTTCGGAATGAGAACGGGTGTGACCCCATCGACAAATCACCAGGACAGAAAGAAGAAATCCTTGCGCAGAAGCGGGTCTGTCACTCGTCGTTTTCTGCTGAAAACGCGCGCGACCCTTACAGGGTCTGTACACCTTGTGGCTCTTTTGTTTTGCTTCGCTCACAAAAGAAGCTCGCAAAGTCTTGCGGTGTGTCTCCGACACACCTCACCCACCTCGCACCGCCGTGCTCCGGTCTTGCGGCGCTGCGCCTACTCGCGCCTCACCCCAACGATAAATCACCAGAACACAGCGCTGAATTAAAAGAATACGAGTAAGGAACAAACAATAACGATCGACAAGCAATTTGCAGATTTCCTAATAGGAGTTTCGATGACATTAGTACTTCACGGCTAAGCGCGTTACCGCGCGTACACCTAAAGCCTATCAACGTGGTCATCTCCCACGGATCTCAAACGATTCCTAATCTTGGAGTTGGCTTCCCGCTTAGATGCTTTCAGCGGTTATCC
>ORMF012554592.1_pt1 | contig 11142 bp, 6 predicted proteins | sample 1779871 | NCBI WGS metagenome assembly ORMF01 (sample SAMEA104232316, study PRJEB22302) | groundwater metagenome | biome: forest; feature: aquifer; material: groundwater | place: USA | collected 2011-08-07 | depth 5.4 m
GAGGCGCGCGGCAGGGGGGCCGGCCCCCCCGCCCCCGGGGCCCAAGCCACGGTGACGGCCGGGCAGCGCAACGGCCAAGCCACCCTAACCGTAACCGCGAGCGGCGCTCAGGTTGGTTCGGGCACGGCCTCGGCCGCGCTGGACGTTTTCCTGTGTGAGGTGCCCTGGGAGCTCAAAGATGACGACTACCACTTCCGCCTGCGCTACTGTCGCGCCGAAACCGTGCAAGCGCAAGCTAGTACGAACCAGGTGCAGAACGGTAGCTTTAATGAATCGGGTAACCCGCTGAACCACTGGACACCGCAGGGCAGCGGTTGGGCAGCCTCGGGTGCCGGGTACCAAGATACGAGCGCGGTAGCTATGAGCGAGCTGTGGCCCAGCACGCTCACCCAAACGGTCGGTAACCTGAAGCCCAACACCACCTACGTGGCCCGCGCCTACGCCTTGGTTGATCTGGCGGGGCAGAACGTAGGCGGCGGGATGATACTCACGCCGAGCACGACGTGCGCCGACACTTTCAACCTGTATAGCCAGGCAGCCCGCGGCTCGAGCTGGCAGCCGTTGCAAGTGGTGTTCAACACTGGCCCGCGCACCGATTACACGGTGTGTCTGTACACGCGGGGCGACAACAGCGTCACTGCACCGCTGGTGCCACCGGTGCGCTTTGATGCAGTAAGCCTGGAGGAGGCGCCTAACGTGCTGCCGGAGCTCAAAGTCGTTGGTCCTAACTTTGGCAACGGTGACGTGTCGCGTGAGTACTTTTTCACCAACTCGTCCGCGACCGACGTTATCGGGTTGCGCATCTACCGTAGCTCGATGTCCACGCTGTCCCCCCGCCAGTGGTACCAGGGCCGCGCGGACATTGTTAAGGGTAGCCTGGCCGACACCCTGGTGGATGGCTACGCCGCCGGCCAAGGCGGTTCGACGCTCTACGTGTCGGCTGTTAACTTCTGCTCTCGCGCGTCGGGCCCGGGTTGTAGCATTTCTTCACAACCTGACGATGGCCTAGAGACCGATATGTACGTGCTGGGCTACAACCAGGGTGCCAGCGCCGTAACCTCCGCCATCTACCAAGAGCTCGTTGCCAGCTGGACCTTTAACACTAACCTGCCGACGGCCACTCACCCTGGCGTGCAGGCTAGCCTGAAGCAGCAGCTGAGGCGCGACCTCACGAGGCTCACCGATATGGGCAGCATCCGAAGCACGCTCGACGGCTATGCGGCGGGGCACATCAACACGGTGCCACAGCTTAGTTCAGGCAGCTACCTCAAAGGTCAGTCGTGGAGCCGCTGGTATTCCTGGGCCGGGGCGTTATCGAGCGACTTGGGCCATGGTTTGCCGGTTGATCCGATAAATAAATTTGGCCCCTGCACGGCTCCCGGCTACGACCCTGACACGTGCTGGAACGCTACCACCAAAACGTTCGGCAGTGCCAGCAATACCTGCCCTGATGGTTCCCACGTCTATGGCTACCAGGCTGTGACTGGGCAGCCAAGCCAAGCCAAGCTCAGCTTCACCGCCGAGTTCAAGAGCGTCACCTGGTGGAAGGGCAGTGGTGAAGCAAAGATCATACCAGCCGGTGATGCCTGTGATAGCGCTCAACAACCCATCAACTACGAGGCACCGGTCTTGACCGTTACCCAGCTTACCGACCCTAACCTGGGCGCGGTTACGAGTAATGAAGCGGTACCTAAGCTAAGCTGCGGTGGCACCTGTAGTACCACCTACGCGGCCGGGAGCAAGGTTACCTTAACTGTCGCGCCGCAACCAGGCTCTCGTTTTGTGGGCTGGGGTGACGCCTGTGCCAGCGCCGGCGCTAGCCCAACCTGTGCCGTTACCATGACCGGCAGCCTGCAGTCCGTGTCTGTCAGTTTTGCTGCGGTTTCATATCCACTTACGGTCAAGGTAGTGGGCGGGGGCACGGTGCAAATGAATGGTTCTCCCTGCACCAGCGCTAGCCCTTGCACCGCGAGCTACGTCAAGGGTAGTACGGTCACCTTGACCAATACTACGCCAGCGGCCAGTCCCTGGGTCTTTACCGGTTGGAGCAGCGGTTCCTGCAGTGGCCTGGGTGATTGTACCTTCACTACCACCCCCTCGGCCCAGCAAATTACCGCTACCTTTGTGCCGCGGGTTAACCTGACCGTGGCCACCAGCACACCCGGTGGTTCAGCTGGTAGCGTGGCTCTGTCTCCGGCCGGCGCCGCTTGTGTTCCAGGTAGCCCCGGCTGCACAGCTTATGCCAGTGGCACCAGCGTGCAGCTTACCGCCAACCCAGGCATAGGTTCAGTGTTCTCGAGTTGGAGCGGAGCCTGCGCCAGTTTTGGTAACAACCCCACCTGCACCCTGCCGCTCTCGGTTGACGCCAGCTCGACCGCCACCTTTGCCCGTGCCAGTTACACGCTCACGGTTGCCAAGAGCGGCCTGGGCTCAGGTACCGTCACGAGCACACCAGCGGGTATAAGCTGCGGCGCTACCTGTAGCGCGAGCTACAGCGGCGGCAGTACCATTACACCCACCGCTACACCAGATACGGATTCTACCTTCACCGGCTGGAGCGGCGATTGCACCGGCCTGTCGTGCTCGGTCACCATGAACCAGGCGCACAGCGTCACGGCCAACTTTAATCCGGTAAGCTACACCTTGACCGTTACTAAAGCCGGCGTGGGCCAAGGTACGGTTGCGAGCAACGAATCTACACCTAAAATAAGTTGCGGGGCGGCCTGTACCGGGCCCGTCACCGCCACGTACCTGCGTGGCACTACCGTGGTGTTGGCCGCTACCGTCGCCAGCCAGTACTTCTTCGTGGGGTGGACGGGTAACCCAGCCTGCGGGGGAAATGGTACCTGTACGCTTAACGTTACCGGCAACACGAGCGTCACCGCCAACTTCGCCCTGCGGTCCACCTTGCGCGTTACTACCGCTAATCTCGGCACGGGAGGCTCCGGCACGGTGACCTCTGACCTGCCGACCGCCAACCCCATCCGCTGTGGCGCGGGCGGTTCGCACTGTGATGAGCCCTACGAGCTAAGCCCCACCACCCAAGTGACACTTACCGCCTCGCCCGCCGCCGATTCTATCTTTATCGGTTGGCAGGTCATCCCTGGCGCAGCCGGGCAGGGCAATTGCTCAGGTGTTGGTTTTTGTACCGTCATCATGAATACCCCGGACGCCTCTGGCGGCGTCAACGTTACGGCCACCTTTGCCCTGCGCGCGGTTTTGAAGGTGCAGAAGAACGGCAGCGGCAACGGCACGGTTGTGAGCGGCGAAGTTGCCCCGCAACCTAAGACCATCGATTGCGGCTCAAGCTGTACCGCCGTGTACCCCGCTGGCGCGACGACGGTTACACTCACCGCCGTGGAGGACGCCAGCTCGGTGTTCACCGGTTGGAGCTTAGGCACCTGTACTACCGCTACCTGTACCGTCACCATGGATACCGACACCACCGTCACCGCTACCTTTATCGTGGCGCATACGGTGATCGTGAAGAAGCAGGTAGGCGGGGTAGATACCACCAACCATGCTGTTACGTCTACCCCGGCTCGTCTTAACTGCACGAGCGGCACCAATAACTGTAGCGCGCGCTTTGTGGCTGGTTCGAACGTCACGCTTAATCCTTCGGCTGAAGTAGTGGGCGGTGTTAGCTACATCTTTGATAGTTGGAGCGGGGCCTGTAGTGGTAGCGGCAGTTGCCCGTTGACGGTTAACGCTGACCTGGCGGCCACCGCGACGTTCAGGGTCGCTCCTTCGCACACGCTAACCGTTACTAAGGCCGGCTTGGGCGGGCCGAGTGGTCATGTGGCGAGCGACGCCGCTCACCCCGGCATAAACTGTGATCCCGACTGTAACGCCCAGTACCAAGAGGGTGCTACCATCGTCCTGACTGCTACGGCTGGTACCGGTACCTTTACTAGCTGGACAGGGTGCACCAGCGCGGCGGGTAACCAGTGTACGGTAAAAATTATTACGTCCGACGTGGCCGTGACCGCTACCTTCACCGCCTACCAGCTCACGGTGAACAACGCCTCAGCGGGCGGTGGTACCGGCGTGGTGAGTAGCGCTAAAATAGATTGTGGTGCTACGTGTTCAGCTATCTACAGCTTCAATGACGTGGTGACCTTGAGTGCGGTGGCTACCAATGGTGGGTTTACGGGCTGGAGCGGCGGCACAGGCTCGGCGGTAGCGTGTAACGGCAGCCCGAGCCCCACCTGCACCTTTACTATAGGCGCCACCAGTACCATTATTGCTACCTTTACCGCCGTTACCTTAACCGTGAATCGGAACGGCACGGGCAGCGGCACCATCGATATTGTGCCACCCAACAGCAACTGCAGCGCTACCACCTGTGTCACCACCTATGCCCCTGGCACGAGCGTTACCCTCACCGCTAAACCAGATCCCGGTTCCAGTTTCGCTGGTTTTAGCGGTGGTGGCTGTAGCACCAGCCCTTGTACGCTTAAGGTGAATAGCGCTACCACCGTTACCGCTACCTTCAACCCAGCCGTTCTGTACAGCCTGACCGTCGTGCTCCAGGGGTCGGGAGCGGCTTCGAGCAGCGTAACCGTGAGTCCCTCGCCCGGACCCTACGCGGCAGGCACTTCTGTACAGCTTACCGCTACGTCTGGCCCAGGCGTTACCTTTACCGGCTTTAGTGGCGGTGGCTGCAGTACGAGTCCTTGTACGGTAATCATGAACAGCAACCTTACGGTCACCGCGACCTTCCAATTAATTCGTACGCTCACGTTGACGGTGAGCGGCAGCGGTACCGCGTCACTCTCACCCTCGCCCCTGAGCGGTTGTACTACTACCACCACTAGCTGTACGGCAAACTACGCTGATGGTACTTTAGTTGCCGTGTCGAGTAGCCCCGCAGTGGGCAACATCCTCATAAGCTGGGGTAGCGCCTGCAGTGGTAGGGGCTCCTGCACCGTAACCATGAACGCCGACACCTCGGTCACCGCCACGTTTGGACCTGGTTTTGTTTTGACGGTTAACAAATCTGGGAGTGGTACGGTCACCTCTGTGTCACCCCCCGGGGGTATCAGCTGCGGCGCCGATTGCTCCGAGCCCTATCCCGCCGGTACGGTCGTTGCCCTCTCGGCCGCACCGGGCTCGGGATATATTTTCCAGAACTGGAGTGGTGCCTGCAGCGGCGCGGGTACCTGCACCGTAACCATGAACGCCAATAAAACAGTTACAGCCACCTTCTTCAAACTTGGTACCTAGTGTTTAATGATTGACGTTGGGCATTAAAACCTCTACGTTTGAGCTAGGTTTGGCTCCCTACCGGCCGAGGATAGTTTTGCCGGTTAGGTGTATACTAGAGCTGTTGGGTACTTAAGCTTTAGACTCCTTGCACTATGTTTGAAAACGTAACCGGGCCGGCTAGTCAGGGCGTAGAAGATATTTTTAGCGGCGCTGAACCAGCCCCGGCCACGCCCCCCTTGGCACCCGGCCTTCACCGCCTCGTGCTCCCGCCCGCCCCACCCGCACCGGCACCCGCGGCCTCGACTACTGTGCCACCTTCCCTGCCTAGTGCTCTAGACGAACCGCGCCACGGTTTGCGCTGGGTAGTGGTAGGCGGTTTGGTGTTGGCGGTTGGTGTTCTGGCGGTCGGCTACTGGTGGTGGTCAGGGCGAAGTGCCGCCCCTGCCTCACCGCTGGCCGCAACCTCCCCCCTGGCGGCGCCAACCCCCGAGCCAGTGGCGCCAGTCCCGTTAGCCCCGCCTGCCCCACCGGCACCGGCTTCACCGGGCCTGGATAGCGACGGCGATGGTTTAACGGACGTACAAGAGCAGAGCTTAGGTACCAGTCCCCAAAACCCCGACACCGATGGTGACGGCCTGTTCGATGGTGAAGAGGTGAACATCTACCACACTGATCCGCTGAAGGTCGATACCGATGCCGATAGTTACCCGGACGGGGTAGAGGTTAAGAATGGCTACAACCCCCTAGGCCCGGGCAAGCTTTTGAACTTGCCAGCTCCTCAGCCGTAGTTCCTATGTTTGGTTTTGGCGCCAAGCCTGTTGCATCCGCCGCTGATGCTCCACCACCTGCCCAGCCGTCAGCGCCGTGGGGTGAGATTTTTACCATGCCGGTAGCCTCAGTCGTAAGTCCAGCCGTGCCGCCACCGGGGCCGCCGCGCCAGGGTAAGCGCCCGCGCTGGTTGATATTTGTTTTGCTAGGACTACTGGTTCTGATTGGCGGGGTGGGCACCTACCTGGCGTTCTTCCGTTCGGCGCCACCACCAGAACAGCCCGCGGCTCCCGTAACCCAAGCTCCTCTGCCTGCGCCACCGCCCGCCCCACTTGTCCCGTCGGTGCCGGCTACCACCGCCGCCGAACGCGATCGCATACGCTACGGCGACATCAGTACGCTCCAGTCTATGCTCAAGCTCTACGCGGCCGATAACGGGGCCCGATACCCGGTGAGTCCGCTGCCCCTGGTCCTCGGGGGCGAATCGTCCAAATCATTGAGCAGTGCTGGCTTCGCACAAGGCGCGCAGGGCACCACCTACCTGGGCGAGGTACCGCAGAACCCCGAACCCGGCGGCGCCCCTTACCTCTACGAGAGTGCCGATGGTGTAAGCTACAGCTTAAGCTTTAGCTTAGAAGAGGGCGCCGGTGGCTTGTCAGCCGGTGACCACCAGGCTGGTCCGGCGGGTATCGATCAGGTGGCCGCCACTGCTCCGCCCGCGGGCAGCCCACCAGGTACACCGCGTACCACTACGCCACCCGCCGCTACGGTCGATACTGACCAAGATGGCCTGACCGACGCCGAAGAGCCGCTCCTGGGGGCCGATCCCAGCAAAATCGACACCGATGGCGATACCTACAGCGACGGCCTAGAGGTAGCCAGCGGGTTTAATCCGGCGGCGGGCAGCGGCGCTCGCCTGGAAACGAGCAGCGCGCTCGGCACCTACCAGAGCAGCCGTTTTGGCTACACCGTACGCTACCCCAAGGCGTGGCTGGCGCGCGCTACCGATACCGAGGGTAGTGAGGTAGTATTCACCGGCGCCGACGCGACCGAGTTCATGGAAGTGCTCGTGGTGGATAACCCCGAGCACCTGAGCGCCGCCGCCTGGTACGCCAAGCAGGTTACCGGCCTGGCGAGCTCGGAGGTGCCTACCGTAACCTTGGGTACCTCCACCTGGGCCCAGTCGCTCGATGGTTTGAACGCCTACCTAGCCACCGACCGCTACATTATTACCCTAAGCTACAACATTGGCACGCGCACCCAGGCGTCGTACTACACCTTGTTCAAGGCCATGCTGAGCCTGTTTAGCGTGTCGCCTGAAACCGAACCAGCTACCCTACCCGGCCCAGCCAACGTCAACAGCAATACCAATAGTAGCGGTTCATCGAACCCTCCGCCGGGAACCAACACCAACAGCTCACCCTAAGCTCCGGCGAGCTATGGCCGTACTCTGGCAGCAGAACGAGAGCGGGCTTAGGCTGCCCGCGGGCGCCGCGGGGCGAGCTCGCCGGCTCTTACTGCGCGCCGCGCGCTTGACCAAGCGGCGCTTTGCCGAGGTTGGGCTTACCTACGTTACGCCCCACACCAGCCGCTCGCTCAATAAGCGCTACCGTCGGCACCCTTGGGTAACTGATGTGCTATCGTTCACCTACCAGGCGCAGCCGGTGTCCGGCGAGATTGTCATTTGTTTAGCTCAAGCTGCGCGCCAGGCCAAGCGGCGTGGACACACGCTAGCTCGTGAGCTAGAGGTACTGGTCTGCCACGGGCTCCTCCACCTGGCAGGCTACGACCATATCCGTGCTAAGGATCGGCTAGTCATGCGCGCGCTCGAAGATAAGCTGTTGAAGGTTTAGCTCTACACCGAACCATGCTCTACTTTTCTCGTTGGCAGCGAAAGTTTACCTACGCCGGCCGCGGCCTGGCGTACGTTACGCGGCGCGAGCTGTCGTTCCGCTTGGAACTCGCGGCTGTGGTTCTCGGATTGCTCTTGGGGTTCCTACTCCACTTTAGCATCCTGGCCTGGGGGCTCTTCTCGCTCACGGCGGCGGTCGTGCTCGCGGTTGAGATTTTTAACACCGTGCTCGAGCGCCTGCTCGACCTGGTAGAACCCCGGCTGTCGGTCCACGTCGCGCTCCTCAAAGACCTTTTAGCGGCCGCTGTCTTCCTGGTCGCCCTAGCCGCCATTGCGATTGGGCTGATGTTGCTTCGTTCGGTAGCCACCCCGTAGCTGAACAACTAAATTATTCAGCTGTCCTCCCTTGGCAGCTTGCCTGCCGGAGCGTATACTTTAAGGTACTATAGTGTTGTAGTACCCATGACTCGCACCCCACTCATCACCGGCCTCGACATCGGCTCAACTACCATTCGTGTGGCAGTGGCCCAAGGCACCGCCCACGAGCACCTGCAAGTCCTAGGCTTGGCTGAAGTGCCCTCGGAAGGAATCCACAAAGGAGTGGTGACGAGCATTGAGGACGCCGTGTCGGCAATTTCCGGCCTACTCGAGAAAGTTGAGCGCATGACCGGCACGCCGGTGGAGCATGCCTGGGTTGGCATCAACGGCAGCCACATCGTGGCCCAGTCGAGCCACGGCGTGATTGCGGTAGCCAAGCCGAACGGTGAAATCGGTGAAGATGATCTGAGCCGCGTGGTCGAAGCCGCGCAAGCGGTAGCCACGCCGCCCAATTATGAAATTCTCCACGTGCTACCTCGGAGCTTTACCGTGGATAGTCAGCCCGGCATTAAAGATCCCGTGGGTATGACCGGTGTACGCTTGGAGGTGGAAGCGCAAATTATCCAAGGCCAGGTGGCGCAGGTGAAAAATTTAACCAAGTGCGTCTACCGCACCGGGGTGGACATCGATAGCTTAGTACTCACCGTACTGGCGAACGCCGAAGCCGTACTCACCAAACGGCAGCGGGAGCTTGGCGTGGTAGTGGTGAACTTGGGCGGCGCCACCTGCAGCCTGCTGGTGTGCGAGGAGGGCGACGCCCTCCACGCCGCGGTCATCCCCATCGGTTCCGGACACATCACCAATGACATCGCCATTGGCCTGCGCACCTCTATCGACCTGGCGGAGCAGCTCAAGCTCAACTACGGCCACGCCGTGCCCGACGACATTGGCAAGCGCGACGAAATTGCCCTGAGTGAATTTTCCGAGGAGACCGGCACGGTCAGTCGCAAGCACCTGAGCGAAATAATCGAAGCCCGCGTGGAAGAAATTTTTGACCTGGTGGATAGAGAGCTCGTTAAAATCGATCGCTCGGGCAAGCTGCCGGCGGGCGTGGTCCTGACCGGCGGCGGCGCCAAGCTCTCCGGGCTCTTAGAGGTAGCCAAGCGCAAGTTTCGCCTGCCGGCTATCATCGGCTACCCCCTGGAGGTGGCGAGCCCCTTAGAGCGAGTGAATGACCCCGCCTTTAGTGCGGCTTTGGGCCTGGTGCGCTGGGGTATGAAGCAGGGCGCTCTGGCCGTCCCCAGTGGTTTCCACCTGCCCCGCTTCAGTAGCCTGGGAGGCCTTACCGGCAAGGCTAAGAAGTGGTTCCAGGCCTTGCTACCTTGAGTTTTATGTCAAAGCCGAGAGGTTATACAACTTTAACAATAATGATTGCCGTCCTCGCCCTTTTGGCGGGGGTGTTGAGCTACGTAACAATCATAAAAGGCCGGACCAAACCACAGTCAATTGTTGTCGTCGCGCCGAACAACGAACGTGGGAATTTTACAACCACACAGGCTGGTGATCCGATACTTTCCAGGCTAAAGACTATCACTTTGTCGTATACAGCTAATGGTAGCAGTCAAATTTTTGCCCACTGTATAATAGACCCCAATCATTCAAGTCAACTTTTATGGTGTGAATCGCCTGAAGGGGGCTATGAGGTTGATATTCATCGACAAACTCAAGACTATGCTCTCTTAGGAACAAGCGGCCCGTCGTATGATGGATTCTACGTTGCTGACTTAAAGACCTATAAAGTTTCCCATTTTCCCGGAAGCCAGTTCGCTCAGTTTTTGTATGGCCGATTATCCGATTCGTTTTCATCATTGACGTATCAAAATAATAATAATTGGTTATTTTTAAGCAACATTGATGATAGTTACTCCGCCGCCGATCCGCAAATAGCAGGTAACGTAGCACAAATATATTCACTTGATACAGGTAAAGTCATCGCTGAATGGAAGCCATCAAGTAAGGCTGCAATTGTAAAAACCCAATGGTTAGTTGATGATTGGTATTTTCCCAAAGATATTATTTTAGAAGTCAGCTATTTCAAAGCGACGAACTACGACTCTACCGGGCGAGGTGGTTGGGTACCTCCGACTGGTTTTCTGTATGCTGAGCTGTATAGACCGAGTAGTACCCTTGATCAGTCTGGAAAAATTGTGGATGTTAAATTCATTAAAGTAACTCGTTAATGTATTAATCTATGAAACCACTATGGAAGTAAAACCCGACATAGAGACGTTTGCTAAAATCAAGGTCGTTGGCGTGGGTGGCTCCGGCGGCGCAGTTATTAACCGTATGGTCTCGGCCAAGATCCGCGGGGTGGAGTTTTTGGCTATCAATACCGACGCCCAGGCCCTGCACCACTCCCGGGCCCCCATTAAGCTCCACATCGGCCCCGGCACCACGCGGGGGTTGGGTGCCGGCATGGACCCAGACCTCGGGCGCAAGGCAGCCGAGGAGAACCGCGACGAGATTAAAGATGCCCTGAAGGGCGCCGACATGGTGTTCCTCACCTGCGGCTTGGGTGGTGGCACCGGCACCGGCGCCACGCCCTTAATCGCTGAGTTGGCGCGCGAGGCGGGCGCTCTCACTATTGCTGTGGTTACCAAGCCGTTCAGCTTTGAGGGTGTGCAGCGGCGGGAGGTAGCAGAGCGGGGGTTCGACGACCTGGTAGATAAGGTAGACACCATCATCACCATCCACAACGATAGGTTGCTCCAGCTCATCGACAAAAAGACCTCGCTGCTAGAGGCCTTCTCGATTGTGGATGAGGTGCTGCGCCAGGGCGTGCAGGGTATTTCCGAGCTCGTGACGGTCCCAGGGCTCATCAACGTGGACTTTGCCGACGTTAAGACGATTATGGCCGGCACCGGCAGCGCCCTCATGGGCATAGGTGTTGGCTCCGGCGAGAATAGGGCGGTGGACGCGGCTAAGGCAGCGGTGGA
>ORMF011912077.1_pt1 | contig 11140 bp, 5 predicted proteins | sample 1779871 | NCBI WGS metagenome assembly ORMF01 (sample SAMEA104232316, study PRJEB22302) | groundwater metagenome | biome: forest; feature: aquifer; material: groundwater | place: USA | collected 2011-08-07 | depth 5.4 m
CCATTCGATCCAATCACCAGGGAGCCGCTCTTCGAGCGAGCAAAGCGCGAAGTGATCTTTAGTCCGCGCATCGGCATCGGATTTCCTGTCACTCCTACGACGGTATTTCATGCTCAGTTTGGCAAGTTCGTGCAGCAACCTAAACTCAATGATGTGTATGCAGACTTCTTTGACATCGACAATCTGAAGACGGATCAGAACTTCGGCGTCAACACTGGACGGCTTCGAAGTGAAGAAACAACCCAGTACGAGCTTGGCTTCCGGCAGATTCTCGGCGACAACGCCGCCGCAATGAACATCACGCTCTTCTATAAGAACACAAAGAACCTTGTCAACACGACAACGCGGTTCTATCAGCGTCAGCCGGGCGGACAACTTCTTCGTTACTATGGACCCTCGAATGCAGACTTCGGCACGGTGAAGGGGGTCGGATTTACGCTGAATGTATCGCGACTCAAGAACCTTTACATATCGTTGAACTACACATTCTCACTTGCTGAAGGGACTGGTTCGTCAACGAATTCGTCATTGACCGCAGCATTTCGTAATACCAACGGTGAGGTTCCGATCGTGATTTCGCCGCTGGATTTCGACCAGCGACATACGGGGACATTGAACATTGGTTTCTCAACGGGCAAGGGGGAGTTTGGTATTCTCGAAAATTTTGCTGCCAGCCTTCTTGCGGTGTTCTCCAGCGGCAGGCCGTTTACTCCGCTTGAGAGTCAGAACCTGCTCGCCGGGTCAACCAATTACGGCGATACGAAAGGTTACGTGAATTCTGCGTATGGTCCGGGGAACTTCTCCGTCAGCCTGAAATTCGAAAAATCGTTTTTGTTCGACAAGTTCTCCATTTCGCCCTACCTGTGGATTGAGAATCTCTTCAATGCCACGAATCCTGTGAAAGTGTATCAATCAACGGGCGATCCATACACCACCGGGTATCTCTCCACACTTGAAGGGCAGAACACTGTGAAAGATGCGAACGCCAGAGGAGCTCCGTACAACTTCTACGGTTCCGACTATACGGCGTTTGAACGCGACCCTGCCAACTTCGGAATACCCAGACAAATACGTTTGGGGATGAAGGTGAATCTCGGTGACTTATAAATCCTAATTCAAACCGAAGAGGAGATAATTATCATGATTTCGAGATTCATCAAACGACCCATCGTGCTGTCGCTGCTCGTTGTGCTTGCCGTTGCGACCCTGGGTTTCAAAGGGGGCAACGGGCCGTCAACGCCCTACGTGCCTTGTTCAACCACAGGTCTCGGCAAGAAAGCCGGCGATGCGTATCGCTTCTTCATCAACAACATCAACATGCCCATGAACAGTTCGGGCGTTATGGCTGATGTGAGCATCGGTGGAAGCAGTGAAGGGCGATTCGACGGCATCAACTTCCTGTTCTCCGGGGGATTCTTTCTGAGTGGAAAGGATCCAAGCGGCGCTGCTTGGGCAAATGCAGTTGCAAGCGCCTCACGTATTCAAGATTATCAACCCGGACGTTCTCGACCTGGCGCGAATGATGATGCCCAGATTTACGTGGTCGATGGTAACAATCCTTTCGGCGAGGACTGGCAAGATTGGGCAGGCGCCGTTGCCTTAGGCGCCGATTACTATGACGGAAACAACAACAGATTGTATGACCCCGTTGACCTCAACGGTAACCGGCCGTGGGAACCGAAGGAAGACCGGCCAGTCTTGCTGGGGGACCAGACTGCGTGGTGTGTTTATACGGACAAAACGCAACAGTCACTACGCAGATATACCGATATGGCTCCGCGCGGAATTGACATACAGCAAACTGTTTTCGGCTTTCGGTCAGCAGGATTACTCGGCAACATGATCTTCATACGCTATCGCCTGATCAACTCAGGCACCGTTGCCCAACGATTCGACTCGGTGTATTTTGGAGTGTGGGCAGATCCCGATCTTGGTGACTATAACGACGATCTCGTCGGCTCTGATACGACACGCAATGCCGGCTTTACATGGAACGATGCGGACGATGCTCAATACGGAGGGAACCCTCCTTGCTTCTTGATTGATTTTTTCCAGGGTCCAATCGTCTATATTCCCGGTGAAACATTCACTGATGTCAATAACAATGGGGTGTATGATAAGGGTGTTGATATTCCACTCACGAGTGCAAAGAATATCCGGGGTCAGCATTTTCTCCCCGACTCGTTGGGTCATCCCCAAATCTATCCCGGAGCGAAGAACTTAGGGCTCGCGTCGTTCGTCAACTACATCCAAAGTAATCCGGAACGTGGAGATCCAGGTAATGCCATTGAAGCGCGCAACTATACGTTAGGTCGGTTGAGGCTTGGCGGTCGTCTCGATCCGTGCGCCGATAACTTCGGCCGCGTTTTCGGATTGCCGTGTACGCAGGTGAACCCCACCTATTGGTACTCCGGCGATCCGACGACTGCACCCGGCTTTGGCTGGATATACACAACTCCGGGCGATGTTCGTCAAATGCAGAACACAGGTCCATTTACCTTGAAGGCGGGCGAGCCTGTTGATATCGTTGCTGCATACATTGTCGGTCGTGGGACTGATGCGCGTAACAGTGTTGCCGTCGCGAAACAGATCTCCGATTTTGCACAATTCGTCTATGATCGCAACTTTGAAACGCCGCCGCTGCCTCCACCGGCAAAGCCCATTATACGCACTACGGAAAGTTCCATCGAGCTGATTTGGGATACGCACGAACAGATGCGCTTCCGGAATCTCACCTCGGCATGGGACATGCGCTTTCAGGGATTTGAAGTTACGATGTACAACAACCGGACATCAACTGCCCCGATAGAACGTGGACGGGAGAATGCGAAAATAATTGCGCGGTACGACAAGGCAGACAGTATTGAGAACATTCTTGTTGAAAAGGGGAGTGGCGAGCGCATCCTCACGTTTCGCAAAGATGTCCAGCTCGATTCTGCACGCTATGCGAAACAAGGAGTAGGACGCATCCGGCTTGTGATCACGACCGACCCGTTTACAGGAGGGCCGCTCATCAAGGGCCGTCCGTACTTTGTCTCGATCAGTGGCTACGCACTCAATCAAGGCGCCTTGGTTCCCGTGACACCTCCCAGGGGGATCGGCGATTACTTCCTCTCTCGGGTAGCGTTTGCAAACTTTACCCAAAATGGACCCTCTGTCATTAACGGCTCCGTGGGCATAGTCCCGGGAAGCGATTTCAATGCACCATTTCGCATTGTTGAACTTGCCAATCGGGAATCGGGTACCTCTGAGGGCACTGTGTACGTTGATGAATTATTGCGCAGCTTAATCACTGGCGACAAATACAAAATATCCTTCTTTAAGGATCGAGCACAAACTGTCTATACGATGTTGTGGAAGGTAGACGATCTTACGTCAAACACAGTGAAACTCGACTCGCAGCGTGTGTATCCGGATTCATTGGACTACGCCGCCCCGCTTGTCGATGGTTTGAGGATCCGCCCGGTACAAGTTGAACCGGGAATTCTTACGCCAACATACAGCAACTCGACCCGCTGGTACTCCACGACCACTGGCATTTACTATGTCGGCAAGGATCTGCCGACGAGCACGACGCCACCCGGCTTCTTGAGTGGCAAGCGGAGTAATCTGACAAGAGTGGATAACATGCGAAGAATTGAAATTCGTTTCGGTCCGACGCAAAAGGCATATCGTTATGTGAACGGCTTTGCGGCGTTTGGCAACCAACCGCCGAACCAGGTGTATGAGTACGCTGCTGGTATGGAGTTGCGACGTGCTGATACGTCAGGCGGTCGGACCATTCCTTCCAACTTCAAGAAAGGCTATGTTGATGTTCCTTTCCAGGTGTGGATCAAGGACACGCGTCGCGCCGAGGAGCGACAAGTGAATTGTGCCTTTATGGAAAACCGCGTCGCGAGAGTTCCCGACGGCATCTGGGATCCCACTGCCAATCTCGACTCGAGCGACCAAACGGGGAGCAGAGAGTGGATCATAGTCTTTGATACACCCTACTCTCCCGATACATCCCTCGTGTACACGGGTGGCAACTTCAACGGTGTGAGACGCTATGCGAATATTCTCAATGGTTGGACGAAACCTCCGCAATGGACGATTACAATGAGTCCTGAGGACAGCACTCGTGCAAACGATCCGCTGTTAGGATCCCTGTATGTGGTTCCGCTGCAACGGAGAATCACAAGCACTGGCGATACGCTAAAGTGGAACAGCGGCGAGGTGTTCACAATACCAATCACGTATCCATTTACTTCCAGCGACACCTATACGTACCAGTCCTCACAAGGCGGCGGAAAACTGCAAGGCGTTGCGCAAAAAGCCGCGTTCGACAAAGTTACAGTGTTTCCGAACCCGCTGTTTGCCTTTAATACGGGTGGAAGCTTCACGGGGAGAAATCCGGATGATCCCTACTTGACATTCTCCAATCTTCCGGAAAACGTTACGATCAAGATATATTCCCTCGCTGGAACATTGCTGCGGGTGCTGACCAAGAGCGATACTTCGCCGTACCTCGAATGGAACCTGAAGAATGAGTCAGGTCTGCGTGTGGCATCGGGAATGTACCTTGCAATCGTCACGGCGCCCGGCATTGGCGAGAAGATTCTGAAGCTCGCCGTCATCATGCCGCAGAAACAGATTCAGAGGTTCTAAAGTATTTGAACGATCGACTTCGAGAAAGGATTTCCACATGAAACGTACGATGTTAGGCTTGGTTCTTGCCCTTTCAGTTGCAGTCGGGTACGCAGGTGATGAGTCCCGCAAAGGAACGACAGGGGCAGATCAGTTGCTGATTCCTGTCGGTGCGAGGAACATCGGCAGCGCCGGTGCATTCGTCGCATCAGCGACAGGGGCGGAAGCAATTTACTATAATCCGGCTGGTTTGGCATTCGGTCAAGGGTCCGAGGTGATGTTCAGCTACATGAATTATGTCGCGGATATTGGCGTGTCATACTTCGCCGGCAGTGTTAAGTTCGAGGAGCTTGGAACGTTCGGATTGAGTTACAAATCATTGCAGTTCGGCGACATTCCGGTAACCACGTTCGAGAATCCTGACGGGACTGGTTCAACATATTCTCCGGGCTTCTCTACGTTGGGCCTTAGCTATGCCCGTCCCATTACTGACCGTGTGTCTGCCGGCGTTACGGCAAAGCTCATCAATGAGAGCATTCTTAGCACATCTGCAATCGGCTTTGCAGTTGACTTCGGCGTCCAGTATAAGTTCCAGACTGATTTGTGGCTCGGCGTAACAATCAAGAACATTGGTTCCAACATGAAGTACACCGGTTCTGACTTGTTGACGAGCACGACGGTTCCGGGAACAGCAAGTGGATATCAAGGCGGCGTGTACAGTCCGGATACCGAACCGTATCAGATTCCGAGTTACTTTGAGCTCAGTATGAGCTATGATTACAGGATTGACGATATGAATGCCGTTCAGGTTGGCGCAACGTTCCGCAACAACAACGCGCTTGAAGACCAAGCGATGGTTGGCTTGGAGTACAAGCTCTTCAATGTGCTGTTCCTCCGCGGTGGGTATGAAGGGGCGTTGAAGAGCTCTGCTCGCTCCATCTATGGGATGAATGTGGGAGGAGGGGTCGACTATCAGACGGAAGGCGCTCTACGCGTGAGGTTCGATTATGCGTTTCGTGCAGTGAAGTTTCTTGATGCGAACCATATCTTCTCAGTGAAACTTGGTTTTTGATTCGGTAGTTCGTACGTTAGGGGCAGGCAACACGGGAAGAGATTAAGCGACGCGTAAAAGAATCTGTTGTTGGTTTACCCATCCATAATCCACTAAACAATATTCACACATATAAGGAGAGTTGTTATGTCAAAAAGAGTTTCTACCGTTCTTGCGGTTTGTGCTCTTGCATGCATTCTGGTGCTCGGCATGGCGTACGGCGGTTCTGGAAAGTCCGACAAGAAGGCGAAACTTGCCGTTGAAGTGCCGGACGAGAGCAACCGCAAGTTCACTCCCCAACCCGTTGACTTTTCGTCTCTGCATTTGTCGGATATAGGAACACCGACGACGCTGACAGGCTTCTGGGATTATCAAGTCAACGGCGGTGCTTGCCAAATGATCCGGGTAAATCCGGCCAACGGCAACATTCACGTCATTATGATGGTGGCGGATGACTCTACTGCCCAAAGCGCTTCAAGAAGAACGGCGTATGCGTACAGTACCACTGGTGGAACATCGTGGAATAACTTCAGTAATGTGCGGGTTCCGACTCGGCGTTCCGGCTATCCATTCCTGGATTTAGGCAAGGGACCTATAGCAGGTGCCGCCATCATTGCTAACCACAGTGTAATCACGGGATCATTGCTTCAGTCAACAGCGTTCGTTGACTTCCCTGAAGGTGCGGGCGCGTTTTCGGAGTTACCTCCTCCTCCTACAATCGTGACTCCCGGAGCCGATGAGCCGATTTGGCCCCCGGTTGCCGGCGCGTCCGATGGTTCAATCATTATGGGGCCAGGACGCCAAGCGGCGGGGACAAGCCATATAACTCGCACAACCGATTTTACATCGTGGTCAGCGTGGGTAAATTTTCCGGGCACAGACCAAGGGTCTGCGCGTAATGTCGCAATTGCAAACACAACAGGTCGAGTCGCTGTGGTGGAAAACGCCGCTGGCTTGAATATGGTCGAGTCAACCAACAGCGGAGCGAGTTGGCCGACGACTCCATTCGTCATTTTTCCACCGGCGTATCCCGTCGGCAGTGATTCATTTACGGTCACCAATGGCGATGATGCCGTGTACAACGGGAATAATGTTCTCGTGGCGCTGGAAGCAACTGCGATCGGGACAACAACTGACCAAGCGGTAATATACTTTTGGAGTGCGGCAACCGGTATCCGGCGCGCAGTGGCGCACGATACGACTAAGTTCATTCGTTCCTTGAACCGTAATCAGGGTTTCCATGCAACGCTTGGTTACCCGGTAATCGGTACGACGGGTGACTCAATTGTGATTGTGTTCCAGGCGTTTCAGCGGGATACTTCGGCGGCAGGGTTTAATTACAGTGATCTTTGGTATACGGCATCGTCGAATGGCGGTGTGACGTGGACACCGGCGAGGAATCTCACCAGCACTCCAGCAGTGGATGAGCGGTATCCCAGCATTTCAAAGTGGAATCAACGAGGGTTTGCAAATATTGTCTGGCAGGAAAAACTCGATCCGGGCTCGACTGTTCAGGATGGCAGACCGGTTACTCGCGCGAGCCAGAAGTTTCTACGATTCCTTGTTGATTTTAGGACTACTGACGTGAGAGAAGAGGGTAAAATAGCAAACAGCTACAAGCTCAGCCAGAACTATCCGAATCCGTTTAACCCGTCAACGAAGATAGTCTATGCCGTCCCAGCCAAGTCGGATGTGAAGCTCACAGTGTACAATATGGTCGGCCAGAAGGTTGCAACGCTCGTGGATGGTGTGAGAGAAGCAGGCTCGTATGAAGCAGAGTTCTTCGCACCGAATCTTGCAAGCGGTGTGTACTACTACACGTTGAAGGCAGGCAGCTTCACTTCAACGAAGAAGATGCTCTTGATGAAATAAGTCCGGCTGTTTTTCATTTCGAACGCGTGGCTGCCGGGCAGCCACGCGTTTTGTTTTTTTCTCATACGAAACTTGCTTTTGTGTTTGCCAATCATTTTCTTTGAGTAAGATTCATACCATCAAATCCCGCTTTACATTCACAAACAATAAGGAGAGTGATATGATGAAAACTGCTATTACCTCGCTCGGTGTTCTTGCGCTGTGCGCGGCAATCGCGCTTGCCGGTGGACAACGAAAGCGCACATGGCCTACGGCTGCGGAACCGAATGAAAGGGTTGCTGTAGAAAAAGCTCCTCTGAAACCGACACCTATGTTCGACTATTCCGCGATGAATTCCGCCATTGGAACTCCGACTACCCTGGGAGGCTTCTATGATTACCAAAGCAATGGCGGCAGCATACAACACATCCGAGTCAACCCTGCCAATGGAAATATTCACGTAACCTACATGTCGGATCCCGATTCCGCCGTTGCCACTAATCCTAATCGCGGAACATACTATGCGTTCAGTACTAATGGAGGAGTTTCATGGAACAACTTCAGTAACCTACGAGTGCCCAACCGCAGGTCTGGTTTTCCAACGCTCGAACTTGGACGTGGCACCGTTGCTGGCGGTGCCATCATCGCGAATCACTCTGCAATCGGTACTGCCACCCTTGGAACGATCTTCGTCGATTTTCCAGAAGGCAGCGGGGCGTTCGCTGAAATCCAGCCTCCAACGGGCGGGATCGGTGGTTCCCCAATTTGGCCATTCATCGGTAGCGCAAATGATGGGTCAGTCGTTATGGCTTGTTCTCCTAACGTCACAGGCGGACAGACCCAGTACGCACGCACAACGGACTTTACAGGCTGGACACCATATACTGCTTTTCCAGGTACAAGCACCACAGGCGGCCGCTATCCCGTTCATGGGAACGGCACGGGAAGAATCGGTATCATGGTTTGTGATGCGGGAACTCCGGGCATCTATTTCTTGGAGTCCACAAACAACGGCGCCAACTGGCCGGCATCGGCAACCGTGATTCATCCCACGCAGAGGATCGTACCCCCGGATACATTCCAGAACTTTGTTGGTGGTGATTTCACCTACAATGGCGACACCCCTCTCTTCGTTATGGAAGAACTGAACGCCGGCGCCAATGCGCCGACCGATAGCGCGCAGATCACTTTCTATAGTCAAGCAACCGGATTCAAGGTCGTCGCCTCGCCTCTCAACACACCGAACGTGCCCGGAGCTTTGAACAAGCGATGGGTGAACTACCCGCGACTCGGGACACCGGCAATCACAATGTCAGGGTCAAGAATTGTTATTGTTTACAACGCCGTTCAACGTGAGACTTCCGCTGCGGGATTCAATTACTCAGATATCTTCCTCGTAATATCGTCGAACGGAGGAAATACCTGGTCAGTTCCTTACAACGTTACGCGTACTTCCAACCTTGAAGAGCGTTATCCAAGCCTTTCACCCTGGAATCCTGACGGGTTTGTTCACATGACGTTCCAGGAAGATTATCAGCCTGGTCCCGCGGCGTTTAACGGAAATTTCCAGGCTGCGCCTTTTTCTCGCGCTCACCAACGCTACCTCAAGAACATCATTGTTGGTGTTGAAGATATCGAGCCAAGAGCAGTGTCCTTTAAACTCAGCCAGAACTATCCGAACCCATTCAACCCGGCAACAAAGATTGATTACACAGTTGCGCAAGCGGGTCCGGTCAGCATCAAAGTCTACAACACACTTGGTCAGCAAGTTGCAACATTGTTGAACGAGAATCTTTCACCAGGACAGTATCAGGTGACGTTCGACGGAGGAAATCTGCCAAGCGGTGTGTACTACTACACGTTGAAGGCAGGCAGCTTCACTTCAACGAAGAAGATGGTCTTGATGAAATAATTTCATGCGTAGAGACGTAGCATTGCTACGTCTCTACTGCTGCCAATACAGAAATGGACAGACCCGCGAGGTTTCTTGCGAACTACAAAGGAAAACCTCGTGGGTCTTGCATACCTTGCATTTGTCCGCGCCAATGGTTTCCTTATCACCAACCTCTTGATTTCCTGTGGACGGTATGACTCGCTTCTGCGTTTCTTCACTGCTTGTACTTGCACTGTTTGTTTCTTCCGTAAAGAGTCTCCAAAGGATTCCTTTCGGACCTTCGAACTGCGGTGTAGTCCTCTGCGAGGTCGCAGACCAATCGCAGCGAGCGGATACGTCACTTCTCACCGGCACTCGATTGGATGTAGACATCAACGGTAATATCATTCTTGTAGATAGTGACAAAAATACTGTTCGGCTTTTTTCAAAAGCTCTCACGCGCACGGCTGAAATCGGCGGCTCAGGGTGGGGCGACGATCAGTTTGATCACCCCGCGGGTATATGGGCGAGAAACGGCATTGATATTTTTGTCGCAGATTACGGCAACCATCGCATTCAGCGTTTCGATCGCAAGCTTGCGTTCATCTCTTCATTTTCTACCCGTGACAGATCGAATCCCGACGAACGCTTTGGCTATCCTACAGATGTAGCAGTCTCTCGGCTCGGTGATTTGTTCATCTGTGACAGTGAGAACTCCCGTATTCTGAAGGTCATCGGACTCAGTAAGATTGCGAAAACCTTCGGCGGTTTTGATGCAGGCAAAGGAAGACTGCATAAGCCGAACCAATTGGAGATTGGTCCGAACGACAACGTGTATGTGCAGGATGGGAAACGTGTTGTCGTGTTTGATAATTTCGGAAATTTCATTCGTGTTATTGGAGAGGGATTGTTTCAAACCAACGTCCAGATTTTTTCCGACGAATATGGGCTAACTGTTCTTGACAATCCGAAACTTTTCTTTTTCGATATCAATGATAGACTTGTATTTGATACTCAGCTCGATTCGCTTCTCAAGACTCAGCAATCCAACGTTCGAGCCTTTGTGTTCAGTCGGGGAGTCGGATACTTTGTGACTTCACAAGGAATTCTGACGGCGACCGACCCGCGTGTGATGCAATCAAACCAAATTAACAAATAGCTGATGTTACGCAAAACGAAAACAGCTATTGATTTCAATAAAGCCCTCATCCCCTCTACGAGCCGTAGGCCGGCCCCTTCTCCCAAAAGGAGAAGGGGAGGAAAGAGTGGAGATTCAACAAAGTCCCTCTCCCTTTGGGAGAGGGATTTAGGGTGAGGGTTTTGACAACTCGAGAAAGCGCTTGCTTGCGTAACATCAGTAAATAGAACTACCACTAACTCTCAAGGAGGACGTCATGTCGAAAAGCTTGAATAAGGCGATGTTGATTGGCAATCTCGGAAAAGACCCTGAGTTGCGGTACACAACTAGCGGCAAAGCCGTTGCAAACTTCTCTCTCGCAACATCCGATAGTTGGAAGGATGCAGACGGTAACGCGCAAGAAAGAACGGAGTGGCACAACATCGTAGCCTGGACGAAGCTTGCAGAGATCTGCGGCGAGTGGCTGAAGAAGGGAAAGAAAGTCTATATCGAAGGCCGCATTCAAACTCGCAGCTATGACGACAAGAACACCGGGCAGAAACGTAACATCACCGAGATTGTTGCCGACAACATGCTTATGCTCGATGGCGGCGGAGCGAGA
>ORMF010185732.1_pt1 | contig 11136 bp, 9 predicted proteins | sample 1779871 | NCBI WGS metagenome assembly ORMF01 (sample SAMEA104232316, study PRJEB22302) | groundwater metagenome | biome: forest; feature: aquifer; material: groundwater | place: USA | collected 2011-08-07 | depth 5.4 m
GAAACCCACAATAATCGGCGAAGAACCACAAATGAAGCTGGCTAAACGCGTAATAGTATCCGCCTTGTGGCACACGATGGGTCGAACGAATCTGGTACGGTTGTCGCGGTTCCTGGCCAATGAATCACGTCTCGATTCGTCCAACGATATGGGAAAGAACGGTGAACAGCTGGTGCAGGCCATTGTGCTTCGGAACTCACAGCGCAGCCCCGTCGTGTTCATCGATGTCGGTGCCAATGTGGGCATTTGGACCCGCGCCGCAATGGCTCACCGGAGTTCAGGGCAAAAGCTGAAAGTTCATGCGTTCGAGCCGTGCGCTGGGACTGTAGAAACCTTGCGCGCGAACCTCGTGCGATGGGATATAGCCTCGGATGTGCGCGTCAACTGTATAGCTGCATCTTCCTCCACCGGCACCGCGATCTTCTATTCGTCCGGTGCGAACGTGGGGATTAACGGCCTATACGCGGATCAGCATAGAAACGTACAACATACGAGCGAGGTGACGGCGGTAACGTTAGATTCGTATTGCCGCGAGCAGTGTATCGCCGAGATCGATATGCTAAAGATCGACGCCGAGGGGCACGACATGAAAGTCCTCGAGGGAGCTACTGGCCTTTTTACGGGGCAACGTATCGGCGTCGCACAATTCGAGTATAACCAGCGATGGATCAGTGCTAGAAACTACCTGCGAGATGTGTTTGATATGGTCGGGCATGCCGGGTATACCGTTGGCAAGATTACGCCCCTAGGCATCGAATTCTACGAGAGATGGCACTACGAGCTGGAAACTTTCCGCGAAGCCAACTTTGTCGCAGTGAGGTCAGAGTATCGGGCGCTCTTCCCGCAGGTAAAGTGGTGGAACCACTAAATCGTGGCGAAAACGTGGCATCGCGGTTGCGCCGCCGGTCGCTCGCCTTGGCGGAAGCCGGCTACTACCTGACACCATGAAAACCTATCGAAGTCGAATATACGCGACCTATGCGTCGCAATTTCAGCACCAGTCGCCGGTATTCGATCGCGCAACCGCCCGGCATGCGGCTCAGGCATTCGACGAATACTTTAAATCGTGGCTGCCCGAAAACAAGGAGGCGCAGATCCTGGACTTGGGCTGCGGGTCAGGAAAATGGCTCTACTACTTGAGCGACCGAGGCTACCACAATTTGACCGGCGTGGATTTGAGTGCTGAACAGGTCGATCTTGCGCGACAAGTAACGGCGGACGTCGTCGTGGAGAACGCATTAGCATTTCTACCGCGTAACCAACAGAAATTCGATTTGATCACCGCGTTCGACTTGATTGAGCATCTTCAGAAGGACGAAGTAATCAACTTCTTGGATTTGGCAGCGGATTCGCTCCGGCCGGGAGGGCGATTGATATTGCAAACGCCGAACGCGGATAGCCCATGGGCGGCTTCGATACGGTATGCCGACTTTACGCACGAAGTGGGGTTCACTCCCGCGCTGCTAGAAAAATTGCTTACGGGGGCCGGTTTCGTCTCGGTTGATGCCAGGGAGCAGGCGCCAATCCCGTTCGGCTACAGCGTAAAAAGCTCGATCCGCTGGTTTGGCTGGCGGATGATCAGAACGGGCCTGCAAATCTGGAACATGGTTGAAACCGGTTCGCCCGGAAGTGGGATATACACGAGGGTATTTTGCGTAGCGGCGGTGCGTCGATGAGGCTGGCCATATTCATAACCCACCCAGTGCAGTATCACGTGCCGATCTGGCGAGGACTGAATGATCGCCTGTGTGGGAAAATCGGAGTATTTTACTTCAGTGACCACAGCGTTCGTGGAGCGGTTGACAAGGATTTCGGAGTGGGCGTGGCGTGGGATAGTGGATTGTTAAATGGCTATCGGCATGAATTCGTACGTCGCGATGCAAACGTGCACAGAACATGGAGCATACCGCTTGGCCGCGGCCGAGAAGTTCTTGCCACCGAGGATTTAGAAGCCGTGATGATTCACGGCTATACTCACCTCTTCGAACTCGAGATTCTCGCGTGTGCCAAGCGCTTAGGGCTCCGGGTAATCATGCGTGGCGAATTTTATGACAAAAGGCCGGGGCGAAGGTATATCACCGCGGTAGCGAGAGAAATGTTCCTGAGATACGCCTATGCGAGGGTGGACGCGTTTTGCTACGTGGGCCGCGCGGCGGAAACCCATCTGAGAGCAAGGGGCATCAGCGCCGGAAGAATGTATTTCTCGCCTTATTCGATCGATACGGACCTATTTGAAGCCCAAGTCTCCACAGTCGACCGAACAGCGACACGGAAGCAACTTGGCATCGTCGACGACTCGGTCGCAATAGTCTACTCTGGAAAGCTTATTCCTCGAAAAAATCCGCATCTTCTCGTCTCAGCCATCGAGGCAATGCGCGACCGTTCGCGTGTGTCACTGATCATCGTTGGTGACGGCCCGCTGCGGGACGAAGTAATACGTTATGCCCGTCATGTGCTTGGCGACAGGCTACACTTTCAAGGATTCCAGAATCAATCCCAGATCGGAAGGTCACTCGCGGCGGCCGATATCTTTGTTCTGCCTTCTCGATATGAGACTTGGGGGCTCGTTGTAAACGAGGCGATGCAATTTGGGCTCCCTGTTGTTGTGACCGATGCCGTAGGTTGTCATCAAGACTTGGTGGTAGACCAGTCGACCGGAGTAGTTGTTCCCGCGGATGACGTCGCGGCATTGAGTAAGGCGCTGCAGCGCTTGGTCGACGATCGCGCGCTTCGCCAAGCGGTCGGGCGCAACGCGCGGCGCCATATAGCGAAATACTCGACCGCTGCTAGTGTGGATGGAATAATAGCGTCGCTCGCGGCCCTAAAGCCATGAGAATCATTGTCGTTGGCGATCTGCGGGAGGGTCAGACCTGCCGGCACCGGATGCTGGCGATGAGGGCGCTCGGGCATGAGGTGCACGAAGTGAGCACGGCCGACCAGGATAGCGTGCGGGCTGACGCCTCGTTTTTTGGTCGCGTAATACATAGAGCGTTCGGACCTCTCGACCGGGTTGCCGCCAACCTGAGGCTCGCTCAAGCCGCCCAAACTGTGGATCCGGACATTATTTGGCTTGATAAGGCACTTACAATAGCCGCGACCACGCTGGCGCGAATTAAGGTCGCTACCCCTGCGTGCAGAATTGTGGGCTACTCCCCTGATGACATGTACCAGCGGCATTCTCAAAGCCGACAGTTCCTGCAGCATATAACTCATTACGACATCTATTTCACAACAAAGAGCTTTGGCGTCAGAGATCTAGGGATGCTCGGGTGTAAACGGGCAAGTTTCATCGGCAACTCATACGATCCGAAAACGCACCGACCCCGAGTCGTGACCGCACACGAGCGCTTGAAATACGGTGGCGCAATCGGATTCATCGGAACGTGGGAGGCAGAACGTTCGGAAACGTTGACACGCCTTGCTCACGACGGATTCCCGATACGGGTGTGGGGCAACTGCTGGGGAAAACGCCGCAAGGGATTGCCGAATCTTCGTATAGAGGGGCGAGCTATCATGGGCGATGAATACAGCATTGCGACGAACGCATTCGATATAAACTTGGGATTCCTGCGAAAATGCAATCGGGATCAGCAAACGAGCCGAAGTGTTGAGATACCGGCGTGCGGAGCTTTCATGCTCGCTGAGCGCACCGGGGAGCACTGCGAGCTCTTTAAGGAGGGAGAGGAGGCTGAGTTCTTCGGTAGCTATCGCGAGCTTACCGAGAAACTTCGCTACTACCTCGATAATCCCGAGGCTAGACGTGCCGTAGCCGACGCGGGACACAAGCGTTGCCTCAGCAGCGGGTACAGTAATCTCGTGCGGGTCAGATGCATGCTAGAATCTGTGCAATCTCTGTGAGACCTGACACCCGAAGCAAGTTTACGCCCTCCACGCGCTTCGTGCGTTCCCCATCGCTGCTGCCGGCGGTCGTGACGATGGCGCTCAATGCCGTGGTATGCTTATACGCAGCGAACCATCCATCTACGGCCACCGTCGGCGTCTTGAACATCGTTGCGCCGATAGTCTTAGTGGTCGTCTGTGGCGTGCAATCTCTCCAAATCGTGTTTCGAGATAGTCTGCTTATATGGGCCCCAGTGACTTGGTTCTTGGCCGCCTCCGCCGTTTATTTCGGACTCGGACCGCTGGCATATATCGTAGGCGGACCAGAGACATTGGCATATCTTGATTCCTTCTATCCGGTGGACCCCATTGCACTAATCAAGACAAATGCACTCAACTGCATCGGGATCGGTCTGATTCTCACGGCAATCGAGGTCTACAATCGACTGCGTCCGTTGCGAATACAAAATACAGACGACTCAATGCAAGGTCGTTACCTCAAGAGAGCGGCGATTTTTTTTGTCGGCGTCGGCGTCGCGCTCAAATACCTTATTATTCTCCCCTATTCATTTGGCGTTGTATCATTTGTGTTGCCTGGTTTCATTGTAGTTACCGGTAATTTTACCACCGTTGGAATAATCTTAATCTGGTTCGTCGCCCTGCGGTTTGACCGACGTTGGCTGCCGGGTGCATGCGTATTCTCCGCCGTCGAAGCCGCGGTTGCGCTAATCACGTTCTCAAAATTAAGTTGCATCACGGTGATATTTGGGATGACTATAGGTGCTTTCATGGCGGTAAGGCGCGTGAGCATCTTAGTTGCAGGTGCGGCGCTTTCGCTGACCTTATACGGCGTGCTCCTCGAACCCATCGCGGGGGCGCGTCTATTTGCGACCGACCGAGGTGCTGCAGTCGCAGGTCGTTACGACAGCCTACGCGAGGGTTACGTCTCAGCGAAGGCCCCGACAAGCGTCCAAAGTTTTTGGACCAGGATTTGCTTCTCCAACGCGCAAGCGTTTGCGATGGCCGAATACGAAAAGGGGCGACCGGGGGCTACATTGGCATACCTGCCCTATATTTTTGTTCCTCGTTTCATCATGCCGAACAAGCCGATAATGAACTTCGGACCGACATTTAATGAGGCGGTTACCGGCCACTCCGGTGCCAGCACGCCGGGTATTTTCGGGGAGGCCTATTGGAATCACGGGTGGCTCGGCGTGATCGCATGGTGTATATATATCGGAGTGCTGTTCGCTGCGTTCAGCGAGATAAGTGTAAAAAAGATCGGCGCACACGACGTAAGGTGGCTCCCATGTGCATTCGCCGCGATCTTTATGGGGTGCACTCCGGCAGACTGCTGGCTACTATCAAGTTATATGGGGAGTGTGGCGATTACCGCAGGCCTTTGGGTATGTATCACGGCTTGCCTTAAACCACCTCGCGGTGGGGTTCTGAAGACGAACTGAATTCCCCCTCCTCGGGGGGAGCATATGCCGAGTCAACAGGCGCGACATACAAATTCGATTATTCTTGGCGTCTCACAGTCCTTCGGGTCTCCCGGAGGAATCCAGACATCTATGAGGTTGATTGCCGGGGCGCTTAGTAATCAAGGCCGCTTGGCTGCATTCGTTTCACTATGCGATTCCCGAGCGGACGCGGCGAGTTTTGCATGGGCAGACCGCCGGGGCGTGCGTTTTTTTGGCTGTGACGGTTCTAAGTGGAGATTTGCAGCGCGGCTTGGGCTTGAAAGTTCACCGCGGCACTACGTGCTCTTTGGGCACATTGCGCAAGCTCCCATTGGCTTATTGCTCAAAGCCGCTGGTCGAATTAGAAAATATGGTGCCATAATCCATGGGGTCGAGGGGTGGCAAAAACTGCCAATGCTTCAGCTTTACGCCTTGAGGCACGCCTCCGTAATCATATGTACGACCCCTTATTCAGCGGAACAGCTCGTTCGATTCAATAGCTCGGTCCGACGCCAGGCCCTCGCCATACTACCACTGGCGCTCGAGGCTGACCGGTTCGATGGTGTAGTCGAAATCAAGCCGTCAATGGATGGTCCGCTCCGTGCGCTGTCTGTCGGGCGAATGATAGCCAGTGAGCCCGGGAAGGGAATAGACCATACTATCGCCGCGTTGGCGATGATGCGGAATAGCGCGAATGCCATCGAGTACACGGTCATTGGATGCGGCGATGACGTGCGACGCTTGCGCGCGCTCGCAGAAAAACATGGCGTTGCGGTAGTATTTCGCGGCTCGGTGTCAGATAGCGAGCTCCGGACGGCATACCGCGAGGCTGACGTATTCGTACTGCCCAGCAAGCAGGAGGGGTTCGGTCTGGCGTATCTTGAAGCCATGAACTTTTTACTACCGGTGATTGCCTGTCCTGAGGGCGGTGTGCCGTATGTTGTCAGAGACGGTCATAACGGCTTATTAGTGAGATATGGCTGCAGCCAGGAAATTGCGGCGGCTCTCTGTAAATTAATGGAGCCTGATTACAGGCGGCGGCTCGGCAAACAAGCGCGCAAAGATGTGTTGGACCGATTCACTCCTGCACGATTCGAACGAGATCTTGATAATATCATGGAAAAGCATTGTTAAAGGATCTTACGATGGAAATAGATAACACTAAGGCGCGGTCGTTCGACAATCCCGTGGCCGTGCCGCTAAGTGAGGAGCAGGCTTTGGCTTGGCAGCAGAGCAACCGAGAGTGGTGGGAACAGCACTCGATGCGTTATGACTGGAGGGATGCTATTCCCTTTCCGGAATTCTCGCCACAATTTTACGCCGAGATCGATCGCCGTTTTTTCTCGGTGGCACGTGGCTTCATGCCTTGGAAGAGAATTCCATTCGACCCGCTAATCGATTTCGACACACTCCCGGCCAAAGATGTTCTTGAAATCGGAGTGGGCAACGGCAGCCACGCTGCGTTATTGTCAGCCCATGCGAAGTCGTTTGTTGGTATCGACCTGACCGAATATGCCGTCCGCAGCACGGGGGAACGCCTGCGGCAATCGGGCAGCACGGGTCAGGTAGAACGGATGGACGCAGAGAAACTGGCATTTCCGGGCGCATCATTTGATTTCATCTGGAGTTGGGGCGTCATTCATCACAGCTCGGACATATCAAAGATAATCAGCGAAATGCACCGCGTCTTGCGGCCGGGAGGAACAGCGGTGGTCATGGTTTACCATCGCAACGCGTATAATTATTATATAGTATCCGGAATTTTAAATGGCCTTCTGCGCAGGGGGCTCTGGAAACATGGGTCGATACATAAGGTGCAGCAGGCCCATACTGATGGAGCAATGGCCAGATATTATACGCCGAAGGAATGGCGGCGGCTGGTCGGGCCGTTCTTCAATATCATTGACCTGCGGGTGTACGGAGCGAAGGCGGAGATAATGCCCCTTCCGGGGTGCCGGGTTAAGAGTGCAATCTTGTCGCTGGTCCCGGATGCATTTGGGCGTATGCTTACCAACACCTGTGGTCTCGGCTCTATGCTGGTTGCGGTTATGGAGCGGAGATAGTCTGTAGCAGCGCGGCCGAAGCACAGACGTTCCATCCCGCGGTTGATGAGATGAAAGTTCTAATCCATGCCCTCGGTGCAACCATGGGAGGTGGGTTGCGGCATCTCTCCGAATTCTTGCCCGAGCTGGCGAGGCTGGGCGGCGCGAATGAATACGTGGTGCTCGTGAGGGCCAGCGTCAAGCTCGACGACGCGGGGGGGCGGGTTACGCTCAGGCGGCTTCCAGACCGGAATGCCAGTAGCGGGCTCCAACGGCTTTGGAAGGACGTGGTGGCGTTGCCGAAAGTTTTGAGTAGCGAGCATTTCTCTGTCGCGGTTTCGCTGACAAATTTTGGGCCGATACGCTCTCCGATACCTCACGCCGTTTTTCAGCGGAATGCACTATACTTCGACGCATCATACGGGAGCAGGTGCGGCATCCAATCCGCGTTTGCAATGTGGCTGCGAAAGCGTTGGTTGGTGGAGTCGATGAAGAGAGCCGATGTTATTGTCACGCCGACGAATGCCATGGCGGAAATGATACGGCAAAGCGTGCCTAGTCTAACGGCTCGCAGGTACTGTACGATGTACCACGGGTTCAACGCGGAGCTGGCTCCGCGTCAGCCAGCGATCCGGGACGACGGGATTTACAGAATAATATACCCATCGCACCTCGCTGCGCACAAGGGTTTTGATGTTCTCCTCCGCGCGACTTCACTTCTTGCCCGTGAGAGGAAAGACGTCCGGTTGGCTTTAACAATCGACCGCCGCGATGAGCCGAAACTCTTCGACGAGTGCAAGCGGTTGATAACTGATCTGGCGATTGGGAATGTCGTCGAAATTTTGGGCAGAATACCCCAAGAGCGCATGAAGGACTGTCTGGCGTGTTCGGACTTGATGGTTTTCCCATCCCTATGTGAGTCTTTTGGGTTTCCCCTCCTCGAAGGAATGGGCGCGGGATTGCCCATCGTTGCGGCGGACACTCCGACCAACCGGGAGGTTGCCGGCCGAGCGGCGGTCTACTACATGCACAATGATCCCGCACACGCAGCCGCAAAACTAAGCCAAGTCTTAGGATCCGCTGGCATCCGTGATGAACTGCGAAAGGGCGGGGCCGAGCGGCTCCGGGCGACGGACTGGAGCTGGGATCGTTACGCACGCGACTTTGAGGCGTTAGTGAGCGCGCTCGGCTCTCCAAGAACTGCACCGTCATGGGCATCAATCTCGTAGGAAGGTGGTGGCGCAGCAACGGAGAAAGGGCTTGAACGTCCGATGTCGCAGGAACCTTAACACGCAGTGCATGCAATGGGTTAAACAATCGGAAGACGGACCACGAATCGCAGTCATAATACTGACACTTAATGAAGCGGCGAACTTAGGGAGGTGCTTAGACAGTGTATGTGGATTGGCGGCGGAAGTTATCGTGGTCGATTCAGGTAGCACAGATGCCACGATCGACATAGCCAAGTCATATGGCGCGACCGTTATCTTTCACGAATTCAAAAACCAGGCACACCAGTTTAACTGGGCGTTGGATAATTTAGAGGGCGATAGTAAGTGGATTTTGCGGTTGGATGCCGATGAGTATTTGTTGCCGGAATTGAGGGATGAAATTGTTAGTCGACTCCGCGACGCCCCAGACGACGTCTGTGGCTATCTGATGAAACGCAGGATGATCTTTTTGGGCCGCTGGATTCGGCATGGCGGCTACTATCCCACGTGGCTACTCCGACTGTTCCGCCATGGCCACGCGCGGAGCGAGCTGTCGGAGATGGATGAACACATCGTGCTGCACCGCGGGAAAACCGCCCGATTGCAGAATGATTTCGTGGATCAGAATCGAAAGGGTTTATCGGACTGGTGCCTCAAGCACGAGAGGTATGCAAGCCGGCAAGCCCGGGTGATTGTCGGGTGCGTCGGCGCCACCGATCCCGCCGGGTTGAAGGCGAGGTTCTTCGGCAACCAGATCGAGCGCAAACGGTGGTTTAAGAACAACGTTTATCGACGGGCGCCCCTCTTCAGCCGGGCATTCGCGTACTTCCTTTATCGATATTTTGTTCGACTCGGAATTCTAGACGGCCGCGAGGGTTTGATTTTTCACTATCTGCATGCGGCATGGTATCTTTTTTACGTTGACGCAAAGATCTATGAAATGCGGAAAAAATGACCGCGAGATCGCTGCTCAAGACAACAAGGAGGCGGTCGCTGAGTTTTGGAACCACGCATCGTGCGGCGAGGAGCTGTACCTCAAAGGTGACGAATGCGAACACTATGCGTCGCAGGCCAAGGCGCGGTACGTACTCGAGCCTTACATCGCAGGGTTCGCTGAGTTCGCCGCCCAGCGCGGCAAGCGCGTGCTTGAGATTGGCGTCGGACTGGGGGCCGACCATCAGCAGTTCGCGCAGGCGGGGGCGATGCTGCATGGCTGCGACCTGACCTCGCGGGCCGTTGAGCATACGCGCCGCCGGCTACAGCTCTTTGGGCTTCGCTCGGAATTGCGCCAGGCGGACGCGGAAAATCTACCGTACCCGGACGAGAGCTTCGATTTTGTGTATTCCTGGGGCGTGCTGCATCACTCGCCAGACACGCCGAAGGCCATCGCCGAGGTCCACCGCGTCCTGAAGCCGGGCGGGGAGGCGCGGATCATGGTCTACCATAAATATTCATTCGTCGGATACATGCTCTGGCTTCGTTATGCCTTCCTGCGCGGCAAGTGGACGACGTCGTTGGAATCCATCTACGCCGATCATCTGGAGAGCCCAGGGACGAAGGCCTATTCGATTGAAGGAGGACGCAAGCTTTTCGCGCAGTTTCGAAGCGTTTCGATTGAGACCGTGCTGACCCACGGCGACCTCTTGTCCTCGGGCGCCGGGCAGCGCCATCGAGGCGCGCTGCTGACGGTGGCACGGGGCCTTTGGCCGCGGCGGGCAATCCGGCGGCTGTTCCCGCGCCACGGACTTTTCATGCTGATCTGGGCAGGGAAGTAGTATGTGCGGGATTGCAGGCATCGTTTCGTTTTCCGCGCCGGTTGAGCACATGTCGCTGGACGTCGCCAACGGCCGGATGGCTCATCGCGGCCCCGATGACTCCGGCATCTGGGTCGATGACTCCGCGCGGGCCGGCTTCGCTCAGCGCCGCCTCTCGATCATCGATTTGTCCGCGGCCGGGCATCAGCCCATGGTATGCCGCGAGGACGCCGCGGAGGTGGCGATCAACTTCAACGGTGAGATCTATAATTTCCGTGAGCTCCGCGCGGAATGCGATCGGGCGGCGCCGCGTATCCGCGGCGCGCCGATTCCCTGGCGAGGCCACTCCGACACGGAGGTAATCCTGTGGCTTTATCTGCTCTTCGGCGCCGAGATGATCTCCCGGCTCGACGGCATGTTCGCTCTGGCGATCTGGGACGGCCGCCGCCGGGAGATGCTGGTTGCCCGGGACCGGTTTGGCGTGAAACCGCTCTATTATGTGGCCGACACCGAACGGTTCGCTTTTGCGAGCGAGCTGAAGGCGCTACAGGTGCTGGCACCGATCAGTCGCGAGATCGACCCCGTCGCGGTGGCCCAATATGTCACGTTTCTCTATACGCCCGGCGAGCGCACGATGTTGCGGGCGGTGCGAAAGCTCGGTTGCGGCGAAGTGCTCATCGTCGGCGTCGATGGCATCAGTCGCCTCTCCCGTTTCGTGCCGTTCCCGATGGCGGGGGCCAATGGCGAGGACATGTCTGAAACCGACGCGATCCGCGGCGTGCGGGAATTGCTTGAGGGCGCGGTGGAGCGGCAGCTGGTCGCCGAC
>ORMF010675658.1_pt1 | contig 11133 bp, 11 predicted proteins | sample 1779871 | NCBI WGS metagenome assembly ORMF01 (sample SAMEA104232316, study PRJEB22302) | groundwater metagenome | biome: forest; feature: aquifer; material: groundwater | place: USA | collected 2011-08-07 | depth 5.4 m
AACATAAAAATTTGCCCTTTTATCTCTCGCGAGTACGCGCGGCATCCGCGTTTCTGTAGATTTGGTGTTACTTAAAATGTTACATCGTACCGAAGCCGCACCCATAAATAGTAAAAAATGGAAAAGGGTTTTGATGATTGTTTTCTACTTGATGGCAGATCACCTGGTGTAGTTTGGCTTAAATTCGACAGCACGCCAGTTGAAAAGAAAACGGCTTTTGTGCCTGTGTCGATTTTCCAGAACCGAAATAACTGGGCTCTAAAAAACGAATCGTGAGACGATGTTTTCCGGCGCCAAATTCAGGATATAAATTCATTTGCGCAGGAACAGAAACGCGAACCAAGTGACAGGGCGTCGAGGGATTCAGTGGTTGCAGATAAAATCCATTTTCGGCGGTAACGGTTTCCATCGTCGTGCTGCCGCGCGTCAATTCTAAAATCGCTTCGCTGATCTCGCGTAAGGGTTTAAATACATCCATCCAGTCAGTCAAATCTTTTGCTTTTTCTGCAGCTGGTTTACTTTGCCATAGCATGTAAGCAGGCAGGCGATAATCACATACGCCGCCTGGATTGGTTAAATTCGAGCGGATTTGCGATAAAAATTCATTTTGTCTGAGTGGGTCGCCGATGCGTGCATGATGGGTATGTAAGTAATGGTTCATGCCATCGAGTTTTTTGAGTGTGGTTTGTAAGCGTTGTAAATCGAGTTGCGGCGAGCGGCTCAGTTGGGAAAAAGCATTGCTGTATTGTGTTAACGTTTGGCTGAGTTTAGATTTGATATCGGGGCGATCGGTAACCTCAAGGGTTTTTAAGATCGCGTTCATTGCGTTTTTAGTGCTAATCGGCGATGGATCACTCACGGTTTTATCGAACTGATGAAACAAATTTTCAAGACGAAGACAGATACGAACAGCATCATTGAGTGGCATTTCGTAGATAATTTGATTATTTTGGGTAGTAGTGGTGATTTCCGCTATTGTCATTTCAATGTCTCGGGCTGCCTATTAAAGCGTCTATTTTAACACGTGAAGAATCGAGGCGGAACAGATTATTAAAACTGTTCTAGTACGCTGTCAGGCTAACTTTGTCTGGTTGAGTGTGAGTGTGAGTGTCTGATGCTAACCGTTTGTAATAACTTAATCGTCTAGCCTCAGATACTCACACTCACACTCACACTTACACAACCGGACAAAATTACGCTGACAACGTACTAGGGCCCCCCATTACAATTACAACTGGCTATATTGCGTACTTCGTTAGAAGCGAAAGAAGTGGAAGTGCTAGCGACCACGCCACAAATGATCGCTGTAAAGAGTACGGTAAGAAATTCAACATTCGCGTGGCCGCTGGCGCTCCCGCTTTCTTCACTAGAAGTGGCAGCGCTAGCGACCACGCCAGAAGTAATAACCGCAAAGAGTTTGATAAATAATCAATCCTTAACATGATCATGCGCCCCATCCATAGCCGTTGCATTCCGTTTACAAAAGCAGTAACATGGCCGACTTATTGGAAAACAACCAAGGTTAAAACACTATGCCGATCGTGGAAATTCAAGAAGCAGGTGGTTCGTTTGATGTAGCGCTTCGCCGCTTTAAACGTGCTTGCGAAAAAGCCGGTATTCCGACCAAATTGCGTCAAATGGAACACTACGAAAAACCAACAACTAAGCGCAAACGTAAACATGCTGCGGCTGTAAAACGCTACGCGAAAAAGTTGCAAAAAGAACACGAAACACTGGAAAAAGAACGTATTCGTCACTAAGGATTGTCATGTCAGACTGCGCGCTAAAGCTTAAAATTCAAGATGATATGAAATCCGCTATGCGCGCCAAAGAAGCTGTGCGCCTGGGCGTTATTCGCATGCTGTTGGCAGCGATGAAGCAAAAGGAAGTGGATGAGCGTGTTGAGCTGTTGGACGCAGACACTCTCAAAATCATTGAAAAGTTGATTAAGCAGCGCCGCGATTCTGCAACGCAGTTTCGAGCCGCCGATCGTCCTGAGCTGGCTGAAAAAGAAGAGCAAGAGATTGTTTTTTTAACCGGTTATTTACCAGAACAGCTGAGCGAGTCTGAAATCGATGCAATGATCGATGAAGCCATCCGGCAATTCGGTGCAACACTGACCAAAGAAATGGGTGTCATCATGGCGGCCTTAAAGCCCAAAGCCCAAGGCCGTGCCGACATGTCCGTGATCAGCAAAAAAATCAAAGACAAACTGAAGTAAAACCGGGTGCCGCGTTTCAGCAGAGGCGCTGCGCTTCAGAAGCGCGCGCGACAGCAAGTGCGCAAAGCCGTCAGCACCTTTCTCCAAAAGAAATCGATATAGCCCCCCCGCTTTTACGCAGTGCACTTCCTCCCCCGCTTTCTGCTACACTATCCCTCATGAAAAACCTCATCCCCAAATCCTTCATCCAAGACGTCGTCTCTCGAACTGACATCGTTTCTGTTATCCAATCTCGCATCGAATTAAAAAAACGCGGCGGCACGCACACCGCATGCTGCCCTTTTCATAATGAAAAAACACCCTCATTTTCCGTCAGCCATGCGAAACAATTTTATTATTGTTTTGGATGTGGCGCGCATGGAAATGCGATTGGTTTTTTGATGGAGTATGATCATTTATCGTTTGTCGATGCAGTAACTGATTTAGCCAATCAATTAGGTATGACAGTGCCGGTCGAAGCAGGCGAATTAGTATCGGAAAATCACGACAATCTTTATGCGCTATTAAAAAGCGCACAAGCACAGTATGAAAGCGAATTAAAAAAATCACCAACTGCCATCGACTATTTAAAAAATCGTGGATTAACCGGGCAAATTGCAAAAACATTTGCTGTCGGCTATGCACCAAATGCGTGGGAATTTATATCGCATGGATTAGGAAAAAATAAATCAGATCGCGAAGCATTAGCATTGGCTGGTTTGACGATTGAAAAAAATCCTGATCATTACTACGATCGTTTTCGCGACCGCATTATTTTTCCGATTCGCGATACGCGCGGTCGCACGATTGGATTTGGTGGTCGCACACTCACAAACGAAACACCGAAATATTTAAACTCGCCGGAAACCCCTGTTTTTCACAAGAATCAAACATTGTATGGCTTGTATGAAATGTGTCAGCAACATCGCAAATTAACGCGCGTGTTGGTGGTCGAAGGTTATTTAGATGTGATATCACTTGCGCAACACGGTATTTATAATGCCGTTGCAACATTGGGTACCGCACTTAATATTAAACACATTCAAATTTTATTGCGCTACACATCCGATATTATTTTTTGTTTTGATGGTGATAATGCCGGCAGAAAAGCAGCGTGGAAAGCATTGACGATTAGTTTGCCATTATTACGTGATGGATTAAATTTTCGATTTTTATTTTTACCCACAACTGAAGATCCGGATAGTTTGATTCGTAAAATCGGCAATGATGCTTTTGAATCTCGCATGAATGAAGCGGCTGCATTATCAACCGTTTTTTTTGATGAATTGGAAAAAGAATTTCCGACGGATAGTATTGCGGGCAAAGCGGCATTCGCAAAACAAGCAACAGATTATTTAAATACCATGCCACAAGGCATTTATAAAAATTTATTACTGGATCAATTGGCTTCTAGAATGAATATGGCACGTGATCGGTTGATGCCTGAAAAAGTCATTGCACAAGCACCGAAAAAATCGATACCTAAACATAATGCGCGATTGACTCCAGCAGAATCTGCGATTCAATTACTGTTGCATCAGCCCGCATTAGCGTCGACGGTATCAGTATCGTCCATTGCGGTAGGCGAATCCTCCGATGAAAAAAAATTACTCGTGGATCTGTTGCGTAGATGCGCTCAAAATCCAGATTTGCAAGTGAGTGAATTATTGTCTGAAATAGAAGATGAAGCAAAACGCGCGATGATTGCATTGATCGCTTCGTACCCAATGCACATTCCTGTGGAAGGACAAGCGGCGGAATTAGCGGGTGCGTTAGAGCGATTGCATGAGCGAGAGCAAGCGCATCAGTTATCGCTATTGATCGAAAAGGCGAAAAACGCGGAATTAGACGTGGAAGAAAAGCAATTGCTGCAATTGTTGTTGGCAAAAAAGCACGCGGCGAAAATTCTGGCATAACCCACTGCTAAGCGTTAGAATACGGGGTTCATTTTCCCAGTTCTCAGCGAGTTATCGAATGGCATCCAAGATTAGTTCTAAGATTATTTCTACCGAACCCTATGTAAATTCGAATGCAACCGGTTTTAATGCATTAACCCAAGAAGCAAAACGCAAGGGTTATTTGACGCATGAAGACTTGCTGAATTTGTTACCTAGCGATTGCGTTGACCCCAATCAAATGGAAAGCATCATTGATCGTTTGAATGAAATGGGCATTCGGGTTTATGAAGTGCAGCCCGATGAAAACGAATTGTTATTACTCGAAAGCAGTGATGACGATGATGAAGAAATCACGGAAGTGATTGAAGCAATTGCTACAGAAAATCGCACAACCGATCCTGTTCGCATGTATATGCGCGAAATGGGCAGCGTTGAATTATTGACACGCGAAGGCGAAATCGAAATCGCAAAACGAATTGAAAGCGGTATTCGTCAAGTGATGTCCGCGTTGGTGTATTATCCAGAATTAGTTGAATCATTTATCAAGCGTTACCATAAAATTGTTGCTCAAGAAGGTCGATTAAGCGATATCATTTCCGGCTATTTTGATATGGATGCAGCAGCGATTGCGGCGGCCTCAGCAGCGTCGGTGGCGGCAGCAGCAAAATTAGAAGAAGAATTGGCGGCGGCAGAGGAAGAAGATGAAACCCCCGTTGTTCCAGTCAATAAATCCAAAACGAAGAAAACAGCAGAACCGAAAGTGGATGAAGAAGAAGTCGGGGCTGATGATGTCGTTGCTTCTGAAGATGATGAGGATGAAGAAGAAGCGGGTGAAGAAAAAGCAGAAGCAGTTGATGAAGAAGAAGATGCTTTTGGTGACACTGGCCCGGATCCAGTTTATACAGCAGAACAGATGGCGATCCTGGAAGATTTATTTGGAAAATATCTTGTCTCAATCAAAAAAAATGGAAAGCAACATAAGACAACGAACAAGGCGCGTGATTTATTAGCAGACCATTATGCAAAATTTAAATTGTCTATCAAGCAATTCATTCGTCAAACGATGCGTCTTCGTAATTTATTGCGTGAAACGCGCGAACAAGAACGCGTGATTATGAAGTTGTGTGTGATCGATGCGAAAGCGCCACGCAAAGATTTTATTCAGTCGTTCGCAGGACATGAATCTGATTTAAATTGGTTGGATTCATTTATCAAAGCACATCCAAAATGTGCTGAAAAACTGGAAAATGCTAAAAGGGATATTCATCGCGCACAAAAGAAATTAGCATTGATTGAAGAAGTCAGCAATTTGTCTGTGCATGACATCAAAGAAATTAATCGTCGCGTATCGATTGGTGAAGCGAAATCACGTCGTGCGAAAAAAGAAATGATCGAGGCGAATTTACGGTTGGTTATTTCCATCGCGAAAAAATACACGAACCGCGGATTGCAATTTTTAGATTTAATTCAAGAAGGCAATATTGGTTTGATGAAAGCGGTTGATAAATTCGAATATCGCCGCGGTTATAAATTCTCAACTTATGCAACGTGGTGGATTCGTCAAGCGATTACGCGTTCGATTGCCGATCAAGCGCGCACGATTCGTATTCCCGTTCACATGATCGAAACCATTAATAAATTAAATCGTATCAGCCGACAAATTACGCAAGAAACTGGCGTTGAACCAACACCAGAAGAATTGAGTAAGCACATGGATATGCCGGAAGATAAAATTCGCAAAGTATTAAAAATTGCGAAAGAGCCGATCTCCATGGAAACACCCATCGGTGAAGATGAAGATTCAAGCTTGGGTGATTTTATCGAAGATACGAATATTGAATCACCAGTTGATTTTGCAACATCTTCTGGTTTACGCGAAGCAATGCGTGAAGTATTATCCAGTCTGACGCCACGTGAAGCAAAAGTATTGCGTATGCGTTTTGGAATTGATATGAATACCGACCATACGTTAGAAGAAGTTGGTAAACAATTTGACGTAACCCGTGAACGTATTCGTCAAATTGAAGCGAAAGCGTTACGTAAATTGCGTCACCCCACCCGTGCTGAAAAGATGCAAAGCTTTTTAGATCACGAAGGGGAATAAAATAGTTATCTGTGATCAGTTGTCAGTGATCGGTATCAGAGGTGAAATGGCATTCGAACTGATTTGTAAGATTTTTTACCGGTTTGATCGACATTAAACCGCCGATGCAGATCACTGATAACTGATCACTGACCACCCCATCGGGCCCATAGCTCAGTTGGTTAGAGCAGGGGACTCATAATCCCTTGGTCCTAGGTTCAAGTCCTAGTGGGCCCACCAAATTAACCTTGAAATTCAGTGAGTTACGTTTCAACGCTTCTCACTGAAAAATCTCAAAATTTCTGGTGCTACCTCTGTGCTACCGGGAAAATCAAAGCTACCTAGTCTTTTGCATATCAAAAAAGTCAAAATTTTTTGCTGTTTAGTTTAAGAAATTCTTAATCATGATGCTGTATAAATATCCTCAAAATACCCGCTTATAAAAATAAAGAGAATTGAGCATGAGCAGATCACATCATGAAGCAGAAGCAACCTGGCGCGATAAGCCAATCACCGGTTACTCAACCTATGCACAACGACCGCAATATTTTTATCTCATCAAAAATGATGTCTTAGAAAAAACAGCTGTGTTAATTGAAACACAGAGGTTTGTCGCATGTGGCGCTTTTTTTTTATATCCATTATTAGGGCTAATGTTCAGATCTCGAGGGGTTGCTGCATATTCTTTTGTTTGCTCCTCGTGGCATATTATGTATGCCTACAATCTGGAAAAACAAATGAATGACTATATGTTGACTAATTATAGATCATTAATGGTTCAGCATGTTGGAGAAAAATACCGAATTCACCCTTATGGAATTCACTTTGAAGATAAAAGTTTATGGAATTTTTATTACTCAACCTTTAAAGATGATTTTATAAAAAGTGCGAATTCCCCTTATATTGAACTTGATGAGGCAAATTTAGGATATGTAAATGAAATTTTGGCATATCGGAGAAATAGATTTAAAGCAGTTTTGAGCACCCTTATGGCATATAAAATTTCATCGCATGTTGTGGATATGCCTTGTGGTTTCATAAATGCATTTTTATTTAGTGCGCTTTTATTTCTGCAATCTCAACAGCTAGGTGATATAAAATTTTCTATCAATGATGCTAATCATCGATATTTTTTCGTTGATTTCGCTGGAAATATTAATTTTACTAATAATTCATATGGATTCAGAAAAAGATATTTAACAAACGGTGCATTTGATTTTGCGGAAAAACGGTCTTTGCAAATATCATCTGGCGAGCCTCAAAAAAATGCTCCGTTCAAATAAAACCAGAATCCCTGTCGTTAAAAGCGCGTCGTAGATTGTGGAAAATCGGGGGGATCGCTCATCCAAAATCAAACACCTTCAAAAACGAATGACTCGCCTGATATTTCATCATCTTCCGTTTAATTTCATTATTCCCACAAAAATACCAAACCTCATGAATATCAAAATTTTTCATATATTCATTCATGATTTTTTGCAGGCGGCGATTACCTTTGGTGCTCAATTCCACTTCAACAGCGATTCTTTTATCATTCAATAACAACTCACCATCAGGAATATGTTTGCGTTGTCCGATCCCATCTTGCGCGCGTAAACAACGCAATTCCCGTTCTGATATGAATTCGCAGTTGTATTTTTTGGATAACATCAACATGACCTTTGTTACCTGTAAATCATGATCGTACGATCCCGTTGGAATACTTTTTATTAACGGCAAATGATTGCCAATCCATTCTATTCCGCGTTTGGCAACACAATAAATACCAGGTAATCCGTAATAAATTTTATGATGCTGTAAATAGTGATGATCCACTAATTTTTTTACTCGGCCATACGCGGTAGATAACGCAACATCAAATTGACACGCAATCAATTCTATCGTTACAAACCCCATTTTATTTACCCATTTCATCACATCCCTATCTTTTTTCGTTAACTGACTATTTTTTATTTTCTTTATTTCCATTTCAATTTCTCCACTCATCCCCGCCAGCTTGGTTTTTATTTTTTCAACCGTTCCTGACCTCACTCTCAAGACTCCAGAGGATGTTGCGAGGGTGAGGTCAGGAACGGTTGAAAAAGTAAAAATCAAGCAGTGGCGGGGATAATTTGACGTTTTTCCCATAATCAACTATCCAATTCAATTCTGGATTTTAGTCTGATGGTATTGTGGGCGTAATTAATGGCTCAGCTGTCTGAGTAGCTGTTTCATGATACTGAAAAGAATCTGAATCAAACCACAATGCAAACTTTCCTTCCCATTCGCCATTGCGTTGTTTATTGCAAGTCCATACACAATCAGGATCGTGCACACTCTTTTTTTCTTTGTTACGCCAAATGGAAAAACAATTGTCGGCAAGATCACTGATACTGCCGGTGCCTTTGATATCAAATTTCCCAGGAATAGTGGTTTCATCAATACCCTTGCGTGGATGTGCAATCACATGAATATGACAAGGATATTCATTTTTAAAATCACACAGTTTTTCAATAAATGCTTTTTGTGCATTGTAATCATCTTCTGCAATATTGCATTTCAACAATGAATCCAATAAAAACACGTCGACACCATAATGCTGATGCGCATACAAAAACACTTCTAATAATCGTTCTGTCTTAGCACTTCCGACCAATTCAAATAACCACAATTTATCGGCAAACCAGTGCTGAACTGACTCGATCATTGTTTTATCGGGTAATGCGATTGCAGACACTTGTCGTGTTAATCGCATCAATAATCGTTCTGGTTTCATTTCAAGGCTGGCAATACATGCACGCGCACCTTGTGACATACAGTGCAATAATATCTGTCCTAAAAACTGACTTTTGCCGTGACCATTAATTCCGGTCCAAACTGATAATTCATGTGGTCTAAAAGCGACATGCTCTTTGGTTTTTTGCCAAGGAGATTGATACCCCAAGCTTCCCGTGCTGCTTGGATAAAACATATTAATTACTTGATCCAAAAATAAATGCGATGATTTTAGCTCATTCGGGTCTTGTATTTTTGTTTGCGGAAAAGAAGCTGTTATTACTCGATTTTCTGTATTCATATTGCACCTTCCCATGCTGCACACCTAGGTCCAGATTTTGGACCTAGTGTTTTTTTATGATTGTATTGATGACTGTTTATATTATTCCCGTCCAAATGTCGGACCTTGGCTGGTTCGATATTCGGACTTAGGGTTGCATTTAATCGATATAAATTCTGTCGACGATACCCATTTTTGTCATACTGCCTTGTCACCAAAATAATTTTTTCATCTTTCAAAAAACCCAAATGTTCAATGAGTGTCGATCGTGAAAAACCACATTTTTGCTGCAATTGTTTCAATGATGGATAACATTCACCGTCATCATTGGCGTAATTCGCCAATGCCAATAAAACAAATTTAGGGCCTGGTTTGATTGTCATCTTCCAAACCAATATCGTTTGTTTTAATGACATGCATGTTCGTCCATCATCACCGTGCGGCTCTCGATGAATTTTTCTAAATCAGCAATGCGATAAAATACTTTCCGTCCCATTTTGATGTAGGGCAGGGGATAGCGTTTTGTACAACGCCAAACAGCCAATGTGTCCACACTGACACCCAAAATTTTTGCAGCTTCTATTGAGTTGATACGTCCAGGAAATATGGATTGATGCATAGTGATCCTCGTTGATAATGATTAATAACGAGATCACTATAAAAAATTTAAGAAATGTAAGGGTCCAGTTGGAAAAAATACTTTTCCAAATAAAACAAATAATTGGTGTTGAAAAAAATGCCGTATTTTACGGGTCGTTTTTACAATGAATAATTTTGAATTTGGAAATAGGGGTGTTAAACACAGTCCAGCGCAGTCCTGCACTGTCCTGCACTGTCCTGCACTGTCCTGCACGGTCTAAGACGGTCCGACGCAGTGATGAGCTAAAGATTTTCTTCAAATACTGCAAGTCCCTCAGATATTTTTTTGTGCAAATTGCTTTTACCTAAGCCTGTTGATGGCATTTCGTGATCCGCCACATACTGCAAAATATCTTCGACAAGTGCCGAAATAGACGGTTTTGTTTTTTTATTGCCATGAATGGATGCCAATGCGCCGATGATTTTAAGCAAATAATGGCGTTCTCGTGCGCCAGTAGAATCGTTCGCTGTATTTTCATTCATCTGTTGTTCGATGTGTTCATATTGCTGTAGGCGCTGGAATAGTCGACGTGCTGATGCCAGCAATGCTTCAGGCAATGTAATTTCTTTCTTGATGCACTCAACAATATAATCCAATGGGTAGTTTTCTCGTCCGTATTTCTTAGAAAAATTCACACTGCAAAAAATTCGGTATAACTGATATGCCTCGCTTAATTCATTTTGCAGTTCATCTTGATTGAAACGTACGTGTTTATATTGCAAAGGATTGTGCCCAGACAAAATCAAGGCAGCATCCTTTTTCGTCCATTTATCTAGCTTTAAGTAGAAATGGTAGTCAACGTGATCAGTCATGTGCGCTCAACATTAAAGATAAAAAACCATTTTAGATTAACGAAAATAGTTTTTCATTAAAATAGCAATTATTTAATTGTACACATCGTTAAAGTTACACGACTCGTAGACGACTCGTTTAAGAAAAATAACGAGTCGTCTACGACTCGTGATGCATTTAATATGCATTATATTCAACACATTAAATCACGACTCGACATTTTTACCGAAAAAAATAGAATAAAATCAACTTTATTTTAAAATTCAAATAATTAAATCGTGTAACTTATGTTGCGTATTGTGTGGGCGCTTAGTATTTTTTTATAAATTCAAAATACACATCGTATTGGCTCATAAAATATCTGCCAATGTCACACTTTTAATTTTCGCTGTTTGAATTGTCAAAAAATAGCGGGTTGATTTTCGCTCACCGATGCGTCGTAATACATTTTTCTCTACTAAATCATGTAAATCACGTGTTGTGGTT
>ORMF011223511.1_pt1 | contig 11132 bp, 7 predicted proteins | sample 1779871 | NCBI WGS metagenome assembly ORMF01 (sample SAMEA104232316, study PRJEB22302) | groundwater metagenome | biome: forest; feature: aquifer; material: groundwater | place: USA | collected 2011-08-07 | depth 5.4 m
ACCTTGCCTTGCTCATACAAGGGCGCCACAAGGCCGTAAACTTTGCCGTTGTGCTCCACACATTCGCCGACCGCAAAAATGGACGGGTCGCTCGTTTCCATGTAATCATTGACCACGATACCGCGATTGACTTGCAAACCCGCTTTTTTTCCCAATTCGGAATTAGGGCGAATGCCGCAAGCGATGACAACGAGATCGGCTTGAACGATAGAACCGTCTTTAAACATCACGCCTTCCGCCTGCTCTTCGCCCATAATTTTTGCGGTGCTTTTATTCAAAAGAACCGTGATCCCCAATTTTTCGATTTCCCGCTTCAGGAATTGGCCGCCGATCTCATCCAGTTGTACTTCCATCAAACGATCCATGAGATGCACCACGCTGACTTTCACGCCTTGATTGAGAATGCCGCGCGCGGCTTCCAAACCCAGCAGTCCGCCACCGATCACAACCGCCTGCTTCACCGTTTTGCAGGCTTCCAAGATCGAAGCCGTGTCGGCCATGTTACGGAAAGTAAAAACATTGCGCTTATTGACGCCGTCAATCGGCGGGATAAAGGGATTGCTGCCCGTGGCTAAAAGCAGCAAGTCATAAGAATAGGAAGAGCTATCCTGTGCAAAAACCATTTTGTTTTTGGCATCAATCTCCACGGCCCGGGTGTTCTGGCACAGCATGATGCCGTTGGCCTCATACCATTCTTTGGTATTGATATAAATCTCATCGACGGTCTTTTCGCCGGCGAGCACCGATGAAAGCAGGATGCGATTGTAGTTGTAATAGGGCTCCTCGCTTAAAACGGTAATTTTGAAATTGGGTTTTCTTTTCAGAATCTGATCGACGCAGGCCATGCCGGCCATTCCGTTGCCAATCACGACTAATTTTTTTGGTTCCATTGCTTCATCTCCCGGTTAATACATCATCTTAGTCGGACATCAAGTCCGACTCGATGAGTACTGGCGCAAAAGCGCCGGTAAAAAAAAGGCGCTCAACGATTAAAACCGTTGAACGCCTTTGCTCAACTTTCGAACTGAAGCGGCATTGCTTCAGAACTTCAAATTTTTAAAACGAGCTTACTTTCCAGCTAACTCATCCCGGATTACAAAAAAGTAATTAAAAACATTTTTGTAAGAAAAGTCCGTCCTTTTCCCTCTTGTAACTCCTGTTCCTGCAATCGATGACGTAAGTAATACACAAACCGTGCCAAGATTATCTCCGTTGAAGATTACTAGCAATGACTCGAAGGAAATGTGAGGAGGGTATTCTTAGCAGGTGCAACGCGTTGTCAATACATGAGTTGCGGAGGAAGACCGTACGTCCTAAGCCTTTTCCGGATCAACCGGCCGTTCGGGAATGGAAAAATAAAAAGAAGCCCCTTTCCCTAGTTCGGATTCCGCCCACATTTTGCCGCCATGACGTTCAACAATTTTTTTACAGATCGCCAAACCGATCCCAACCCCTGATATCTCTCGGCGCTGAAGCCTTCTGAACATGTCAAAAATACGCACCTTCTCTTTCGGGTCAAAACCCACGCCGTTGTCTTTTATTTGAAAAATCCAATCTGTCTTTTCTTTTCGAGCTGAGATGTAAATCTTTAAAGGCTGCTCGCTTCGGTACTTGATGGCATTCGAAATAAGATTCATAAAAAGCCGTGTCAAATGAAGCCGGACTCCTGTAATCTTGGGCAACGGCCCGCAAACAATTTCCGCTGAACTATTTTCGACTTCAGAGCGGAGGTCTGAAAGCACCTGGACGACGACTAATTTCAGGTCAACAGTTTCCCAGGCCGTTTCCACGTTATCCACCCTCGCATAATCCAATAAGCTCCTGATAAGGTCTTGGGCCCGGCCCGACGCATCTTCTGCAATCTTGATAAACTCCTGCGCCTTGTGTTCTAATTTATCTTTATACCGTGACACCAAAAGACTCATAAAACTTGAAATGATATGAAAGGGTTCCTGGAGATCATGAGAAGCCACCGCGACAAACTGCTCAAGTTCCACATTGGATTTTTTTAACTTTGAGCCTTACCTTGTTAACGCAACATTAAGTTCCTGAAGCCCGTGCTCCCTATCCTTCTGTTCTGTCGCATCTTCAATGGAAAGCAGGATCACTTGCATGGAGTCAATTCGACGTGCATTGAGCACCATGATCTTGTGTCCGACATTTTTAAACTGATGATCAAGCTCATAATTCTCAACTTTTTCTTTCCCAGGCAAACTCTCTTCCAAGAGCTTATGCAGCGCCGGAATATCCCATTGTCCCTTCCCCAATTCATAAATGAGACGATTTTCTGTTTGATCGGCCTTCACCTGAAACACGCGGCAAAAGGCGGCATTGGCTATTTTTACTTGTAATTTCAGATCTAGCACAAGCAGCGGCACAGGCACGGTTTGAATCACGAAAGCTAAATAACGCCCGTATTCTTCGATTGCAAATTGATTCTTTTTCAAAATGTCGATATCCGAAAACATGATCACCACGCCGTCAATCTTGTTGTCGCTCGTCCGGTAGGGCCGTATCTGCAGGGTGTACCAATGCCCCTTCTCATCCTGGACTTCCTGTTCTTTGATCGCGAGATCCTTGTTGACCTTTGCAATCAATTCTTCAAGATTTGAAATGTTAACCTTCAGTTTAATATCGCTAAGGGATCTGCCCACGTCCGTAGCAACAAGGCTAAAAACTTTTTCGGCCGCAGGAGTAAAACGCCGGATCCGGAGATCATGCCCCACAATCACGACCGGCAGCTGGATACTGTTGATTAAATTAGAAAAATCATCATTAAGCTGCGCCAGTTGAGTATTGCGGCCGTTAAGTTCATCATTCACGGTCGTAATTTCTTCATTGGAGGCTTGAAGTTCTTCTTTGGCCGTTTGCATCTCTTCGTTTGCGCTTTGCATTTCCTCGTTCAGGCTCTGCAACTCCTCGTTGGAGGCGACAACCTCTTCATTTGCCGCTTGCAGCGCCGCATTCGCGGCTTCCCGTTCCTCAATGATGGATTGCATGTAGGCCTTTGTGGCAATAAGTTCTTCTTTAACCGACAAAAGGTTCTCTTTTAATCCCTGCTCGCGGGAATCCGGCTTCGATTTCGATTTAGCAATGGTCTTTCCGACCAGCGGCGGCAAAGAAATCTTCTTCAATTCCGTAAATGAAATTAAAAAATACCTTTGCTTGGCTGCGGGGACCTTAAGCGGAACGACTTCGATCGAAACGCTTTTAAAATCTCCGTTGTATTTAACCCGTATGTTTTCTTTTTTAAAAGAGCCCCCCTCTTTCATCACTTGATTGAGCGCAGTCCGGAGTTCCGTCAACAAACCTTCCCGGACCATTTTAAAAAGATTCAGGCTAGGCGTTCCGGGCGCCTGCTTGAGGTAGTAACTCGTATCCCCGCGGAACTGGAGAATTTCCATAGTCTCGTTAATCACCACGCCGGCTTGCTCATTTTTGGCCATGACCATACGATCCGCTTCTCTTTGCACGTTCAACGCGATGCGGGATTCTTCATTTTCGTCAGGCTTTTTAAGCGCGGGGAACTTCTCCGGAGCACTGGGTGAAGCGACATACCCAAAGGCGTAATGACTTTGTTTTTGCTGCTTGGAATAAATCTTGGCCTTTTGATTGACGCACTTAAATAAATCCTTAAAATCCATCGCGCTTTCCGACTGCCCCAGAAGAAGGAATCCGCCCGGATTAAGAGCGTAATGAAACGTGGGAATAACTTTTTTTTGCAAGATCGGGGTTATGTAAATCAAAAAATTGCGGCAGCTGATAAGATCGATTTTTGAAAAAGGCGGGTCGGCCGTCACGTTTTGTTTGGCAAAGATGCAACGGTCGCGGATCAATTTTGCAATTTGGTAACCGCGATCAACCTTATTGAAAAACCGTTTCAACCGTTCGCTGGAAACATCCTGGGCGATACTTTCGGAATAAGTGCCGGCCCTTGCGGCCTCGATACAGCTTTCCTTGATGTCGGAACCAAAAAACTGAATGGGGATATGATTTGCATCATCACCTAAATGTTCCAACAACGCAATGGCGAGCGAATAAACCTCTTCTCCCGTAGAACAAGCGGGAACCCAGATTCGCAACGGCGTCTCATTGGATTTATTTTTAACGATATGGGGAAAGACATCCTGCTGCAAGATCTTAAAAATTTCCGGATCCCGGAAAAAAACGGTTACTTTAATCAGAACATCCTGGTGGAGTGCCGCAAGCTCCTGCGGGTCGTTTCTTAGAATACCGAGATAATCTTGAAGCGTTTCTTTCCGGCTGAGCACCATCCGGCGGATGACACGCCGCTTGATGGTCGCGGGTTTGTAGCCGGAAAAATCGACGTTCGACACTTTTTTGAGCAAAAGGACAATTTGATGAAAAGCATCGTCGGTTTCGGGCAGTAGTTTCTGGATTTGACTCTCGGAGGGATTTGCATAGGGATGGCGGCTGATACTCCCAAGGCTTTCCGCAATGGCTTTCGGATTTAAGATAAAATCAACACAACCCGTTGCAATCGCATTGTGAGGCATCTGTTCAAATTTTGCGGATTGTTCTTCCTCGGCAAAGGTAATCCCGCCTTCCTCTTTGATGGCCTTGATTCCCGCCGATCCATCGGAAGCCGTGCCTGATAAAACAACACCAATCGCCCGGCTTCCCATCTCTTGGGCCAGGGACCGGAGAAAAACATCAATAGGCAGGTTCACCTCGCTCGGCGTCTCCGGCCGCGGCATCAGCTTTAAAACACCCCCCGAGATCGTCAGGCAGGCATTCGGCGGGATCACATACACATGATTGGCTTCCACCGGCATCCCGTTTGTGATCTCTAAAACCTGCATCCGGGTTGACTTGGCCAAAATTGACGCGAGCAGACTCTCATGCGAAGGGGACAAATGCTGAATGCAGACAAAGGCCATTCCCGTGTCCACGGGTAAATGACGGAGCAACTCGGAAAACGCCTCTAAACCGCCGGCCGATGCTCCGATACCCACCACGGGAAAGGCTATTTTTTGGGTTTCTTTATTCGGCATTGTTTTAGTTGCAGATGGATTCTGTTTTGACACAGCCGATGACTCCTGGGGGAGGGGGGGGGATTTTTTATTGCCAGGGCTAAGAGAATTATTCAAAAAACACCTCTTATTTGCTATCGTTACTTGCTATGAATTATATAGCCGTTGACAAGAAACCCCTATCAGATTTTACGAAAAAACTCCGCCCCCCACGGCATATACTTAAGCTATATACGGTTGGAAGATTTCTGATTTCCTGCCTTACTTTACGAGTTTGTCATACACCGTTGACAGACTCCGGTCCCACAAAAATTACGAAAAGAGACTTCCGATGACCTTAAACGGCCAAGCTATAACTTGACCAATCGTATAGAAAATACCCCCGATAACACCGCGCGGGTGCGCATCGGTGACTACCTCTCTTTGAGTCGTCACCGTGCTCGTACTGCTGCCTAACGCTGCTCCATCCGTGGTCTGCGTCGTCACCGTTGCGGTTCTGGTTCTTCCCGCGCAACCGGTTGCCGAGATAGCGCCCAAACTGATGAGGCACACCAAGGCTGCCAAAAGCCAGTGCTGTTGGAATCCCATTGTCTTTTTCATGCTTCACATCCTTTATTAGTCAATTCGTTAATAAGGCCCCTCCTACACAGGGTTTTCACTCTGGCTGAGTTTCGGGCGTCAAAGCTTCATCATAAAGCCGCACTTTTAAAATCCTTACGGAATCGGCTTCCCAGGTTCCGCTTTTCCTTTTTGCCGCATCCACCACGACTTCATCCCCTACCGCCAGTTCCTTGAGCGAACTGATTTTTTCAAATTGTGTATCCGGCAGCACCACAATATCGAACTCATCCGTCACAAAGGGCTGCGGGGGATTGGAACGTTTGAAACTAAAAGAGCTGCCGTCATCTTTAACCGCGATCACTTCTCCATTAATCACTTCTGCGTGTACCAGATTCGGAGAAACCGCCAAGGCCGTGATGACAACTCCCATGCCCATAACGCTCCGCTTTAAGAGTCTTTGGATCATCCTGTCTTTTTTCATGATTTCCTCCTCAGATCTTACCGTCCCAGCGCCCTCCCTGACGGGCAATCAAAGCATCCCAGCCGGACCAAAAACGGAACGGCGGCAAAAGCCCGATAAGCGCATGGGTCCAATTCTTCTTGGTTTCATTGTTATTCAGATACTGCCCGATTCCCGGCCAAATAATTAAGGAAGCCAGTCCGAAACAAACTGTTTTACCTGTTATATCCCCATGAGTTGCCGTATTGTCAGCCAATACCGGGGACGGCAATGTACCCAGAAAAAGAATCATCATAACCAGCGCTGCCAGTGACTTTTTCATTTCAGATCTCCTTGAACTCGTGTGTTAAAAACGTGTCTGCTTCATCCTGTTTTATCATAAACCGGGGCCGCGCAATTGGCTATGGGGTGTTCACCCCAACAGGAAATCAGGCGCCAAAATTCTCGGCGGCAAAATTCCAATTCATCAAGTTATCCAGGATGGCGGTGAGATAATCATTCCGGCGGTTCTGATAATCCAAATAATAGGCGTGTTCCCACACGTCCAAGGCCAAAAGCGCTTTGCCTCGCCCTTGGGACATGGGATTTTCAGCGTCCGGCGTTTTGACGATTTTGAGAGTGCCGGCGTCTTTCACGAGCCAGACCCAGCCGCTGCCGAATTGATCCATGCCGGCTTGCGCGAATTCCTGAATAAAATTTTCATAACTCTCAAAGGCCGCTTCAATTTTTCTTTTCAACTCACCCGAGGGTTTGCCCCCGCGCTTAGGCGACAGGCTGCTCCAATAAAAGGTGTGGTTCCAGACCTGTGCCGCATTGTTAAAAATAGCTCTTTGATTGCTGTCGCCGGCGGTCTTGACAATAATCTGCTCAAGTTTCAACTCTGCAAATTCGCTTCCCGAGACAAGCTCATTAAGTTTGTCCCCATAAGCCTGATGATGTTTACCATAATGAAAACTAAGCGTCCGCGCGGAAATGAAGGGCGCCAAGGCATTTTGCTCGTACGGAAGCGCGGGCAAAATAAACGGCTCGGTTTTTGTTTGAATCATAAAAAAGCTCCTTCCTGGTTTAAATCCAGCGATGGATTCCGCTTCATTTTTTTATCGCGTTCTCCATCTTTTTCCGGTTACTTAAATGCGTCCGGTTAGCAATAAGATAACTAGAATTAACACGAGCAAACTTGAAATGCCGCTAGGACCGTATCCCCAAGATTTGCTGTGCTGCCAAGTCGGCAGTGACCCAACGAGAAACAAAACAAGTATGACGAGTAACAGGGTTGAAATTGTCATCGGAGGTTCCCTTTCGGTTGAAGTTGAATAGTTTTTTCAACCTCAGCTTAATACAGCCCGGGCGGCTGTTCTATGGGGTAAACACCTGAGCGGCAGTTAAATCCACTTTCAAATCGACGATCAGTGGAAGATGATCGGAAGCAATGCGGTCCAATTCCGTGGTGGGAACTTCGATATTCGTCACTTCAATGTCCGGGCTGACAAAGAAGTGATCAATCCGGCTGAAAGGATGACTTGCCAGCCAGGTACTCTTCGGTTTGTGAGATTCCATAAGCAGTTGAGCATCACGAAGTTTACAGCCCATGCGTTTGCAAACTAGGGAACGTGGATTGGCGTTAAAATCCCCGCATAAGATAACAGGCCCCTGGCAAGCGGTGCTGCCGCTCCAATCGGGACCGAGCAGGGCCTCGGCTTGAAGCAGGCGTTCGGCAGGCCACAAACTCAAATGGCTGGTGATCACATTCACTTTGATGCCGCTCACGTCAATTTCGACCCATAACGCACCCCGCGGCTCGAAGAGCCTGCGGGCTTTAAGCCGGGGAAGCGCATCCATGCGGACAACTTTCAGAGGGTAGCGGCTTAAGATGGCATTGCCGTATTGACCCTCCGCCAAAGAAAGAGAAGAATGAAAATGAAAGGTCATGCCTAATTTCTGCGCAATACTTTCGGCCTGATGAATCTTCCCTGAACGATTTCTTCCCACATCGATTTCTTGCAAAGCCACCACGTCGACATCCTGACGTGCGATGACTCGTGCAATTCGATCCGGTGAAGTTTTTCCATCCAGCCCTACACAGCCGTGAACGTTATAGGTCAGCATGCGTAAGGTCTTGACTACCGGCACCCGCGGTTCAGACCCAGCTCCGGAAGTTCTTTCCAAATGCCGGAGCGCGGCTTCACGAATATCAAGCGGCCGCAAATAGGTCCGCCCCTGAACGCGCAAAGGCGTATCCGGAGGAAGAAGCGCGAACCCTCTCGTTTCTTCCGGCCCATAACCGGCGTGGCAGCCATTTTCCAAAGCAAAAGTGATGAGTTTTTTGCCCTGGCACCAGCCTGAAATAATAATGTTCCCCGCACTGGGATGATGGCATAACGCCACAAGGTCGCGAGCGGCCTCCTCTAAGAAAGGGTGGTCTTTTCCCAATATTTCAGCCGCGTCTCCGGGGAGCATGAATTTTCCGGTTTCCGTCCGCGCTTCCGCCTGCCCCGCTTCTGCCGCCATCAAAACCACGGGTATTTTTGCCGTATGCAATAATTCAAGAATGACACGTTCTTTTTCTTCAGCGCTCAACTTTACCGACGGATAAATGTGCACGATCGGCCCCATGCCGACCGCAATCACTTTTGAACTGGCATGGTCGATGCACTGGTCATGAGAAAAACAAAGACGGCCTTTTGAATTTTTTTCAGACACAAGTTCTCCGAAAATTTTTGCGATCGCCTCCTCAACGGACATGCCATTCTCCTTGGCATAGGGAATCGAGTCTTCTTGACCGTGATCCGAATAAATCCAGATGTCGTAATCCCGGCGTTCCGCAAGCCGCGCCGCTTTCCAAACGCCGGCGATTGCGGCATCAATCCCCCGGAGCGACCAATGCGCAAATTTCGATGAGGGGCCGCGGCGATGCGCCTGTTCATCGTATCCCGCAAGATTCAAATGAAGGACGGGTAACCCGCGGGCGATATCGATTTTTGCTCCGATGACCACAAGCTCCCGGAGCAAGACGCAAAATACGGCCCGCGTTAAAATATATTGAAACTCTATAAGTATTTTTTTCCCACTGAGCGCTCCTCGCACGAAATCACAAAATCCGATAACAATTTCAACGACAATCAAAAAAGCCGTACGGAAAAAAATATTAAGATGAAAAATAGCAATAAGAAGCCAGGTAATCGGATTAAAAATTTGAAAGACCCGGCTATAACCGCCCCCGGACGCGCAATAATGGGATTCCTCGGCGCAGCCCGTAAAAATATTAGAATAGGAGCTTCCGCCTTTAAGAAGGGGTTCGGCCCCCTCACTGATACGCGTTTCGATTTCACGGGCGCATTTCGGATCAAACATCACAAACGGTTCGCCGCCCTTGCGGTCCACAAAATTAAAAGCAGGCACACAGCCTTTGACGCCATAAAAAAGCTCGCCCTGCACCGCCGGTGTGTTCGAAGGCATGCCGGAGTAATGGACATGCTCCTTATATTTTTGCCGTGCGATAAGGGACCGAAGAAATGGCAGATTCCCCTCGCGCAGCCCGCGGTGATACTGTTTAAAAGAAAGCCCGTCAATTTGAATCAGCACTAAACCGGGAGCGATTGCCGTGCCCTCGGATTTTGATAAACGGAACAGACGAATCGCCCAATAAGAACGGCTGAACCAATTTCTTAATTTCCTAATTCCAAATCCTATTTCGCCAATCATGATCGCTCTGCTGAGGCCGCAGAAGCAGGCGTTAAAGAATCCACGTTGGGACCAAACGCCGCGCCCATTGTCGCTTTAGTAAAATTACAGAGAAGCTTCCACTCCGCTTCCGCACGCTGCATGAGCGGAAACCAATCTTTTTCTTCCAATTTTCGCTGAAAGCCCTTTTCTGTCTGTAAACTCTGGTAAAGCCGGAGGGCCTTGCCCGCACACCGCTGCATGGAAAATTGTTTCGCCGTTTTTTTTGCCTCTGCAATTAATTTTCTTCTTCCGGCGGGCGTCCGCTCCAGAACCCAGCTTAAGGCTTCTGAGAATTCTTCTTCATTTTCATCAGGGATCAGCCTGCCGTTGATTTTGTCTCTGATAATATCCCGGACGCCCGGGGCATCCACGCCGACCACAGGCGTTCCTGCCGCCATGGCTTCATTCAATACCATTCCCTGGGTTTCGCTATGAGAGGAAAACGCAAAAACATCGATTGTCTGAAAGGCCTCTATCAATTTCGCGCCCTTCATCACACCGGCAAGACGCAATTGATCTTCTAATTTCTGTTCTTTGAAATGTTTTACAAGCGCTTCTTCCGAAGGCCCGCTTCCGACCACTAAAAAAACAGCATTCTTTTCTTTTTTTAAAAACGAGGCGACCGCCCGGGCAAGAAAGGGAAGATTTTTTTCCGGCGAAAGCCTCCCCACATAACCGACGACAAAGGCGTCTTTTGAAATCTTGGATTGTTCTCTGATGTTTTTTCCTGTCTTTTTGTATTCACTGAGATGAAGGCCGGTGGGGATCACTGTGATTTGCGTCGTCACGCCTCGCGCCCTTATTATTTCGGCAACGCTTTCACTCGGCGCAACAACATGGTCACAGCTGTTGGCATACCCCGTGGCCAATTCCAGCATAAATTTTTTTGCAGCTTCCGAATCGCCTACATTTTCCTCATAAAGCGAGTGGTGCGTAAAAATCAGGGGTACCTTATGCGCGTAAGCGAGCCGAAGCGCTGTGTCCCCCATGAGGAAGGGGTGATGGGCATGAATGATGTCAGGTTTAAAGTCGCCCAGGGCTTCCAGAAAGAATCCGGCGATCGGGAGTTTTAATGAAAATGGAGACCCGTGAAAATGCTTAAGCGCAGGCACCCGGATGACATCCAATTCCTTTTTAGGGCTGCCCTCATATTCCGGAACCACAATCACGACACGGTGGCCGCGTTTGCGATATTCTTTCGTAAAGGATTCAATTGAACGCTCCAGGCCGCCCACCAGGGGCAAATAAGTATTGGTCATCATCAAAATATTCATCGATTTCCCCGCGGGACCACCAAGAAATTTTCACCGGCCTTTGCTTGAACCGGCGCCAAACCGGACAGACGGACCTCGATCGCCGGCGCCTGCCCCTTGTGCCAGTCGCCGGACCATTGG
>ORMF011131002.1_pt1 | contig 11130 bp, 12 predicted proteins | sample 1779871 | NCBI WGS metagenome assembly ORMF01 (sample SAMEA104232316, study PRJEB22302) | groundwater metagenome | biome: forest; feature: aquifer; material: groundwater | place: USA | collected 2011-08-07 | depth 5.4 m
CTTCGAAATTCATCATGTGATAGATATATTTAGAGTTGTATAAACGACTTTTCGCTCTATTATATACCTATCAATTTCGGTGTCTTTTTATATCATTCATCCGAGAGGGCTATGGTGTCATTTTAGACGAGTAATTGCGCTAAGTTGCAAAAGAAATCTGCTTGGCTTATTATGAAAAGACATTTCGGTCAGCTCTTTGTAAGGAAACAGCCATGACTGAACCTCTGCACATCGATGGCCTGGACAAGCTGGGGGATTGGGAAGCTTTTTGTCGTGACCCTGAAAATATCGGCAGACGCGAACCCGGGTATAAATTCGCTTTTTATAGGAAACTTCAATTGATCAAGCTCGTCGCGATGAGCTTTGGTGGAGTGCTCACGCCACCCTTCGTTTCTTTGGACGAAGAAGGAAGAAAATCTTTCACTTTCAGCCAGAGGGATTTGCTGGGTGTCGATCTGTTGAAGAAGTATGGGATGGTGGTCGTGGTCATTTCGAATCGCCGCACCAAAGTGGTAGAAAAAAGATGTCACAAAATGAACATCCCTTACTACTCCGCATGCAATGCCGAGGAAGATGACAAGAAGAGAATTCTCCAAAAAGTCATATACGAAGGTGGCCTATTCGAAAGCCAGGCGATGTATATCGGCGATGAAATCAACGATCTCGAAGTGATGAGGGTGGGAAGCGTGGCCGTCGCAGTCCGAGATGCCCGCCCGCAAGTCAGGGCTATCGCCGACTATGTCACCACCGCCGAAGGTGGCAAACATGCCGTCCGAGAAGTTGCCGAACTGCTCCTCGCCGCTAATAATCACGAGCTTAAACTTTAATCATAGAATACATCTCTCCCGTGGGAGAGATTTTTTTTATTTCTGTTATCTCTATTTCTTTGCATGTCATTTCAATCCCGACTTTCATCAGGATAACAGATTTATTTTCTGTCATTCCCGCGCAGGCGGCCTGCCTGCCGGTAGGCAGGTTTGGAATGACAACCCTTTAATATGCTATTCTAAAAATAGCTTTTTGCTAAAGGAGACGAACGATGCGCGTTAGCCTGCGTTTTTTTATTTTCGTGTTTGCATGCTTCTGTGTCGGAAGCGGCTGCGCCTCGACGACCAAAGATCCTCTCTGTTTCGGTAATCGCGAAATCATCACCACAAATCACGGCGTGAAGATTCCGCTTTACAATGCCAACCCCGAAGAGCGCTACTGGGTCGAGAAACACATTGCAATGATGACTGAAAAAACCCAGAGGTCGATCACTCTTATCAGATTTGTGGGCAAAGACGAGAAGCATTTCAAAGTTGATGCCGAGGCGGCACATTGCGAAGATAATAGACATATCTGCATCCGATCGGAAAGATTTAGGCCGATTGATGTAAATCACGAAGCTGCTCACGCCCTAACTTATGACCTGCCGTCTACGTCGCTTCGTGAATGGGAGGCGATCGCCGGAGAGGTCTACGGCGACAATCACTATCAATTTGGCCACTTCTACCCGATCAACGGACTACTGGATCACTATGCGTCTCGCAGTGCCTGGGAAGACATCGCCATCTGGGTGGGGTCAATTTATTCGGCTATCTCCAATGATTACTACGGCATCTTCAGACGAATCGAAAAAGATCCGAGATATCTCCGGAAACTTGATTTCCTACTAAAGTGGGAATACATCGACCAAACCGCTTATGATAAAATCAAACCGCTTCTTCGTTAGAGGCGGTTTTTTCTTGCATAAATAATTAAAAAGGGGCATATTCTAATCAGCACCCGACAATTTAAGGAGTGGCAATATGCGCCCTGCCGCGATCCTGATTTTCTTTACAGTATTCCTCACCGGCTCAACTAGCTATCCGATATACGAGCTCCAAAAAGATCTTCCGATTTTTGATAAAAATAAGCCCCTAGCTGACTGCCCCATCGAAGGCACGGACGCGCGGCAAGCCATCCGAATCCGCAAATGGCTTTCCATAATGCCGGGCGAGGTCCAACGCGCCATCGACCGCATTACCATCCACCAGCACAAGGACGACACATTCAAAGGACTGGCGGTAGCATACTGCAGGAAGACAAGGGGCGGAAAAATCGAGATTCATATTTTAGCGAATTTCGTTCGGCCGTGGTATCTCTGGCACGAAGCCGCGCATGCGTATGAATATCGGTGGGGCGGGGACGAGGAAGCCTGGAGAGAAGCCGTCGGCGATGGACTAAGCCGGAAAACAAGCCGGACATTTCCCTCGCGCGGCGTTCTAACTGCTTATGGAATGAAGCATTGGCAAGAGGATAAAGCAGATTGGGTGATGGAAGCCTACTCGTATATAGCCGGCTACGAAAATTCTTTTTCTAAAATTCCGGACATCAGCGACCCGCGATACACTAAAAAGCTCCGAATTCTTTTTGTGGAGGGACTCATCGGAAAATCGGACTACGAAAAAATAAACCGGCTTCTTGAGGCTTATTGATATGAAAGCTCTCGCCCCGCTTTTCGTGGTATTGTGTCTCGCCTGCGGTTGCGCTCTACCACCGATCACGCTTCCACCCCAGAAAACGATATTTGAGAAAAATCCTTCACAGCTAAATTGCGTCTTTGCGGGCGCCGTTGATTTCGAGAAGAAAATAATTACTGAAACTCTTTCCATAATGCCGGCCAAAGTCCAGCAGGCGATCGATAAGATCGTGGTAGACGAGGAAAGAACTGCCGAATACACAGGGAATATGATCGCGTATTGCATAAATCAAGGCGGGTGGATGGAGATACATATCTGGCGCCCAAGACTGGAGCGCTGTATCGTCTGGCACGAAGCGGCCCACGCCTATGACTACCACCTCGGACTGGATGATGATATAAAATGGCTGAAAATCATCGGTGACGGCCCCGGACACACCGAGGGTCGAAGCTATCCGAGCAAAGGCGTCCTCGAAAAATATGGGGCACAAGACTGGCTCGAAGACAGAGCGGTGTGGGTAGAATTTATCTACCGGCTTATCGCGAACCAAAGCCACCCCTTCCGAAATATTCCCGATTTCAAAGATGCCCGATACATTCAAAAGCTCGGCATCCTCCTCGAACAAGGCTTCATCGATCAAGTAGTACACGATACCGTCCTCGAAGCAATAAATTCAAATAAGTAATCCCGCTCAAGACTTGGCGGGATTTTTAATTTTATTTATAGTAATAACGATACCGGTAGCTAGGAGGCACGCCATATGACAGTCTACGATGCTCTCCGAGACGGAAACGCCGGTGCGAGACATCTCATCGATTCGTTCATTGAAATTTTAAAAAACATTGGCGAGGTCCGATGCCTACTCATCAATAAATGCCTAACCAACATCGGCAGTCTGCCGGTGGAAGGTCCGGCTAGGACCTTAGCTATCGACGGAACAGAAATCCTAATCTATGGAGCGAATCCTAAGGCAATCCTCCTACTACGAAAAGCCCTGCATCTCTTACCGCCCGAAACTCGGAGATCACTAACGATGATATTAATCATCAGTGATCCCGGCGTCCTCTCGGCTCATTTCAATAGCGACAAATCAGATGTCTTACATCCCGCTCATTGCCACCCCGAAACTAGGGTGATATGCATAGACACAAAGCATCTAGAAGCCCGATATGTCTGGCACGAAGCCGCGCACGCGCGCACCTTTAATCTACCAAAAGAACTTTTGGATGATTGGCTGGGCATAGCAGACCTCACTTATGGTATAGATTATTATGAGGGCAAAAAGTTTCCGACTTGCGGGCTCGTCACGCGCTATGGAGCCACGAACGCGCTCGAGGATATCGCTACTTGGGTCGAGTATGCTTACCTGCATCTAGGAAATAAAACAAAAATCTTTCATAAAATTGAGGATCCCGATCCCAGATTTATGCAAAAGTTAAAGTTCTTGCTGAAATGGCGATTCATAACCAGAAAATGTTTTAAAAAACTCGCACCGCTTCTTCGCTGAAGCGGTGTTTTTGTGAGCTTGCTTTTTTAACCAAATGAATTATAATTTGTTGATGAAACATTCATTCAAAAAATTGGGGGGGTCAAAGGTGACGGCGGAGATACTACTGGGCGCCGATGATGTGCGACCGTACTACGAGGGCGCGCGAGACAAAGCCCTCCGAAGCGTCAATCTCAAAGGTTTCCGGCCCGGTATGGCTCCAAAAGAATTAGCTGAAGGCGCTATCAACAACGGCGCCGTAATGGAACAAGCCATCCAAGAAGCCGTCCGGCATTCACTCGCCGGAGTGGTGGAACAAAACGAGTGGATAGTCATAGATTCGCCTAAAGTTGAAATAACTTCGGACGAGACTTCGGTGCTCCAAGACAAAGGACTGGAGTTTAAAGCCGAATTGACGCTTTATCCGACCCTCGATTTACCGGACTACAAAAAGATTGCTCATAAGGTGATGGGAGAAAAAATCGAGGTTAAGGTGTCTGAATCCGAAATCAAAGAGTCTTTGGACTGGCTCCGAAAATCTAGGGCGCCGCTTATCCGCGCAACTCGCGAAGCTAAGAAAGGTGATGTAGTGGAGGTGGATATCGCGACTACCTCCGATGGCAAAGACATCGGCAACGGCAGGATGGAGGGTGATAAATTTGAGCTTGGCAGTGGCAAATTCATACCCGGCTTTGAAGATAAAATAGAAAACCACAAAGAGGGCGAGGAATTGAAATTTTCGCTCACCGCGCCAGATGATTATTGGAAAAAAGATCTGCGAGGCAAGAAAATTGATTTTGAGGTCAAACTTAAGGCGGTTTTTGAATCACAAATGCCGGAGCTAAATGATGACTTCGCCAAATCGCTGGGTAAATTTGAAAATATAGCGGATCTTAATAAAAGCATCGTTGATGGCCTCACCAAAGAAAGGGAAGCGCGCGAAGCCGAAAAGAGGCGCATTAAAATCGTTGAAGATATTATCGCCGGCACCAAGACGGAGTTACCGGAAATCTTTATAGAACGCACTATCGACGGGCTAGTGGCCGAGCATAAAAAAATGATTGAAGCTAGCGGCGAAAAAACCGATGAAGTCAGAACCAGTCTGCGAGAACCGGCGACAAAACGGGTAACCAGCAATCTGGTCATCACGGAAATCGCCAAACGGGAAAAACTTGAGCCAAGCAAGGAAGAAATCGAGGAAGAGTCCAAACATCACGCCGGTGAAAATCGGGGCATGGACGCGGGCAGATTGTATGACTATGTTTACGGTATACTTATAAATAGAAAGGTCTTTGAGTTTTTGGAAAAACAGTAAATGCGGTTAATTTTATCAAGAACTGCGTTGCCCCTCGTCGAAGTGCCACGGTGGGCACATCTCCTCGGGTGCGCCTTGTTCTTGATAAAATTTCCTCGCATTATTAAATAAAGTTTATAAAAGTTATGAACAAAAAAGAAATCACAAATGATTATTTAATCCCGACCGTGATAGAAAAAACCATGAACGGCGAGCGGGCCTATGATATTTATTCGCGCCTGCTCAAAGAACGCATTATATTTCTAGGCGGACAAATAAATGATGGTATGGCCAACACCATCATCGCCCAACTTTTACTCTTGGAGCATGAGGATCCCAAAAAAGAAATCAAGCTATACATCAACAGCCCGGGCGGATCGGTCTCGGCCGGACTCGCAATCTATGACACTATCCAGTACTTAAAGCCAGATGTTTCAACCATTTGCGTCGGACTTGCAGCCTCGATGGGCGCGGTCTTGCTCGCCTCGGGCACCAAAGGCAAAAGAATCGCCCTACCGAACGCCGAGATTATGATTCACCAAGTGATGGGCGGAGCCGAAGGACAGGCAGTGGAGATCGAAATCGCCGCGAAGCACATCCTCAAGGTCAAAGACCGCTTGAGCCAAATCTTAACAAAACACACTGGACAGGCTCTCTCGCGAGTAGAAAAGGATACCGACAGGGATTATTTTATGTCAGCAGCGGAAGCTAAAGAGTATGGCTTGATTGATGAGATTGTGAAAAATAGGAAATAAATTTTTTCGAGACTCTCTGTATTAAGTCGATATGGGGAGTCTTTTTTATTTTCCTTTTCCGTCATTGCGAGCCTCTGGGCGTGGCAATCTTACATTATTACTTTAAAAATAATCCTTATATCCTCGATATTTTCTCAAAAGATAATTTGCTTTTCTTTTTCCTCCCCCTTTCAGTAGAAAGGGGGAGGAGGGGTGGGGGATTTTATTTTTTTATCGCCGGTTTATACAATCGGGTGGATAGGCGATAAAAAAATAAAACCGCTTCGGTGTTGCCGAAGCGGTGAATGTTTTAATTTGCGCGGAGCCATCTGGCTTTGAAGTGTGGTGAATTTGAGAAAACCTCACGGGATTTTTCGTGGGCTTTTTTCTTGGCCAGCCGGACTCTTTCTTGAGCTAGATTATGAGGTGAAAAATTCATTGCCAGAGCTATCACTGGTAGCCCCACTAAAAAATCGAATAAAATTCTTCCCGTTGGTTTTAGAACGAAAAGTCCCCAAATACTGTAAATCAGGCCATTTTTAGGATCAGGAATAACCATTGCTAATGATAAGAAGATTGCGTAGACCATCATGACCCCAAAAATAAGCTTATCACCGATAACCCCATTGTCTTTTAGAAGTTTGGGGATAATTATTATACCCACCAAGCTCCATAGCGGATACAGAAAGAGATGAATAGCGAAAGGCCATTCCAAGAAAACACCACAAACACCTTTTGGCAAAAAAACCATACAAATCCCCCCGTATATAAGATAAACCCCCGAAAACACCACCAGAATGAACCAAATCCAATCGCCAAACCTCTCTTTGACTAACATTTTCCTAACCCTCCGATTATCAAAGGACTTGAGCAGATTATAAGATAAATCTATAAATAAAGCAAGTTGAGTGATGGGAATATGGAAAGTTCTCGATAAGACCTCGAACAATAGATTTTACCCTTCGAGTGAGCCTGTCTACCGGCGGGCAGGTCCTCGAATGACGCGGCAACCTCTTTTCCGTCATTCTGAGTGCTATCGAAGAATCTTATGATCATTTACATTACTGACTTAGTATTTAGGATCCCTCGGGTTACCTCTGGATGACACAAAAACCACCCTTGAGGCGACGATAGTAGTGCAAGTATTTGACTAGATCTGTTTTTGGGTATATAATACCCAAGTACCTTGAAATGGCGGTCTAGACGAAAAGGGGAACGAGCGATGACAGCGACAGAGGTTCGGTCGCCAATCGTGCATCTGAACGAGGCGAGGCGTCGATTTATGACGCAGTTCCGAAATAGGGAAGAGCTCAAGCGGCTCATGGCCGCGCTCATCACCCATCCCAAAATCAAATCACTCGGCATCAAACCCTCGCCCAAACGGATGGCTCTTTTCTTTCAAGAAAAGGCTGTCTTTGGCGAGATCGTGCGATATCTCGATATCATCGAAAATGGCGTCCAGCCCAAGGCGCAAAAGTCAAAAATAGGGAAGTCTTGGCTGGATCTCTGGAACTTCGAGCGCCTGCTGGATCTCGCGACCCTGATTGCTGACGACGCCCCGAAGTCCGCGCTTGAAAAGCTTTCCGAAATATACCCGGGCCGTCCGCCGAGCTTCCGAAACGCTAACTTGTGGCGCGGAGACATCTCAACAGCCGTCCCTCTGACCGAGACCTGCTGGCACCAGTTCATCAGCCTTTTCTATTACGAACTCCGCCCGGAGTCGAGGTATGATTTCGAGAGTTTTCAGACCGTGATGAAACGACTAGAGGATCTTTTCAAGTCCGCCAAAAGAGTAAACGCAGCCGGCTCGAAAATCTATCTTCTCGCCAAAAATGGCCGGAAAGAAATCGAGTGCTTTGACGATGAGGCGGCGGGACTGCGATTTGTAATACTCAAAAGTATTCCGAAGCATTTGATGACGGTCACAAAGCCGGAAAAGCTCCGGCGCGTGGCCTGGGCCAAAGATGGCCAGATCATAGATAGTATTCTAGCGATTCCCGACCACCGAATCCCCCCATGGGTGATCAAGCGATAATGGGCAGCCACGGCTGCCTATTTTTTTGACTTTTCATACAATGTTTGCTAATCTAACAGCAGGAAAATACACGGATCCCAATTGTGAGGAATGAGCCATGAAAGAGCTACTCGTTACTTTGGTTGTCTTTTCTTTCTGGAATTGCGGCTGTGCCAACAGAGTCTACCGCACTAGTTGTTTGAGGGTTGATCCTAAAACTACGGTGAAAACAGCGGTGAAAACCTTCCAGGTTTATGGAATGGACGAGCGGGAGCGTAGTATTTTCCAATCTGCCATCAGCCAACTGGAGCCAGAGGTCCAAAAAAGCGTGAAAACGGCCGTTGTCCTTTCCGCAATAGATGATTATTTTCAACACGGGACAGGCATGAGCCCTGGGCACTGCCACCCTAAAACTGGGGACATTTGTCAAAAGCGCGATTATGACGACCCAATGATAATCTGGTGGCATGAAGCAACGCACGCGTGGAGAGCGCGTCTGCCGAGTAGCGCTAACGATGAATGGGAAAAAATAGCCGGACCCGTCTACGTCAATAGTTATGGGCGCGATCGAACGACGGAGCCTGACTATCCCAAAGATGCCATACTGCGCGAGCACGGTAGCTCGAACCACGACGAAGACATGGCCATCTACATGGAAGCCATCTATGCCTATGTATATCTGGACATAAACAAATTCTCGGGCGTAGATTGGAAGGATAAACGTTACATTCAAAAAATCAGGTTTTTGTACAAATGGGGTGGCATATCCAAGGGCACGCTCCAAGCCGTGCTCACTCTCCCCATCCAAGCCGGATTCGATGCCGGATTCGATATCAAGGACTAGCCCACAGGCAACCACGCGTTGCCTGTTTTCTTTTTTTGGAATAAGCTAAAGAAAATCCCCCACCTTAATCCTCCCCCTTGAGTACAAGAGGGAGGAAAGTGGAGGGGGTTAATTTTTATGAAACCCGATGTTAAAAAACTTTTAGAAAAGGGGGTGGCGGAGGCGATTGTGAAAGAGCATTTAGAAGGCGAGCTTTTGGCTGGGAAAAAATTGCGGGTGAAATTTGGAGCAGACCCGACTTCGCCAGATTTGCATCTGGGGCATGCCGTCGCCCTTCGCAAGCTTCGACAATTCCAAGATGCCGGACATCAGGTCGTATTTATCATCGGCGATTATACGGCGCGTATCGGCGACCCATCCGGGCGCTCCAAAACTCGCCCCCAGTTAAGCGTGGCGGAGATAGACAAAAACGCCGAGACATATTTTGCTCAAGCCGGTAAAATTTTAGACATAAAAAAGTTAGAAATTCATTACAACAGCGAGTGGTTCAAAAAAGAACCGGATTGGGCGATGATGCTCACCGGCTATTTTACTGTCCAGCGCATCTTAGAAAGAGATGATTTTACCAAACGCCTCAAGGAGGGCGTGGATATTCGCGCGCTAGAAATGCTCTATCCCATGATGCAGGCCTATGATTCGGTAAAAATTTCCGCCGATGTGGAGCTCGGTGGAACTGATCAGAAGTTTAATATGCTCACCGGTCGCGACCTCCAAAGGCATATGGGCCTGCCGGAACAAGATGTTATAACTGTGCCGCTTCTGGTGGGGCTGGACGGCGTCCATAAAATGTCCAAGTCCTTAAATAATTACATCGGCCTCACCGATGAACCGAATGTGATGTTTGGCAAAGTGATGGCCGTGCCGGACGAACTCATTGATTCTTATTATGAGCTTTGCACGGATGAAAAAATTTCGACCGATGACCCGCGCGAAGCGAAGCTCCGGCTCGGAAAGATAGTTGTGGACATGTATCACGGGGTTGGCACCGGCGAAAGGGCGCAAGATGAATTTATCCGCGTATTTTCCAAAAAAGAAAAACCCAGCGACATAAAATCCATAAAAGTAGACGCTGAAAGTTTGCCGCTCGCGGAACTACTCGTCGCTATCAAGTTCGCAAAAAGCAAAAGCGACGCTCGCCGGCTCGTGGGGCAGGGCGCGGTAAAAGTTGATGGTGTCCGCGCTGAAGATCCGATGGCCGAGATAGATCTATCCAAAGAACGGTTGATCCAAGTGGGGCCGAAGAAATTTTTGAAAGTTCAAAAATAAAAGAAAAAACCGATCCATACGATCGGTTTTTGATTACTTCCAAAACTTCCAACTAGGAGCACAGCTTCGAAGTATTTTATAATCTCCCCATTTTAAGAGAGGAAGAGGCAAGCCCTTGATCACTTGAAGTATCGGCTTGGCATCGACGCCATCGCCGTCAAAATCCACTACTCTGGCCTGGAATTGGCCAAAGTAATTTTTGATTTCAATTATGACTTTGGCATCAATCTCCAAAGACATCAATAAAGACATATCATTTAAGCGTCCCACGGTCTTTTCCACTAAACCCGGCGAAGGCATCACATGAGACAAACCCGCCTTTTTAAGCCTCTCCGCGTATTTAGTCATTCCATCAATATCTCCGGCCCTGTGCGGCTCCGTGCCCGCTGTTTCGTTTCGAGCATTTAGAGACAAATCTTCGAGTAGTTCCACTTCTCGGACAAAGACCTCACACTTCGTAAAAGTTGAAAGTCCATTCTTCCATACCAACTCTTCTCCCCTTAGAACCGAGATTAACAAGGAATTTGAAAGCCAATTCCACTTCAGAGATTTCAGGCCTTGTCCCGCTATTTCTTTCGCTATTTCTTTTATGTATTTCCTGGCTTGGGATTCCGTCACTCTTCGCTTGAAATGGACAAGTAGTCGGCCGTCTTGGTAGTGGATGCCATCTTTAAGCATTTTCAGACTCCAAAAAGGTGCTACAAAGAACCTTTTACAATTTAACTCACAAAGTAAAGTAAGTCAAATCATTGTACTCGTCCACAACATATGAGACTGTTTTGGCGTTAGCTTGTTGCAAATATACCGTAGTGGAGAAATTAAGCCAATCGACCAGTGTGGCCTGCGTGTGTTGTACCAGAGCAACCAATCTATGAGCTGGCGATTAAACTCCTCAATATCATACGCAAGGAGATTCCGATGCGTTGAGATAAACGCCTCGGACAAGGTGCGATTGAATCGCTCCACCTCGGCATTCATCTTGGGTGAGCGCGGATAGATGTGAAAATGCACGATGCCGGCGTCATCACAGAAAGACTGGAAATGATCC
>ORMF010844604.1_pt1 | contig 11129 bp, 11 predicted proteins | sample 1779871 | NCBI WGS metagenome assembly ORMF01 (sample SAMEA104232316, study PRJEB22302) | groundwater metagenome | biome: forest; feature: aquifer; material: groundwater | place: USA | collected 2011-08-07 | depth 5.4 m
GCGCAAGGTCGATCGCCTGTGGCTGGCTCAAAATTTCCGAATTTGCAAATGAGAGACCTTTACTCCTCCTCGGAAGTAGGTCGAAAAATGCCATGTTTCGCGCATTTTTGAGGATGAAGCTTCATGCTCTGCGGCCAAATCGAGGTGATGGCCCGCCTGAGCACACTCACTGTAATGCGCTAGATCTGTGGCAAGAATAAAGAGAAGACAAAAAATTACGCTACGCACTTTTAATCTCTGTTCACGTGCAATTGCTACCAGACTAATATCCCGCATGTCAACTTGTACCAAACCCAACGGAGTTCCGCAATGCGGATGATATAAACCACATACTTTCGGGCGATTGATTTTCTAAAAAAGAATGCGTAGCTTCGTCGTTAGGGAGGAAAGAGCCATGAAACATATCAATAAGAGATACAAAATGTTGACTGTTTCAATTTGCGCTTTGCCATTGGCAATTCTGCTCTCTGGTTGTACGGCCTTTCAAATCGGAGAAGAGATCGCCAAAGGCAGAATGGAGCTTATGTATGGAGACCCTAAAGTCGCCCTGCCTTATTTCCAGCGCGCCGCTGCGCTCGACCCGGATTACGTCACCAACTTTACGCTTCTCAGAGAAGGGGTGTGGACTTACGTCGGCCGGGCTAATTACGCGTCGGGAAATCTAGCCGAGGCCCGCAAGGCCTTGGAACGGGCACGCTCAAGTTACGCTGAGGATGATCTGGCGAAGATCTATCTAGGGCTCGTACTGGCACGGGACGGAGACCAGCAGCGGGGCGTTAGAGAGATCGAGGCTGGCCTTACGGGGCTGGCAGACTGGCTCGACTTTATCGAATTTTATCATCCGGCGGGTTACTACTGGGACCCAGCGAAAAAAATTCGTTCAGAAGCCCGCAGAAACCTCGCCATGATCAAAGGCCGCGACGTCAACTGGAAGGATTTGATTGCGAATGTCGAGGGGATCGGCGGAGAAATGGAGCGGGAGATCGACCGGGCGTGGCAAGACGAGAAGCGGGATCGGGAGAGAGACAAAGAAAACCAGTCTACCTCTCTCATAAAAAAAGGGAGCCTTTCGGCTCCCTTTTAGGGTTCAGAAACGAGCTTCAGCTAGGTTAGAAGTACCAGCGAAACCTCGCGACCATATCGACCCAGTCACAACCCTTGCCGGCAACCCGAGCATCGTTCTTGCTGCAACCTATGGCGACCTGTTGGGTCGTTGGCACATTGGCAGCATCATACCATCGGGTCGCAAACACTACATTGATGCCTGGAGTGAAGTAGTACACTAAGTCCCACTCCCGCACCAAAACTGTGTTCCTCCCGAACTGGGCGCCACCGGCAGTGACAGTCTCGTCGCAATTCGGCCGGCCGCAGCTAACATCGTTGCGCTCAAAGGACCAAGCCGCTAGCACGGAGCCAGGCGTGGCCACGGAGCCGGTCAAGAAGCCCTTGGGACTCCAGAGAAATAGCTCGTTGACGAGCTTAAAGTTGCTGCCGGTAACCCGACCTACCTCTCCTTGAGTAGCGCGAGCAGCTGCACTCGTCCCTGGAACCCCAACACCCTTGGCCAGCGAGTTGCGCTCAGCATTCTGCCGGAAAAAATAACCCGACGCCAACAAAGTATAGGCCCCAACCCGGTACCGCACACCAGGCGTAAGATGAACATTCATACCTGGACCCATATCCGTGCCGGTGTCGAAGAGCGTAACGTTATTTGGACCGAGGCCGTTCCTCAGCCGCAGCCGGCGTGAGGCGTTATTATTGTTCCGCTCATCAACGTTCGTCAACGCCGCGCCCATGTTGAACGCGAAACCGTTGATCCACTTGTTCTTGCTCTGACTAAACGGCTGGGTATCAAAATAGACGGCGTGGTCCATCTTGCTGCTCTGGTCGCTGAGACCATCACCGCGCGCCAGGGAATTGATCGCCCAGTAGTAATGAAATGCCCAGGTTCCAGGGCTAAACCCGGTGGGCAGGTTCTGCCATATAAAGCTAATGCCCGTATGGGCGCCAACTCCGCCGCCTCCCCAACCCGCGTCACGCCGGAGCAGACTGTGCTCGACCGTCGGCGCTGTAGCCGACGATCCCCTGTCATAGGAATTATTCGTGGAAGGCGTATCGATGCCGAACTGCACCGTCGGGAACCAGCTATTCAACTTCTCCAAGTGTATAAACATCGCCGACCGCTGCACGTTAGCGCAATCGCCGGCGTCGCAGTCGATGCGAAAAGTGAATTCATAAAGACCCCTGTCCCGGTAGTAGTAGATGCTGGGACGATTCCTGCGGCCAAAGAGTTCAAAGTCGCCGTTTCGCCGCCCATCCTGCCCTGCGAGCCAGGTCATGTCCATGTTGAACTCATAGTCGAAGCCAATACCCCAGCTCTCATCGGCCGCAGTGATCGTCAGACCGCGACCGGGCCTATAGACAAAATTCGGCATCGCAGCCGCTGCCGTCGTCGCCTCTTTCTTTAACTCGATCTGCTCGCCTTTGAGTCGCTGCAACTCCTCGGCGTTAGCCCTCTGAACTTCTTCTAATGCTTTGATCCGCTCCTCCACCTCTCCCGCTGGACTCGATGCAGCCGCAAGAAGGAATAGTAGGACGCTTAGCGCATACATGGATGTTAACTTTCTTTTCATTTCTTGCCTCCTATAAAAAATGTTTTCGACAGACTTTATTTTCCTTTACATTTGTAAACTACCGGGGCGATATGTCACAATTGTCCTTAAGTTAGTTTTTCCCCTATGCGGTCTTTCAAAAGGGCCAAAACATAAAACCTTAGTTTTAACTCTGGCGGGTTCGATCTCATTGGGGCTCTCGCTGCTCGGAAAAGATCTCCGGTGTTCAGTGCGCCCAGACGAAGCGGCTGCGCAAGAAAGAAAGTGAGGCTCAGAAACTTCGCTGAGAGAGCGCCCTGTTTGTCGTCAGCGAAGTGGAAACTCGAAGAGGATCTGCGATCGATCCCACAAGGCCGTGCGGAATGACTTCTACCGGCTGGCGTTGGGCAAAAGGTTTTACCGCCCACTCGATGAGCGACAATTTGACCGGGATATGTGGCCGAAACAGCACCGGGAGCAAATATCCATTAGGGAAGGAGAAGTTATGGAAAGCGCCCGGCGCAAGCTTTTCTAAATAGCATTGCGCTGGCTCAGCACAAGATGATCGCGTTATAGGTGCGGGAGTGAAAATGAAACTCACCCAGGAGAGTTTAGTTTGCCGTAACGTATGGGCCCCGTGACTAATCTGCCAGTAACTTCCTTTCCTTAGTCGACTCCAGCTGCTGGTACCACTCCTCCTCATCGACTGCTTTGAGAACATTTTCCACCGTGGTCACCAAATTGTCTTTCTCCTCAGTTCCCTTGAGGGCTACGAACACCGCCCGCTGTAGCCCGGCTCTTACTTTGCCGACCCGATCCCAATAGACATAGCCTCGATAACCCCCGCCAGAGGCTTTACTCAGGAGGGTAAGTCCTCCTTTCACCGCCTTTAATCCTTTTTCGTCTTCCCCCAGCCGTAGTTGCGTGGTACCGAGTGCCAACCATGCGATCTCATTTTCCGGATTCGCTGCCACCGCTCGCTGGAGAATTTGAAATGCATCGCCATACCTGCCCTTCATGTAATAGGCTCTCCCCAAAAGCGTGAGACTGTCCCGGTACATGGGGTCCTCTCGTACAACACCTTCGAGATTGACAATCGCTTTATCCACATTGCCCCCACGCCGGCGAGTTATTTCCTCTCTGGCCTCCATATATTTTCCATCAGCGCCGATACCGACCAAAAAAGAGGGACGGCTGCAGCCGAAGACAAATAACAAGCAACTCGTCAATAGGAAAAAGGCGAAGGCTAAAAAACGATAGCTGTTTGAAAGTCTCATATTCGTTTCTCGATAAGTAATTACGAGTGAAACTCTGGCGTGATTGAAGGGTATCGGGGATTCACGCGCCGCTGCGAAGTAAATTTGCGGAATTATCTTGGCCATGACGCGATCGAGCCTGCATCAGGAGAAGCGCGGCTTCGGTGCGATTCTTGACGTGGAGTTTATCGAAGATATGGGTCGCGTGGGCTTTCACGGTTGTAGTGACGATGGACAGCTTCTTGGCGATATCGTCGTTGGTCGCGCCTGTTGCCATAAGATAAAGTACTTGCACTTCTTTTCTTGAAAGGACGTCGAGAGGGTTTACCTCTAGTCCGATTCCAAAGTTGCTGTTGGCTCGATGGGCGAGCAGCGCGAACGTGTCTGCGAAGCCGGCGTGTCTGTCCACCCAAATCGTTCCCCGAGCAACCTCTCCAATAGCCTCGGCGAGCGCCGGGAAAGGTGTGGACTTGAGTATGTACCCGCGAGCTCCAGCCCTCGCACTGTTCAGGATCTGTGATTCGTCGAGAAGAAGGCTCAGAATCAAAACCTTGGTGGGTAAGTTGTGTTCCTTGATCGTCAATAAGATCGGTACTGCTTCTAGTTTTGGGATATTAAGATCAAGCAGCAAGACATCTGGTTTAGCTTGTTCGACCAAGTCCACTGTCTCGACATCATTGGCTGCGTCCCCTACGACAAGGAACTCCTTTATATCATACAGGAGCCGCTTCAGACCGTCCCGGAAGAGCGTGCCGGCATCAGCAATGGCTAACTTTGTTGTGACTTCCATAACTACCTCTCGATTCCACGTTGAAATGTTGCTTCGTTAGAGTGATTCATATTCCACGGCGAAAAAGTGTTCACAAGGCGACGAGCCACGTCACCCTTAGATTTAACCAGACAAAAAGCGGATTAGGGACGCGCGACATCTCGTCTAATTTCTTCTCCATCCTTTGCGGATTCTCTTTGTCTTCAATCGGAGAAATGAGCGCCCCAAAAGAAGAGACGAGGTTCGCCTTTTCCTCGAACCAAAATCGATACAGACCATTCTCATCACACTTTTATACTGCTAAAGCTCGTCGTAAGTTCCTATATGAGCCCCAACAGCGGCCTTTTTCCTAATGGCCACTACCTGTTTATACTAGTGCGACTATGCGCCACAATTGTCCTTAGGTTGGTTTTTCGCCTCTGCGACCTTCGAAAAGCGGCCAAACGTAGAACCTTGGTTCTAAATCGAGTCAGATGGAACTTGTTCGGTTTCCTGTTGTTCCGAAAAGATCTTAGCAAGCCTCCGTTTGGTGGGGAGGGGAGCGGACCAGCGGCGCTCCCCGTTTTTTTTCGCCCCGCCTGTTTTCTAGACCGTCGTGGATTTATCTGAGCCTTGCGGGCCTGGCGCGATTTGTTGTCGGGTTCTGGCGCATCAACCGCCGGTCGGTTTCCGTTGGAGCGAGGCACAGCGCTTCAGTTCGGCGATGATGGCCGTGGGTTTTTGGTAGATGTTTAGAGTGCAAGCTTGATCTGCCTCTTGCAGAACAGTGAGTTTCAAAGCTAACGATTCTCTATGATGAAAAGCCCAATTATTATTCGTTCATTTGACTTGCTCACATGAGCCTGCTAGCGTATAGACAAAATGAATTCACGATTTGTCGGGTTCATAGTCGCTCTTCTTTTTATTCTTTCAGGGGCTGTAGCAGTCTACAGCCAGTGCGTTCAATCTGCTCATCATTTCGATTCTGGCACGGAGCACGAAGGTCCCTTACTTCACTGTCCGGAAGTTGCTTCAAGTTCCAACACTCAGATATCTCACCTGCGTCGATCTTACAGAAGTGATTTTGGCCCACTTCTTTTCACTCCCGCGGTGACAGCAAACGCTGTACGCCCTATCCTAAGCACTAGACCGCCTACCTTCGCTAAGACTTTTCCCCATAAAGACCTCTATCGCCTTGAAGAGGTCTTTCGCCTTTAAAATTTTCCCTTAGCATTTTCTCCTGCGGTTCTCTCTAATTTGTAAAATCAGCTGCCCTGCAACAAGGGGGGCTTATGTTGGGAAATTCACGTTTAGCCATTTTTGCTTTCACTTTTCTGTTTTTTCTAGCGGGGGCATGGAGCGCCTATGCGCGCTGCTTCGACGACTGGCGAGAATTCCACAGTCAGACTCAACTTATAAACGCCGATAAGGAGGAATCGCATTCTGATGCAGAGTCATTACACTGTCCCGAAAACGTAAAAGCTTATGCGACGGGTCAAGCGTCAGACTTCACAAAGAGCGCATCTCTTTCAGGCGAGGCGGCCAATAACGCGCCATTAAACTGTCTAAAGCCGGAGACCCATCCTCATTTATCCCCGGGTCATTCTCTGTCGCCATTCCCTTATCGTTCAGTTCCTATATATAAGCTTAACGCCGTATATCGGATTTAATGGGTCCTTCCTCTTAAAGTATCGGGTTTTTTTCGCCGTTCGAATTTTTGATTTCAAGGAGGGACCAAAAATGAAGTCACGAAAAGCTTTTTGGAAAACCATTTTTCTTCTAGCTATTTTGGGTCTGGGTGGGTGCGCACAATTGGCTACCCAAAAAAGTGCGGCTCTCACACCTGAACAACAAGAGGAAGAGAAGCGTAGCTTAAGAGCTGAGCGAACTGAGTAAACACATCCCAGGCAAATTATACCAAGGAGGAGGCCTCACGGCCTCCCCCTGTGGTTTGGCGAAAACTGTTTGAAAGAATGAAGTGCCTCTGGTATAGGTCACAAAAAATGAAGTGTCAGTCGATAAGATCAATTGGGATGTTTCTTTTGTCCCTTATTTTTCTTCATTCTTCCGTCTGGGGTGCTTTAGACAACTGCTTACACAACGACTACGATTCACGTTATTCAGTCTCTGAACATGACCATGAGCCCCACACCCCTCAACAGCGGAGCGATTCTCAAGACCGCTCTCTCCCAATCATACACTGTACACCGGTGATGCAACAGGCGGGACCGGCAGTCCTCGCCGCCTCGGCTAAGCTTAGCCGCTCTGATAAAGGTGTCGTGCTTCATGGATCCCTTGTTCCGGAGGCGGTTCCAGCGGCATTTGGAAACGACCTCTGGCTGGAAGCGCTTTTCAAAAGAATTCTAACGTTTTCCCTGTCTGCCGATCTGGCACGCCATCGATTCCTTTCCGTTCTCCGAATCTAAATCCGCTTAGCTTCAGTCTCATTCTTCTCAGTTGAATTTTGAGGAGAAGATCGCTGCTTGCGCATTGTTCGGTGCAACTGGTAGGACATTGTAAAGTCTTTGACAGCTAAGGGGTTTGTCTATGGTTATTTCGCGTTTAATCAAAATCGTTTTTGTTTATCTGGGAGCTTGCTTCCTGGCCCTGACTTCGGTTTTTGGGGCGGAGCCTATGCGACTGACTTTGGAACAGGCCATAAAGATTGCTCTGGAGCGAAATCTGGAGCTGAAAGCCAAGAGCGAGGAGTTAGGGATAGCTGAGGGAAGAGTGATCAAGTCGAATCTTTTTCTCCAAAATAATCCGGAGCTGGAAGCGGACATGGCGAACAAGCGCCTGAAAAAACCTGAAGAAGGGTTCAACAAGAATCTTTTTCAGCCTGGGGTATCCGTCTCCCAGGAGTTTGAAATTGGCGGTCAACCCGGATATCGGCGCGAGGCGGCGCGGAGAAATCTGGGAAAGGTCGGTTTTGAGGTAAGCGATTTTGGCAGAAGTCTTCGTTTTCGCATCACTGAGTTGTTTCTCAAGCTCTTGAACGGTAAGGCAAAAATCAACCAGGCCGAACAGACTGTTGATCTTAAGAACCGCTTGCATGAGGCATCCAAAGATCGTCTGGCGGCAGGTGATATCCCTGGAGTTCAGCTCGCCATTGCCGAGTTCGAGCTTAACCGAGCCAAGAGCGAACTCATCTCTTTGCAGAGGGAATACGAAGAGATTCTCTCTCGTCTAAGAACGGATCTTGTCCTGGAAAAGGAGGAGAGTGTCGAGCCTGTGGGCGATTTAACCCGCGCGCCTCTCGCGGCTTCTCTCGACGAGCTTTTCAAAAGTGCTCTGGAAAAGAGACCGGACTTGGCTGCTTTAGAGCAAGAGAAAAAAGTCACCGAAGCTGAGGAGTTGCTTACCAGGGCCGAAAGAATCCCCAACATTAAATTTGGCATGTTTTATGAGAAGGACGATAAAGACAACGTTGTCGGGGGAAGGGTCTCTATCCCTCTGCCGTTTTTTGACCGCAAGCAAGGGGAGCTTCGTGAAGCCTTATCTCGAAAAAGGATCGCAAGCTTAAACTACATCCAAAGGCGGCAAGCCCTGGAAAAAGAAGTCCGTGCGGCTTTTGCCAGGTTCAAGCTCGCGGAGAGAGATGTTTCTTATTACCCCGAAGGGGCGATGAAAAAGTTTGATGAGAGCCTCGAACTTTATCAACGGGCGTACCAGGAAGGGGCGATCGACTTGGCGGACGCGATTGTGTTTCAAAACCAGGTTATCGAGGCCCGCCTCAAATTCATTGATACGCTCACCGTCTACAATCTTTCTCTGGCCGAATTAAGGTTTCAGGCCGGCATCGAATAAGGAGCAAACTATGCGTAACAAGAAGATCGTCTTTTCTCTCGCCTTGGGTTCACTTCTCTTGGTCGCTTTTTGGTTGGGGAGGGTGACAGGGCGGGTAGGCAAGAGTGGTGAGACAGCTCATGAAAAGATTCCGGCAGCTCCCGCCAAATCTCACGACGAGGCCGCCCCTCACGCCCACGAAGACGGAAAGACCGACCGCCACGACGAGAGAAAAGAAGCGACCGCGGGCCTCAAGCTTAGCGCCGAAGAGAAGGCGAACATTGGTCTCAAGACTGTCGTTGCCGATCTAAGGCCGATTGAAAGTGTTATCCGCATCAGCGGAACCGTCAGGCCGCACCCGGACAAAGAAGCTCAGGTCAGCAGTCGTGTCTCAGGAAAGATTGCGGCCCTTTTCTTCAAGGTGGGCGATACCGTTCAAAGAGGGCAGCGACTTGCGGAAATTCAAAGCGCGGAGATCCAAAAACTGCAGGTGGATCTCATCCAGGCGGAAAATAAGCTGGTCCTGCCCAAGGCTGAGCTTGACCGAATCCAAAGACTTGTGGAGAGCAAGATCGCGGCGCAAAAAGAACTGATCGCTGCCCAGAACCAGTATCAAACGGACCTCAACGAAATTGACGGGCTTACGCAGCAATTGATTCTTCTCGGCCTTCCCGAGCATGCGGTGAAGAAGGCTCGGGCGGAGAAATCGATCTCGACTTTCGCTATCCTGTCGCCCCTCAACGGCGTCGTCGCCGAGCGCGGTGTCGTCCTCGGAGAGACCGTAGAACCCAATAAGGTCATGTTTAAGATTTTTGACCCTGCGGTTGTCTTTGTCGAAGGCGATGCCTTTGAAGAAGCGGCGCCGCAGCTCAAAGTCGGTCAGCAGGTGAGAATCCGCCTGGCTGCGTATCCGGGCGAGGTGTTTAGTGGAAAAATAGCCCGGTTTAGTCCTGTGATCGATCCGCAGAAACGCACTATTCATCTCTGGGTGGAGGTTGCGAACCGTGGCGGAATCCTAAAACCAAATCTCTTTGCCGACATGGACGCAGTTGTCGGCGGGGGCAAAGAAGTGCTGGCTATTCCCGCAGAAGCGATCATTACGACAGAAGGAGCCAGCTTCGTTTTCATCGAGGACAAGGGAGAGTACCGCCGCGCGGACGTTGTTCTGGGCGCTCGAGACGACCGGTTCGCGGAAGTGAAGAGCGGCCTCTTGCCGGGAGACCGGGTGGTGACTCTCGGCAAACAGCAGATCTACACCAAATCGTTGATGGCGCGCGGCGGTGGCGCGGCCCTGGGCGGCCACGGCCACTAATCCCGAATTCCGCAGTGGGAAAGTGCCGCTGTGAGCGAGGGGCAAACCTTGCGCAACGAAGACAATGCTTTTCTACCCCTGAGATCAGGACAGATTTCGCTGCTGTGCGAATCTTGTCAGAGTAATAAGGCGTTGTGCCAAGGGACGGAAAAGACTTTGAAACAGCACGTCTGGGTGTCTTCGCCGCTCCAGGTTCGCCCCTCGCTCATGTTTAACTGCGGATTTCGGGCTAATTATCGGGCTAATTAAAGGAGCACCGACTCATGTTCAATTGGATTATTCAGTCGTCTCTGAAAAACCGGCTACTGGTCATCACGGCTTATGTGATCATCCTGCTTGCTGGCATCTATGTTGTCCAACGCATGACGCTCGATGTCCTGCCGGAATTCGCCCCCCCCCAGGTCGTGATCCAGACCCAATCGCCGGGCCTCTCACCGGAGGATGTGGAGACTTTGATCACATTTCGCATCGAGACTGCGGTCAACGGCACGCCGGGAGTCGAGCTGGTGCGGTCCAAATCATCGGCGGGATTGTCTACCGTGATTGTGGTTTTCGGGTGGGGAACGGATATTTTCCAGGCGCGGCAATTGGTCAACGAGCGGCTTCAGGAAGTGAAAGAGCAATTTCCTCCTGGCACCGAGTCCCCCGTGATGTTGCCCACCACCTCCGCGGTGAGCTGGCTCATCAAATTTTCCTTGCAAAGCGACAAGGTCCCGCTCCTCGATCTCAGGACGCTCTGCGATTGGGATATCCGCAACCGCATCCTCGCTATCCCTGGGATCGCCTCCGTCGTGTGTATGGGGCCGGGACCGAAACAGTATCAGGTTCTTCTCTCGTCCCCAAAGCTGCTGCAATACAACGTCTCCGTAAAGGAAGTTGTCGAACACTTGCGTGAGACCAATCGAAACGTGCCCGGCGGCTTCAATGTCGTTGCCGGGCAGGAGTTCGTGGTCACGGGTGTCGGAAGAATTAGTTCCCTCGATGATCTCAAGAAAACCGTCATCGCTGAAAGAGAAGGCGTTCCCATCCCTCTAGAGCAAGTCGCTCAAGTGAAGTTCGGGCCGGAGTTTCCTCGAGGAGATAGTGCTTTCATGGGGAAGCCGGCGATTATCGGCACGGTTTCAAAGCTTTTTGGCGCCGATACGCTAACGGTGACCTACAAAGTCGAAGAGGCGTTGCAAGAAATTCGCAAAAGTCTGCCGCAGGGTGTTCAGCTGGATACCCAGGTGTTCCGGCAAGCCAATTTCATTGAATCCTCGATAACCAATCTGCGCCGTGCGCTTATCGAGGGCGCCGTGGTCGTCACCATTGTAGTGGTCTTTTTTCTTTTCAACGTGCGCGCCTCGTTCATCACCCTGACGGCCATGCCGCTCAGCCTGCTTATGGGCATTCTGATTCTGAAAGTGTTCGGCGTCGGCATCAACGCCATGACGCTA
>ORMF011409879.1_pt1 | contig 11128 bp, 6 predicted proteins | sample 1779871 | NCBI WGS metagenome assembly ORMF01 (sample SAMEA104232316, study PRJEB22302) | groundwater metagenome | biome: forest; feature: aquifer; material: groundwater | place: USA | collected 2011-08-07 | depth 5.4 m
CGCCGATCGTCGACGGGGTCGGCACCGTGCGGATCGGCGACACCATCTGGCGGGTCTCCGGTCCCGACGGCCCGGCCGGCGCCCGGGTCAGGGTGACCGGCGCCGACGGCGCCAATTTGTCGGTCGAACCCGTGACTTAGGCCTCCGGTAAGGGCCCGTTAACCACAAAACTTTAAGCCTCGTTAACCAGCCTGGTTGACGGAGGCACGGCCCTGCCGCGCAGTCGCTTTTTGGCATTGGCTTTCGCGCTTGCGATGCCGGCGCTCGCCGGCGGCTGGCCCATGGCCGCCGCGCAGTCGGTGCTGCAGCCGGCGCTGACCGATCCGCGCAACCCGCAGAAATTCGATCCGCTCAAGGTCCCCCCGTTCGGCAAACCGCCGGCTGCCGCCGACAACACTCGGACGCCGACCATCCCGCCCGCGGCCGGCAACACCGGCTTCGACGCGACCGGCGCGCTGCGCAAGAAGAAATATCCCAAGCTCAAGCCCGGCGACGCGTTTCCGCCGCCGTCGGCGAAACGGTCGCCGCCGCCGGTGCTCAACGGCGCGCCGCAGAAGGCCACGGCGCCGCAGTTTTCCGCGCGCGCTCCCTATGCGGATGTCTATCGTCCGTCCGACGCGCTGCCGCGGCCGCCGCGCCCGTTCAAGCCGGTCAGCGATCCGTTCGAGCCGCTCGGCATCCGCGTCGGCGGTTTCGTGCTCAAGCCGTCGATCGAGGTGACGAGCGGCTTCGACACCAATCCGAACCGGGCGATCAACGGCCCTAGCTCGCCCTATACGGTCATCGCGCCGGAACTCGTGGTGAAATCGGAATGGACGCGGCACGAGGTCGGCGCCACGTTGCGCGGCAGCACCTCGAGCTACGACAAGGTGTCGAGCGCCAACCGCCCGCAATTCGACAGCAAGGCCACTGCGCGGATCGACGTCTCGCGCGACCAGCGCATCGACGTCGAGGGCCGCTTTCTGCTCGGCACCGAATATCCCGGCAGCCCAAACCTGACGGCGGGCATCGCCAAGCTGCCGATCTTCACCACGATCGGCGGTACGCTCGGCTATGCGCAACGCTTCAATCGGCTCGAACTGTCGGTGAAGGGCAATTTCGATCGCACCACCTACCGGGATTCCGAACTGACCGACGGCTCGACCTTCAGCAACCGCGACCGCGATTACAATCAATATGGCATCCAGCTCCGCGCCGGCTATGAGTTGACGCCGGGGGTCAAGCCGTTCGTCGAGCTCGGCCTCGACCGCCGGGTTCACGACCTCGCCGTCGACCGCAACGGCGAGCGGCGGGATTCGAACGCCGTCACGCCCAAGCTCGGCACCACGTTCGAGTTCAGCCGCATCCTCACCGGCGAGATATCGGTCGGCTATCTGACGCGAACTTACGAGGATCCAGACCTGGCGCCGCTGAAAGGCCTGGTCGCCGACGCGTCGCTCATCTGGGTGCCGACCGGGCTGACCACCGTGACTTTGACGGCGAAGTCGAGCGCGGATGAATCGATCCTGCCCGACGTGTCCGGCGCGCTGCGGCGCGATTTCGGTCTGCAGATCGACCACGCGTTGCGACGCTGGCTGATCGCCACGCTGAAATTCGGCACCGGCTTCGATGACTATATCGGGCTTGGCCGCTCCGACAAGCGCAGCTCGCTCGGCGCCGCGCTGACCTACAAGTTCAGCCGCGAATTCTGGCTTAAGGCCGAGGCCCGTCACGAGCGGTTGCGCTCCAACGAACTTGGCTCCGATTACGACGCCAGCATATTCCTCGTCGGCGTGAAATTGCAGCGCTGAGCGGCTGGCAACGCTATCTGCCGAGCAAAGTCTTAAGCTCGGCCCGCAGCTCCGGCGCGATGTCGGAGCGCTCCAGCGCGTAGGCGATGTTGGCGGTCAGGAACCCGACTTTGGAGCCGCAATCGAAGCTGCGGCCCTCGAATTTGAGTCCGTAGAACGGTTGCGTTTTGGCCAGGCGGATCATGGCGTCGGTGAGCTGGATCTCGCCGCCGGCGCCGCCCTGCTGGGTTTCCAACAGCGCGAAAATCTCCGGCTGCAGGATGTAGCGGCCGGTGATGATCAGGTTGGACGGCGCCGCGTCGCGCGTCGGCTTTTCCACCATCGCGGTGATCGAGAACGCCTTGCCCTTGGCTTTGCCGACGCCGACCACGCCGTAATTGTGGACGCGGCTCGGCGGCACCTCTTCGACCGCGACGATGTTGGCGGCCTCGCCGAGGCCGCGATAGACCGCCATCATCTGCGCCAGGCAGCCGGGATTATGTTGCACCAGCACGTCGGGCAACAGCAGCGCAAATGGTTCGTTGCCGACCAGTTCGCGGGCGCCCCACACCGCGTGGCCGAGCCCCAATGGCGATTGCTGGCGGGTGAAGCTGGTCGTGCCGGGATTGGGCAAGTCGCTCGATAACAGCTTCAGATCGGCGAGCTTGCGGCGCTCCTTGAGGGTCAGCTCCAGCTCGAACTGGCGGTCGAAATGATCCTCGATCACCGCCTTGTTGCGGCCGGTGACGAAGATGAGATGCTCGATGCCGGCCTCGCGCGCTTCGTCGACCACGTGCTGGATCAGCGGCCGGTCGACCACCGGCAGCATTTCCTTGGGCATCGCTTTGGTGGCGGGCAAGAATCGCGTGCCCAGACCGGCGACCGGGAATATGGCTTTGCGAATCGGTTTCATGCTCGGCATGAGTGATGTCGGATAATGGACCTGACGACAATATCTGAGCGATATGGTCCTCGATCGCCCTGCAATATGGACGAATCGGCGACGATTCAATAGGCCGCAGCGTCATGGTTTAAGCGCGTTTCGACGGTTAGGCTCCGACCTGGCAGTTTGGCGCATCTCACTGTACGAGGACGACGATGTTGCGACGGCATCACATGACAACAAGCCGGGCTCGAACCGCCGCCGCAGCCATGCTGCTGGGCGCCGTCATCGGCCTCGCGGCGCCGGCGCAAGCGGCGACGCCGGCGTGCCGCAACCCGGCCAATTTCGATCGCTGGCTCCAAGAGTTCAAGCAAGAGGCGGCGGCGCAGGGCATCTCGCCGCGCGCGATCGGGGCGGCGCTCGCCGGCGTGACCTACGATCCGCAGGTGGTGCGGCGCGACCACGGCCAGGGCGTGTTCCAGCAGAGCTTCCTGCAATTTGCCGGGCGCATGGCCGGCGGCGGTCGATACCAGAACGGCCTCAAGCAGCTCAAGGCCCAGGCGCCGCTGCTTAACCGCATCGAGCAGCGCTTCGGCGTGCCGCCCGCGGTGGTGGCCGCGCTCTGGGGACTCGAAAGCGACTACGGCGCCTACAAGGGCGGCACGTTCCACATCGTCCGTTCGGTCGCGACACTGGCATTCGACTGCCGGCGCCCGGACTTCTTCCGCAAGCAACTGACGGACGCGGTGCGCATCGTCGAGCGCGGCGACCTCAAGCCCGAGGAGATGATCGGCAACTGGGCCGGCGAATTGGGGCCAACGCAATTCACGCCGTCGGACTATTTCAAGCACGGCGTTGATTTCGACGGCGACGGCCGCGTCGACATGATCCGCAGCACGCCGGATGCGCTGGCATCCGCCGCCAACCTGCTCAAGAGCTTTGGCTGGCAGCGCGGCCAGCCGTGGCTCCAAGAGGTGCGGGTGCCGGCGCAGATGGCGTGGGAGCAGGCCGACCTGGCGATCCAACATCCGCGCTCGCAAGGGGCGGGCTGGGGCGTGCCGGGGGCGCACGGCCAATTGCCGGCCGACAATCTGCCGGCGTCGCTGATCCTGCCGATGGGGCGGCTCGGCCCGGCGTTTCTCGCCTATCCGAATTTCAAAGCCTATCTCGAATGGAATGCGGCGATGGTCTATTCGACCACCGCGGCCTATTTCGCGACGAGGCTCGCCGGCGCGCCGCAGGTCGGCCCCGGCAACGGCACCGTCACGGTGCTGACCACGCCACAGGTGCAGGAATTGCAGCGGCTGTTGATCGCGCAGCGGCTGCTCACCGGCCCCGCCGACGGACGGGTTGGTCTGCAGACGCGTGCCGCGGTCAAGCAGGCGCAGCTCAAGGTCGGCCTGCCGGCGGATTCCTATCCGACCGCGCAGCTGATCGAGCGGCTGCGGGCTGGGCGGTGAATTCGACGCCGATCCGATGCGCGCTGCGCCAAATCACGTGGCAGGGCCGAGTCACTTTGTCATTCTCGATCACGAGATCAAATGACGTAGGAATTCCCAGGGGACTTTCGACATCCAAACATGCCCCTGTGGTTGAGACATTGCGCAGTATGCAGCTGATACCGCCGGCTCTGTTGAATGTAATGACGCCCGTCTTGAGAGCCCGGCGTCGAATCTGTGCTCTGCGCTCGTTCATCGTCAGGGGCCGGTGTTGGTCAACAGTGGGTGGTGAGTATCGCGCGCAGTTCGTTGCCAATGCCTGAATCGAAGCGTTCCAGTTGGCGAGGCACGTGCGGCGCGCTGTCGGGATTTGCCTGGCACATTGAGGGCGCAGTAACGGCCGCGCGGGTATTTGAAGGATATCGAGAAATGTTTGAATTGGATCGGCGCTTTGTTTGTCAGGCCGTTCGGCGCACAGGTTCTAGAGATCAAAATCAACGAGACGATCGCGCACTGCGAACCGGTCACGAAGGTCGCAGTCACCGCGCATCACGATCGCTTCAATTGCATCGCCGTCAAACATCAGCCGGAAATGGTACGGTGTCAGGATAAGCCTGACGTTTTGAAGTTTGAGCAATCCATTGCCGCTAGATCGGACGCGCTCGGGATAGTGTCTGAGCCCCGATGCGGACTGTCAGGGGAGCCCCGGCCAATCAGGCCGGGGCTTCTTTGTTCGCTCGCTGGGAACCGCAGATATTGTTTCTGCTAACATGACCGCGTCGCTCGGCGATTCGGTGCCAACATCCTGCGCGCGTGCGCGCTTGATTCGGGCGTGCCAGGCAAACCGCAACCGGTTTGCCTTGTGCATTGGGGGCGCTTGTGGACCTGCGCAAATATGTGCCGACTGTGACAGGGAAACCATATTCGGTCCGCGTCTACATCATCGCTGTTGTGGCCGGCATTCTGATCCCGGCGCTGGTCCTCGCCGGCTTGATCGCGTCACATTCGACCGCTTCACAGCGGGCACAGTTCGAGCAAAACCTTCATCAGAAGACGCGCGAGATTGCATCGGATGTCGAACGCGATCTCGTCAGCACGAGGAATCTGCTGAACGCGTTGGCGACCTCCCACTTCCTGCTGGCTGGGGATATCGAGGGGTTCTACCGCCAAGTGGCGGAGGCCGCGCGGCAGCTCGGTTCGCCGATCGTGCTCCGAGACCCGCATCTCGACCGACAGATCCTCAACACGGCCTTGCCCTTGGACGCACCGCACCTCGGCGCGATCCCCGCCGTGCGCATCGAGGCCGAGCGGCAAATGCTGCGTTCCGGAAAACCCGTCGTCTCCGACGTCTTTTTCGGCCCGGTGCTCAAGCATCACCTGATCTCGCTGCTGGTCCCGGTGATGCGAGATGGTCGTACAGTGTACGTCCTCTCGGTCGGCATCCCGACCGCGCAATTTGCGCAGATACTCCAGGACTCGCAGCTTGGTCCCCAACAAGTCGGAGCCATCCTCGACCGTAGACACGTATTCGTCGCCCGCTCCGAACGGCACAGCGAATTCACCGGCACCATCGTCGAGAATCCGCCGCCACTTGGGCCGCAAGGCGTAGTGAAAACGAAAAATCGGGATGGCACTCAATTCTGTTGGTTCTTTCGCCGCTCCGAGCTCACCGGCTGGGTCATCGGCGTTGGGGTCGCCGAAAGTGTGCTCGAAGCACCATCCAAGTTAGCGCTGATCAGCTATGGAACCGCCGGCAGCCTGCTGTTCATTGTCGCGATCGGTCTGTCTTACGGACTGGGAGGCCGCATCTCGCTTTCGTTTGGGGCGCTGGGCATCGATCGCCAGCCGACGCGCGAGGAATTTCGTGTGCTATTCGAGCACGCGCCCAATGGCGAGGTGGTGGTGGACAGCGATGGGCGGATCGCGCTGACGAATGCCCGAATGAACGACATGTTCGGCTACGGCCGTGACGAATTAATCGGCATGTCGATCGAAACGCTGGTTCCGGGGCGCTTTCGCGCCGGCCATGCCGTGCTCCGACAGGCATTTGCAGCCAAGCCGCGGGCCCGGCCGATGGGGGAGGGAGGCGATCTGTATGGCCGCCGGAAGGATGGCAGCGAATTTCCCATCGAGGTCGGATTAAATCCGATCCGCACCAGGGCCGGCGACATAGTCATGGCCACTGTTGCCGACATCACGGCCAGAAAACTCGCGGCCGAACGGCTGTCGACGACCATCGCGGAGCGCGATCAATTGCGCCGGCGCTTCCTACAGGCCCAGGAGGAGGAGCGGCTGCGATTGGCGCACGAGCTTCACGATCAAACCGGGCAGAGCCTCACGGCGGTCATGCTCGAATTGAAGAACATCGAGCCGTTGGTCGAAGCCAGTGGACGCGATCGGCTGCGGTCGATTCGCAAGCAAATGGAGCAGATGGGAAAGTCGCTTCATCATGTGGCCCTGGAATTGCGGCCGGCATCGATTGACGAATTGGGGTTTTCCGGCGTGCTCGCCAACTACATTTCGGAATGGAGCGCTCAATTCGGCGTCGAGGCCGATTTCCATTGCCGCGATTCGCATCTCGACGAGCTTTCCGACGAGATCCGCACAACGATCTATCGCGTGATCCAGGAGGCGCTGACCAACATCGCGAAGCACGCGCATGGCGCCACCACCGCCAGTATCATACTTGCTCGCACCGGTGCGATGCTGCAATTGACGATCGAAAACGACGGCGCGGGCTTCGATCCCGAAACGGCGGTTGATTTACCCAATCAACGCAAACGGCGCGGCCTCGGCCTGGCCGGCATGCGCGAACGGCTGTCGCTATTGGGCGGCGATCTCGTCATCGAGTCGTCCAATGACGCAGGCACCACAATCTTTGCCAGAATTCCCCTGGGTGGCGAAGGACCGACGGTGTGACCGGCAAGACGCGCATCATTCTCAGTGACGATCATCCGATTGTGCTGGCGGGGCTGCGCAATCTCATCGAGGCCGCTGATGATTTTGAGCTCGTTGGCGAGGCGACGGACGGTCTTGCGGCGTTCCGGCTGATTCGCGACGTGCAGCCGGACATCGCCGTTGTCGATATATCGATGCCCGCACTCAACGGCATTCGTTTGGCGCGCCGGCTGGCCGAAGAGGTGCCGTCGGTGCGGGTGATGATGCTGACGCTGCACGAGGACCGGGCGTATCTGAAGCAGGCGTTGGAAGCAGGGGTCCGAGGTTACGTGCTGAAACGTTCGGCGGCCGAAAATCTCATTCATGCGATTCGCGCCGTGGTCGTTGGCGGGCTCTATGTCGATCCCGCAATTGTCGATCGGATGTTCGATGGACAGTCCAATCGCGTCAGGCGGCCGGGCGGGGATGCTGAATTGCCCCAATTGACCGCTCGGGAGGCCGAAGTTCTCAGGCTTTCAGCGGTTGGATTCACCAACAAGGAAATTGCGCAACAGCTCGACGTTGGCGTGAAGTCGATCGAAACCTATAAGGCCCGCGGCCTTGAGAAGCTCGATCTCAAAACTCGCGCCGAACTGGTGCGCTATGCCTCTGCACAAGGATGGCTTGCAGACATTTGAAGCAAACCGAGTCGTTCAACAACAAAGCACTAACATGTCAGGCAATCTCCGACCGTCACCCGGCGCTCCTCTTCGCGACAGGCATTCTTGAATCGGATAGTTCCTGCGAAGCGTGGGGCTTGGGTATGGGTGGTGCGGAATGCCGGCGACGGGTCACTTGATGTTTCTGTGTCCGACAACTCGGACGCAATTCAACAGCGGATTTGCCACCCACCGGGAGGAATTCCGGCAATTTCCACCCAAGGCCTGTCTGACCTTGCGGTGTCCGGCGTGCGGAGCTTCGCACGTGATGAAATATTCCGAGGGTTGGATTCGAGCGCGGCCTGATGCAACGCGAGTCTTCGGGTGATTTGAATTGCGATGATGCGGCGGGCGGCAAGAAAAGGGGCTGTCGTGGGCGAATTGATGATTCGGTGTCCGAACAAAAACAAGGAAATTTCGACCGGGATCGAAGTCAAGCCCGGCGACCTTGCCAAGCTGCCAAAAACGAGAACCTTTACCCAATGCCCCCGCTGCGGCATGGTTCATAGCTGGACGTTGGCCGACGCGCGGCTGTCGACCGCTCATGGGATGGTTCAACGGTCCGACGCCCAGAAGGTCGCCCCGTCATCGGGTGCCCATGAGCTCGACGCGTAAGCCTCAATTTTGGCCAGTTTTGGCGTTGCCTTGGTGTTCGCGGGAAGATATGTGGCTCGCCATTAATCATCGCTAAACCATATCTTGCCCCAATAGCTCGTCTCGTCTTTTGCGGGTGTGGGGCAGTGAGATGGCGAAGAAGTCCGCATCGATCATGCTGCTGGCCGGCGTGGCCGTGCTGGGTTCGACGACATTATCCGCCGCCCCATCCAATCGAACCACGCCGCCGTTGCCGCTGCCGCGTCAGGCGCAGACCGCGCCGATGCAACCCGTGGTGCCGCCTGCGGCGGTCTTGCCCTGGAGCGGCGAGGACGGCTCCTCCGGCCATCCGCTGATGAAGGCGTCGGCGATCCGCGCCGCGGCGGCGAATTTCGAGAATTGTCTTGAAGGGTTTTGGCCGCTCGCCGCCAAGCGCAACATCTCGCGCGCTTCGTTCGACCGCCACGTCAAGGGATTGACGCCCGATCTGCGCATCATGGATTTCGTCGACGCGCAGCCGGAATTCACCAAGGCGCTGTGGGATTATCTCGACATCCTGGTCAACGACGCCCGCATCGCCAACGGCCTGGCAATGCTCGCTCAGCACAAAGCGATTTTCGACCGCGTGGAGAAGGCCTACGGCGTCGACCGCTATATCATCACCGCGATCTGGGGCGTCGAATCGAACTACGGCACGTTGGGCGGCGATCGTCCGGTGATCCGCTCGACCGCGACGCTCGCTTGCGTCGGCCGCCGCCAGGCCTATTTCCGCGACGAGTTTCTGGCGACGCTCGAGATCCTGCATCGCGGCGACGTGCGCCCCGAGCAGCTCAAGGGCTCCTGGGCCGGCGCCTTCGGCCCGACGCAATTCATGCCGACCTCGTTCAAGCGCTTCGCCGTCGACTTCGACGGCGACGGTCGCCGCGACGTCGTCGCCTCGATCGCCGACATGATCGCTTCGACCGCCAACAATTTGAAGAAAGATGGCTGGGTAAACGGTGCGACCTGGGGCTATGAGGTCGCGGTGCCGAAGAACTTCAACTACATGCTGGCCGACCGCGCGCATCAATCGACGCTGCAGGAGTGGGAGCAGCGCGGCGTCCATCGCGTCGGCGGCCAGCCGTTCCCGCGACCTGGCGAACGCGGCTATCTGCTGGTGCCGGCCGGCGTGCAGGGTCCGAGCTTCCTGATGCTGCATAATTTCCGCGTGTTGATGCGTTACAACCCGGCCGAAGCCTATGCGCTGGCGATCGGGCATTTGGCGGATCGGTTCCGCAATGGTGCGCCGATCGTGCAGCCGTGGCCGCGCCACGAGCCTGTGCTGTCGCGGCTGGAACGTCGCGAATTGCAGGAACTGTTGCTGCGCAAGGGCTTCGACGGCGGTCAGCCCACTGGCCGGCTCGGTCCCAAGACGCGCGCGGCGCTGCGCAACTACCAGGCCTCGATCGGGATCGTCCCGGACGGCTTTGCCTCGGCCGCGATTCTGGCGCGGCTGCGCGCCCCATAGGCCATGGCCGGTAACCAAGCCGGCTGCCTTTCGGTTGACAATTTTCCAGGGTTATTGACCGATACGTCTTGGGCGCGCCTATAGGGCGAGCGGTGCGAAGGCCAACGGCGCGGTAACGGCAATGAAACGCCTGCGTTTTCAGTCGTTTGGCATAGTCTGCGGGGTCGCGATCGCGGCCCTCGGTCTGTTGCTGCCGGCGAGCCCGCCGGCGGTCGCGCAAGGCGGCTTCTTCGATCTGTTTGGCCCGTCGCCATACGGCCCCCGCATGCGTTCGACGGTGCGCACGCCGCCGGCCGACTTCTCCCGCGCGCCGGCGCCCCGCAAGGCCGACACGCCGCCAACCACGACCGCGCTGGTGCTTGGCGATTCCATGGCGGACTGGCTGGCCCATGGTCTGGAAGAAGCCTTGGCCGATACGCCGGAACTCGGCGTGGTGCGCAAGCATCGCGCCGTTTCGGGCCTGGTCCGCTATGAGAGCCGTGCCGACACGCCGGACTGGCCGCAAGTCGCGCGCGAGGCGATTACGGCCGACAAGCCGAAATTCGTCGTGGTAATGCTCGGTCTGCATGACAGGCAGGCGATCCGCGAGTTGCCGCCGCCGAACGCGGAGAACACCACCAACGACAAGCCCGACAAACCGACCATCGCGACGCCGGAGCCGGCGACGCGCGCGCGTCCCGCCGTGCACGACTTTCGCTCCGAAAAATGGATCGAGCTCTACACCAAACGCATCGACGCCATGATCGCGGCGGCCAAGAGCGGCGGCGTACCGGTGTACTGGGTCGGCCTACCGGCCGTGCGCGGCGCCAAGTCGACCGGCGATATGACGTTCCTCAACGAATTGTTCCGCAGCCGCGCCGAGAAGGCCGGCATTGTCTATGTCGACGTCTGGGACGGCTTCGTCGACGAGGCCGGACGGTTCACCTTGCAGGGCCCCGATTTCGAGGGCCAGACCCGGCGGCTGCGCACCGGCGACGGTGTGCATTTCACCAAGGCCGGCGCGCGCAAGCTGGCGCATTTCGTCGAGCGCGAAATCCGCCGCGCGCTGCAGCGCGGTCCAGTCGCGGTGGCGTTGCCGTTGAGCGAGCCGCAGCCCAAGGCGCCGCGTCCGACCGTCAAAGGTCCGACCCAGCGGCCGCTGGCGGGTCCGGTGCTGCCATTGACCTCGGCGGTCAGCGCGCCAGGTGAGGACTTGCTCGGCGCGCCCAATACGCACGACAAGCCCGGCCACGTCACCGCCACTCGCGTGCTGGTCAAAGGCGAAGCGGTCGCGGCGCCGGCCGGCCGCCGCGGCGAGTTTGTCTGGCCGCGGCGCGGCGCGGCGCCGTGCCACACCGAGC